>ERZ772766.564-NODE-564-length-21425-cov-4.317969_pt1 | contig 21425 bp, 19 predicted proteins | sample MGYA00511379_ERZ772766 | MGnify/ENA primary metagenome ERZ772766 (study PRJEB29015, sample SAMEA2737895) | human oral metagenome | biome: human oral; feature: human-associated habitat; material: dental | place: China | collected 2116 ...
AACTGCCGGATATGCACGGCGACAGACGGTATTTGACAATTTGATTTTTCTTCATTATATTTGTCTTTTTGACCTTTGTCAACGAGAAATCAATAAAGCAGAATTATCCAGTTGTCATACGTATCAATATGTATTATAATAATTCTGTAGAGGTGATGAAAACGACAGCAAAAGAATTGCTCAAACTCTTGAAGAAAAACGGTTGGTACATTGAGCGCATCCATGGTTCCCATCACATCCTCAAGCACAAGGATATCAAAAAATTGATTGTGCTGCCATTGCACAACACAGATATGAAACCGGGAATCTTGAGCAACATCCTGCACGATGCGGGATTGAAGTAGATTTCCATACTCTCATCTATCAGAAGGTGATTCCCTATGTTAAAAAAAACATACACCGCAGTCTTCCACCCGGAATTGGAAGCCGGCGGCTACTCAATCTCGTTTCCCGATCTGCCCGGCTGCTACACGCAAGGAAACGACATTGACGAAGCTCTTCGCATGGCAACCGACGCTCTCGGGCTGTATCTCTACACCTTGAAAGAAGACAAGATGCCGTTTCCTCCTGCCAGCCATCCATCTGACATCAAGACGGAAGACAGAGACTTCACAACGCTCATCACATGGGACGAAGCCGAGTATCTGCGCCGCATCGACAGTCGCGCTGTGAAAAAAACGCTCACCATTCCCGCATGGATGGACGCCCTCGCCAAAGAACGTCATCTCAACTTTTCACAAATTCTCCAGGGCGCACTCCGTCAGAAACTCGGCGTAAAAGCATGAACAACAGTCTTCCATCTCTATCGAAAAACAAGGGCAGCCCGGCAAAGCCGAAACGACTTCGCCGGGCTGCCCCTTCTTCACGTCTTATGCGAACGAATTGCGAGCGCCAAATGCCGCTCTGCCGTCAAATCTCGATCTTGCCTGCGTTCGCGAGCGTTTCGCGCGCCTCCTTGACGATTCCTTCGATGATCGCCTTGACCGGCTCGATCTTCTTCAGAGGCAGGAGGCTCTGTCCTGCCTGCATCATGCCGTTCTCAACGTCGCCGTCGACGGCGGCGAGCTTGTTCGTGCCCGTCGCGCGCTCGATGAGCTCTTCCTTCGTCGCCTTGCCCGAGAACTCAAGCGCGACGAAATCCTGCGAGAACTTGTTCTTGATGCCGCGCACCGCGCCGCCGATCGAGAGTCCCGTGACAATCGTATCCGTATCGACTGCTTCGAGGAGCTTCTCCTTCATCTTCGGATGCACATTGCACTCCTCGGCAACGAGGAAGCGCGTGCCCATCTGCACGCCTGCCGCACCCATCAGAAGAGCCGCCGCCAGGCCGCGTCCGTCGGCGATGCCGCCCGCCATGACGACGGGAATCCCGACTTCGGGGATGACCTGCGTCATCAGAGCCATCGTCGTCAGAACGCCGATATGGCCGCCCGCCTCCATGCCCTCGACGACGATGGCATCGGCGCCCGCCGCCTCGATGCGCTTCGCGAGCTTCACGTTCGGCACGACGGGGACGGTCTTGACCCCTGCACTCTTGAACTTTTCCAGGAATGGCACAGGATTGCCCGCACCGAGCGTCACAAAAGCCGGCTTCTCGCGGCAGATGACCTCGACGATCTCATCCTTGTTCGGTGCCATGAGCATGACATTGACGCCAAAGGGCTTGTCGGTCAGCTCACGCGTCTTCTTGATCTCCTGCTCCACCCACTCAGTCGAGCGTCCGCCCGCCGCAATGACGCCGGCGCCGCCCGCATTCGATACCGCCGCGACAAGTTCTGCGTCCGCAATCCAGGCCATCGCGCCCTGAATGATCGGGTATTTGATTCCTAAGACTTCCGTGATGCTCTTTGCCATAATCATTTCCTCCATTCAATATAGGGAGCTCTGATAAAGAGCTTCCGTTTCCCCTTGCTATTATATGTGGATTTTCCGCATGCGTCAAACAAAAAAGCCTCCCCGAAGGGAGGCACAGGTTCAAATGGAGCTGATGATAGGGCTTGAACCTACGACCTGCTCATTACGAATGAGCTGCTCTACCAACTGAGCTACATCAGCATGTCGACACACAAAATCTGCGTGACTGACGAAGTTCATTATACGGCTTCGTGCATAAGTTGTCAATACCCTTTTTGATATTTTTTCAGCAGCACCACTATGGCTTAAATACTCCAAACATGCTATACTTTCCTCGTTGCCGCTCCCAAACTGGCGACAGAGAGGGGGGCTACATGTGACGTCGGATGTATTTTTGATGAGCGTCATTGCTGGTGTCGTATCTTGTGCGATATGGTACGGCATCCAGAAATGGTTGGAACACTAGCGGCAACGTGTTTCAGCCTGAAAGGCAAGACCCCGCGGTGTGCGTCCGCGGGGTCTTGTTGCTACATATGCAGCAGATGTATCTTTGATTGCTCTCAGTATAGCACCCTTCTCGCCCACTGTCAAATCGTCTCCGCCCATCAGCAGCCTTCTTGACGAATCCCCATCGCCATAGTACGATTATAATAACAAATGGTGAAAATCATCATCATCAAGCAAAGGAGAGATTCGATGAACTACGAAGCCGCTGCCGAATTTTGGCTTGAAAAGGACAAGGATGCCGTCAAGATGCCGCCGGATGAGCTGCAAAAGGAACTTGATTCCTTCCTCAAGGGCGAGAAGGTCTGCACGCTTGCCGTCGCCGACGGCGATTTCATCCGCTGCACGCCGCTGACGTACACTTACCGCGAGGGCAGATTCTACATTTTCTCCGAGGGCGGCTTGAAGTTTCGCGCGCTCGCCAAGAACAAGAACGTCGCCTTGGAAGTCCATGCCGAATATCACGGGCCGGGCAGCGCCAAGAGCGTGCAGGTGACGGGCGAAGCCCTCGTCATCGGAGCAGATGACGAGAGCTTCATCGCCCGCGCGGACGCCGCGGGCATGAACGGCGCAAGCCTGAAAAAGATGGGACTCATCCTCATCGTCGTCACCGCGCGAAAACTCGAATACCTGAACTCCGAACTGCGCAAGCGCGGCTATTGCCCGCGCCAACAGCTTGATATGGCATAATCCGTGCAAGTCAAACGAGAAAGCCGTCGAGTGCTCCTGCCGAGAGCGTTTCCGACGGCTTTTCCCATTCCAGTTCACTTCCCCGCCGGCATCAGGATGATCTGCACGGGCAGGTTCGACGCACCCGGCGGCGACAGCTCGAAGCTCGGCTGCACGGAGCTGTGGTAGCTGCCGAGGTCGGACAGCTCTGCGGCGACCTTCAGGCGATCCTTGCCTGTGAGGCGTGCGGCGCGGTCAGCATCGCTGTCGGGCGGTATGGCGTCGCCGAAGAAGAGCCTGCCGCCCGGCGTTTCCAAGAGGCTTGAGCCGTGACCGAAGTCGACGCTCATCGCGCCCGCGTAGACGCCGCCCAACGGCGTCAGATAGTACTGCGTCGCCTCGCGTCCCGTCGTCGGGATCTGGATGCGGTAGAGCACGCCGTAGTTGCCGACGTTCGTCACCGTGCTGCCGTCCGTCGCGTCGACGCCCGTGCGGAAGACGTCCTGCCGATTGTCGCCGATCGGGATGTAGACGACGCCGTCCTTGTCGGGATTGTACGGCTTGCTGCTGATCACGCGGTTCATGCCCTGGAACGTGCCGCGCAGCCGCTGCTCATCCTTCGGCAGGACGCGTGCGCGGGAGATGAATTTCAGCGGATCGGCGGTCGCCGGATACATGAGGACGGAAACTTTGACAGGGCCGTCGGCGTGAAAATCGTAAACACCGTAGACGAGCTGCCCCGGCTCAAGCGCCGTATGATTCATCTCCGGCTCCAAAAGCCGCTTCGTGCCGCGCTGCACATAGAGCATATCATCGCGCTTCGTCTGGAAGTAGGCGAGCTGCGTGCCCTTGCCCACCTCCAGGTAGTCGCTGCTCGGACGGCTCGCACCGCCGCGCGTGACGCGGACGACGACGGAGGAATCCCCCTCGTTCTGCAGCACGACGGCGACCTTCTTGCGCACGCTCGTGTTATTCAGATGGTAGTAGAGGATGCGCGCATCGCCCGTGACGGTGTCCTCGTAGAGGATGCCGTCCTCCGTGACGTATTCGGGGCTGTCGGAAAAGAGCAGTGTGCCGCCCGTGTCCTCGGTCTCGACGTTCCACTCGCGCATGGCACGCTGCGCCTCGTTGAAGCGCAGCGCACCCGGCAGGCCTGTGCCGAAGTTCAGACGCACGCTGTACGGCTCCGCTTCCTGCTGCACCCTCCGTCCCAAGAGGCGCGTTCCCTGCGGCTCATGCACGGCGCGCGCCTCGTCCGTCGTGACGCGCGTCGTGGAAGCCTCGTCCATTCCGTGACGCTCCGCTCCAGCCGGAGGATTCGTCACGCCCATGCTCGCGAGCGTCGCAAAAAAGCACGCCGCAATCCTTGCCTTCCATCGTTTCATCTTGTCGAAAACCCCTTTTTCCTCTACCCACATAAGATAATTCCTCAAAACTTCCGCTTGGCGAAGCAGCACGAAGCATTCGCCGCACGCCTAGTGCTGCAAATGCTGGTTGATGCCGAAGATGCTGAAAAGCTCCGCCTTCAAGATGCGCAGGCGAAACTCCGTGAGGCCGAAGCGCGGTCGCGGGATGTTGACACGCTGCAGGAACATCGGATCGGTCTGGAACGTGTTGAACCCCGCATCGCCCGTGACTGCCGTCAGATAATTGCTGTCGCGCAGAAGCCTGGCGATCTCTTCATTGCAGCTGCCGTTCGGGTAGGAGAAGCTGAACACCGTCTTGATGCCGTTCCACTCCATGAGCAGCTTCGACAAGCGTACCTGATCCTCTTGCTCGGCGCGGGACAGGCCGACGAGCGGCAGATGGTCGGCCGTGTGGCAGCCGATCTCAATGCCGCGCTGCTGCATGTCGCGCAGTTCGTCCCACGTCAGATAGCCCTTCTTGCCGATAAAGTTCGTGACCACGTAGACCTCGCCCTTCATCCCGCGCTCTTCGAGGAGCGGCAGCGCCTGCGTGTAATTGTCCTCGTAGCCGTCATCGAAGGTGACGATCACAGGCTTTTCGGGAAGATTTCCCTTCCCCTTCGCCGCCTTGGAAAATTCCAACATGGTGATCGTTTCGTAGCCCTCGGCCTTCAAATAGTCGAGCTGCGCGGCAAAATCCTCCGTCGGCACATAGTAGCGCTCCACCAATGCCCCCTCGGGATCGTCCACGCGGTCGGCGATATGGTGATACTCCAGGACGAGCACGCCCTGCGCCGGATGAAAATGCGCGTAAACGGCGAGCGAAAAGACGACGAGCAGAACGATTCCTGCCGCATACAAGATCATGCGCTTTGCCATCTCAGATTCCTCCTTCCTGCCCGTCCGCCAAGGCGACGAGCTTTCGCAGCCGATGATTGACGCCCGATTTTCCTATGCCCAAAAGCCCCGCAAGCTCTGCGAGCGTCGCCGTCGGATGCTCCATGCGCACCTCTGCCGTCTTTCGGAGTCCCGCAGAAAGCCCCGCGACGGCATCCGCCGCCTCCAGTGCGCGAATCGCCGCGATCTGTCTGCCGGCGGCATCGACCGACTTCTGCACGTTCGCCGTCTCGCAGTTCACGAGGCGGTTGACCTGATTCTTGACTTCCTTCAAGTTGCGCGTGACCTCGAATGCCTCAGCCGCCTTCTCCGCACCGAGCAGAGAGAAAAAATCAATGATGGCGTCGCTTTCCTTCAGGTAGACGACGTAGCTTTCCTTGCGGTCGGTCAGCCCCGCCGGATACCCCATCGTGCGAAGGAGCGAGAGCAGAAGCTCCGCAAAGGAATAGCTCCCCGTCACCAATTCCAGATGATAGCCGGATTCCGGGCGGCTGACGCTGCCGCCGCCCAAGAAGGCGCCGCGCAGGTACGCCTGACGGCAGCACGCCCTCTTGAGGAGCGCGCTGTCCGTGCCCATGTTGAGCGCTGAGCCGCGCATGAGACCCATGCGCTCCATGAGGGCGGCGACCTCGCGCGACGGCAGGACGTGCACGCGATAGCTGTTGTTCTTCTTCAGGCGGCGCGAGCGGCTGACCGTCAATTCCGTATGGACGCCCGCCGAACCTTTGAGGAGCATCAAGGCCTTGCGCGCGACCGCAGCGTTCTCCGTCGTAAACGCGAGTCCGACGGCACGCTTCGCCCCGAGCGTCAGGACGGCGCCCATGCGCAGGAGCGCCGCCAGTTCTGCCGTGCGGCAGCACGCCTTGCGCCCGAGGGGACGCGCGAGATCGTTCTTCACCTCAGCTGAAAACGATGGCTGCGCCATAGGAGTCCCTCCTCACTTGCCGATGCCGGGATGCAGTTTGTACGCCATCTTCATCACGCTCTTCATGAGCTTTTCCGGATCGTGATGCGCGACATCGTCGTCATTCACGAGGTCGGCCTTGACGACGCCGATGCCGAGCGCGTTGACGGCATCCTCATCGATCGCCACGGGTTCGATGCCCTCCTTCTCCAAAAGCTGCGCCGTCCCGTACGGCAGCGGCGTCGCATTGACGAGCATGTAGTCGATCGCGCCCCTGCCCGCATGATCGAGAATCGCCCGAGCGTGCATGGAAGCCGTGTAGCCGTCCGTTTCGCCCGGCTGCGTCAGCACGTTGCATATATAGATCTTGAGCGCCCGGCTCTTTTTGAGCGCCTCCGCCACGCCGTCGACGAGGAGATTCGGCATGATGCTCGTGTAGAGACTGCCGGGGCCGAGGATCACGACGTCCGCCTCGCGGATCGCCGCAAGCGCCGACTCCACAGGCTCGACGTGCTCGGGGAAGAGCTTCACGCGCCGGATGTGCTTGTGCACCTCGGGGATATGCGACTCGCCCTCGACGAGGGTGCCGTCCTCCATGACCGCATCGAGCCGCACGTGCGCCGTCGATGCCGGAAGCACGCGCCCCTTGACGGCGAGAACCTTCGACGACTTCTTCAGCGCCTCTTCCATGTCGCCCGTGACCTCCGCCATGGCGGCGATGAAGAGGTTGCCGAAGCTGTGTCCCTTGAGTTCCGTACCGCTCTGAAAGCGATACTGGAAGAGCTTTTCCATCAGAGGCTCCGTATCGGCGAGCGCGACGAGACAGTTCCTGAGATCGCCCGGCGGGATGATGCCGAGTTCCTCTCGCAGCCTTCCCGAAGAGCCGCCGTCGTCGGCGACCGTCACGACCGCCGTCACATTGCTCGTCGCCTGCTTGATGCCGCGAAGGAGCACGGAAAGCCCGTGTCCGCCGCCGATGACCGTGACCTGCGGCCCCTTGTCGAGGCGGCGCTTCTCGTAGATGATGTCGACGAGCTTTTCCGAGTTGTCGGGCAGGAGCACGCTGATGACGGAGCGTATGACGAAGCGCGTCGCAAAGAGCATCAGGGCGAGTCCTAAGACGACGATGACGAGGCCAACGATCGTCGTGATCACATAATCGAAACTTCCGCGCCACAGGTAGACGGCGCGGAAGATGGCCTCCTCGATGATGTCGAGATACTTGTAGTTGAAGACGAGGGCAAGACCCAGACTGACCATCATGACGCCCGCGCCGAACACGAGCATCCAACGCTTGAAATGCATGCCCGGATAAAGCCATTTCAATAAGTGCATTCTTCTGATCGACCCTTTCCTAAACAAGGCGGTGCAAAACGTCGCCCATCTATTCGGGCAATTCCTGCGGATGCTCGACGACCTCGTTCTTCATGAGATCGCGATGCTCAAGCTCCACCTGGAAGCCGCGCGCCGTCAAGAAACGATAGATATGGCAGGCGATGTAGACGCTCCGATGCATGCCGCCCGTGCAGCCGATGGCGATGACGAACTGCGGCTTTCCCTCCTTGATGTACTGCGGCATGAGGAAATCGAGCATGGCGTCGAGCTTTTCCTCGAACTCCTGCGTCACGGGCCACTTGCCGATGTATTCGGCGACCTCCGGGACGGCGCCGCTCTTTCTGCGCAGTTCCTCGATGTAGAAGGGATTCGGCAGGAAGCGCACGTCGAGCACCATGTCCGCGTCCAGGGGCATGCCAAACTTGAAGCCGAAGGACAGGACATTGATGCTCATCTTGTGCCCGTCCTCGCTGCCGAAGAGCCGCCAGATCTTTTCTTTGAGATCGACCTTCTTGAGCTGCGACGTGTCGATGATGTACGTCGCCTTGTTGCGCACGGATTCCAAGCGGCGGCGCTCCTTCTGGATGCCGTCGGAGATGCGCGCGTTCGCCGCCATCGGATGGCGGCGGCGCGTCTCCTTGTAGCGGCGGATGATCGCCTCGTCAGAGGCTTCCATGAAAAGCATCTCGTAGGGCGTCCCCGCCTGATCCATCTCTTCGAGCACATGCACGAAGGTGTCGAAGAACTCGCGCCCGCGCGTGTCCACGACGAGCACGACGCGGCTCACATGTCCGGCCGAATGGCGGCAAAGCTCGGCAAATTTCGGGATGAACACCGGCGGCAGATTGTCCACCACGAAATAGCCGAGGTCTTCCAGAAAGCGGCACGCCTGCGTCTTGCCGCTGCCCGAAAGCCCCGTCACGATGATAAATTTGAAATCCTTCTCTTTCGTCATGCTCTCCACTCCTGCAAACTGATAAGAATCCCTTGAAAAACCCAGCCCCTAGAGAACAAGCTCCTCGATCGCCCTTGCCACGCCGTCCTCGTCGCAGCCTGGCGCAAGATATGTCGCGAGCGCCTTCGCTTCCTCCTGTCCGTTCGCCGTGACGACGCTCGTACCCGCGAGGCGCAGCATGGAAAGGTCATTGTCCGAGTCGCCGCACGCCATGACCTCGTCCGCTCGGATGCCCGTCGCACGCAGGATCGCCTCGATGCCCGTCGCCTTCGATACGCCCGTCGGCACGAGGTCGAGCGTGTAGCCCTTCGACTGCTGCGGATCAACGCGTCCCGCGAAGCGCTCGCGGATCGACGCAGCGATAGCGCCGACGCCGCCTGCGAGGTCGCGCACGACGACCTGCGCGACGCCCTCGACGTACGGCGAGAAATCCTCGCCGACCTCGTGCACGGCGAAGCCCTGCACCGTGCGGTAGGCGGTGAAATACTCGGGTCGGAAATCCTCAGCGTAGATGTCGTCGCCGATGTACCACTGCGCGTACCAGCCGTTCTCCCGCGCAAACGTCAGAAGCTCCGCCACCGTCTCGGGCGAAAAGGCGCGCAAAAAGAGCGGCTCCGTCGCATCGAGCGCCTGCACCAGAGCGCCGTTGCACGAGATGATCGGCGCGTTCGCCCCGATGATCCTGCCGAAGTAGCTCGCCGAGAGCAGCATGCGCCCCGTCGCCAGCGTCACGGCGACGCCCTTTTCCATCGCCCGCCGCAAGACGTCCTTGCTGTAGTCCGACACCATCTTTTCCGAAGTCAAGAGCGTGCCGTCGAGATCCATCACGATCAGCCGAATTGCCATCCTCTATCCCTCATGCTTTCTTTCACTTTCCTTCCAGCACATAGGCGTGCACAGCCCGTGCCACGCCGTCCGCCGCTCCGTTTTCTGCGAGAAAGTCCGCCGCCTCCCGCGCGGCGGCCGTGCCCGTCGTCATGGCGACGCCGATGCCCGCGGCAGCGAGCATCTCGCAGTCGTTGTCCGAGTCGCCGAGCGCCAGCACCTCCTGCAGGGAGATGCCGAGGCTTGCCGCAAGGCGCTCGATGCTCGCCGCCTTCGACACGCCCTCCGCCATGATGTCGACGTACTTCTCCTTCGAGCGCACGGCTCGAACCTTTCCCTCGAACATGCGCGAGATTTCTGCCGCACGCACCGCCGTCTCCTCGGCATGGTCACTGATCGACAACAGCTTGAAGACGCGCGTCCCCAATGCATGGAGGCCATCCCAGCCGACGGCCTTTCCCTCGATGCCCGCGAGCTTTTCGTAAGCGCAGGCACGGCGGTCACGCTCGCAGAAGAAAAGCCCCTCGTCCGTATAGAGCTGCACGTACCAACCGCGCACTTTCATGCAGTCGAGGATTTCTCGCACCACGTCGGGCGCGATGGGCGAAGCGAAAAGCTCCTCGCCCGCCGTCGTCTTGACGAGTGCGCCGTTGCACGAGACGATCGGCGCCGTGACTCCGATCTCCTTCGCGTAAGGCAGAGCCGAGAGGTGCATGCGTCCCGTGGCGATCGCCACATGGACGCCCTTTGCCGCCGCCTCCTTGAGCGCCGCCCGATTCTTTTCGGAGATGCCGTTCTTCGCATCGAGCAGCGTGCCGTCCATATCCGTCACAATCATGCGTATTGCCATCCGTCCGATTCCTTCCCTTGCCTTCTTGAAGCCTTTCCTCTACTCCCTGTCCTGCCACGCGCCGTCCAAAGCGTCGGGCGCGGCGATGTAGGAGAGATGCCCGCCGACAATCGTCGCGGCGATGTTGAGCTCATCATCAAAGAGCGTGAGATCGGCCCGCTTCTCCTCCTCCAAAGAACCCGTCTCCTCATAGATGCCGAGTTCCTCCGCGGGCGTGCGCGTGACCATCTCGACGACGCGCTCGATGGGTGCGCGCGTCGTCCGCGCGAAGTTCCGGACCGCCTCGTTCATCGCGAGCACGCTGCCCGCGAGCGTGCCGTCCGCCAGCTCTGCGCGCGTTCCCTTGACCGTGACCTCCTGCCCGCCCAGCTCGAATACGCCGTTGCCCATGCCGGCGGCACGCATCGAATCCGTCACGAGGATGATATTCCTGCCCTCCTTCGCATGGTAGAGAATGCGCTGCGCCGCCGGATCGACGTGGATATTGTCAGCAATGAGTTCGCAGTTGACCTTGGTATCGAGCGCCGCGCCGACGATGCCCGGATGACGCTGGTGCAGTCCGCTCATAGCGTTGAAACAGTGCGTGATGTGCGTGACGCCGTGCTTCTCTATGACTTCGAGCGCCGTCTCGTAGTCCGCGCTCGAATGGCCGATCGAAACGAGGATGCCCGCATCGCGGCAGCGGTCGATGAACGTATACTTGCCGTCCAGCTCCTCGGGCGCTAAGGTCACGATGCGCACGACATCTTCGAAGGACTCGATCCAATCGTAGTCGGCGCGTACGATCGCCTCCTCCGCCTGCGCTCCCTTGTACGCCTTGCTGATGAAAGGCCCTTCCATGTGCACACCGAGGATGCGCGCGCCCTCGGGCGTCATGCGCATGGCGCTGCGTGTGCGCTCGAAGGCGGCGTGCACCGCGTCCTCGCCCGCCGTCATCGTCGTCGCGAGCCACGAGACGACGCCCGTGCGCGCGAGGTAGCGGCCGATGGCGGGCAGCGCCTCTTCCGCCGCGTCCATCACGTCCCAGCCGCACGCGCCATGCACATGCACGTTGATGAAGCCCGGCGAGACGAACAGCCCATGCGCATCGTGCACCTCGTCGATGCCCGCTTCCGCCTCCACCTCATCCATGTCGATGATCCTCTCGATGCGCTCGTCGTAGAGAAGCGCCATATCTTCCATGACGCGGAAATCTCCCTCCATGTTCGGCAGCAAGAGCCGTCCATTGATGATCGCCTTCATCTGACCTTTCCCGCCTCCCCCGTTTCTCGATTCTGTGCTCTCTCCTGCGCGTCCCTGCGGCGCTGAAGGAAGTGATAGAGCGCTCCCATGAGTCCTGCATCGTTGCCCAGCTCGGCGAAAGCGAGCTGCGTCGCGGAGCGGAACGGGCGCGGCACCGCCTCCTCCAAGTCCGCGAGGATGCGCGGCGCCAGATACTGGCGCTCCGCCATCACCGCTCCGCCGAGGACGATGCGCTCGGGATTGAGCATGTAGCAGATATTCGCGATCCCCTCGGCGAGCGGCGCGATGAGCCTTGCGATGGCGTTCACCGCATCGGCGTCGCCCGCACGCGCCCATGCGAACACCGTCTCACCGTCAAGCTCCTCGGCGATGCCGTGCGCCTTCGCCGCGCTCTGTACCATGCGGCGCACGGAAGCGAGGTCGCCGAGCCTGCCGCCCGCGAGCCTCATGCTGCCGGCCTCGCCCGCGCTGTAGTTCGCGCCGCGCCAAAGCCTGCCGTTGAAAAGGATGGAAGCCCCGACATCCGTGCCGACCGTCAGACAGACGAGCGAACGCACGCCGCGGCCTGCACCGAGCCAGTACTCGCCAAGCCCCGCGCAGTTCACATCGTTCTCGACCGTACAGGAAAGTCCCGTCGCTTCCTCGACGAGAGCCTTGAGGGCAAATCCCGTGTAGTCCTTGATACTAGAACCTGCGTAGATGACCTTGCCCGCGACCGGATCGACGATGCCGAGCGTCGAGATCGCGACGCCCGCGACGCCTCTTCCCCGAAAAGCATCGACGATGGCGAGCACCTTCTCGGCTACGCCCTGCGCCCCCGCCGTCCGTCCTTCCGTCGGCACAGAACCTTTCTCGCGCAGCCTGCCTCCTGCAGCAAGTGCATACTTGATTGAAGTGCCGCCAATATCCAAGCAAATGAAATTTTCTTCCATGGACTCCCATCCTCGAAAATATTGAACATCGTTCCTACCACTATAGCACAGGAAAAGCACGGGCGCAATGGTAGTGACAAGGCGCGGCGCATAAAGTATAATGGGAGGAAGAAAACATGCCCGCATCGCGAACAGCTCTCTTTGAAAGACGTGCAGAAGCGGCGCGGGCGGAACGGAGAACCCCTATGAAAATCTTCCTCTACTTCGGCCTCCTCCTCATCCTCTGCGGCGCCTTCGGCTTCGGCTACACCTACACCGCCGACCACCGCACGGCGAAGAGCCTCTCCGCCTACTGCAAGATCGACTTCCAAGGCTCCTACGACGAAAGCGGCCGCGTCGAAGGCGCGACGCTCACGATGTGGGACTACCGCTACAGCAGCGCGAAGCCAAAGCCGCTCGTGACCATCAGCGCCGACGGCGACGCCTGGGACATCGACGCCATCGTCAAGCAGGAGCCGCCGAGCTACGACCTCAAGGAATACAGCCCCGAGACCTCGCTGAAGAACACGAACAAATTCTTCCTCAACGTCTCGCCCCAGCTGCTGCCGCTCCTCAGAAAGGCCGACGAGGTTCGCGTCAAGATCCGCTACGACAACGGCTACAGCGTCGACTTGCCCTTGAACGAGCCTGACCTCGCCTACTGGAAGGCGCAGCTCTATTGAAAACCCACGAATAAAGACCGCCGCCCGCCTGCCAAATTCGGGCAACCTCATTTTATCAGCGCTTCCTAAAAAAAATCCGCCCGTCTCGCTGTCCGATACAGCGGGGCAGGCGGATTTTTTCCGCTCATTTGCGATTCTTCGCGTGCTCCTTGATGTACGCTTCCGCACGCGTCAGCTCCTCGTTCGTATGGAGAAGCTGCGGCGTATACTTGATGAGGATCGAGCCTGTCGCCGTGCTCGTCTCCACCTCGCTCAGCTCCGAATACGAGCGAAGATACGTCAGAAGTTCCTTCTCCACCTTGGGGCTGCCGACGAGCATCTTGCTGTGCAGCCGTATGCGCCCGGGGATATAGGACGAAACCTCGACGGAACGCAGGAAGAGATCGAACTTGTTCGTTGGTATGCCCAACGCCGAGAGAATGCCCATCTTACGCCTGCTGCGCCTCGATCAGAGCCTCGATCTCCGCCTTCTGCTGCAGAAGCTCTTCGAGCGATGCCTGCGGCAGTGCGGCAGCAGCCGCCTTCTTCGCCGCGCAGCGCTTCTGCACGCAGCGATAGCCGAGCGCACCCGCCACGATGCCCGCAGCGAGACCCACCCAGAAAATCGGCTTGCCAAATCCAAGATCACCCATGATGTTACCTCCATATATCCTTTGATTTCCTTGAGGAACGAAGCGGCAAACGCCTCCTCGCAGGAGGCGATCCGCCCCGTGAGCAGACCGCGTCCATATCCTCGCATTTCCGCTTATTATAAGCGCAGAATCCGTCCCTGTCAAGTGCCGCAAAGCCTTTATTTTCAAGGCTTTGAGCGATTTTCATCCTCATCACAGGCGGAACTTTTCCACGCCCGCCTGCAGACGTTCGGCGAGGTCGGCGAGCGTCTGGCTGGCGGCGGCGATTTCCTCGTTCGATGCCGCCTGCTCTTCCGATACGGCGGAGACGTCCGTCGCTTTCTGCTGCACCGTATGCGAGACGTCGTTGATCTTCTGCACGGAAGCCGTCGTCTCGCTGCAGTCGGCCTGCACCTTCTCGCTGATCTCGACGATGCTCTCTATGCTCGTTTCCAGCTCCGCCACGAGATCCATGATGCGATGGAATTTCTCTCCCGCTTCCTTGACCTGCCCGACGTTCTCACGCACCTCGCCCTGCTGATTCTTCGTGAGTTCAAAGACATGCTCGATCTCCTCGGAGTTCTTCTGTATGACGCCGCTGATTTCCTTCGCCGCCGCTTCGGACTCTTCGGCAAGCTTTCGAACCTCTTCGGCGACGACGGCGAATCCCTTGCCCTGCTCGCCTGCGCGCGCCGCCTCAATGGCGGCATTGAGGGCGAGGAGCTTCGTCTGCCCTGCGATCGAGGTGATGACCTCGTTGATCTCCGCGATGTTCTTCGAACCGTCGTAAAGCTTTTCGACCGCCGCGCTCGCCGTCGCCGCGCTCTTGGCAAGACCCTCGACGCCCTCGATGGCAAGGTCGAGCTTCTCGTCGCCTTCCTGCGTCGCTTCGCCCGTCAGGTTCACGGCGCGCTTCGCCGTGCTGACCGCCTCCGAGATCGTCTTCATCTGCTGGTTGACGCCCGTGACCTTCTGCGTCGCGGCATTGACAATCCCGCTCTGGTTTGCGCTCTCTTCGGCGATGATGCAGACGGCTTCGGCGGCGGACTGCGCCGCCGTCGCCGTCTGTGCAGCGCTCGCCGTCAGTTCCTCGCTCGACGCGGCCACCTGCTCGGCGGCTGCCTTCGTCGACTTGACCGTCGTCTGCAGGCCTTCGAGCATATCGCGGCAGCTGTTCTGCAGCGTGCCAATCTCGTCGCTGCGGTCGCTCTTCGTCAGATGTGCCGTGAGATCGCCGTCCGCAATCTTTTCCATCAGTCCCGAAAGAGCGCCGATCGGCGTTGTCACCGACGTCAAAAGGACATAAATGATGCCCAGCAAAAGCGCGAGTGCTATGGCACAGATCGCAAGCAGCGCCCAGCTCATGTGCGCAGCCGCGGCGTTCGCCTCGGAGACCGGCAGAGCCACGAGGAGCGTCCAGCCCGTCTCCCCCACAGGCACGGCGGAATAGAACTTCTGCACGCCCTGATATTCCGTTTCCATCTGCTCGGGCTTTCCCGTCGTCAATCTGGCGGCAAAGTCCTTGTAAGCACCGCCGTCAATCTCATTGAACTTATCCTCGACCGAATACTTCGGATGATAGATGTACTCGGTATCGGGGCCGAGGACGATGATCGAGCCGGTCTCGCCGACCTTGACGTCCTTGAGCAGATTTCCCACCGGTTCAAGCGATATGCCGACGCAGAGGACGCCGCGCACTGCGCCGTTCTGCACGATCGCGCGGCTCAGACTGATGACCGGATCGCCCTTGACCGATTTGAACGGCTTCGAGATGATGAGTTTTCCCGGCTGCGCCGCCGCCTCCTTGTACCACGCGCGCGTCCTCGGGTCGTAGCCCGCGCCAAGCGGACTTGATGCCACATAGGAGCCGTCCGCATTCCCGAAGACGGCGCTGTCGACGCCGTCGAGCTTGGCGATATCGCGCACGGACTCCTGCATCGCGGCGCCTTCGGGCATACTCTGTGTCCAATTCATGACAGTCGTATTGACGGCAACGCGCGACGACTCAACGATCGTGATGATGGCATTCGCATAGCGCGAGCCAAGCTCGCTCATGCTCCTCTGTTTGGATGTCGACAAGGCGTCCGTCGCCATCGTATTGATGACGAATCCCATGACGACGAATACGATGAGAAGCGGCACGCCGATCCCCGTGAGCATTTTTCCTTTCAACTTCATAATGAACCTCCCAGCCCAGCTTCTATGAATACATATACACTCCACGAGTACACCCTTCCTCTATTGCTCCGACAGCAGCGGACAAACAAGGCAAAAGCGCATACTACAAAGAGATTTCCCCTCTGTGTTTTGTCATTCGCCATCCATGCGACTTTTTCCTTCTTCTTGCTAGTAAAAAAGTCATTTATTTTACGACCTATGGGGGGGGTGGGGTACAATGAGCCTATAACAACTTATGCACATGATATGTATTTCTCTTATGTTTTCTGCCTTTAGTATATCTGTCTCAAAAAAATTTTCCGCTTAACTCTTTGAGAATCCTAGGTATTTACGCCTAGTTTTGCCAAGCAAAAAAGAAGAGGAGGCTCGCAAGGATGCGTCCTCCCCCTCTTTTTCCCTTATTCTTGTTTTGCGTATATCATGCAGGTATAGACAAAATTCCCCTTCAAGAAGTTTCTCATGAACAAATGTTAAAGGCGGAATGCCTGCACGCTGTTCTGCAGCTCTATGGCAAGGCTCGCGAGCGTCTGGCTGGCGGCGGCAATCTCCTCCGTCGAGGCCGCCTGCTCCTGCGAGGCAGCGGATACATCGGACGCCTTCTTGTGAATCTTGTGCGAGACATCGTTGATGCGCTGCGCCGACGCCGTCGTTGCATCGCAGTCCGCCTGCACCTTGCGGCTGATGTCGACGATGCGCACGATGGCCGCTTCCAGATCGCCGACAAGATCCATGATGCGATGGAACTTCTCGCCCGCCGCCTTGACCTGCCCGACGTTCTCGCGCACCTCTTCCTGCTGCGCCTTCGTCAGCGCGAAGACCTGCTCGATCTCTTCGGCGTTCTGCGCGATGACGCCGCTGATCTCCTGCGCCGCCGCCGCCGACTCCTCGGCGAGCTTTCGGACCTCCTGAGCGACGATGGCGAAGCCCTTGCCCTGCTCACCGGCGCGCGCCGCCTCGATAGCGGCATTGAGGGCGAGGAGTTTCGTCTGCCCCGCGATATTCGTGATGAGTTCGTTGATCTCCGCGATGTTCTTCGAGCCGGCATAGAGCTTCTCGACGGCCGCGCCCGTCTTCACCGAGCCGTCCGCGAGTCCCTCGACGCCCGCGATGGCCTGATCGAGCATCGCGTCGCCTTCCTTCGTCGCCTCTCCCGTCGACGCGACCGCCTGCCCGGCCTCCGCAATCGCCTGCGAGATCGTCTTCATCTGCTCGTCGACATCCACGAGTTTCTCCGCCGTCTCCTCAACGATCCGACTCTGTGCAGCGCTTTGGCTGGCGATGTCCGTGACAGCCTCAGCAGAGACTTGCGAGACCTGCGCCGTCTGTCCGGCGTTCAGCGAAAGCTCCTCGCTCGCCTGCGACACCTGCCCCGCCGCCTTGCGCGTCGAACTGACCGTGCGCTTCAGTCCTTCGAGCATCGTGCGGCAGCTCGTCTGCAGGGCGCCGATCTCATCGCGGCGCACATCGGAGGAAAGCTGCATCGTCAAGTCGCCTGCCGCGACCTTCTCCATCAGAGAGGACAGCAGCCCGAGCGGAGTGATCGCCGAAGTCAGCAGGACGTAGGTGACGCCCAAGATGAGCGCGAGCGCGACGATGCAGATGACGAACAGCGCCAGTTCCATCTGTGTGACGGCGGCGTTCGCCTCGGAAACCGGCAGCGCCACGAGAGCCGTCCAGCCCGTCTCGCCGATCGGCACGCCCGCGTAGAACTTCGCCTCGCCCTGATACTCTGCCTCAAGCTGCACAGGACTCCCCGACGTGAGCTTCTCCGCGATCTCCTTGTAAGCGCCGCCGTCGATCTCCTTGAACTTATCCGCGAGCGTGTACGTCGAATGATGAATGTATTCCGTATCGGGGCCAAGGATGATCAATGCGCCCGTCTTGCCGACCTTCACATCCTTGACTGCCTCGCGCGCGGCGTCAAGCTCGATGTTGATGGAGAGCACGCCGATGAGCGCGCCGTTTCGCACGATGGCGCGGCTGAGCGTCACGACGGTCTTGCCGTCGGAAGCTGCCGTCGTCGGCTTCGACATCATCGCCTTGTCCGGGTTCGCCGCCGAAGCCTTGTACCACTGGCGCGTGCGCGGATCGTAGCCCGCCGGGAAGTGCTTGCTCGTCTCATAGCTGCCGTCCGGCCTGCCGATATAGGCAGAGGCAACGCCCGGCAGATCCGCGATGTGGGTGAGCGTCGCCTTCAGCGCCTCACCCTCGGGCATCGACTCGCCCCAGGCGGCCGCCGTCGCATTGACCACGGCGGTATCAGCGGCGACGATCTTGTCAATCTCGTTCGCGTAGTGCTCGCCAAGCTCGTACATGCTCTTCTGCTTGGATGCCGTCAGCGCCGAGCTCGCCATCATGTTGATGGCGACGCCCATGATGATAAAAATCACGACGAGCGGCACACCGATCCCCAAAAGCATCTTGGGCTTTAATTTCATACAATTCATCCCTGTCCTTTCTTCCCCATTCCCTGGATATTCCTTTAATCAAACCCTAACTTCCTAAGAATACCCCCTACGCCGTTCTTTAGTCCTCAATATTCGTAAAATCGGCTCTTTTTCCTGCCTCGTTTTCCTGAGAATTTTCTCAATAAATGCGAAATAGAAAATATATCCCATTTCCTCTCATACTTTTGTCGAGAGAAAATCGTTCATTTAGGAGAGTATCGCCTATTTTACTCCAGTTTTCATCCAGCATCTTCCATTTTATCCTCTTAACTTTATATCTCTCCTCTTTTGCCCTTCATCACGCATAGCGATGCAGACGATGCTCAAGAAGCCCTCCCGCGCCATCGTAGACGAGCTTCAATGTGAAAAACGGCGCATTTTGCGCCAGAAGGCGCAGAAAGATGCGGTCGCCCTCCCAAAGTTCCAGACTCTCTATGCGCCCCTTCTCCACCCAGGCAAGCTCCCCCTCGTCGCAAGAGATCGGCTCTCCCGTGAAGCGATCCGCCGTGAAGAGATGCATGTACTCCGTCACCCCGTCGCCCGAAACGAACGTGACGAGCGCGCGGAACTGCCAGCAAAGGAGCCGATATCCCGTCTCCTCCTCCACCTCGCGCAGCAGGCATTCCTCGGGCGACTCATCCGCCTCGAAGTGACCGCCGACGCCGATCCACTTGCCGTGATTGACGTCGTTCTCCTTGATTGTGCGGTGCAGCATCAGATACTTGCCCTCGCGCTCGATATAGCAAAGCGTGCTCATTCTTTCCATGAATTGCTTCTCCCTCTCCAATAAGTCTTCATTCAAATCCGCCTCGCATTATAGCACCAAAGGACAGGTCTGAAAACAAGAAAAATCTTCCTTTATCATTGTTAGAAGGAGCAATACACCGCAGCAATCATCCTCATTTATTTTTAGAAAAATAGAAAGATTATGGACAAACAGCTAGGAAAATGGTATCATAATATCCGAGTAATACCGCACACCGAAACGAACGTTTCGGTGTGCGGCATTTGTCCATCTGGGTATGTGGGATGGTAAGGAGAAAGAAGCAGCTGGCTATCGCTTCTTGAAGACACAAGGAGGGATTGTTTCGTGTTTATGAAGAAAAAAGCAGGAAAGCGGCTTTCCTTTTTGGTGACACTGGCACTGTCTGCAGGGTTGGGAACAGCCGTCCATCCGTCGTCGGCATGCGCGGCAGAAATAAACGTCACGACCGACCGCACGGCGGACGTCGACGGCGGTGCTGCAAACGGCAACAAGGTCACGATCGGCGCAGAAGGCGGCGGCGGGCATCCCGTCATCGCTGGAAACATCATCGGCGGCAGTGCGACAGATGCGGCGAAAAACCTCGTCGACATCAAGAGCGTCCTCTTAGAATCCCCTCACGCCGTCTACGGCGGACGCGGTGCTGACTCGGCGACAGAAAACACGGTGAATTTTGCAGGCGGCAAGGTCACATCCATCTATGGCGGCTACACAGAAGGCGCAGGCGCGGTGATGAAGAACACCGTCACCGTGACGGGCGGCACACTTGAAGGCGACGTCTACGGCGGCTATATCGCCAAGGAAGACAGTATAGGCGAGGTATCAGGCAACCGCATTACACTGCAAAACGGTGCCGCAACGTTCGCTTACGGCGGCTATACGAAGGGAAGGGGCGCCGTAAAGGACAACACCGTCAACTTCAGCGGCAGCGAGTCAACGGATCGCATCGCGGGCGGCTATATCGAAAATGCAAACAGCAGCGCCGAAGCGTCAGGGAACAAGGTCTTCTTTACAGGCAATACAGCGGTCGATATCCATGGCGCTCTGAGCGAGGGAACGGGTGCGCTGAAGAGGAACACCGTCACATTCGGCGGTGATGACAGCACGGCGGACAGTATCTACGGGGCGCTCTCGAAGAACCAAGGGGACGTCAAGGAAAACGGCGTCACGCTCTCGGGCGGCACGATCGAAGAGAATGTCTGCGGCGCAGTCACGGACGGCACGGCACAGAACAATTTCGTCACGATGACGGGCGGAACCGTGAAAAAGGACCTCGTGGGCGGCATCGGCTATCAGTCGACAGGAAACACGGTCACCATCTCAGGCGGCAAGCTCGAAGGCGGTGCCGACGGCGCTGTCTACGGCGGCAAGACGACGGGCGCTTCCGGCAGCCGCGCCTCGAACAATACGGTCAACCTCGGAGCGGAGGACGGCACCTACACGGCAAACCTAAGCACTACCTCGATCTATGGCGACAATTCCACGGACGGCGCAGTCAACAACAACACCCTCAATGTCCGCGGCAAGGAAATCACCGTGGATCAGGTAGGCAACTTCGACAAGTACAATTTCAAGCTGAACGACCATATCAAGAACGGCGATACGATGCTGACGATCGAGCGCGGCGGCTTCGGCAGGGAGATCGACTGGGCGAACAACTTCACCGTGGATACATCAGGACTGAGCGGCAAGCCAAACGGCATGATCACCCTCGTGAAGAGCGAGGAGACGGATGCTCTCAAATTCAAGGAAGGCTACGCACCGCGCAATCTCAGCACTGGCAGCACCAAAAACGCCGAATACTTCATCGGCACGGATACAGGCACGCGCACAGCCACCTCCGTCATCATGAACTACAGCATCTTCAAGGACAATGCGTGGACGTATGACGGCACAAACCCGGCAGATCCCGCAGAAATATTCGGCGGCTCCTCCTATGCGGGACATACGACGGAAAACAATACGCTGACGGTGACGAATACATCCGCCGCAAAGCAGGTGACGCACGCCTACGGCGGCAAAACGGCAGGCGTCACAGGCGACGCCAAAAACAACAAGGTGATCGTCGAGGCGACGAATACACAAAGGGGCATCAACTATGTTGACGGCGGCGCTATCCTGCACATGAGCAATGCAGGAGCAGTCACAGGCAACAAGGTCACACTGAAGAGCGGCACGTTCAGCACAGTGACCGGCGGCAGTACGACAGGCACAGGCGCTGTCGGCTCTGCCGCAGACGGCAATACGCTGACGCTGGAAAACGGCACGGTACGCAAGAAGCTCTATGGCGGATATATCTCAAACCACAACAGCACCGCTGCGGTCATCGGCAACACGGTCACGGTGAAGAACGGCACATCTAACGACATCTACGGCGGCTATACGAAGGGA
>ERZ772766.566-NODE-566-length-21396-cov-6.532449_pt1 | contig 21396 bp, 25 predicted proteins | sample MGYA00511379_ERZ772766 | MGnify/ENA primary metagenome ERZ772766 (study PRJEB29015, sample SAMEA2737895) | human oral metagenome | biome: human oral; feature: human-associated habitat; material: dental | place: China | collected 2116 ...
ACGACCGTGACGTGAATGCCAGTTTAAACATTTTAAACAAGGCGGATAAAGTCCTGACTTTATCTTGATACAAACAAGCGGTAGGTTCTACCGTGTTAGTCTATGGAGTTGTCGTAAGTCCGAGTTCAGATGAATAAGGCAAACAACGTTGAAGTAGAAATTAAACGCTAAATTTACCTTTGGGTAAGTTTAGATAGGTTTTAAGGAACAGTTCTTTCAGACTGTGGTGACAAGTGGTACGGGGGTTGTCACTGAGGGGCGTATCGAGTATTCGGCAATGAGCTTGGCGGACGTTTAGGAATTGGAGAAGGGTGTCGGCAGAGAATTGTTTGGGTTGCTCAAAAAAAACGGTTTTTTGAATGTGCGGGACCTCATGTCGGAAATCGGATACATAATTTCTGCATCGGAGGAATCGGAGAGCGTGAACAGAGAGGTTTACCGCGAGATTGATAAACACCTGAGCCTGGCGATAATGAAGGCTTTAGACGTAGGTGTCCTAAAGCAACATGAACCAGCATCAGAAAACGATTTGAATATATGAAGGATGGCAAATTTTGGCAATCAAAAGTGAAACAGAAATCAAATGGGCAGAGATCAATTCGGCCTACAGTACCGATGAAATAGACGTTTGTCGCGACGGTTTTAACGTTTTATTGCGCGTGTTTGAAAAATACAGGAAAGATTTGCCGCCGGAAGAAGCGGCGGAGGCGGATGCGGCCGTATCGTCTGTTCGGGAATTTTTTCAGACTGTGGTGACAAGCAGTGCAGGGGTTGTAAGCGAGGAGCGTATCGCGCGTGTCGCAGGCAACTTGGCAAGCACTTACGGATTGGTAAAAGATGGCGGCCAAGAGTTGGTTGATATCCTTGAACGGAACGGTCTTTTGGATGTATGGGGCGTCATGTCAGAAATTGAGGAAACAATCTGCGATTCGGGAGTTTCGGATAACATAAACAGCAGCGTCTATGACAAAATCGATGGGCATCTGTCCCTGGCGATAGAGAGAGCCTTAGAATTAGGTCTTCTGCAAAAACATGGGGCGTCATTAAAATTGGAAAAAGACGAATTGAGTTTGTAATACCCTAAAAACGCGGCGGAAAAGGATTTTCAAAAATGGCAATCAAACCGGAAGAACACCAGGTCGGAGAACAACAGGCAGCGGCAACAACTTCGTTGTGGCCAGAAGTGAACAACGAAATGTACGACGACCCGATGCGCACTTTCGTTGGCAACATCAACAAACTGCTGGGTATGTTATCGAACCATGCGGATGTGCTATCGTCTGCCGAAATTAAGGAAGTCGCAGACATGGTAAGCGACATGAACGACATGTCGGAACGAATAATGCTGTTACCTGCTAGTTCTGTAGACAGAAGCGTATTGGAAGAATGGATGGAATATGCCCATGAAAAAATAGAGAACGTCACGGATTCTGAAGCGTTTCTCAATTTTCTTGATGAAAAGGGTTTCATGAATATAAAGGAAGAACTGGCTCAAGTGTGTAGGGACGCGGATGCAAGCGAAGAGATTGGGGGGATGTGGGATAAACTGCGGGAATGGTTCAGAGAGCGCCTGTGTGACGCGATAGAGCAGGCTGCGGAAACCGGCATCCTGTACCAATACCAAGAGGAAGGTGTTTTTGTTATTCCGGAAGAGAGTGAAGACATAGATATCGAAAATTTGGTTATGTAAGATGAAAAAAATGATCGGAAGAGACAAAAGCACGCCATCTCTGAAATCAATTCCGGCACTTCCCCGTGTCACCCCGGTAGAAAGCGCCGGGAACTATTTTTTTGAAGTGGGGATGTTCATCAACAACATACTGGAAGTGTTAGAGAAAAACGCCGATAAAATACCGGCTGAGGATTGGCAAAGGGCAGAAAAGGATGCGGGGGACTTGCAACGATGGCTGGGGGAGCGCTATGTCCACGAATTGTTTGTCTTGGGTTTTGACGATTTGGCAGAGACGGGGGAATTCAAATCCTTGATGGGTGAACGTGCGGACGAACAGGATTTGCAGCGACTACGCGCACTGGGTGCCGTCGATACCGATGAAATATTCAGAGAGACGGAAGACGAGTTATACGGGCAGGGAGTTGAAATAAGAGAAGGGTTGCTCTCTGTGCTTAGAAAAGTATTGGTCAAACAACTGAATGCATCCGCCGCAGCCGGCCTTATCCCACCGAACGGAGGGCGCGATGGGCACGACGGGTTGGCAATGTGACAAGGAGTGAAACAATGGCTATTAAAACGCAGGAATGCTTGGAAATACCAACGGTGGTCCCGGTAAAAGAAGACGAAAACTATCTGGAGCCGTTGGCGGACGACATCAACAAGTTGATTCGGGTCGCGCAAGGGGTTTCGGATAGGATGACTGAAGAAGAACGCGCAGCACTGTCGGAGGCGACCGGAACATAGCGTCACGAATGAACGACGCTTATATCCCGTATGCCGCGGTATGGGGCATGGACGACTTGGATCTCCGTATGGAATTCCTTCAAGAAAAACAGCCGGAACGTTACGGGGGGATCGATATCAGGGAGTTGTGCACAAAGGGTGTGATAAACGAAGGATATGTACTCCGTGTTCTTGAGGAGTATTTCAGTGATGACAACAACATTAGAAACATCATTATAGAGATGGAAGGAAAGCTCAGAGAGGTCTTGGATGAAAGAATTGAAGCGGGTTTGATAAAGATAGTCGAGGAAACGGAAACGGAAGAGTTGTCAATGTAACCGGCGGGTCGTTCCGGTTTTTAAATCATACCTGAGATGGAAGTGCAACATGATACAGAGTGAGCATTTTGAACTGGAAAAGTTGAAACCGTTGGCAGCAAAAGGGAATATCCTTCTGGGGATTGCAGAACAAACGAACGAATTGTTGTCTATTATTGAGAAATACGGCAGCCTATTATCTGAAGAGGACAAATCTAAAATTGCAGACTGCGCGGTGAAACTGTCTGAAATAACAAACGGAGCGGCTGCGCTCCGTGAGTCGGCCTGGTCGGCCTGTAATATCGAATACGCAGTGGAAACATTGAAAACGCAGTACCCAGACGAGTATCTCGACATCGATATGGCAAAATTTTTTCAACAAACCGGGCTAAACATGGAAGACTTGTATGCAGAAGTAATGGAAAAGGTGGACCATGAAATGATCAGGGAAGAATACAGTGACAAATTGATAGCCGTATTGGATGATCGATTGGTCGAGTTGAAGAGGCTCGGGGTGTTGGGTGGAAATTTTGAAGTTGAAACAGACGGGCTTGAATTGAAATAACGGCAGCCGTCCTCAATCAATGGTTAATGGCGGTGTTTTTGAAAAGTTGCCCCAATGGAAGGAAACAGGTATAGTTTCCGTGTTGGAATCGGCCCACAAGGCCGTGTGTTGAAACTAAAGAAGTTAGATGCATGTTTAAAAGCAAAAATGCCCGATTTTTTCGGGCGTTTTTTATTGGCTGTAGGGTCAATGTGGCGCAATAGTGCAGACCCTACGCCTTTCGAATGCAGACTCACCAAGAACCATAGGGCATAGTCCCACCATGCTCTAAGACGGCTTTGATGTTTGTCATGTTCGGCTCCACCAACACTTCAGCCAATTCGTCTGTGCTGTAATATTCAGACGAGCCTTTGCCCGAAGACTGGGCGCGCTCAAGAAAATCAGGTATGCCTTCCAGCCAGATGGGCGCGGCGATTTTGATTGCATTGTGAAAGATGGCAGAGTCTAAAGGTTCTTCCCGCATTTCTTCTGATAAAAAGTAAAGTAGGTCGGTCACAAGGGTAAAGGTTAGAAATTCGGCTTTTATTTCCAGCAGCATTTCGTATTCTGCGTCGGATAAATGTACCGCACGGTCTCCACTGTCGAGAAGGTGGCGCGGAAGAGTATTGCGAACCTCGCGGCAAAAAGAGGGCAGCGGATCGATCAGTTCGCCAAGCGCCTCGCCAAAGGTGGATAAGAAGGACCGGACGGTATCAAGCGCGATCGGGTTGTAAATGCCCACTCCGGTGAGAAATTTTTTAAAGGTCGATGTGTGATAATGCAGAGGCATCAGTAAATTATAATGAAGACGGAAGAACGAGAGGTGCCGGTTTGCGAAAGAGGACACGGCAGCCTGTGTGGTATTTCTACAGGCGTCTCGGATGGACTGTGATTTAGAATGGTCCAAGTCGAACAAGGTTCCCGTATAGGTTTCAGTGCGTGTTATTTCATCAAATAGGTTGGATAAGAAAATGTGAACCACTCCACGGGCGTCTTCGTAAGCGGGGGTACTTTCGAATGGATTGTAAATCCCATCCGCTTTTAGGATGCGGTTTACTGAAATCTGAAATAAAGCCAAATTAAAAGCGGGTTTCACGTATCGGTAGTCTGATTTCCCTAAAAGCTCTATCCCGTCTCTGACCCAGTCTGCTACAAAGAAAGTCCTATTCGCAGGCAGACAACGGCGTAAATCCGGCAAGCACCCATCGAGTCGTCCCGTCAAGAAACGGACGACGTTCGGGGTGTCGGATAATGCTTCAGACGGAAGGGACGCTATCCCGCCGGCGACAATGTGAGCGAAAGCAAGACACAGGGCCTGTCTGGAGCGGCCGCTGTTAGGTGCACGGACATAAAACCCGCCTTCCGGCAAGGAAAGTCCGTTTACAATACGGCCGTCAGGGATGGTGAAACCGTTGCAAAATCCTTCTGCAAAATAACGAAAGGACTCCGGGCGCGCCAAGCCTAACGTGCGGCATGCCGTCTGCGAGGAAAGAACCGCCACGTTGAGCGCGATCATGCGTTGATCCGCCAAGCGCGGCTCGTCTTGTGAGGGGGTTAGGATATTATAAACAGAAAGCCAGTCGTCGACATGTTGTTCGAACGAAGGTGCCTCCCGCGCCACCCTGGGAGAAAAGGGGGAAAAAGGGGGGGAAAGGTGGCCGTTTTTCCCGGAAGACAAGACCGAAAAACCGAATGATTCCGGGTACTGGAGATGTTTGTTTTCGCCTTGAGGGTCGTCTGAAAATAAAGATAATGGACCGAAAGCCGCAACATGCAGGGAGAGCGGATTTTCGCCGACCCCGGCCGCTTTGAGCTTCTCCCGATCCTTCTCGTCGAACAGAGAGAAATATTCTATGCCGCTCTGTAGGAAACTCCCGTACAGATAAGATAAGGCTTCCGTCTGTTTCTCGGGATGGTCTAAAAGCCCTTCCAATAAACGTTTTAACGACGGATACAGTTCCGGCGCATCGTCAAACAGCCACAGCAAACGCGATAAAGTCTCCGCAAAACACATTTTTCCCAACCTGTCCGCATCGTTCGTTTTCAAAACGAGGTCAAACCACCCGCGCAAACTGTCGGGCTCTTCCCTCTCGGCGAATGGAACCATATCGGCGAAGGCTTCCTTGCGGCGTTCCATGAACCATGCCGTAGGAACGTTGAAACGGAACAGGTCGGGCGCGTCAAAGAAACGATCGGGCGTATTTCGATGGGTGGTGATCATAAAGGGGTTCCTGTGGGGTAAAAAAGAGGTACCGAACAGGTATTTTACCATTTGATGGGCAGTTTTTTTATTGCGGTCAATATTTCAAAATCGCCGAAGCGCACCGAAGACCAAAAAGTGGTATAATAGAAAAAATCTTTGGGACGGAATAAACATCGTCATATTTCAAACCGTAAACCAATACTTGACAACACACCGGGAGATCAAATGTCATACCTTAGCCATAACGAAAAATATTACCACTTTTTATTGAAACAGAATGCGAAGAATGGGGACGCGCCGGAACCGGAAGAGCCCGAGGCTGGGTTTTATGTCGGTACATACACCCCTTATGGACATTTTGTTCTGCACAGCGTTTTCGAAACGCAGGAAGAGGCTGATTTGATGGTTCACTTCCTGAATGGAGGTTCTTCTCTCAGGCATCCGGCCCCGTCCGAGCAGGAAGGGTAGACCGGGAAGTGGCGGCAAAAACGGGAGCGGGAGACACCGCCGGTGAGATACTCCTTCGTGATTATCCTGATCGGAGCAGTTACCTGTTTGCAAAATATGGTGGCGACCTGTTGGAAAATGCAGAGAATGCGCGCCTATACGGCATGTGTGCCCCGCACTGGGAATCGCCGGATGATGCACTGAAAGAAAACAGAAGGCAACGACCTAAAGAGGCGGCTTGGCTGTCTGTGGATAGCACAACCTTATTGCCGGCGGCAGAAGCGTGCCTGAATGAAGGGGATTTGACGGACGAGGGTTTGGACGCACTCCGTACAGCGGTGTCCTATTTGAACAAACACCACCAAATGAAACTGCGCAGGCTGCGGGAATATTACGTCAGAAAGGTATACCTAGAATCGGACGGGGACAGAGTGGCAGCTGAAAGTATCATGCGACGCACCCGTAGGAAGGTCGGGGTGGCGGTTTACGTACTGTGGTTGTTGACGGCGGCCGCCTTCTTGCCGGTGCTGGGCATGCCTTTGTCGGTCAAGATTTTATTGTGCGCGGCCTCACTCTCCGTATCGGCCGTTCTAAAATCAGATATCGGTTTAATGGCAGATCATCGGGCAAAAGCATTGGGTGAGTTATCGAAGATAAAATGGCGGGTCGCTAACCCGGCAGAGGGGCTGAATCGGGCAGGCCGGCGAAAAGCGGCGAAAAGCAAGGCGGCTGCAGAGCATGGTGATACGGCGCTACAGATAAAAGGACGGGACGGATTTACCGAAGTGCACGGCGTGCGCGTGCCACAGAAGGCTTTGAAAAAGCCGTTGAGAACCATAAGGTCAAGTAAAAGGCCAAAAAACAAGAATCAATAAAACTATTAAACGACAAGCATTTAAAACGCTTGTTTGTTTATATCCCAAAGTGTAAAATAACTTTTTTTAACAGGCGGGGAATGCCATGAAGATTGCCGTTGAAGCGCTGGGGGAGCGCAAGGAGATTAAAGAAGGTCTGTATGTGGTGTGGCGCACCGAAGAAGTGCCAATCGTCACCGGCCGCGTGACCCACACTTGCAAATGGGGCGTTTTCCAGATTGGCGAGAAGGAGAACAAAACAATAGACAGCGGTGTCCTGCATTTTCGCGCGCGCAGTGGCGAAGAGGCGCAGATGCGTTCGCTGACCTATCTAACCGGGCGCGTCAAAGACCTGTTGTCGGGCATCAAACGGGCCGTAAAAAACCTGCCGAACAGCGTTTGGTTTCTGGCCGACCACCCCGTCATAGTAGACCACCTCGATCAGAACAACCCCTATGACATGGCTTTGCGCTCTTGGCGCAAAGAGGACGGCAACCTGATGGAATACCATACGTTTTGGGATAAGGTGCTGATTAACGAAGCGATGTCCTGTGTTAATTTTAATGTCGTCCCTGTAACCTCCGGCATGGAAAACGTGCAGGGTTACGGCATTGTTTACGAAAACGGGTTGCAGGAAGTGAGCGATTTGGAGGGGTTTAAAAAAGAGGCCGCACCTTTTGGGTGCGGCTATGGGGAGGAATTTTCAAATGAAAGGGACGTCAATGGATATACGGACGCATCATACGAAAACAAAGGCGGTATGTCAATACTGTGTTTTTTGTTGACGAGTTGAAAGGTGGCAGCAATGAAAACGAGTGAGCGTTTGCGCAGGAAAATCAAGCGGGAGTTTCCGCAGATCAAATATGTTGACGAGATGGTATTCACAAGGGTTGATGGATATCCGGACGGGGCAAGATTTAAATGGGTCGCAAAGGTCCCGTCTTTTACTTACCGGGATGCAGAACCGGATACTATGACCGAGTGTCTGAAAAAACCGCTGGTTGCCTTTTACAACAACGGTAGCACAAATGCACCGGAGGGGTGGCTTGTCGGAGTCGATTAAGAACAGCAAAACAAACCGGCCTTTTGGCCGGTTCTTCTTAATTTGACCACACCATCCTGGATGCGACAAAAGCGGTCATAACCATTGCTGTGCCGGCCATATACAGGAACAAAAAAGAGAGCAGGTACTCACCGGGCCTGCGTCGCGGGGCGTCAGCACGGTTTTTGACCATAACGGCAATTTTGTGCCGGTTCCAAAACAACCAGAAAGCATCGGAGGCCAACAGCACGGCGGTACCGAAAAACGACGGGATCGGTATGGAACGGTAGGCGGCCATCAGCGAAAAGCAGGCGATGACGGCAAACATCAGATAAGCACAACATTGGCGCAAGAAAGAAAACGCGGTATCGACATCGGCCCTTTCGCCGGCGGTCGAATTCTGCACCATCAAAAAGGATGCGCCTGCCGGAGAAAAGAGGATCAGCACTAGGAAAACATATACCGGATGCCATAGGCGCGCACTTTTCAGTTTTAAAGCCCCGGAAGGGTTAAGCGCCGAGAAAACCCGGCGCAGCAGCAGCGCGAATGGGTTGCTCGCGGTTGCGGAAGTTGTCTTCATAAAGCCCCCTATTTACCACAAAGAAAAAGCGTTCCATAACATGGGACCGAACACAAACGGCGAGACAGCAAGAATAAAGATAATCCCGGACGCGGACACAGCCAGGATTGACGTGGACAGGAAACGATACATCACGGACTCCTTTTTACTCGTTTATCCCTTCGGGAAGGGGTGGGACATCGCCGCCGACGAGCTTCCCTAGCGGTATGTTCTTTGGGTACCCCAAGAGGGCGGTCACGTCCCGATAAGAATGGGGCGCAAAATTTTCTGCAGACGCTTTAAAGTAGGGCCCGCGAATCAAAGCCTCACCCCTCCCTGCCAAGCAAAGGGCGTAGTTGCTGTGCGTTTCACGAAGGAAACCGCCACGCACTTTCGAAACCACGACGCGGTCGCCGCTTTTATCGTGCAGGAAGAACACCGAAGTGCGGACGGCTTTCGCATTGGGCCCGGCCACTGCGCGAACGCAGCTTTTATGTTCGGTGTAAAGCAAACCGGCACTGTGCCAGATTATCACAGGATGCACGACCAAGTAAAACGTCAGGAACCAAACACCGAGAAAAAGCAGCGAACCTTGACGAATCGGGTCGGCAAAACGGTTGAACCGGGTGAATTCGCGTAAGGTGAACTTATCACCGATATGGGTTGTGTAGTACAAATCTATCCAAGGTTTGAACAGAAGCCCCCTCGCGCCGTAGGCAAACACCAGCAATAAGACAGTGGCAACGGCGTAGAGTGCCAGCCGTGCAGGAATGACATCCGTTTCAAAAGCACTGCCACCGCCGATCAGCCAGACTGCGGCATCCCATAATACGACCAAAGGGGAGAGGATAATGAAAGGCGCGCAAAATCTTGCCAGCACGGTAAAGATTTTACAGGCCCAATCGAAAAAAACATAAAACATCTTATCCTCCAGTGTGCCGCCTACGGCACGTATCACGCGTCTGAAAGACGCTCTTATTTCAATTTCATTATATTATCTCTAACAAAAAAAATCAAAAAAGATTATAGATAAAAAACAAATGGTTACGAATTTTCTCCCAAAAAAACAATAAATATCTAAAAAACGGTAATGTTTTTCTTTGAAAGCGGTAATAGGGTAGAATAAAAAATATAAAGAAAAAAATAAAAAACAGCTATGTTTTATTTAAAAACAGTATTAGGCAGCAGTGGGCAGTGGGTCGAAAAAGAACCGTTCCGCCGCGTGTTAGAATGAAACCTTGGACAGTTTGCAGGACGAAGTAAAAATGAGTGACACAGAAAAAAGGATCGCCCTCTTATCCTCGCCGGATACCTATATCAAATACCTGGGCGGAGAGGTGTTCCCAAAAGAAGAGTATCACATGGAAGTTCTGGCCGGCTTACCTTTAGTGCATACGGTGCCAGGTTTGCGCCGCCAAATCATTAAGGCCGCTGCAGGCGCGGTGGCCGCGTCCCCGGCAGTAAACACAGGGAAGACATTGTTGCAGTGGTTGAATAAAGACCTGCTGACATTTCACGATAAAGACGTGCGGCTTCCGGAGGAGTTGGAAAGGTTTAAAGCAGTAAGGTTAAGGCTTTCTGGAGTCACGCCGGAAGAGGAAGAAGAGTCGCCGCTACGCGAGGTGTTTTATCCTAACGACATGGAGCAATGGCTAGAGGCTGTTGAGGCGGTCTCCCTTTTTATTGACGGGAAAACCGCAACCCTGCCGCCATACCGGGATGACGAAGTACCGATCCTCGCCTTGGTGCGCCTGCTGGAAGAGAAAGAGAAGGTGTACACGGACACCCCGGAAGACCACCGCTTATTCTGCAAATGCCTGAAAGCCTACCTGTTCGACAGGTTCCCGGAAACGGCGGAATACCGGGAACGGGTTAAGTTGGCCTGCCGGCACGCCGTGGGCGACCGTTTGAAAAAGACGAACTTTTGGGCGGTATTCAAACTGGTCGGTGTCTTGCGCGACCACGGTTGGCACAAAGAGGCAGACGACGTGGTGGCGGCCATGAACGGGATGCTTGTAAGCACAAAAGAGAAAAAGAAACAGGGAGCGGAAATGGAACGGCGCGAAGAAATGATGAACAGACATACAGAGAAAGACCTTCTCAACTTTGCCGATCCGTCGGCATATGTTTTTAACACCGAGACGGAGACGTGGACGCACACACCGAAAAACGGCGAAGACGCCCTGCAGGCGTTGAAATCCGGCGGCAGGGCGGCCGAGGCTGTCAAATACGGACTGGTTGCCGCCGCTTTTGACTATGCGGCGGCGACGCCGAAGCGGCAGGAGTGGTTTTGGCTGTGGTTGGGCGACACCTTTCTAAACAGCGGGGCCGCACTCAGATGGGAAAGCCTGGAAACAGAGGCGGTGCCATACGGGTTGCACGGACATCTTGATAATGCCCTGGTGGTACGTGATGTCTTAAAGGAAAAGGCGGCATCGGGAGAAGCGGCGCAGGCGGTATTCGCCCGCCGCGGGCTGCGGACGGGGCCGGTAGAGTCGGCTGTTGCCGCCTATCTGTCCGCCATTGAGCAAAGAAGAGGGCGGGACGCGCGCGAAGACGAAGTATTCCGCCGCTATCTCGAGATTTACCTGGGTGAGATTGCCGGATTAAAGGATGCGGGACAGGAACTGTCCGAAATGGCGGTAGAGCATATGGTTAGAATGATAGAGGACTCTTCGAATTGGACGGGAAGGGAAGTTGTTCAGGGCAGCTTGTTTGTGAAGGACTGCCTGTCCGACGAACTGGTTAAGGTTGGCAGGCACGCTTTGGCGGGCGGTGTTATGGCTCGTGCAGCCATTATCGGACACAACAACGGGCTCGGTGAAGAAGTATCTGCAACCGTATCCAGGCTTTGGCACAACGCCCTGAACGACCGGAGCGGGAGAGCCGAGACCCTCCTGTCCGCTTTTGCCGGAGACAGGGTGCGGCACTCGTCTTGGGACCAGCTGGGGCACCGCGTCAGAGTAGCGAAATGCCTACTTCAAGAGTGGGTCTCGACGGCGATCGAAGCGGGTGTTCCGTCTGCCGAAGCGGTCGGGCAAAAGTGGTTGTCCGTGTTGGAGCATGAAACCGGACACGAGCAATGGAAAAGGTCCGTAATGGCCGGAAAGGGCGACATCACACCGGTGGTGAACAAAATCCTGTCAGCATTGAGCGGAATGTCGGCCGGCAGGGAAATAATAATGGGTGTAGAAATCATGGAGAGGTTGCTTGAAAAAATATCGTGGGTGCAGGATTCCGGCGAACCGAAACCTGTCGCCTTGTGGAGCGCGTGGCTGAACGAGAAGGAGATTTTCGACAATGTCGTCCGGCAAGGGGGTTTCGATGAACACTGGAGCGACGGCATCGGGTGCTCATACTGAGAGGCAAAAATGATTATTGCAGATGCGATCACGGAGAAAATAAACGGCATGCGCGAAAACAAACACAGAAAAGTGCGCAAAGACAGACTGTTGGCGCTTATCAGGGAAATTTCGGACGGTTTCCAAAGCATGCCCAGCCGCAGTGAAACCTTAACGGGTTTTCTGGTTTTGAACGGGCAGCCGCAAGTAACGGGACGCGGTAACAAAAACCCGTGCCCGCGGGAGCCGGAAGAACTGCTGGAGAACATCAACCTGATGGCGGAGCTTATTACGCCGGACGTATGGAACCGGTTGAGGGCTACGGGGGAGTACATTATAGGCCTGCCCGGCATGAGCGCCTTTTCCGACGGTAGCGGCGATCGGTACAGCGCCGTATGGATGCTCCGCAATTTATTATCCGGGCTTTTGAAAAATAAAGAAGCGCACCTGCCGCTCAAAAAGACCGCCAAAGGGTCTGCAGAGCAACAAAAAGCGGCATTGGACGAGATTTTAGATGCTTTTTTCCGTAACGGGGCGATGTTCCCGGAAGAAGGCCGCGACGGGGAGTCGGCGGTGCTGGAATACCTGTTGCAGACCGGCACGAAAGACCTGTACCACAAAGCGGAAGCGGCCTTTACTCTGGCGCGATGGGCGGCGGGAAAAGGATGGAGCGGGGCGGCTGTCGGCGCATGGCTGCTTGCAACAGCGGTGGGGGAGCCTGCTTTACCGGAAGAGCCTCCGGGTTTTGTGTTGAAATCGTTGCGGCACAACAAAAACTTGGCAGTGAGCGTTCTGGACAGGTTTTTGACGGCGGTATCGGAAAGCGTAACGGAAAATGCAGGTGTGGGTTTTGAAGACATCACCGTATCCGGGGCTACCGCATTCGTCCGCAGCATCGGAAGGTCGCTTGTTACCCCTGCGATCGGCGCGCTATCGGAGGAGGGTTGCACGGAAGAGGCGGAACGGTTTGCCGAAGCGACGGATCGGATATACAGACGGTCGCCCGATGCGGTATTGGCCGATTCCGACATACGGGTCTTATGGACGGAAGTTGCCGTGATTGCGGCCGAACTGTACGCAGAACAACACGAAGGAGTGCGCCGCGAAATGATGCGTCAGGCAACGGAGTTGTTGGAGGATGCCGACAAAGATGGACGGTTTTTACGCGGGGAATTTAAACACAAATGGGCTTCGGCCAAAGAAGTGGCGGAGACGGTCGTCAGACACGGCGGGGTGGTGCAAGACTTGGGGATTACGGACAAAGGGTTTTAAGCGCCGGGAAGCGTTGCCGACGACGTTACAGCCGGGCCGTGCACAATTCCAACACCTTATCCCAAATGTCAGGCAGGGCCGCGACCGTGCCGCGCAACCTGTCGAACGGATCGGCCAATTGCCACCGCGGATTGGGCGAGGTTTTCCAGAGTAGGTATAGGACGGGGTAGGTGGCCAGCAAGAGCAAGATCGTCCACAGACGGGCCGCCAGAACCAGGATGAAAACCAACACCACGACGGGAGCATAGGCGGCAAGGGCCGGCAGCGAACAGAGTAAAAGCGCGTGTTCGAAAATTTTTTCTTTTGTCACAGGTCTCATGTTGTTTGATCCAATCTTGCGGTTTAGTTAAAGACCAATTTAATTTTAAAACAAAATAAATTGATTTTCAATGGTTAAATAGACTTTATTTTAATAAAGGCCAAGCGTAAAATAAACTGAACGCAGACTAGCTTTGTGCGAAGCGCAGAGTGTCGGGCGACAGGGAGGCGCTTGCCCGCAACGAGGTTTGCATTTGAGGTTCATGCATATGGTTCTGGGGATAAACAAGAAAATCGGTACGCTTACCAATAAGGTGCGCAAGGTTAAAACGGAGCGTCGGATATCACCGTGGGCGGCCGAACTCCGCAGACAGCGGGCATCCGGGGAGGTGGATGCGGGCAAAATGTTTCTCACGGCGCAAAAGGTGTTGATGCCGGAATTTAATGATGCGGAACAAAAGCCGGCAGCGCAAGACGAATTTGCCGACATGTTGCGCGCTATGGCAAAACGTTGGCGTCTTTTGCGCCAGGAAGTAAGGGAGAAGGAGTACCGAATTAAAGACGATTTCGCCTTTATTTTTAATATAGAGTTCATCGAGAAGGGGAGCGGGACGATGACGGTATGGGATACCGTTGTCTTCTGGTCTACAAGGCAAATGGGCACCTGGCAAGACGGAGTCGAGGCGGTAGAAAACGCCGTGAACATCCTGCGCGCTCTTGCCGAAACAAGTGAGGACATGAGTTGCGGAGAGATTTTTTCTCAAGAATACACCACATTCTTGTTGGGACATAAAAGCCTTGTGTTGGGGTTGGGTGTTGCGGCACTAAAGGCAATATGGCTGTTTGCAAAAGAAAACGGCGATAACAGACTTTTGGTGTTCTCATTACTCTGCTTGTGGCGACAGGTAGGGGGAGACGAACCGCCACCCGGCTTGCCGGCCCATTGCCGGGGATTGGAAGATTTTGGTTATATACGGGAAATTGTGCCGGTATTCATCAGTGAGACGCCATTCAGTGGGCTCATACGTATGATGGAAGAGATTTCACTGGCTCCTCTCAGGCTGGAAGGGATGTCGTGCATGGGCGATTCGGCCGATGACACGGTCAAGACATTGAAATTTATGATGGCATTATCCGAATTCTGCATATTGGGTGTTTGCGAGGAAATGGCGGGCGGTCTGTACCAGGAGTTGAATGAGTTGGTTTCCGCCCGCTCCGGTGCAGTTACGTCTCCTTTTGATGAAGCCGAAGTCTGGGGGTTTTTGGCAATGGCGGCAACGCAAGTGGCCGACTTCCCACAGGCGCTACGCCATGACATGCTGTCGGAACTGTTGCAAGCGGCAGAACAGACGGAATGGGTGGGAGAAATCAAGACGCCGATTGACAAAGAAGGGTTAGAGCGGGCGTGGGCGGACATACTGATTGTGTGGGGCAACGCCGTAAAGTATGACGACGTCACAAAGGTAGGCAAAGCACAGTTCGGATAGGACAGAGAAAGTATTAAGGGAGATACAACGGTGGCGAATTTGGGAAACAAGGAAGAGCCCAGGTGCAGGACGGAGAAGGTTGAATCATACATCCGGCGTTTCGTCCGGGACGGCGGGGAACCTCAGTTCAACATCGGCCCGCTCTTGACCATGATGCGAGGAGTAGGTGACAAAAATGGGCTGATGCCGCGAAGTTTTCGCGAACTACGCGAAAATTTGGACATCTGCAGCAGGATGTTACCAGAAGACCCGGCGCCGGCCGTCTTTGAGCCGTCGGTCGACAGCGATATGCGCATGCCGGGACGGAGCGAATACAGGCCGAAACGCTTTAGCAACGGCAGCATACTGAAAGAGATGTTCCAAAATTTATTCGCGTATTGGTCCGCGTGCTCGGTGGCGAGAGTTCTTGCAAATGGTCGGCCGACTGCAACATCCCCATCTTTCCGTTGTGCTCGGAACCTTTTTAGACGGCCCTTGTATTATGGAGAACATGACGCAGCGTCAATTTTTGACCGATATACTGTGTGACGGATCGGTGCTTTCAGAATGGACAAAAAGAGCTTTGGCGGAAGATGCGTGGTATTTGGACAATTATGACGGCCGTCCGGTGTGCGCGCGTCACGCCGACATATTGGCGGCCGTATTAAAAATCCGCACGGTTGCCCGCGAGCATGATTTGGACTGGTGCGACGGAAAGGATTTGGGTGATATCCTGGCGGAGATGGAAGAAGCGGGCGACCGGGAAAGTAGGACGGCTGCACGGGAGCGATTTAGGTCGTTTTTGTCCGTAATTTCAAACGTGGTTAAACATCCGGATTGTCAGTTTGGGACAGATTGTGGTTATTGAAAAACAGGGGGTCGAATGGACGGAAATGTAGAGGAGGAGATTGCCCAATGGCTGGAGCAGCAAAGGCCGCACGAGGTCTGGGATTGCATACGATTAGCCGTGGTCATCAAAACGGAAGAAGACACCACTGGTCTGGCACCGCCAAACCCGACGGTACTTCGGGCACATTTAAAGGCAATCGATGCGCATTTTGTAAAACATCCTGAATTACTTAAAAGGGCGGAGTTTAAAAGGACCGGACCGCACAGCAGGATGTTGAGAAAAAGTGTTTACGGTGGGTTGTTTCAGTATTGGTTGGAAAAAGGTGTGAACCGGCAAGAAGTGGTGAAGCTTGTCGAGGAGTTGTCTGTTTTCGAATGGGTACGGCCGGACGGGGACTTGGATTTAACGGAAACTGTCTCCGGAGGGTTCTTGGGGACGGAAATTTTCCATACCGGAGATGCGGACTGCGCCGACGGGATATTGCAAGGGCTCGAGCAGGCCTTTTACGGCCAAAGCGGGGCGTGCCCGCCGTCGTTAAAGGTATACCTAAGCCTCATGCGAGGATATCTGAAGAAAAGCAGGGACGGATGGCCACTTGTCGCAGCCGGCGTGCGCGATGTGCGGCCGTCAGACGTTGCTCATGGCGTACTGTGTTTTTTGAACAGCGTCAAACTCTCAAAGGTGCTCTTTTTGTCCGAGGTGTCTGCCGGTCTGGCGCCGGAGGCTACAGACGGGTTGTTGCATCAAAACTGGGTCGAAACAATAGCCGCCGCCACCCCAGAATCCGCGTTACTTCTGGACAAGTTCTCGCCGGGAGCGTGTCACATTTATATCATGACGGTGGCCGTCGTATTGAAAATCCCTGAAATAGGGCCGGAAGTGGAACGGTTGGGTGCATACGAAAATGTGATCAGCCTGTTGCAAACGCTGAACCGTCCTGACGCAAGGCGTGAAGACTATATCTGCCTGAACACGGAGTGGGACAGGTTGAAAACAATGTTAAGCGTCATCAGGGAAACTGGTGATTTTGGTGATTGGAATTGAACAGGCAACAAGCACTGTACGGCGACGGCTTTAGGCGCGCAAAAAAGGATCAAGACATGGGTTGGCTGTTAAAAATATGGCCGTTTTCTTGTAAGGGGCCACGCGGGACTGAAGGAAGCTGCGCGGTAAAAAGATGCAGGACCCGAGGACTACAAATATCTGGACAACAAATGGGACAGATTGAACGAAATGTTGAGCGTTGCCGAAGGGGCGTTTTATGCTGTAAACATTACAAAAGAAAGGGAGCGGAAATGAGTTGGATATCGAAATGGAAAGAAAAATGTTTCGGAGGCGGTGGGCAAAAACGGATAGAAAATGTTAGAAAAATACTGGAAGAGGGTGAACCGGAGCATGTTTGGCTGGCGGTTAAACACCTTTCCGTCATAGCCAAGAAAACCAACAAAGACCATGCGGAGCCGGGAACGCCTGAAGAAATGTTTGACAATCTCAAAGAAATCGAAAGACATTTGGGAAAGTATCCGGAACTATTAGCAGATTTAAAAAAGAATGCAGTGCATGGTTTGGCGTTAAAAGGAAGTATCGCCTTTGAACTGTTTAACTACTGGTTGGAAAATGGCACGACGACAAATGAAGTCGAGGATGTGTTCTTAAGGTTGTTCGGTTTCGAATGGCTATATTGGGAAAACGGCGATGATGTAACGCAATCCGTATCTATAGGCTTGTTGTCGTCAATAAATTGCAAACTGGACGAAGCGATGTGCGACACTGTGTCCGTGCTGCTGGAGGGGGCGAAACGGGCGTGCGTCAAAAAAGACACCGGTTACGCGTATCAATTAAAGACGTGTTTGCAACTTATCCGCACGTATTTGCAACCGAGAGAATGGAGCAACTCGGATTGGCAGGACATTGTCAATTCAGTTGCGGGAATGTCACCATCATTGGTCGCCCATGCAATATTTTGTTCGTTATACGGATTGGATACGGCGGTAGCGGACGCGAGAAAACAAGGCATATTGTCATTGGCGCATGAGATATTGTGCTCGCGGAGCGCGCTGGGTATCAGCATAAGAGCCACAAGGAGGGAGAGTATCGTCCGCATATCCGAAGGTTTGATCCGATTCTGCCCGTCGGGCACGGTCGGTTCGTCTTATATCGATTGGGAAGAGATAGTTTCGGCTGCGGCTCCCCCTTTGTATCTGACAGACGAAACGTGCGATTTGGATTTGTATCACGGTTACATCATGACGGCAGCCGTTATTTTCAAATTACCTGAAATATGGCCGGAAGTGGAACGGTTGGGTGCATACGAAAACGTAATCGGCCTGTTGCAAAAATTGAACCGCCCTGACGCAAGGCGTGAAGACTACAAATATCTGGACAACGAATGGGATAGATTGCGCGAAATGTTGAAAGCAATAACCTGGACACAGGTGTAGCAAGAACCAAAGTGGATTTGTTTAAAAAAGTACCGGACGAATCGAAGTCAAGAATAGAAACCGAAAAGGCATGAAATGAGCTTTTTATCAACAATACGGTCAGCGTGGCGGACGAAAAAAAACAGTACCGAGGGCAGGGAAGCAGGTGAAATACAGCAACAACAGGAAGACAAACCTAAAAGCGGGAAGCAGGATGCGGATTTGCGTATGGAGTCAGGGGATGTGGAAGAAAAGATAAGAAACTGCAGGCCGAAAAACATTTGGCATACCGTTATGTGGTTTGTAGGAATTCATGACGGACCAAGTGGTACATCGACCCCGGAAGAAATGATACGCCGTCTTGAAATAATTGGGAAAACTTTAGAAAGTCTCCCCGACTTGAAAACGGAAATGAAATCCCGCGAGACAAACGGCGGGGATGCACATTGGAGGAGAGTGATTACAATCAATCTGTTCGATTATTGGTTTCAGAACGGCACAACGTCGCAAGAAGTGTCTCGTGTGTTTTCCCGAATGCTCGCTTTTGACTGGTTCTATTCTAATACGGCAATTAGCGTATTGGAAACCATACCCGGATATATGTTTATGAAGCGGGGTGAAAATTCGGACGTCCAATACCTTATTGAAACAATCGTGAGGGGCTTGGAGTGTTTGCCGGAAAGGGGTGACGATCCACGTTGTGCCGCATTGGGGATGTATTTTCAGTTTGTACGGGGATACAACGGGCACGATGGTGACAGTATTATAGGACTTCAGGGAATCGTTGATGCGGCACTTAAAATGAAGGTCTCCGACATTGCATATACCATTGATCATTTTTTGGGCGGAGTAGGCGCCGAATTACCTGTTTTTCTGCAGGAGGTGGCTGCTTGTTGTGCGCAGACAGGCACGGGCGGTGACGATTTGCAATATTGGCGGGAGACCGTCGCGAATGTCGCCCCACCACGAGGGGTGCTTTGGGATGCACAGGGCAAAGGGCGTTTTTATGCTTACATATCGGGTTTAGCTGTCATGTTAAAACTGCCAGAATTTCAAGAAAACCAAGCGATGTCGACGATGCACGAAACTGTAACCGGGCTGCTGCAGTCTTTAAAGCGGCCGGATGCAAGTCGTGAAAGATGCAAATATCTGGATGACGAATGGGACAGATTGCACGAAATGTTGAAGGTTGTCGAAGACCCGCCTTGCGGTTGGAACGAAATGGAACAGATTAACTTCATGTGACGACGAAGGGAAAGCTTGTGATACAGTCAGACGCGGCGGACGCAAGCCGCCCAAAAGCACCGGCAAAAATGCGCATGAACCCGAGAATGAAAGAGTTGGCCGCATTTTTGGAAGAGCGCGAAATCGAAAAAGGCATAACGATCAACTGGTACGACCTGCTCACTGTGAATAGGGGCGGTGTAATCCCGATAGGCATAAAAGCCGCCTTCTTTCCAAAAAACATCACCCAGTTAAAACAAAACCTGTTTGTTTTTGAGCGGCACTGTAAAAACCACCCCCGGAAGGCTGCCCGTCGGGTGTTGGAAGAACCCGTTATTTCCCTGCCGTCCGGTCAAAATTTTGCCGGAAAGGGGCGTATCTCCCGTTCGGATGCAGCAGGCCTTGTCTGTAGCGTGCTTTCCGCGTGGGCCGCCGGTGGGAGAGAGCGGGACGAAGCGCGATCCATATTTGCCGGCCTGATGGAAAACCATGACATATTCGAAGGTCCAGGCGAAGTATTCGGCCTGATTTATTTAAATTTGAAGGACTACGAAGCACAATACACCGGCGATGTCGGCATGTCTTCAAAGCCGAAAAGCGAAGCGGCCGAACGGTATTTGTCTGTGATGGAAGAACTGGGGACTCTTGCAGCAGAGTATGGGTATCACGGAGTGTCTCTGCTGTGCTCCCTGATTGGCGCGCACCGTTGCCGGTCATTGGGGATGGGAACGGAGAGCTATCCGTTTGCATCGGCAAAATCTTTGGCCGACAGGGCATTACGGCTCGCGGCGCAAGATACCGCAGCTTGTTTAACCTATTTTCCGATCGGCCTGACCAGATCGGACAAACATGAGAAATGGAAAGCGGAAACAATAAACTCCATAGCGGAGGCGGCGATGTTGTCGGCGCTTGAAAAAATGCCCGGGGACCCAGGAGTGGAAAAAGTATATTCGTCGGTAATGTCCTACCTGCCTGATAAAAGAACCGAAGGCGTATGTATAGACCGCACAACGGACAGAATAGTATTTAAGGTGCCATGCGAAGTGGCGGTTGTCGTAGCTGCGGTACGGGCGGCGGGGATGATAACGCCTAACAATAGTGAAAGTGTCTGCTCATTCCTAACGGAGGTACTGGAAATAGCGGAAAGTGCGGGCGTTGAAGGCGAGGCCGTATTGTCGGCATGGCGGGATAGGGAATTCATCTTGGAAACTGTTGCAGCAACGGAAGGTGTTCAACCGCTGTACGATACACATATGTAGGAAGACAAAAATGGATATGGAAACAGCAAAATCGGAGCCGAGAATAGAAAACAGAAGGATATGAAATGAGCTTGTTATCAACAATAAGGTCGACATGGCGGACGAAAAAAACAGTGACGAGGGCAGGGGATTATTGGTAGCGTGCTGTCCACATGGGCCGCCGGCGGAAAAGAGAGGGACGAAGCGCGATCCGTGTTTGCCGGTCTGATGGAAAATCAAGACATATTCGAAGGCCCGGACGAAGTGTTCGGTATGATTTATTTCAATATTAAGGGTTACGAAGAACAATACAACGGTGACATCGGTATGTTGTCGAAACCAAAAAGTGAGGCTGCCGAACGTTATTTGTCAATGATGGGCGAATTGACATCCTCCCCACCCCAAAGGGCAGAGATTCCTACTGCGGTCGGCGGTGTTCTGCCAACCCGCTTCGGCGGGTTCTTGCTGCTGACCTTTGTTGAGGTTCACTTCGCAAGCTCGACGGCTGTGTCCCAGCCTGATGCTTACGCACGGACGAGAGCTCGCCCGCGCGCCAAAACGTTTAACGCACCGACCACATCCGCATTTCCCGTATAGCCGCATGCCACGCATTTAAACTCAGCCTGCGTTCGGCGGTTTTCCTTTGCGGTATGACCGCAGCAAGGGCAGGTTCTGCTTGTGTTTTGCGGCGGAACGGCGACTAAAGAACCGCCCAGCCATTGCGTTTTATAGTCTAACTGACGACGGAACTCAAACCAGGATTGGTCTAGTATTGCCCGGTTTAAACCTGATTTCTGTTTCACGTTGTTGCCGTGGTTTTCCACCGTACCTTTGGCCGATTTGGCCATATTCGACACCTGCAAATCTTCAACGTACACAATCGCGTGGTTTTTGCTGATTTTGCTTGAAGCTTGGTGCAAGAAGTCTTTACGGATATTGCTGATTTTGTGGTGCAATTTGGCGATT
>ERZ772766.568-NODE-568-length-21375-cov-8.725375_pt1 | contig 21375 bp, 18 predicted proteins | sample MGYA00511379_ERZ772766 | MGnify/ENA primary metagenome ERZ772766 (study PRJEB29015, sample SAMEA2737895) | human oral metagenome | biome: human oral; feature: human-associated habitat; material: dental | place: China | collected 2116 ...
GAGCCGATCACGTGAGGCGCGCAAAAGATTGCGGATCTGATAGAGGGGATCCCCCTTGCGTCCACGGTGACCCAGGGTGTCTTGCTGGACGCGGCGACGCACCTCATCGAGAGCGTCGCCAGCGAGCTTGACAATATGGAAGGCATCCAGGACGCTGGTTGCGTCTTGGAGTTGATCGTCGATGGCGTTCTTGTATCCCTGGAAGGGGTCCAGCGTCGCGATCTGGATACCGGAGCGAAACTGTTCGCCGCGCTCTTCTAGCCAGTTCTCATGCACGGTGCCAGACCTGCCTGGGACCAGGTCTAACAAGCGGGCCGTGGGGTGATCCTTCCCGCGAGTGGTCCTAGATGCCGGTGAGCTCGCGGGCCTCGGCGACGTCGGTCTTGGTGGTGCCACACGTGCTCGTCAACCCCCAGCACCCGAACCCCTGCGAAGTGGGCGGGGTCATCAGATGCGGCTTGCAGGCACGGCTTGATATGGGACCACACGGTGTTCCACGTGGTTGCCAGTTGTCGAGCCAATCCTGCAATGGTGGCTCCCTCGAAGCGCAACTGTCGGATCGCCCAGCGGATCGCCCGCACACCCAGACGCGCCCGGGGTGCGCACACCCGCTCGTCATGTTCCAGGAATGTCACCGTCTGGCAGGTGTGTTCGCGGCATATCCAGCGTCGTATTGTGCCACCGGATCCGCGCCGGGACCCCGGCCCAGGGCGCGTCGATCACCTCCACCACCACACGCCCGTGGCCTTGAGCGATTCACCCCGCAACCCGGGCAGCCAACCAGCTGGTTGCACGACTCAACATCGAGTACCAGAGCATCTGGGGTGCGAGCCACGCTCATCAGATGGAAGCCCTCCAAACCGACGAGCAGATCACACCGATCACAACGATCAAGCGACGCAGAGCGGCAGCAGGTAGGGTGAGACACCGCCCGAGGTCCTTGACGACAGCGGGGGTAGAAGTCCGCTCATCATCAAGGACCTCGACCTCTACCCGCAACCCCCGCTCAACACCCGGTCACCCACACTCAACTCGGAAGAGCCGGAAATCCTCAAAATCACCAGCGAAGAAGCCTTCACCCCGAACAAAGGAGACTGGGCAGAACTACGCCACTACTTCCCACAGCTCAACACCGAGCGCCTTTGCCAGGTCAAGCTTTTCCACCAACAACTGTGACGCAATCTTGCAGCGCAAAGCGCACAAGAAATCCGGGAACTGGAAGACCACAAAGCAGCACTGCAGGAGCAGATAAGAGAACTGCGAAGCCGGCTCATCCATAACGGCGAAGCAAGCCAGATCTACTACGCCCTGATGGACCAGTACGCAGACATCAAGGTAGCCATCGAGAAACTCAGTCTCGCCAAGGAAAAGTGCTTGCGCCGAGAGGAGTTCAACGCGGCTCGGGGTGAAGCCAAGGACGCCATGATGCAGTCGCAAGCGGAGATCTATCCACGCCTACAAGAGGCCATCAATACGGAATTAGCCCGTCTCGCCGACATCCTGAATGAGAAGACGGCACCAGTTCTGACCTTCAACAACAGCAGCGAGTACACCTACGAGATCCCTGGAGATGACGGCACAGGCGCGAAGTTCATGTCTCTGGCCATGTTCGACCATGCGATCTTGAACCTGACCGAGTTACCCATCCTCATCCACGACACCCCGGTCTACACCGAAGCTCCCAAGGAACGCACCGCCAACCTCATCCACCTCGGTGCCAGCCACGCGAAACAAACCTTCATCGCGCTCGGAAGCCCAGACGCGATCCTTCCCGAAATCCAAGATCTCTCCAGCGAACAAGACGAAACAGAGGAGAACACTCTGTTCCACAAGGACTGGATCCAAGACCTCTAGCCTTCACGGCGCTTCCTCAACACCATGAGGCAGCCATGGTTATAATTTGAGAAGCAGTCTTTACGCACAATCGTGCGCAAAGAAGCCAGCAACATCCACACCGTTGGCCCTCCCAAGGCCTGCAGCGTGCCCAGCCAGGAGCAACACGCATGAGCCAAGACTACAACCTCGTGAAATCCAAACAACGAGTTGCCGACCACGGCGAAGTCTTCACACCCTCCTGGATGGTCAATGACATGCTCGACCTCGTCAAAGACGAGTCCGAACGCATCGACGCCCGCGTCCTCGAGCCAGCCTGCGGTGAAGGCGCATTCCTCCAAGAGGTACTGCGCCGCAAACTCACAACCTGCCAGGCCAGGTACGGGAAGAACGAGTTCGAGCGCCGCCACTACGGACTGCTTGGCCTCATGTGTACCTACGGCATTGAACTACTTGAGGACAATGCCCAGATCTGCCGAGACAACCTGCACGCGATCTTCGTCGACTTCCTCGGTCCAAACGCAGAACCCGAGTGGGCACAGGCAGCCCGGGTAATCCTCGAGACCAACATCGTCAGGGCCAATGCCTTGACCATGAAACTGCCAAATGGTCAAGCAATCGTTTTTGCTGAGTGGGGATACTTAGGCAAGGGGCGTTTCCAACGCCGGGACTTCCTGTACGGAGATCTGACGAAGCGCTCCGCCTTCGGCGAGGACACGTTGTTTGGGAACCTCGAGATCGCTGACATCTTCACACCCACCAATTCGTTCCCCCCCATGAGTGCGGCCGATATAGCGGCATTGGAGGTATGAAATGGAGAATCTGCTCGCACGTACTCACAACCCCGATGTGCTCACATGTATCGCGAACCTGTCCAACGACGAGGTGTTCACTCCGCCAGAGATGGCCAGCGCGATGCTCGACATGGTTGCCGAAGCGTGGGCAGCCGACCACGGCGGCGAGGATCTGTGGGCCAACCCAAACGTGACCTTCCTCGACCCATTCACGAAAACGGGCGTGTTCCTCCGGGAGATTACCCGCCGACTTGTCGAAGGGCTCGCGACACAGATCCCGGATCTGCAAGAACGGGTCAACCACGTGCTAACTAAGCAGGTGTACGGGATCGCGATCACCGAACTCACCGCGCTCATGACACGGCGAAGTGTGTACTGCTCCAAGCGCGCTGATGGCGAGCACTCGATCTGCACCGGCTTGGACACCCCGGACGGGAACATCTGGTTCGAACGAACCGAACACACCTGGGCAGGTGGAACCCGCGAGAGCCGTGTAGACCCACTCACCGGGGATGAAATCTTCGTCTACGCCAACCGTAAGTGTTCCTACTGCGGTGCCAGAGAAAACGATTATGGCCGTGGCGACGAGCTTGAAACACATGCCTATGCATTCATCCACACTGATGACATCAAGCGACGCATTAACGAAATATTTGGAGCCGATATGCACTTTGACATCGTGATCGGAAACCCGCCATATCAGCTAAGTGATGGTGGCGGCAAAGGCAGTAGCGCGAGCCCGATCTATCACCAGTTTATTCAACAGGCGAAGACATTAGATCCCACACTGCTCACGATGATCATTCCTTCGCGTTGGTTTACTGGCGGCAAGGGGCTCGACTCATTTCGCCAGGAGATGCTTAACGATGAACACTTGATGACACTCGTTGATTTTCCAGATTCGCGCGATGTTTTTGATGGAGTCGATGTTGCTGGTGGCGTTTGCTACTTTTTGCGTTCAACTCGCCACTCTGGCTACTGCACTATTACAACCTCAGTACGTGGAGAGACATATACAGAGACTCGGCCGCTAACCGAATACACTCCATTTATTCGAGACAATCGCGCAGTCCATATTGTCCGAAAAATCGAACGTTTCAATCTGCCCTCCTTCTCGAGCATTGTTTCAGCGAGGCGCCCATTCGGCATTGACTCTTCGGAGGCGGGCGACCCTAACGGCGACCTGAAACTCTATCGATCAGGAGGAGATGGTCGTTATTCATCGGCGCGCCTTGCAAAAGGTCATGACCTGGTCAACACGTGGAAGGTGTTGTTGTCAAAGACCTCTTCTGAACATGCGGGTCAAACAGACAAATCAGGTCGCCGAAGGGTTCTGTCACGCATGAAGTTAATGGAACCCGGATCAGTGGCAACGGAGTCATATCTCATTGTCGGCCCGCTCGAGTCAAAAGAAGAGTGTGCGAATGCCCTGAGCTACATGTCGACAAAGTTTTTCCGCTTCTTAGTATCGACTGTTCTGCTAACACAAAACATTACGCGAAATTCGTTCTCAATGGTCCCGTTGCTCGACTTTAGCGAGCCCTGGACCGATGAACGACTCATCGACAAGTTCGGCCTCGATTCAACAGAAGTTTCGTTGATTAATGAGACTATTCGCCCGCTCGAGCAGGATATTGACTGATGAATCGGACGGTAGAGCAACTACTTCCTGGTAAGCCATCGGCTCGCCTACGCATTTACGCTTGGTCACCAAAGAACCCGGCACCGGAGTACCAGGGCCTGATCAAGGTCGGCCAGACTACGCGCGAGGACGTGCGTGAGCGGATCCGGGAGTCTCAAGGTCAGGTGCAGCAGGAGTTCACACTTCACGCCGATGTGGTGGCCGAGCGCGAAGATGGATCAATCTTCCGTGACAAGGACATCATCGAACGCCTCAAGGCCAAGGGGTTTGAGAACCCTCACTTCGGCTCGGCGTCCGAGTGGGTGCGCTGCAAGCCCATTGACGTACTGACGGCAATTACGGAGCTACGCAAGGGCGAGATCTTTTCTGGTCACCACTACCAGACCTTTCCAATGCGTCCCGAGCAGGCGCGAGCTGTGGACCGGACTATCGGTTATTTCGAGTCGATCTGGGAGGAAGACCCGAACGCAGCACCGCGTTTCTTGTGGAATGCGAAGATGCGCTTTGGTAAGACCTTTACCTCCTATCAGCTGGCGAAGCGTATGGGGGCCAGGCGTGTCCTCGTGGTGACGTTCAAGCCTGCTGTGCAGGACGCATGGCATGAGGATTTGGCGAGCCACGTGGACTTCGATGGCTGGCAGTATCGCAACACCGACCTCATGGCTGAACTTGGTCCGGGTGATCCGGATAAGCCGTTGGTGTACTTCGGTTCCTTCCAAGATCTGCTGGGGCGGGACAAGAAGACCGGTCTTATTAAGTCGAAGAACGAGTGGGTTCACACCATTAACTGGGACCTGGTCATCTTCGATGAGTACCACTTCGGTGCCTGGCGCGAGTCAGCCAAGGCTCTCTTCGAAGGCGAAGAACAGAAGGTTGCCGACAAAGAGCTGGATGCCGAGTTCGCTGATGGTGCGCTAGACACCTTCGATACCGAGCTCGACGAGCTAGGTAACGACGAGTCGGAGTTCCTGCCCATCACGACCCGCTCCTACCTATACCTCTCGGGCACTCCGTTCAAGGCTCTGGCAACAGGAGAGTTCATTGAGGAGCAGATCTTCAACTGGACTTACACCGATGAGCAAGAAGCCAAAGCCCGCTGGGAGCTCGAGCACCCCGGTGAGCGAAACCCTTACGGTTCGCTACCAGAGATGCGTCTGATGACTTACCAAATGCCTGACGACATCCTATCGGTTGCCGTACAAGGCGAGTTCGACGAGTTTGACCTCAATGCCTTCTTCGAGGCCACCGGAGAAGGCGACTCGGCACGCTTCGTCCATGAGTCCGATGTGCAGAAGTGGCTCGACCTCATTCGTGGCGAGCATGCGCCCACGCAGCTCGACTCGCTCAAGGCTGGCAGCAGGCCGCCCTTCCCGTATGCGGATGCTCGCTTGCTGCCCTACATGCAGCACTCATTCTGGTTCCTTCCCTCGGTAGCCTCCTGCTTCGCGATGGCGAACATGCTGCGTGCCCGCCACAACACCTACTGGCACTCTTACGACGTAGTTGTGGCCGCAGGGGCGAAGGCCGGGATTGGTGTGGCTGCGCTGCCGCCCGTGCGTGCAGCCATCGAGGATGGTCATGACACCAAGACGATCACGCTCTCGTGTGGCAAGCTCACTACCGGTGTAACGGTGAAGCAGTGGTCCTCTATCCTCATGCTGCGTAACCTCACCAGCCCTGAGACGTACTTCCAGGCCGCGTTCCGTGTGCAGTCCCCGTGGGCAATCACCAATCCCAACGGCGACAACCCGAACGAGGAAGAAATCCTCAAACCGGTTGCCTTCGTCTTCGACTTTGCCCCCACCCGTGCACTGCGGCAGATGGCCGACTACGCCAGCGGTCTGAACCCCACGGCTGACAGCCCCGAGCGGGCGGTGGCGGACCTGGTGAAGTTCCTTCCCGTCCTTGCCTATGACGGCGCAAACATGAAAGAAGTCAACGCTGGCGAGATCCTCGACATTGCCATGTCCGGCACCTCAGCGACCTTGTTGGCCAAGAAGTGGGAGTCCGCGATCCTGGTGAACGTGGACAACATGACTCTGCGCAAGGTTATGGATAACGAGGCAGCCATGGACGCCATCATGAATATCGAGGGCTTCCGCGCGCTGGGCTCGGACATCTTTGAGACCGTGGTCAACAAGAGCGAAAAGGTCTCGACCACGAAGAAGGAAAAGGGCGGCAACCTCACCAAGAAGGAGAAGAAGGAGCTCTCTGACGAGGAGAAGGAGTACAAGTCCAAGCGCAAGCAGATCCAGGAAAAACTCATCAAGTTCGCTACCCGGATCCCCGCGTTCATGTACTTGACCGACTTCCGTGAAAACACGCTCCACGACGTGATCACCAAGATTGAGCCAGACCTGTTCAAGAAGGTCACAGGCCTCTCGGTTGCTGATTTCAACCTGCTCGTCATCCTCGGAGTCTTCAACTCCATCCACATGAACCAGGCGGTCTTCGCATTCCGCCGCTACGAGGATGCCTCACTGCACTACACCGGCATTCGATCCCACCCGGAGCAAAAGCGCATGCTCGGCCTCTACGACACCGTCATCACCTTGGAGGAGCAGCGCTGAACGACTGATAGGCGCTAACACACCGCTAACGGGTGCGTCGCTGATAGCCAACTTGGGGACATTCCTGTTCCAGAGTCGGCTATCGGCGCATCTACCCCCTTGATCACAGGCTCATTTCAGCCCTGTGATTTGACGGTTTTCCGGCTCTTCCGAGTTGAGTGTGGGTGGAGGCATCTCACCAAACAGACATCAACCAACATGTGAGCACCTTTGCCCCAACAGCGGGATCTCCAACAATTTGCGGCTGGAGCCTCAATCGCACCTATGTGCATCTTGAATGCGCCTCGCTTTGACACAACGTGTGCATCCGCGCCGCCCGTGCAGGCGGCAGCAGCCGAAGCACCGCACCGCAAACACGCAGATATACCGCCATTTTCAGCGCTTTTCTAATGAAACCAACACGCCGCACTCACCACGACCTTAAGGCCTCGTACCCCGTCACGCACATGTGACAGGTTGATTGTTCCTAACTATCACCCGGAGTAGTCTCTGCATTCATCGCAACACGGAAAGAATGGCCTTTCCGTGTGCGCGAGATCAGCAATTGTCATTCACAGGTGAGGCAAAAGCATCATGACCGAGAACAAGTATCTGGCAGACGGTCCTCTCGTCGTCGCAATCGACTCGTCGACGACATCCACGAAGGCGATCGTCGTCGACGCAGAGGGAAACATCTGGCACACGGCGAAGCAGAATATTCAGCTGCACACCCCCGCGATGGACCAGTACGAGCACAACCCCATCCGCTGGTGGGAAACCAGCCGCGCAACCATCGGGGAGGTGCTCTCCAAGCTCTCGCCGACGGACCGCAGCCGCATCGCAGCCATCGGCATCACCCACCAGCGCGAGTCCTTCGCCCCCTTCGACACAGAGGGCCGACCGCTGCGCAACGGCATCCTCTGGCTCGACGGCCGCGCCACCGAGCAGATCCGCCGCTACGGCAGCGAGCACATCCACGAGCTCTCCGGAAAGCCGGCCGGCGTCACCCCCGCCATCTACAAGATGGCCTGGGTGAAAGAACACGAACCCGAGATCTTCGCCGACGCCTACAAGGTCATGGACGTTCACGGCTACGTCGCCTGGATGCTCACCGGACGCCCCGTGAGCTCCCAGGCCGCCGCGGATTCCCTCGGCCTCTTCGACATCCAGAAGCGTGACTGGTCCGACGAACTCCTCGACATAGCCGGCGTTTCCCGCGAACAGATGGCAGACCTCGTCGAACCCTCCTACGAGATGGGCACCCTGCGCAAAGAACTCGCCGAGGAATGGGGCATCGGTGAAGTGCCCGTCATCGCCGGCCTCGGCGACGGCCAGGCCGCCGGCATCGGAGCCGCCGCCGTCGATCCCGAGATCGGTTTCCTCAACCTCGGCACGGCCGTCAACGCGGGCGTCGACTCGCCGGTCTACAGGTACGACAAGGTTTTCCGCACCCACGTCTCCGGCATCCCCGGCAACTACGTGTTCGAGGTCCTCCAATCCTCCGGCTCCTACCTGGCCGGTTGGTTCCGCGAAACCCTCGGCGATCCGAAGCTGCTCGGCGCACCCGACCCCGCCCTCGACGAAGCCGCGAGCCGCATCCCACCGGGCTGCGAAGGCCTCGTGACGCTCCCCTACTGGAACGCCGTCCAATCCCCCCACTGGGACTCCGTCGCCCGAGGCGCCGTCGTCGGCTGGCGCGGCACCCACTCTCGCGCCCACATGTACCGCTCCATCCTCGAATCCATCGGATTCGAAATGCGCTACAACCTCGACTCGATCGAGGCGGGCACCGGCGTGAAGCTCACCGGACTGCGCGCGATGGGTGGCGGCACGCGCTCCCTCCTGTGGCGCCAGATCATGGCGGACACGACCGCCCTACCCATCACCGTGTGCACTCAGGACGAGATCTCCGCGCTCGGTGCGGCGGTCCTCGCCATGGCCTCGACGGGCATCTACGGCGAGCATGACGTCGCCGCCACCGCAAAGAAGATGGCGCAATACGGCGAAACGATCGAACCCGACATGGAGAAGCACGCGCAATACCGCGAGGTCGCCACGATCCAGCGCAAGCTCTACCCGAAGCTGAAGGACGTGTTCGAGGACCTGTACGAGCTCTCGCGCAAGTCCCCCTCGACGAAGCCCGAATCGCCGAAGGCAGAACTCTAGGAATCGCAAGGAGAAACAATGTCTACGATTACCGTCCTTGGCGCCGGAGCGATGGGCTCGGCGATTTGCACGCCGCTCGCGGACGCCGGTTGGGATGTCCGACTGTGGGGAACGTGGCTAGACGATCACCTCCTCGACGCAATCGAGCGAGGCGAGAACCACCCGCGCACGAACCAGCCCTTCGCGCAGGGCGTCACGCTCTACCGTTCCTCCGAACTCGACGAGGCCTTGGCGGGCGCGGATACCGTCATCGTTTCCGTGGCTTCCGTCGGCGTCGAGCAGGTCGTGAAAATGGCGCTGCCCGGCATCGTCAAAGCCGATGCTCTCATGGTGACCTCCAAGGGATTCCTGGAGTTCGACAACAGCGACGTGCTTTTGCTGCCCGACTCGATCCGGCGCATCGCGGCGGACGAGGGCTACGACAACCTGCCCCCGATCATCGCCGTCGCGGGTCCCGTCAAGGCGAACGAGTGCGCCGCGCGGGAACCCACCGCAACCATCTTCGGGTGCAAGGACCTCGACGTCGCCATCAAGTACGCGCGCGCGATTCGCACCGACAACTACGCCATCGAGGCCACCGACGACGAGACCGGCGTGGAAATCTGCGCTCCCATGAAGAACGTCTCCGCGATCGCGCTCGGCATCGCCGACGGCCTCCAGGAGAAGACCGGCGTCCCGCACCACAACCTCAAGGCGGCCACATTTAACAAGGCCGTGAGGGAGATGTCGATCCTCGGCACCTCGCAGGGCGCCAAGGAAATGACCGCATTCGGCCTCCCGGGTGTCGGGGACCTCGAGGTGACGGGGCTGTCCGGGCGCAACAAGTTCTACGGCGTGCGCATCGGGCGCGGCGAAGGACCGAAGGAAGCGCTCGAGGAAATGGCTCGCCTGGAGCAGACCGTCGAAGGCGTTCCTGCGGCCGGTTTGGCGCAGAAGTTCGTCGACCAGCACGCGCCGGAGCTTCGCGATCAGCTGCCGCTCATGAATGCCATCATCGACGTTCTCTCCGGGGAAGTCGAGGACGTCAAGACCAGGATCGGGCAGGCGGCGTTGCCCGCGCGACCGTGATCGTGCCTACTCCTCGGTTGCTTCCGACGAACGCTTCATTTCCGAGGCCCTCGTTGGGTGCCCACCCACTGTCTCCGTCTCCACAGCGGGTGGCACGTGCCATATCGAGGTTACGAGCGACTCTTGGTGGGGTCGGCGGACCGATAACTCGGCGTCATCGACCCCACCAGAAGGTCAGTGACGGGTCACTTGGCGTCCCCAGCGTCTTTCTCGAACCCAATCTGCCAAAACCCCATATCGAGCAGCTTCATCTGTGGATAGATGAGTTCGTCAGTCTGCATTCCACGCCGCACTTCCTCGAGGCGGTCGTTGTGCTCCTCGTAAATATCCGCAAGTTCGAGGAGAGAGTTCTTGTTATAACTCTTCTCTTCTAAGCCTAAATACTCCGCTCCTATACCGAAGAATGTGTCGTACGCGGGCACGCACCCGAGCGTTCCCAAGAGAATTTTCGTGATGAGGACCGGAGACACAGGAGTCGTAGCCTCATGCCCCAGGACCTTTTCGCGGATTGGATGGAAATAGTCGGAGATGTAGTCGGACAGCTTCTTGAGCTGTGCCCTAACATCACTGTTTCGCAAATCCGTGCACGCGAGCCCAAACAGGCAGTCGTACTCGGGCTTGAGGATCTCGTCGACGATGGGCGTGTGCACCTTGTAGTCCTTGTGAAAGATGAAGCACGAGCCCCGATACATCCCCCAGCTCGCCAGGTAGAAAGCGAGGTGCAGGCTCAAATAGTCGTAATCCGGGGAAGGGTCGGTCCGCGCATCTCGAAACACGCGATAGCAATGCTCCCACGAGCGCGAGCGCCCATTCTCATCCCTGCGCGCATCCTCGTAGAAGGTCTGCGCAGCGTCGATCAACTCATCGATGGCTTCCATACTTTTCTCCTTGTGCCTCCGCGGAAGGCCTCTCGTCCTCGAGACCTGCATTGTTTGAGCGGCGCCTCTCTGGTCACGAATTCCAATGCGGCAGATCGACCACCACACCGAGCAGCCACGCGACCGGGTTCCCATGCCTCGTCGTTCCCCATGCCTCATCGCACGACACCGCTTCATTTTTCGATAACCATATCGCACGGAGCCGCCACAACGCGTCCATTTGGGAGGCTAGAACTCAGCATTGTCGGTCCCTGGCGTTCCGGGAGAGCTCTCGTTCCCACATCTCACGACGAGGCCGGGGCTCAGGTCTGCACATTCGTGCGGTTCTGGGAGTTCGGGTGGGAGGATGTGCGTGATGGTTGCGCAGCATTCTTAGTGTTTCGTGTCGGTTCTGCGCGTACCCTGATGAGAACGGACGCGCCCCCAACGGTGGGGGTGCGTTGGAGGACACCTCACCGTGGAGGAGTACAACGCCATGACGGTTCCACCATTGTTCGATCACCTCGATAGCGAGGATGAGGATCAGCTGCGGCGCGACGCCGCGTCGCGGGAAACAGGCCTTTCGGCCCGTGGCGGGCCGGGGGTTGATGACGACAACCCGCCCGCGGGGGCCCATCCCCGACTTTGGGCGTGGCTGCACGTCGAACCGTTCTATTGGACGATGCGCGTGGTCTACGTGTGCCTCGCCGCCGGAGCCGTCTTCGCTGTCTACATCAACGGGGTCGCCGAAGGATGGTGGCATGCCTGGGGTGAAAAACCCAGCGTCGGGGCCACGACCCCTGCCACCCAGCCCACGCCCGCACCATCAGTGTCGAGCGAGGCCGCGATGTCGGGCCGCTATCAGATCGGCCCCGACGGCGTCCTCGTACGCCCCGCCCAATACGCCGCAGACACCTACACCAAACCCGAACTCCCCGAAGAAGCCAAGGAAAACACCGAACGAGGAGCAGAGCTTGCAGCAGAGTACGTCGTCGAGACACTCAGCTACGCATGGAACACGGGAGACACTCAGCCCTTCGCTGACGTCACAGAGCCAGGAGAAGAGTTCCGAGAAAGTCATATCAAGAATATCAACGCACTCTATAGTTACGGCTGGATGTACGGCAACAATGCAACCGTCACACACATAGTGTCAGTACTACCAGTATCTACTGAGGAATGGGGGGTTGAACCAAATACTATTGCAGTGGTACTCGACGGCACCACAAACAACGGTATCTCATGTGTTGAGCAAAGGATCATTGACAACAACTCGGATATGTCTGTCACTTTCGCATTTTTTATGACTTGGAAACATGGTGCATGGATTTCAACTGGAGGTGCTGTTAACAATGCTGATTCGAAGTAACTTCAACTCACTCATCACATACGCACTTGTCACCATAATATGCGCTCATCTTACGATAACAATTACCAATGAGACACTCGCTCAACCGATCGACAATTGTGTAGACACTGACGGAATACAACTAGGAATTTGCGTAAATACCAAGAATGACACACTGCAAGTGTTGGTACAGCAGCAAAAGCAGGAACAATCCACTGGGAAGAATCCGAACAATAGTTCTTCTACACTGAATGATCAGAGGGCACTGGAGACTGCCGAAGGGGTAGTTGATCCGACTGCCGCCTCTTACGCGGGCGCTGCGCGCTGTAAGAACGTGTACGTCAACAAGGCCCCCAACAGCCCCACGGTTTCCGACGACAACACTGTCGATAACTGCCCGCTTCCGGCAGACCCCGAGGGTGGCTCCGATCAGGACCCAGGGCGCATCCCCACCACACGCGACATCCTCTACCTGGCCGCCGCCACCATCCACCCAGACGGTGCCGGCTTGCACAAGCGCCCCACGAGGACGTCGTACACGAACAAGTATGTCCCCACGCTCGTGGCGGCCACCCACCCGACCCAAACCCACACGATCAATCTGCTGGGACACGACATCACCATCACCCTGACCGCCACCTCCTACACATGGAGCTGGGGAGACGGCACCCCGGACCTGACCACGACCTCGCCGGGAATGCCCTGGCAAGAAGGCCTGGACCCCAACACCGACCCCGCCCTCATCCGCCACTACTACACCCCGCCCAACGGCTGGCGCTCACGCTTCGACGGCCCCTACCCCAACGCCACCCGCACCATCACCCTGACAACCACCTGGGCAGGCACAGCCACCAACCCCTTCACCGGAGAAACCCAAACCATCAACGGCCTGGTCACCACGACGGAGACAACAGGCCCCTTCCCCCTCAACCACCTCATCGTCTCAAACACCGACACCTGGGAAGAAAAACAAGGCCACTAAAACGCAGAGCGAATAAGAATGATTCCGCGCAGCCTTCGTGGCAGATGAGGCGCATATCAGTGTCGAAGTCGCCTACCACTGTGTCCAGCGCGTGCGCGATGTCTTCCACCAAGACACACCCGCCCAACGCCGACGCCTGGGCGCCCCGACGCGGTCGTAGACCTGATTAAGCGCCTGGTCACGGTCTCGATACGAACCCAGGAGCTCCTGGCGACGCTGCCGAAACTGGAGATTCCGGAGGACGCAGGCCGATAGCAGTTTCAGCCGACGGGTAGCTCTGCGGGGTTCCTGCACGCTACTAGTCGGTCGTATAGCCGTCGCACGTCCGTTCTTCGACGCGGGCACAGTATCCCCGGCCGATCTCGATGAGCGCTTTGATGGTGCGATAGACTTCCGGGTTCTGCTCCATCGACATTTTCGGTTTGCGCCCGAAATACTCCTCAAGTTTGTCCTCCATGCGCTGATTGAGCTTGTGGACATCCTCGATGGAGTGTTTGAACATTCCACGACTATTGACCAAACGAAGATAGGTATAAAGCATCGTCGAATAGTTATGAACGATTAGCCGCCTATAGCTCTTCCCCAGCGAACTCTTTCGCACACCTTTTGAGTGAGGATCTCGCCCACACAGCCACATTCCCTGTCGAAGCACCTGAGTGTCATATGGCGCTCCTCCCTGAGATCCCACGGATTGCGTCGGAACCACAATAGTTACATCAGACAAGAGGCAACACCCATGAGAAACAGCATTTCGTAGCTTTCTTACAATGAACAGCAAATGCTCAAGAACAGCATCTTCTCCTTTAATTTTACAATAGCTCTTATAGAGACGAATTTGTGACGCAAACGTTCCCAGTTCCCACCAATGCCACAGCGAACGGTCCGTTTGACAATGCGCAACGAGGCTTTCGATATAAGGATTAGAAGATGCAGCCGTCTGATCTTTCCACCCCTTGACCCCAGCTTCACGGACGATTCGCTCAGCCATGCCCGGGTCCGTTTCATTCATCAGGCGGGCATTCAACCATACCTTCAGCGCATGCTCGATTGCTAGGCAATGATCCAGACATAGGCGACTGAGCGAAATATCAATCCTTGATAGCTCAACGAAATGCGCAAAATCGCAGGAATATCGACCATATTCATCACGTCGATAATTGTGCCGATAGGCTTTAATTTTATAATAGTACGTGTTTTCACTCAAGAATCGACGCGCTTCAGATTCGGACATAATCTCAAAAGAAATACCACAGTGGCGAAGATGATCAATTTGTTCATCAAGCCCGTAATGAGACATGCTCACATCACCTTTGAAGGAAACAGTAATGAAAAGGAGGGGATGAACGATTAGTTCATTCCCCTCCCGATCCCGGCGGGCGAACCCGACTAGATCTACGTTGTAACCTCATGCTAACAAGCACACAACAAGACTTGTCAAACGCACACGAGTGTCCCCTGTCACACTAGTGCGCTTCCCTGCACTACGGGTTCCCGACTCTGGCATGGATGATCATGTGTTGATTGTGAGTTGCGTATAGAGAGCGGACCCTTGATCACAGTTCACTACCGCCCGCTCATCGTCGGACATCGACGATCAGAGCACCTCACGACGGCTGCGCACACTCTCTGTTCACCAACCCCACCGCTACGCTCCAGTCTTTAAGTTCTCCTCGAACCCAACCTGCCAAAACCCCATATCAAGCAGCTTCATCTGCGGATACACCAGGCCGCCACCCTCGAAGCCTCGCCGCACTTCCTCGAGGCAGTCGTTGTGCTCCTCGTAAAAGTCCACGAGCCTGCGGACGGACTCCAGGCTGTATTCCCGCGTCGTCACCTTGTATGTCGCAACGCCATCCTGAAAGAACCTGTCGTACGCAGGCACGCACCCGAGCGTTCCCATGAGAATTTTCGTGATGAGAATCGGCGACACCGGGCTCGCGACCTCACGACCTGCGACCTCTTCGCGGATCTCATCGAAATAGTCGGCGATGTAGTCGTACAGCTTCTTCAGCTGCGCCCGAACGTCACTGTTTCGCAAATCCGTGCACGCGAACCCAAACAGGCAGTCGCACTCAGGCTTGAGGATCTCCTCGACAATGGGAGCGTGCACCTTGTAGTCCTTCTGAAGTAGGAAGGACGAGCCCTGATACATCCCCCAGCTCGCCAGGTAGAAAGCAAGATGCAGGCTCAAATAGTCATAGTCCGGGGAAGGGTCGGTCCGCGCATCTCGAAAGACGCGATAGCAGTGCTCCCACGAGCGGGAGCGCCCATTCTCATTCGCGCGCGCATCGTCGTAGAAGGTCTGCGCAGCGTCGATCAACTCATCGATGGCTTTCATATCATCTGACCTTCCAGATAGAAATCCAGCCCGTTCACTCCAACGGAGCGGCGGGCTGAACGGTTGACTAAACGTACAATGTAGTCCGTTTGGGAATCAAGCCTATCTCTCCGTCACGGGAGAGCTCGCACTCCCACAGCTCACGACGAGGCCGGGGCTCAGGTCTGCACATTCGTGCGGTTCTGGGAGTTCGGGTGGGAGGATGTGCGTGATGGTTGCGCAGCATTCTTAGTGTTTCGTGTCGGTTCTGCGCGTACCCTGATGAGAACGGACGCGCCCCCAACGGTGGGGGTGCGTTGGAGGACACCTCACCGTGGAGGCACACACACCATGAAGGTCCCACCCCTATCCGAGCGACCCGACACCGAGGAAGAAGAGCAAGACTTCCTCACCCCACCAGCGCGTTGCAAGAAGCGCTCCCTAGCAGCCAGGAGAGCAGCACTACGCCCGTGGACAATGGGTATCGGGCTCACCGTACTGGTCGCTGTCGCAGCTGTTGGTGCCTACACGCTGGCTGCGAGCATCAGCTCGTGGAACGATCGCCCCAGCACCGCGGCAAGACCCACCGTGCAATCCGCGCCCATGCCGTCGGCGTCGAGCGAGCCTGCCATGTCGGGCGGCTACGCAATCGGCCCCGACAGAGTCCTCGTACGCCCCGCCGAGTACGCCGTAGACACGTACACCAAACCCGAACTACCCGAAGAAGCCAAAGAAAACACCGAACGAGGTGCCGAAGCTGCAGCAGAACACTACCTCGCACTGCTGGTCTACGCGTGGAACACCGGAGACACACAACCATTCGCAGACATGTCCTCCCCCACATCCAAGTTTGCATCGGATTACATCGCAGACATAACTAAACAATATACGAACGGATGGACCTACGGATTGGAATCCAATATCACGCACGTGCTTAGGGTGGAGCCAATAGAAGCAAATGGAATAGATGTTCCCGAAGGATCGATTCTTGTCAAATTCAGAATCGAATCGAGCGACGTTGTAAGTTGCACAATGACGAAATTAGACACCGCAAGCACCTCCTACGAGTCAACACTGACATTCAGTATGACCTGGACAGATAACGGATGGGTCGAGACGCAAGGAAGAGTCATTGGTGATAATGAAGGCTAAATTTGTATTCCCGAGTATTTCTATTCTCTTTGGATTGTTGTTCTTATTTTTGCCGACAACTGCACCTTCATATGCCACAGACGAGCCTGACGGAAAAATGACAGCACATTCGGACGGATCAGATACAACGATTGCAACAGAAATCTCGAAAACAGAATCTGCACCTGGTGGTAGTTCCAACAACCATAAGCCCTCAGACGACATCCCAAGGCTTACTAACGATGCCACACCAAGCACTGATGCAGTGACATCCATGGCTGATCGGAATTGCGATGGCAAGAGACACGAAGGCGTTCACGCAGACGGAACCACCACGCTGTATGCGTGTCGATCCATGTTCCCCAAGAACGGCGAAGCCGTATGGACACCTACAACGCGCGAGATCCTGTACTACGCAGCCACGACGATTCACGCCGACGGCGCAGGCCTGCATAAGCGGCCCGAAGGGGTGTCCTACACGAACAAGTACATTCCCACGCTCGTTGCCGCCACCCATCCAACGCAGACCCACACCGTCACGCTGCTGGGCCATGACATCACCATCACTCTGAGGGCGACGAACTACACGTGGAGCTGCGGAGACGGGACCCCGGACTTGACCACGACCGAGCCTGGGATGCCCTGGCAAGAAGGCCTGGACCCCAACACGGATCCCGCCCTGATCCGCCACTACTACACCCCGCCCAACGGCTGGCGCTCACGCTTCGACGGCCCATACCCCAGTGCCACGCGCACCATCACGCTCACCACCACCTGGGCGGGCACGGCCACCAACTCCTTCACCGGTGACACCCAAACCATCAACGGCCTGGTCACCACGACGGAGACAACAGGCCCCTTCCCCCTGGGCCACCTCATCGTCTCAAACACCGACACCCGGGAAGAAAAACAAGGCCACTAAGCGAGTGATGCACCATGATCACCAAACTCTCCCCCATCGGCAAGTGGATCAGCGCTGCCATCGCCGCTGTTGTCATCATCGGCGCATCGTTCCTAGGGTTCCACGCGTTCAACGCACGAGCCCATGCGAACGCGGAGCTTCAGTCCGGAGCACAGTCGCCCCAGTCTGACAGCACCGAACAATCTGACTCCCAATCGGGAGACACCCCTCAATCCGCAGAACCAACACCCGTTGACGTCCCGAAGCCCACTCCCCCGCCACACCTCCACAGGGAAGGGCAGATCGGCGCCCAGGCCACCGCTCAGTATTACGTCGAATTAAGGGCATACGCGATCAACATGGGCGATACCGAGGAATGCATGAAGATTTGCGACGAGGGAGAATCCTGCTCGGCCTTTGATACCGACGTGCACACCTTGCATACGAATCGCATCGTAACCCAGCCAGTTTCGATGAAGTACCTCATGACAAAGCAAGTCTGGGAATGCACTGACAGGTATGACGGCACAAGTGGCACATGCATTAAGTTCGATTATTCGTCAGTGAGTGGGCATGCGGTTCGAAAAGACGATAACGCTGACAATCCCCAGTATTCCACAATCGAACTATCCAACGATAGAACAGAAAGCACCCGTCACTATGAAGGAATCATGCTACTCGCTTATGAAGGAGATACGTGGGTAGTAAAACGAGTCTGGAGCCAGAGAGAATAAGCCCTACAGAACAGTCCACCATCCTTCAAAAGCGGACATCCGCAGCGATGGTCCACCAGCTGCAGTCAACGAACCGCACAACATCGACCTGACATCTTCAACGCTCACGTTCGACAGAACTATGCTCTGAGGCCTCAGCCCACCATCGTGGGCTGGGGCACCAACGTCGATGTTTCACGTGACAGCCCCCAGGACAGCAACATGAAGTTCTCAGCTCCCCTGAACAAGCTCGTAACGCACCCAACGTCGTTGACCCGTGGACGTTACCAGGCCTCGTGACACAAGATTGCGCAAATCCGAGCGCGCCTCCTCAGCGGTCACACCAAAGTGCTCCCGATACTCACTGTTATTCCACGTGCGGCCGTGGCGCATCTCGACCAGAGCCTCCTTCTGACGCCGATTCAGACCAGCCACCACGTCCCGCCCAAGCCCGCCAAGCCAGACAAGATCACCATCCGGTATCAACGCAGAGTTCGGGAAGTGTACTGTAAACGACACGCCGTTATCGTAGAAGCGCGGCTCCGCCATCCCAGCCTCGCGCAACGACCGGCGAACCTCCCTAATCCCGGTACCCATCGCCTCGATCACACGTCCGTTACGCCCTTCAACGTTGCGGCAAATCTGGTAGAGACGCTCATTCACCGCAGGGTGATCACCTGCACCAAGCCGATCAACGGTAATGCCTAACAAGCCGCCCGGATTCGTCAATCGAAATCCGTCACGAGTGATTCTCAGATCGATACCCTTGCCCCTCGAGGCCTCAGACAGGTCGCGATGAACCAGCGCGTTCGCGATAACTTCGCGCGCTGCCAACAAGGGAACCGCATAATCCGTCAGGCCGCGGCCGTCACTCGTTACCACTTGTCGTGACTCGACATTCTGACTCACCCAATCCAAGACCGCATCCAAGATCACCGGCAATGCACCCGTGAAATCACGCCGGTTGACCGCCCTCACTTCCCCACTCCCCTCTACTGCTGCGGTCACGGTCAGATGAGGAAGAAGCCTCTGCGGATATTCACCCAGCGCATACAGGCCTGCGACCGTCAACTCTCCACTCTGGCGGTCCGCAATGACACCCGTGTTGTAGAGGGCCTCCTCGTCGGTATAGTCGACGAGGCGCGGCGTCGTTTCGCGAGCAGATGCCAAATACTGGGTGACCAGGGTTTGGTCGAGATCTCGTAGCGAACTACCTTGCACCGGTTCCGCATCAGCTATCGGCCGACGATGGCGCAGCAGGAGCATCTGCTCCTCCGATGGTGCCATTTCATAGTCACCGTCGTACTGACGCAGGTACGCTTTCTTATTCTTCAGCCAACGCACGGGCTTCTCATTCACGTCAGCACCCTCAACGTTGACAACCCCGACTGTATTTCCATCCAGATCAAAGGTGCGCACATCTACCCTGATCGGCGGACGGAAACCATTTCGTGCCTGATTAGCCGCTCGCTTCAACAGGTTATCAACGTCATCGACGCCGACGACGCTGATACCATCCCGCTCCGACACACCCAGCAGGATTACGCCTCCGCCCGGCTTGTTTGCAAACGCGCACAGTGTCGGACCCAGCTGCTCTGGCGAGTACTCCGAGAAGGTCTTCGCCTCGATCGACGTGGTATCACCACCACGCAGCTCAAGAACGGCCAGAGCACCCAGCAGGTCATCGAGATCGTTGATCATAGATTCGATTCTATATCATAGAGTTACCCATCTATCTCATAGACCCCCACTTCTATGTCACAGAAGCCCGTTTCTATGTCATAGAACCCCATTTCTATGTCATAGGGCCCTTGGTCAGCCCTATAGAGATTAATAGGCGAGGCAGACGGCGCACCGAGACCTCAGGAACCCCAAGACTGAAACCGAAGCCACATCACGACACAACGCCATCACCCACACCCACCACACAGATGTTTCACGTGAAACAATCGCCAGGATGCGCGCCAGAGCGCGCGCCAGGCCACGGGCGCCTCACTTGCGGTGGTAGCGCGGACTCGTGCCCAAGTGCGTCGGGTAGACGTTCAGGCCATCCTTCAGCTTCGACTCGTCCAGGCCACGATACGTGTACGAACTATCGTTCACAATCTCCGTGGGATCCACGACGCCATCGGCGTACTGCTGAACCTCCTCCGGCGTCGGACTCGACCCACCCTGCTTCTGCGCCAACGGATTCTCATCAGGGAACTGCGACGGATCCGTATTCAACATCGCGCCCGGATCAATGCCACCGAACCCCGTGTACTTGTTCCACCCATGATCAGGATTCAAGCCCGTCTTCACCAGCAATTGCAACAACTGATTACTGGTCGCCTGAGGCCAGCGCTGCTTCGCCAGCGCCAGAACGCCCGCGACGATCGGCGAGGCGACCGACGTTCCAAAGACAGAATCACTCGCACCCGTTTGCAAATTACGAAACATGACGGGCCCGCCAATCGATGTCGTCACCACGCCCTGGCCCCACGAGGAGTAGTCCTGCCGAGCCCCGTCGGTACGGATCGCCGTCACACCGACAACGCCCGACCATTTTGACATCGACAGAGCATCATTATTATTGCTGTCATTTCCAGCAGCCGCGACGAAAATCACTCCACTCGACATCGCGCGAGCAACGGTCCATTTCATCGAGTCACTACCATCCTCGCTGGAAGCAGACAGGTTGATGATCTGGGCACCATCATTCATCGCCTGATTGAATAACCAGACGCCTTCCGACCGCATGGCATTGCCAGAATCAAGGCAATCTTGTCCGGGTGTATCACCATTTGCCCCAAGATTCATTTGATAGGCAAGGAGCGTTGCATTTGGTGCAATACCGTAAGCCGACGATACGAGGATTGATGCAACACCCGTGCCGTGGTTTTCCACCACCGGTGTTGAATTGATCGTGCACGGAATTTTTACCGTGATATCCGCACCAGCGAGCTCGGGGACGGACGTATCCACCTTGCCGTCGATCATCGCGATCGTCACGCCCTTCCCCGTGTAGCCTTTCGCGCGCGCCCGATCGAGGCCGTAGTACGAGAAGTACGACTGATCGGCCGCGGTGATCGTGT
>ERZ772766.569-NODE-569-length-21356-cov-8.261819_pt1 | contig 21356 bp, 15 predicted proteins | sample MGYA00511379_ERZ772766 | MGnify/ENA primary metagenome ERZ772766 (study PRJEB29015, sample SAMEA2737895) | human oral metagenome | biome: human oral; feature: human-associated habitat; material: dental | place: China | collected 2116 ...
TTTATACTCTGCCCATGGCAACGGGGGCAACAGAGTGTTAATTGTATTTTCACAGGCACAACATAACGCATCTGCCCGTTGCCTTTCTAATTTCTGTTTACCGACACCAGTGTCAGCATACTTTTTAGAACACCACCAAAACTCTTTTGGAGCATGGGCGGTTTCATTCACTTGGCGGGCCCAGTGTTTACATCGCTTGACGGGGCCAGTACACGCCGCTTGACGCGAAAAGCCCCTGCCCTGTGGGGCTGGAACAGCTCGCGCAGCGAGAAAGGGGTTGGGGAGAGGGTGGGTTAAGAAAAACCGCGTAGCGACAAAACCCAGCAATTACGCTGCCTGGCGAGAACCCAGTAATTACGCCGCTTGGCGCGTACCTAAAAAACCCTTCTCCCCGTGGCTGCGCTCCACAAAAACACTCGCGTTTTTGTGAGTACCCAGCGGAAGGGTTGGGATTGGGCAGCAAACAAATCGCGCAGCGACAAAACTCAGCAATTACGCCGCTTGGCGAGGCCAGTGTTTACACCGCTTGGCGGCATTTGACATGGCACAACAACACGATGGCAGGAAAACGACGCTGGGCATAACGTTTAATCCTTTGGTTCAGGGATGTTTTTCTATTCGGTATTTTCAGACCAAGAACGCGGCAGCGGCGTAGTCTTAATTCCTTTGGATCAGGGATGTTTTTTATTTAGCTAGCGTTTGACCCCAAGTCCGGAATGGTGTTGTCTTAATCCCTTTGGATCAGGGATGTTTTTTATTTCATACGGCTGTGAAGAATATGATTTTTTTCTTGATGTCTTAATCCCTTTGAATCAGGGATGTTTTTTATTCTGCTAACCGGCGGCGAGCTCTCTTGCGGGGGAGTCTTAATCCCTTTGGATCAGGGATGTTTTTTATTCACCTTATGGGATTGTCCCATAAGCGGGGAGCTGTCTTAATCCCTTTGGATCAGGGATGTTTTTTATTCAAATTGCCCAAAAAGAAAATGCGGCAGGGCATAACGTCTTAATCCCTTTGGATTAGGGATGTTTTTTATTCAAACCTTGACTACCGTCGCCATCGTTGGGGCATGTCTTAATCCCTTTGGATCAGGGATGTTTTTTATTCTCATGAAGGGAAGGCAATCGTGCCGCCCTGTTATGTCTTAATCCCTTTGGATCAGGGATGTTTTTTATTCCCAATGGCCAATCCAAAGTAGAACTTGACATCTAGTCTTAATCCCTTTGGATCAGGGATGTTTTTTATTTCATTGCCGTTAGCGTCTACAACATCGCTGAGAGTCTTAATCCCTTTGGATCAGGGATGTTTTTTATTCATAAAACCCTAAACCAAAACGCCGAAAGGCAAGGGTCTTAATCCTTTTGGATCAGGGATGTTTTTTATTCTGTAATGCAGGAAACATTACGGTGCCGTAGGTACGTCTTAATCCCTTTGGATCAGGGATGTTTTTTATTCACTATCTTGCCCGTGAATACGCGGCATGGTTCATGTCTTAATCCCTTTGGATCAGGGATGTTTTTTATTCCCGTCCACGTCGTAAAACTGCCGCCGTAACGTGTCTTAATCCCTTTGGATCAGGGATGTTTTTTATTCTGTTTAGATAATAATCTAGACTAGGTATGATAGAAGTCTTAATCCCTTTGGATCAGGGATGTTTTTTATTCAGAACTGCGGGATGAGTACACTAAGAAAGGTCTGTCTTAATCCCTTTGGATCAGGGATGTTTTTTATTCATTATTTTTAATTGTTCTTGTTCATCTTTTTTATGTCTTAATCCCTTTAGATCAGGGATATTTTTTATTCGCGTGCTTCGCCCCGTGCCCGCCTTCACGTTCGAGTCTTAATCCCTTTGGATCAGGGATGTTTTTTATTCGGTACAACCAGATTATGGCTAGACTTAGCAAGATGTCTTAATCCCTTTGGATCAGGGATGTTTTTTATTCCCGTGTCATCCGTTTGTCCGTCGCCCTTGGCGTCTTAATCCCTTTGGATCAGGGATGTTTTTTATTCCAATACCCCGCCCGCTCGCGGACGCACTTGGAGTCTTAATCCCTTTGGATCAGGGATGTTTTTTATTCTAACAAAGGACATAATACTCTCCGTGGTACCGCCGTCTTAATCCCTTTGGATCAGGGATGTTTTTTATTCTCTTCTATATTCAGTATAGAATAACTCTAGATGTCTTAATCCCTTTGGATCAGGGATGTTTTTTATTCCGACGCGCGCTACCTGGGACTGGCCCTCGAAGTGTCTTAATCCCTTTGGATCAGGGATGTTTTTTATTCTATTAAAAACAGGCGATTAGCCTGCCTCGCTGCAGTCTTAATCCCTTTGGATCAGGGATGTTTTTTATTCGGCAACCCGTGAACTACATGATTAACGCAACCGGTCTTAATCCCTTTGGATCAGGGATGTTTTTTATTCCGACTACGCCCAAGCGGCGGGTATTTATGATGCGTCTTAATCCCTTTGGATCAGGGATGTTTTTTATTCGCCGTTCGCGGGCTTTTACCAGTCCCTCCACGAGGTCTTAATCCCTTTGGATCAGGGATGTTTTTTATTCGGAAGGGAAAGAATCCAAACCTGGAATCTTGAACGTCTTAATCCCTTTGGATCAGGGATGTTTTTTATTCGTTGCCGGCGGCTGAACTACCTGCCGGAAAGCTGTCTTAATCCCTTTGGATCAGGGATGTTTTTTATTCCGCACATCGAGGAAGTCTTGCGCCCGCGTAGCGGTCTTAATCCCTTTGGATCAGGGATGTTTTTTATTCGCAATCCTGCGCACCATCCGTGTCATAACCAAAAGGTCTTAATCCCTTTGGATCAGGGATGTTTTTTATTCCAAGTGGGTGGCCCGCGTACGGGACGAAATCGCCGTCTTAATCCCTTTGGATCAGGGATGTTTTTTATTCACACGGCTATTAGTTGACAGGCAATTAGCCTGCCGTCTTAATCCCTTTGGATCAGGGATGTTTTTTATTCTTACAGTCATTTTTATTTAGGCGCGTTTAAGAGGGTCTTAATCCCTTTGGATCAGGGATGTTTTTTATTCTCCTCGAATGGTTAATCGATGATTTAAATAATGTCTTAATCCCTTTGGATCAGGGATGTTTTTTATTCAATTCCCATTTTTTGAATTGGAACGAATTGTTAGGGTCTTAATCCCTTTGGATCAGGGATGTTTTTTATTCATTACCTGCGAGAAATAGTTAACGATGACGTCTAGTCTTAATCCCTTTGGATCAGGGATGTTTTTTATTCACAGCCATCACGGCAAGCACGGAGGAGTGACACGTCTTAATCCCTTTGGATCAGGGATGTTTTTTATTCATATTGAAGGGACAAATATCCGCCTTATCTTTTCGTCTTAATCCCTTTGGATCAGGGATGTTTTTTATTCAAAAAGGTTTAGGCAAAATATGCCGTAATCATTACGTCTTAATCCCTTTGGATCAGGGATGTTTTTTATTCTTAACAAGCGTTTGGTATTCCTCGTTCGTTAAAAGTCTTAATCCCTTTGGATCAGGGATGTTTTTTATTCTTTATTTAAAAGTGAAAACAAAAACCTTAATTCAGTCTTAATCCCTTTGGATCAGGGATGTTTTTTATTCCGATTGAAAGGTTGCGTGCATACGGCGAAAATCCGGTCTTAATCCCTTTGGATCAGGGATGTTTTTTATTCAAGCCGAAGTGTGAAAACAACGATAGACACCTGTTGTCTTAATCCCTTTGGATCAGGGATGTTTTTTATTCTCAGATTGTCAAAACGTAAACCTCAAACATAAGGTCTTAATCCCTTTGGATCAGGGATGTTTTTTATTCGCTACTGCTGCTAGCAAAACAGAAAAAGTAACGGGTCTTAATCCCTTTGGATCAGGGATGTTTTTTATTCTACAACAACGCGGAAAACCAAAGTAAAGCCGCAGTCTTAATCCCTTTGGATCAGGGATGTTTTTTATTCAATGCGGCAGGGCAACAGCCGCCGCACAATTGTCTTAATCCCTTTGGATCAGGGATGTTTTTTATTCCTTTTCCCGCCGCGAGGTGGTGGAGAAGACCACGTCTTAATCCCTTTGGATCAGGGATGTTTTTTATTCGGCACCGTGCGGGACGCCATCGAGCGGCTGATAGTCTTAATCCCTTTGGATCAGGGATGTTTTTTATTCACCACGGTGGAGGCCTATCAGCTCCTATGGAGCGTCTTAATCCCTTTGGATCAGGGATGTTTTTTATTCAGTATGCTGTATTTTTCCTCCGTATTTTCAATAGGTTGAGAAGATGCATTCCAAAGATTGAAGGTGCGGAAAAGTTGTTGCATTTTTACCACGGTTGTTGTTTTGAGGCTACTGGTAGGAGTCAGGAGTGTGTCCTTCTTTTCGAGAAGGGTATGTTTGGGGGGCGGCAAATGCTGGTCAGGATTAAAGGTATATGTACGGGTTGAATGTTCCCATATCTATGGAAGGTATTTTATTTTATCCGGATTGAGAATTCAATGTCTTGTGCGTCAGTTTATCCCTTTTGTGCAGGGACAGCCTGTTGTTAGAGATCGGTTTTTGGCCATTTTATGGTGATTTTTTCATGAATGCTATATGGGATGTTTTTATGCGGTTTTTGTTGATGTTTCGTCAAGGTGGTTGGGGCTGTCAAGCGGTGTGTTTATGCGGTTCTTCATTATGGATTTGCCCTGCACGCCTCCCCAGTGCCCGGTGATGGAAGAGGGAGGGCTTTTTTGTGCGGTTTTTGGTTTGGGACGTAGCAAGCGGCGTGGTTGTCGGGCTCGCAAAGCGGGATAAATACGGGATTCCCCCTTTTTCCCGTCGCAACACGCTCTCTTCCCCGCAAGCGGGGGAAGGGATTTTGCACCAAGCGGCGTGGTTGCCGGATTTTGTCGCTTCGCGAATTTGTCTCCTCTTCCCCCAATGTTTCTTTCAATGGTTTCGTTAGCGACCGGTATTTGTGCTGCCCGGCGTTTTCGTGTGCAAGGGTTAGAGGCAGTAAATGCCTTCCGGGATTTTGCCGCCGAGTTCGAGACGCAGGCTGTCGGCGGGCAGCGGATAGGCGCGGATGTCGTCTTCGCGGCGGTCGATGAGGCGGGCAAGTTGGGCCCAGCAGTATTCGAAGCGGCCGCGCGAGGCGGTGAAGAGAAAGGTGCTGTTTTGCAGGGGGATGGCGTTGTCGGTGAGGTAGCGGTGCACGCGTTGCAGGCGTTTGGGTGAGGCGATGTCGTAGGCAATGAGGTAGGGCATGGGGTTCTCCGTTTTTTTTGCCGCTCGTCGGTGTTTTGTCAGGCGGTGTGGCTGCCGGGTTTGTGCCGGTATTTTTATCTTTGGAGGCGTCGCCGGCAATGTCTCTGCATTCTTTCCTTTTCGTAGTGTGGTCGTGTCAGCGGGGGATGTTGCCATTTTTTATTTCGTTCGCAGGACGAATGCCCCCGCCCCTACCCCCTCTCCCGCAAGCGGGAGAGGAAGCTTCCTTTGTTTTTTCAATCATTTTTACAACTATCGGGATGTGTGGATATCTGTGGTTCGCAAGGCATTGGTCAGATGGTGGTGAGGTCGTCGTCTTCGTTGAAGGCGGCGATGTATGGGCGCATGTCGGGCTGCCGGTCGGCGGCAGTGGCCAGGGTGTGCAGCAGGTTCAGGCATTGTTCGCGCATGGTTTTGCGCCATTCTTTGGCGCGGTTTTCGTAGGCGGGGTAGTAGCGACCGCGTGCGGCTTTGCCCATGTTGCAGGCTTCGCCGCGCATGGTGAAGTCTTCGGGGCGCAGGGTGTGTTCGCGGAAGAGTTCGATGGCCCAGGCGGTGATGAGCGGGCGCAGGGGTTCGATGAGGTCGCAGGCGAGGGATTCGCGGCCGTGGGTGAGGTTGTGGTAGTAGCCGATGTAGGGGTCGAGGCCGGTGAGGTGGATTTGGCGCACCATGTCGTGGTGCAGCAGGGTGTAGCCGAGGGAGAGGGCGACGTTGTAGGGGTCGCGCGGCGGGTTGCGGTTGCGTTCGCGGAAGTTGAGGCTGGCGGGGAGGATGCTCGCGATGCCATTGAAGGCCGCTGCTGCCGCCTGGCCTTCGATGCCGCGCAGGGTGGCGGTGTCGGCGATGGGGCGGGCGAGCTGGTCGAGGGTGCGTTCGAGTTGGGCGATGGGGTGGTGCAGGCGGTTTTGCGCGATGTGCGGTTGTGCTTGCTGGTTTTGCAGGAGGGCGAGGTCGCCCCGGATTTTTGCCGTGACGAGTTCTTGCGCGAAGGCGGCGCAGAAGGCGGGGTCGGTGCTGTAATGGGCCTGGATGACGCGACGGGCGGCGTCTTTGCGGGCGCAGGGCATGAGGAGGGTAATGCGGTGGTTGCGGCCGTCGAAGACGAGGACGCCGATGTCGTGTTCGCCGAGTTTGCCGAGCACGTCGGCGCTGAGGGCGAGGTCGCCCCGGATGCAGATGCGGTCGATAATGTTGAGCGGCAGGGTGCTGGTGCGGAGACCGTCCTGGTAGAAGATGAGGGCGTCGCCGTCGATGGCGAGGCGCAGGTTTTTGCGGTCGATGTAGAGGGTACTCATGGGGGGTCACATGATGATGAAGGGGTCTTGCCCGATTTGCGTGGCTTTGCCGAGCAGGCGCGGCGTGCTTTTTTCGCCGAGGTGGAAGATGTGCAGGCGGTCGGTACCGGGGTCGATGTTGTCCACGGCGATTTGACAGACGCGGCGGTATTCGGCGGCGGTCAGCCAGCATTCGAAGAGGGATTTTTGTCCGCCGGTGGCGTAGCCTTGCAGGAGGCGGCGGACGTGGCGCTGCCGGTCGGGGGCAGAGATGTCGTAGGCGATGATGTAGAGGCTGCGGTAGGGCATGGGGTTTCCCTTTTGGAGCTAGGGGAGCCGGGCGGGGCTCTCCTGCCATTATCGGTTTTTGGCGGTGATCCAGTTTTCGATGGTTTTGCGCAGGCCGGCCAGGGCTTTGTTTTCCAGGATTTTGATGTCTGCCCCTTTGGCACGGTCGCGGACGTGTGGTTTGAGTTCGCGGTAGGAAACAAAGGCGGTTTGAGTGCGCAGGCCGCCGAGTTTTTTCAGGGTTTCGAGTTTGTAGAGTTCGTTTTGTGCCTGGCCTTCGCTTTTGTTGTTGTAGTTTTTGGTTTTGCATTCGAGCACGTAGAGGGCATTGTGGTGCAGGAAGGCGATGTCCAGTTCGTTCTTTTGGGTGATGCCTTTTTGGGCGTTCTGAATTTCCACATTCAGGGCGATGTCCTGAATGCCGGCGATTTTTTTGATTTCGCTGAAAACGTATTCTTCCAGCCAGCCGCCGTTAATGTAGGTACGGGCGTCTTTGTCGCTGAAACGGATGTGGTTGCCGCTGCGGGTAAGCAGGTTTTCTCTTGCAAACAGGTTTAGCAAGGCGTCCAGGTTTTTGACGGTCGGTTTGCGCAGCAGGATGTCCAGAGTGTTGGGGTTTGTCTCTATTGCAGCCGAGATGTCGCCGTTCAGGACGGTGAGGGCATCGGCAAAGCGTTCGGGGGCGATAGCCAGGGTTTCGCCGATTTTTTGCCGCCCGGGCGGGACACTGCGGGCGATGTTATTTGCGCTGCTGACCGGGTAGCCATGCAGTTGTAGGTAGTCTTCCAGCCGGATTTGCGCCGGTTGCAGGGTGATACGTTCGTTTTTGTCGAGGAGGAGGACTTCGTTGCTGGTCGCGGTGAAGTAGAAGGTGGGGTAGCCCGCGTCGCGGAAGGTGGTGTAGGCGGCTATCGCCATGAGTTTGGTGCCACCGGTGAGGTTGAGGGCGATGTGTTCTTTGTCTTCGCCGCGTTCCAGCAATTGGGTCAGCACTTTGTCTTCTATTTCCTGCATGTCGTATTCGCCGGCGATGGCGATGGTGTGGATTTTAGCACCACAGCATTCTTTCATGGTTTTGGCCAGTGCTTCGGCTTTGCCGTTTTGCTGCATTTTTTCCGTGGCCAGCAGGATGACTTCTTTGGGGCGGAAGTCTTTGTCGAGCACGGGGATGTAGTTGGGGATGGGCTGATCGGAGACGATGCAGACGTGGGTGTTGTATTTGTGCATGGTGCTTTCCTTGGGGTTAGAGTGCTTCGATGTGGTAACGGTGCAAGGTGCAGCCCATCGCCGTCATGTCGGCGGCGCTGTATTCGCTGCCGCGCTGCGCCGCTTCTTGCGGCAGTTGCAGGAAGTAGTAACGCGCGCCTCTGGCGCAGACGGCGGCGGCGATATGGATGGGCAGGGTGCCGAGGACGGTGTCGCCGTTTTGGATAACGGTGGGGTCGTCGAGGTGGGTGAGGTAGTGGTCGATGTGCCAGTCGGGCTGGGTTTTGATCCAGTCGATTGCGCCTTGGTGGCGCGAGATGAACCAGGTGGTCATGAATGTTGCTCCGTGAGGGTGTAGCGGCCGAGGCCGAAGGTGGTGTTTTTGCCGAGGTGCAGCCATTGGCCGATGTGCAGGGCGCGGGCGTGTTCGGGGGCAAGGTCGCCGAGGTGCCAGTCGCCGATGGCGCCGCCGAGGTGCATGCTTTGTTGCTGGCGGTTGGAGTAGCGCTGCCAGTCGTACCAGCGCAGGGCGGGGCGTGAGCGGACGGTGGCGGCGTGAGCTTTGAGCGCGGCGTAATCGGCCTGCGGGGTGATGCCGAGGTGGATTTGGCTGATGAGGCTGAGGCGGCGCAGCGCCTGACTGAGCAGGGTTTGCGCGCTGAGGTGGTCCACGCCGAGGGCGATGCCGTTTTTTTGCAGGCGCAGCGGGGTGAGGATGCGCAGGGTGAGGTCGCGCGGGTAGGTTTGCGGCAGGGTGATGTGGCTGTCGTGCGGGGTGATGCGCCCGTCGGCGTAGATGCTTTCCCAGCCGTCCGCCCGCTCGATGGCGATGTCGGCGAGTTCGCCCTGGCCGTGCGCGATGCCGTCGCGGTTCTGGAAGGCTTGTTGCCAGGCGTAGCTGACCAGCGGCAGGTGGTGGCGGGCGTCGCCGATGAGGACGAGGCCGAAGCGGTAGGTGCTGCCGGCGGGGTATTCGCGGCGCTCGCCGTAGGCTTCCGGCTCGATGATGTAGGGCGGCGGGATGGTGGCGGGGTTGGCGAGATGGATGTCGGGGCGCGGCGCGGGTTCAAAGATGTGGGTGTAGGGGCTGTGTTGCAGGAGCAGGGCGGAGGGCGCATGGCCGCGCGGCACGCAGGCACGGCGCAGGGCGTGGCCGAAGGCACCGCGCAGGGCGGAACCGGGGTAGGCGGGGGCGCGCATGGCGCGGGTGAGGGTGAAGGTGTAGCGGTAGCGGGCGATGGCGAGGGTGGCGGGGAGGTCGAGGATGGTCATGGGGCGGGTGTGGTGGTTGGGCTGTCAAGCGGCGTGGTTACGGGGTTTTGTCGCTTTGCGGATTTATCTAACCCTCTCCCCAACCCCTCCCCCAATGGGGGAGGGGCTTTTTCGTGGCAAGTGGCATGATTGTTGGGCCCGACAAGCGGCGTAGTTACTTGGCTCGCCAAGCGGCGGTTTTGCAGGGACGTTATTTGCACGGTCTCAAAAGCAAAAAGCACGTGGTTGCCCGCTTGGTGGTTGTGTTTGCCCGAAGTGCAACAAGAGGCGGTGTCTGTCCGGCGGGCTGAAGCCCGCCCTACATCCGTCAGGCGTTGTAAATGCTGGGTTGTCGAGTATGGATGCATCGTTTTTGTTTTGTCCTGCGGACGAACACCCTCCACCCCAGCCCTCCCCCGCAAGCGGGGGAGGGGGCGTGTCAAGCGGCATGGTTGCCCGCCCGGCGTCCGTCATTGGGCGGGATTTTTCTTTACGGCTGGTACGGTTCAAGCAGTTTGTAGGCTTTCTTTTCGTTCTTTTTGTCGCTTGTCGCCCATCCCCGCACGGTGTCGTGATGAATCTCCCATACCAGGGCCGCGATTTTGGCGATGTCGTCGCTGTTGTCGGCATCCAGCCCCAGTCCTTCCAGGTACTTTTTCTTGTTTTTACTGAGGTTGTCGGCCAGTTTTGCGGGGTCGCCGTGGGCGATTTCGTGACGCAGCAGGGCATCAGGATCGCTTTGCAGGCCGGCTTTTTTCCAGTCATTGTGGATTTTTTCAATGATTTTGTCGTAGGCCGCGTTGTTGTCACTGCGGAAGTAACCGTAGCCCGAGGCGGTTTTGCTGCCGAGGCCTTGTTGTTCGAGGGTGGCGTTGAGCAGGCCCAGGGCGTAGCGCGTCCAGTCGGGCGGGCCTTCGATGACAAAGTAGTAGCCGCCGCCGGTGGCGATTTGCGGGTTGGGAATGGGGGATTCGCTGCCGTCCGCCTGCGAGGTTTTGCCGTTGTAGTAGTCCTGATGGTGTACGGTGATGACTTCGCTGATGTAGGGGCGCTCGCGTTCGTTCAGCGGCAGCCACCAGGCGTCGTGCCAAACAAGGGCACCGCTGACTTCGCCCGTGTCGCTGTCGCTGCCGAAGAGTTCTTCCAGATAGGCCGGAGGGATGCCGTTTTGTTCGGCGTAGTGGCGCACTGCGCCTTTGATGCTGCTGCCCGGCAGGTAGGGCATGCCGTAGCTGTGGTGGGTCTGGATGCCGGTTTCGAGGGTGCTGCCGGTTGTCAGGCCGATGTAGAGGCGGTTTTCGCAGTGCAGTACGGCGCTGGTGAAGCGGTTGTTGTTGCGGGTCAGCCCGATCCAGCGCGCCAGGGCGAGGCGGTAGTGGTCGGGGACGGTGGTGTGGGTGATGCGCTCAATGAGTTTGTTTTTTTCGGGTTTTTCGCCGCTTTCCCATTGGCTCAGACCGCGTTGCTGGAGCAGTCCGGCGTGGGCGTCGCGGGTGTTCCGGGTGATGGTGCGCAGAGCCGGGCGCATGAGGGTGGTCATGGGCGGTCTCCTTCGCGGTCGCCGTTGCCCAGTAGTGCCTGGGTGTAGCGTTTGAGCCAGGCGGTGGCATCCAGGCTTTTCCGGGTGAGCAGTTGGTAGTGGCGCAGGTTGGCGTCCAGGATTTCTGTATGCAAGGCTTTTTTGTCGTCTTTACCAAGCAGTGTGGCGAGGTGTTCCAGCAGTTTTTGGTGTTCGTCACCGCCTTTGGCCATGAGGAAGCCGATGGCTTGTGCCAGTCCGGCCTGCATGATCATGGTGGGGTAGGCGAGGGCAAGGGTGCGGTATTTGGCGGCGATGGGGCTGTTTTTGAGACCGGCTACCAGCGGGTAGGCGGCCTGCGCGTAGTGCTGGGTGCGGATGCGGTGCTTCATGCTTTTTCTCCTGTGCCGGGATGGTCAAGCAGCAGGCGGCAGAATCCGCGCCCGACGGTGTGTTTGCCACCCAGTTGCAGGGCGATTTCGCCTTCTGGTAGCAAGGCGCTGAGTTCGGCGGCTTTTTTGGGGTTGCTGTCACGGTTGCGGGCGTCGCTGATGCCGATGAGGCCCCAGAGGACGGTTTCGGCGGGCAGGTTTTCTTCTGTCCACAGGGCGCCGTCCTGCACGATGCGTCTCTCGCGGTTGATGCGGATGCGGGTGCGGATTTCGGTGGCGGTGTCGGCCAGGAAGGAGTAGATGTCATCGGGCAGGATGATGAAGCGTTGTGTCAGGCTCTGGCGCCAGTCGTCTGCCTGCGGGGTGCCGTCGGGGTAGAGAGTCTGGCTGAGGCATTGCGCCCAGGCGGCGGTGGCGTTGTCTTCGACGCCGTTGAGGTCGAGGTCTTCGAGGGCCACTTTGTTATCAGCAACGCGCAGCAGGCTGTTTGGGGGGAGGTAGGCGGTTTCTTCGCGTGCGTTCGGGATGGTGAGGTCGAGGCCGAGGTCGCGCGCGTAACGGCGGAGGATGAAGGGGCAGGTGGCGTAGGCCACGGTGCCGGCGAAGGAGCGCACGGGCAGGAGCAGCAGGTGGGCGTCGCCGAAGGCCAGGGCGCCTGCGTGGCTGTCGGTGTCGCTGCTGTCGGGGCCGAAGAGGGTACGGATGTCGCCGCCGCTGAGGCCGTATTGGGCGGCGGCTTCATCGCGCAGGACGCCTTTGATGGCCGAGCCGGGGATTTGCGGCAGGTTGGTGGCTTTGGCGCGGGCGATGGGCAGATCGACAACGCCGACGCCCTGGCCGGTGCCGGCGTGCAGGGCGGTGAGAGCCTGGATGTGGTAGCTGCGTGCTTGCATGGTGGGGTTCCTTGTGTTGGTGGAGGTCAGATAGGGTTGTGCCAGGCGGCAAGGCTGGCGATGCCGAAGCCGTCGCGTCGGGCTTGCGGGTCGTCGCTAATGGGTGCGAAGGCGAGCGGGGTGATGTCCTCGGCGTTTGTCAGGGTTTCAAACCAGTACACCGCGCCTGCGGCCACGGCTTTGCGCATGGCTTTGGGGCGGTGGTGGTGCATGTCCCAGCCGGAAACGGGCTGCCAGCGTTCGATGACGCAGGCACGTAGGCGGACGCGGATGCCGGTGTGCGGCAGGGTGCCGTGCAGGGTGTCGTCCAGCCAGCCCGGGCACCAGCCGTGGCGGAAGATGGCGGGGGTGAGCAGGGTCAGGCGCAGGCCGCGTGCGGCGTTGATGTTGTCTGCCAAATTTGCTGCCGGGGTGAAGGCCGGGTCGGGCGGGACGCGGCGGTAACGGGACAGGCGCCCTTCACCGCCGAAGCGGGCGTAGGCGGCGTGGCTGTCCACCTCGCTCAGGATGAGCAGGCGGTAGGCACTGCTTTCCCAGCCACCGTGATGCTGACGGCGCGCCGCTTGCAGGTCGTAGGCGGCGGTTTGGTAGAGGCGGCCTTCGGCGGCGCTGTCGCGGTCACGGTCGATTTCCACATGGGTGCGGGTTTCGACAGGCAGGGTCGGCAGGGCGGGCAGGTCATCGTAGTTGAGGGTTTCTCCGCGTTGCCAGCGCAGGCTGTGCGCCAGCGGCCAGTAGGCGGGGCCGGGCTGGGGTTTGCCTTTGTGGTTGTTATCGAGGCAGACAGGCAACAGGCCGGGCGGCAGGTCGCAGCCGTCTGCATCGTGATGCCACGGCACGGGGCGGAGGCGGTGCAGCACGGTTTGGTCGGTATCGCGGTCACGCAGGTAGAGGGCGTCAGCCGGTTTGGGCACAAGGACAGTGATGTCGCCGTTTCCGTCTTCACGGGCAAGAAACGGGCCTTTGGCTGCCAGTTGTTGCAGGGCGTGGTGCTGCTCGTCGCGCAGGCGGCCGCGTCTGCCGTCATCAACATCCAGGAGCCAGCCCTGTTCTTGCAGGTATTGGCTGCGCATCAGGCCGGCGGCGGCTGACGGCAGGGGGAAGTTGATGTCGTCCGTGTCGGACTGGGTGCCGAAGGGGCGACCGCTGCGGCAGACCAGGGGTGCCAGCGGTTCAAACAGGTAGTGCTTCATGTGTCATCCTTTTCCAAATCGCGTTGGGTTTTGGCCGCCAGCCAGCGGGCGGTGATCAGTTCGGTGGCCAGCGCATTCAGGTCGCCCAGTGCGTTGTGCCGCTCGTGCAGGGCATTTATCTGTGCCTGTGCCAGTTTGATGCCGTCACGGGTGCAGGCCTGGGCGAACATCCGGGTCAACTCGGCGTTGCGGATGTCGCGCAACAGGACGTGGTCGGTGCCGGTGCCGAAGTCGGTGCGCTGGTAGATGGCGCGGGCGTCGTAAGCAATGCGGCTCGGCAGCTGGCGGGTGAGGTAGGCGTTTATCCAGTCCCGGAAAGCGCTGTGTGCCGTGCTGTCGTCCCAACGCAGGCGGGTGTCGCTGATGCTGCCGGAGCGCACGGCTAGGGTGATGCCGAGGGCGTTACGACGCGCGGCGTGCGGGCAGGTGCCACCTTTGGCGATGCGCTCGGCGCGTTTTGCCAGACTGCGGATGTGGCCGAGCGGGGTGTTGATGTGGGCGATGGCCAGGCCGACGGACAGGGTGGGTGCTTTCTCTGCGCCCAGTTGTCCGGCGCTGTCTTTCAGAGTTTCGGCAAAGCTTTCGGCCAGCGCCCGGGCGCAGGCGTAGGCCTGATTCAGCGGGACGAAACCGAGGACGTCATCACCGCCGGCATAGACGGCGTGGCCGTAATATTCACGCAGGATGCCGCGTACGTTGCCGGCGAATCGGCTCAGGGCCTGGGTAACAAGGTGGTGCTGCCCGATGTTTTCGGCTTTATCCAGCAGTTCACCCATGCGGTCGCCATCGGCAAAGAGCAGCACGCCGTAGCTGCACGGCGCACCATATTTCCGCCACAATGGGCGCAGGGCGTTGCGCAGTTTGCCCAGGGCTTCGGCCTCTTCGGCGCGACTTTTGGGGACAGCGGCCAAACGGGCGGGGTAGAGATATTGGGCGTCGTAGGGGAAATCGCGGTAGCAGCCGTTGTTGCCTTTGACGCGGGTGGCGAGTTCGCAGGCAACCAGCGGTTCGTAGGCTTCACACAGCGCAGCAAGCTTGGATGGAGGTAGTTGCCGCAGCCAGCTGTCGGCAGCGATGCGGGTGAACGGGGTGAATTGTTCGGGGTCGCCGCAGAGGCGCTTGGTGACGCCGGCGCAGTCAAGCTGTTCCGCTTCCGCCAGGCCCAGTTTGCGACGGGCGGTTTGCCCCAGGGCGTGAGGCGGCAGGACGGTTTCGCGCGCGCCGTCCAGCGAGGATTTGGGCAGGCAGCGCGTGCTGTCGTCGGCGGTCAGTGCCGCCGGCAGGAAATCGCGGGTGGCCTTGCGCGCCGCCAGCAGGCCGGTCGCCCGCGCGCAGGCCGCCGCATAGCCGCCTGCCGTGTCGTCGATGTGCGCCCATGCCGCCTGCACTTCGACGTAGTCGTCGATTTGTGCCTGCCAGATATCGTCACGCAAGGCGGCGCCGCCCAGTTTGGCGCGGGCTTCTGTGGCGAGGGTGAAGAAGCGTTGTCGTGCCGCCTGTGCCGCTGCGGCGGCGAGTTGACGCACGGCATCGCTGTCGGCCGCTATAATGTGGGCCTGGATTTTGTTACCGGCCGAGAAATCGTCATCGTGCAAGGTTGCCGCGTCGCTCACAGCGGGGAAGATGAGTTCGGCCTGTTGTTGCAACAGGTGCAGCGCTGCCGCTTTGGCAATTTCGGACAGCAGCCAGGAGCCGCTCCACAGGTCGCGGCTGCGTCGGGCGGCGGCGATAAAGCCCTGCACCGGCCCGATGGACTGTATCAGGATGTATCGGTTCATCTGTTTCTCCTTGTCGTGGTCATGGGGCGGCGAAGTAGTGCAGGAAGGCGTGCAAGGGGTCGTCATCGTCATTGAGGGGCGTAATGGTTTTTGCCAGTTGCGGCGACCACAGTTTTACGGGGTATGTCTTTTCGCGACCCCGCTGCAAAACAACGGACAGCTGCTGCAAATGGTCATGCGGCAGCAGCAGGGCAGCGGGCGCCCACTGGTCGTTGCCGCAGTGATAGGGGCGCAGTATCAGCGGGCTGGGCAGCCGCTCTTTGCCCTGTGGCAGTAATTGGTGATCGTCCGGTTCGCCCTTGCCGACGAAATGGAAGATGATCGGCATACCGAACATACCGCGCGGGAAAACATTGCCCGCCGGATGTTCGGGCGCGTGCATTGCGGCATATCGCCCGCTCAGGCGGCGGACGGCATCAGCTTCCGGCCAGCGACTGCGCCCCGCCGGTTTCGTCTTGCCTGCATTGCGACCAAGCCCCGCTTTCTGGCGGAAATCGCGCAGGCGGGTAATGGCGTGTTCCCATGCCGCCAACGGATTGGCGCAGGTGTTGCGCAGAACCAGATCGCAGCCCGCCTGTTTGGCTTCTTGTTTGGTGACGGGGTTCAGCAACGACGGCAGGCTGTCTGCCTGCTCTACCTGTACCGCGCCCGTGCCGCGACGGTTACGTGCGCCCAGTCCGCCGAAGTTCGCCCACCAGCGCAGGGCTTCGGTGACCTGCTGCCGCTGCGTTTCGCTGGCGGCTGCGGCAAAGCGCAGTTGCAGGGTGAAGTGCAAGCCTTCTCGTAAAACGTCGTGGCTGACATCGCTGTCTTTATCGTTGTCGGCCGGGAAGAAAACATAGGCCAATGGCGCGTTTCTATTGTCGGCATAGTCGGTGTAAGGCACTTTGTGGATGTCCCGCACATTGCGCACCCGCAGAAAAACCAAGCTGGCCGATACTTCGGCGTCATCGCTGCCCATGCCGCCCCAAAGCTGAAATTCGGTACGGCGGAGATCAGGCAAGTGCCATTTATGCGCCGCCAACAGGCGCCACCAGAAGCGTAACTGGCCGCGCAGGGCGCTGATGCGGATGGGCATGGTTTCGTCCACCGTCGCCGCCTGCACACCGCCGCCGTACAGCGGGGTGATGAGGCGACAATGAATATCGTGCCAACCTTCGAGATTGTCCGGCAGGGTGGTGTCTGCCGGGGCTGCGAGGCGGTGTTTGCGTAAACCCATAATGTAGTCCTCCTGCAATGGGTAGTTGGCGTAGTGATAGAGACGCGATGATAGCGGGCATAAGAATGCGCCCGCTCTGTCCTAAGGGGGTGCGGTGCAAATGGCTTCTTGCTGCATGGGGGTTCCTTAATATGGTGGGGTTGTCGTCAGGGTTTTAATGTGGGTTTTCTGTGATTATAAAGGTTTTCTATGTGGTTTTTCGTGGTTTTGCGCAAAAAAAAAAGCGGCATCCGGAGATGCCGCTTGTGTTTGGGGTTGAGGGATCAGGTCGGGGCGTGCTGTTTGCGGAAGTTTTTGCCGCCGTCTTTGCGCGCGGCGAAGGGTTTGCCGCTGCTTTTATGGGCGAAGGGTTTGCCGCCTTTTTTGCCGCCCCAGCTTTTTTTGTCGTCGAATTTTTTACCGTAGCCTTTGCCCGGGTTGCCACGGAATTTTTTCGCCGGTTTGCTCTTCGGTTTACTGGTGATTTTCGGCTCCATGCCTTCAATGCGGTGTTCGTCGATTTTGCGTTCGAGGTAGCGGGTGATGGCGGAGAGCTGGCTGCGGTCGGCGAGGCTGCACAGGTTGATGGCGACCCCGCTGCGCCCGGCGCGGCCGCTGCGACCGATGCGGTGCACGTAGTCTTCGACCTGGCGCGGCAGGTCGTAGTTGATGACGTGGCTGATGGCCGGGATGTCGATGCCGCGCGCGGCGACGTCGGTCGCGACGAGGATGTCGCATTTGCCTTTGCGCAGGTCTTCGACGATGCGGTTGCGTTTGCCCTGCGGCAGGTCGCCGTGCAGGAAGCGGGCGCGGTGGCCGTTGTCGCGCAGGGTGTCGGCGATTTCTTCACTCGCGCGCTTGGTGGCGGCGAAGATGATGGTCTGCCCCATTTCCGGATCGGTGACGAGGTGTTCGAGGATGCGGTTTTTGTGGCCCTGGTCGTCGCAGAAGTACACTTTTTCTTCGATGTGCGCGCTTTCGGTTTTGATGCTGATGCGCTCCGGCTCGCGGGTGTAGCGGGCGGCGATTTTGCCGACGGCGCCGTCCCAGGTGGCGGAGCTCATGATGGTCTGGCGGTTTTCCGGCAGGGCGTCAATGATGGCACCCAGATCATCGGCGAAGCCCATGTCGAGCATACGGTCGGCTTCGTCCAGGACGAGCATGTCAAGCGCCGAGGTGTCGATGCGCTCGTCGCGCAGGTGGTCAAGCAGGCGGCCAGGGGTGGCGACGATGATTTGCACGCCTTTTTTCAGGGCGCGGATTTGTCCGCCGTAGGGCGCGCCGCCGACCAGCGGTACGGAGAAGAGCCATTTCAGCTCACGCCCGTATTTGCGCACTTGATCCTGCACTTGCAGGGCGAGTTCGCGCGTCGGGGTGAGGATGAGGGCGCGCGGTTTTTTGCCGCGTTGTTCGCTGGTTATCAGGCGGGTGAGGATGGGCAGGACGAAGGCGGCGGTTTTGCCGCTGCCGGTTTGTGCCGAGAGTTGCAGGTCGCGCCCGGCGATGGCAAGCGGAATGGCTTGTGCCTGGATGGGGGTCGGCGTGGTGTAGCCGCTGGCGGCGATGGCGTTGAGCAGGGCTTCGGGGAGGTTGAGGTCGGTAAAGGTTTGCATGTTGTTTCCGATGGGTTGTGGCAAACCGTGACGACCGCAACGCCGGATGGGATACGCAGATTGATGGTTTGCCGGAAGGTCAATTCAATTCATCGGCAACAATCAGGTGAAGCCTCGTGCTTCGGATCGCGGGCGATGTCGTCAAAGGGGCGCGCATTGTACGCTTGCGCTTGGGCTTGTCAAAAGAAATCATCTGTGGCAGGGCTTGCTATCATGCGGGCATTCCCGCCAACCGGAGTTCACAATGCCCGCTTTCTCCCCCGCTTTTGACGACCCGCGCACCCTCGGCTGGGGTGGGCGGCGGCTGTTTTCTGGCGGTGCAGTCGTCTTTATTTGTCTGTTCTGCCTCGGCGCGCTGTGGATGGTGTTCGCCATGCTTTATGGCACGTACCGCAAGGCGATTTTCTGGTGGTGGTGGCTGCCGCTGTGGGCGCTCGGCAGCGGTCTCTTCTGGTGGCGGCACGGCGTCGTGCATCCGCCGTGCGTGGTCTGCGATGCGCAGGGGTTGACGCTGTACCGCCGCAACCGCATCGTCGGGCAATGGCGCTGGCAGGCGTTGCAGCGGGTGGATGCGCTGCCCGCGCGCCGCCTGCTCGTCATCACGCCGCGTGCGGGCGGGCGCTATCTGTATGGCGAACGCCGCCTCAGCGCAGCGGATTGTGCGGACATCGTCCGCGCGGCGCAGGCGTTCGTGCAGGAAACCGCCGCTGCGCCGCCTGCTCCGGCGGTTTCGCGGCAGTGGTTCAAGCGCAACGACACCGCTTATGCTGCTGTCCGCAATTTGTCGTCTTCTCTTATGTTGATTTGCATCATTGCTTATATGCTGCTCGACGGCTGGCGGCAGGCGCAGCAGCCGAAAACGCTTTTTGATGACGGACCCGCGCCTTATGCCCTGCTCTTTGTCATCGTCGCCGTGGCCGTGCTGCTCTTTTTGCTGCACCAGGTGGTGCGGCATTACCGCTATTATCTGGCCGGGCAGGAGGTGTTGCTGGCGGCAATCGACGGCAAGGGGCTCACCGTGCATTTCCCCGGCGGCCGCAGTGTGCATGTGCCCTGGGCGGATATTCGCGACATCAGGGCCGTACAACGGCACACGAAACACGGCACCACCGAGTATCTGCTGTGGACCGACCGTCTCGGCAACACGCGGGAAATCAACGTCGATCATCTGGGAAGTTTTGCCACCGCCGAGGCGATTGTGGTGGCGGTGAATGCGGTGCGCCACGGCATGCCGCTGCTGCCGCCGGGCAAGGATGCGCAGCCGGGCGGCATCCCGCGCGGCGCGGTGGCGATGTTCTGGACGCAATGTGTGGGTTATGCCGTGCTCTTGTGCAGTCTTGTCAAGCTGTTGCCGCTGCCCGAGCCGGGATTTGTCGCCCTCTTGGTGCTGCTTTTGGTGATGCAGTTTTTCCCGCGCCTCTTTTTCGGCCGGCTGGACAGATGAACGGCGCGGCCGCGCCGCCGCATGCCGTTCATGTGCTCCGGTCGGTGAGGGCGAGCAGGCGCAGCAGCTGTTTGATGCCCGCCTGCACCGCCGTGGCGAATTTCTGCATTTCCCGCGTGCGGTTGCGCGGGTGGGTGAGGACGAGGTTGATGTTGTTGCGGTTGCAGGTGTAGTTGATGGCGATGTTTTCCGCCTTGCCCGCCGTGAAGGCGATGTAGCTGAGAATGCCGTGGCAGCCGAGGCTGATGGTCGAGATGTAGTTCTGCGTCAGGGTGAGATAGCCGGGATCGCTGAAAAAGGCGGGGACGGCCTGTTTTTGTTCGCGGGCGATGCTTTCGAGGCCGAGCAGGTGGCCGTACACGTCGTTACCATGCAGGCAGTGGCGGCGGCGGGCGTGGCGTTCGCCGCTGTATGCGTCGAGGAGCGGCAGGATGGTGTCGCCGTCGGCCAGGTTGTAGATGGCGGTCGCCGCCTGTTTCGAGGTGTCGGTCACGGTCTGCATATAGCATTTGCGCCCGTTGATGTAGTGGCGCATGTCGATGTTTTCGCGGCTGCTGCGCACGGTTTTGTGCACTTTGTACTGCGCGTATTGCAGGGCGATTTGCATCAGTGCGTCGGGATCGTTGTGTTTGAGCAGGCGCTGTTCCTGGTCGTTGAGGTAGAGGTCGTAGATGCCCGTCGTGTAGCTTTCGGCGTGGTGCAGGTAGTCGGCCAGCGCTTCTTTGATGAGTTTGTGGGTGCCACTGTCCTGTTCTTTGTTTTCGTGTTTGTCGATTTGCCAGGCCAGTGCTTCGAGGTTGAGGTTGTCCGGCAGGGTGTTTTTGCGCCGGATTTTGCCGTCCTGCTGGTATTGTTGCGCAAGCGCGAGGATGTCGGCGAGGGTGGCGGCGTCCACCCAGGTGCTTTCGCTGTGCAGGAAGTAGCGGTCGTCGCTGAGGTTGCAGCGGTAGTTCAGCGGTTTGTAGGCCCAGACGGCGCTGCCGTCGGGAAAGGCAGCGTCGTTCAGCGCGTCTTCGTCGTCGAGGATGTGCGCGTCGTCGAGGCTCAGGATGAAGAGGGATTTTTCGATGTTCTGCCAGATGGCGGCGTTTTCGCTGCGGCTGTTGAGCTGGGCGCGGATTTCGCGCGCCTGTTCGTTTGCAAAGACGCTCGGCGCGGCAAAGGGCAGGTCGGGCGCTTCGCCGCAGGTGTGGATGAGGTGGTAGAGGGTGTTTTCGATTTGTGCCGGGCTGGCGATGCCGCCGCCGGTGTCGAGGACGTCCATCGTCCAGCCGCGCCCCCGGTAGAGGATGTTGATGTGGCGCGCGGGATTATCGGCGTCGTTGAAAATGTAGCCGTCGCACTCCGGCAGGGGGCGGCGGCAGGCACCAAGCAGGATGCGCCATTGTTCGTGGCAGGTGTCGTCGCCGTATTTGATGTCGCCGCCGAGGTAGTCGCGGTGTACGCGGGCGAGGGCGTGCACGAAGTGGGCGACGCGTTTCAGCCCGCTTTGCGGCGCTTTCCATTCGATTTTCATGGTCTGGTTGCCGGTGAGCGGCAGGCTGCCCCGGTTGGCAAGGCGCAGGTTGCGCCAGTAGTCGATGAGCCAGGAATCGGGCGCGGCGATGGCGGCGCGCTGTTCGAGCAGGCGTTGCAGTTTGGGTGCTTCGAGGTGGCGGAAATCGGCCAGCGCCTGTTCGCTGTTGCGGTAGGTTTTGTCGTCAACGAGCGGGCGCAGCCATTGCAGGCAGGTGGCGAGGGTGTCGTCGAGGTCGGGCAGGGGCAGGGTGTTCATGGGGCTGTCGGCGTCGGAATCCGTGTGGTTGGCGGGGGCATTATCTATCACAGCGCGCGGTGGACGGCAAGGCGGCGGGATGGCGCCGCCTTGCCGCCGTCTTACCGCTGTGTTACAAAGCGGTCCGTTTTATCCCGATATATGCAGTGAGGTAGTCATGTTGATATTGCGCAGGTTGTTTTTGTTTTTGTCCGCCGCCTTGTTGATGCTGACGGCGGGGGCGGAGAACGCAAAGGTGAAGGTCGGTTTTATCGCCCTGCCGTCACATGCGCCGAATTTTCTCG
>ERZ772766.572-NODE-572-length-21308-cov-3.360937_pt1 | contig 21308 bp, 12 predicted proteins | sample MGYA00511379_ERZ772766 | MGnify/ENA primary metagenome ERZ772766 (study PRJEB29015, sample SAMEA2737895) | human oral metagenome | biome: human oral; feature: human-associated habitat; material: dental | place: China | collected 2116 ...
CCTTTTCCAAAGACTTCATGTGCTTTTGAAGCTGATCGTCGATTTTTGCAAGCATGTCCTTCGTCTCATTCTTCTCATTTTCAACTGACATAGAAATCGCCTCCTACAAAGTTTGCCTTGTTGGCAAAAAACAACATTTCGCTTCTTGCTGTATTTTATCACAGCAATCTTCGATGGCACAATATATTGTGCCATGTGACAAATCTGTCACTTGATATAGTGGTATCACGATAGTATAATCAGGGTGTCTTGAGAGGTTTCGAGGTGCACTTAGGAGTTTCTCACGGGTGAGAAACTCGGTGCAGGAACGGCAAAAAACACAGAATCATAAAAATGTGCTTCTCACAAAAATTTAATGATTCTGTTCTGCCAATCGCCTACGCTCCTTGAACCTTCGGTTTTGCAAAAATGACGAGAATCCGTAACCTATATTCGCAGAATAACGAGAGGAGATGAGATCATGGCGTGCTATCACTTCCGTTTGAAGTCGGACAAGAAGCCGAATGGTATGCGTGTCTCATCGGCAGAACACATCTCGTATGTGAACCGCGAAGGAAAATATCAGGATGCAGACAGCAGATTTATCCTGCAAACAGGAAGTTATAAAAATACGATTTACGGCACGCATCCAATTCTGTCGCTGCCGAAAAAACCGATGCTGCTCTATAGCAGTCCCTTCGGAAATATCAAGCTCGACGCACACGGTATTCACGTCAGTCACGGGGCATCCATCGAGACACAGGCAATCGCACTCAGGACAGCGCAGAAAATTTTCGGCGATGAACTTGGTGTTCATGGAGATGAGGGTTTCACGCGCAATCTCCTGATCGCCGAAAGAGACCTTCAGCTGGGTGCGCATTTTTCGGATGCGGACTTGGAGCGTGCCAACGAAAAGATGCAGAAGGAGCGTGAAGAGATTGAATGGCAGCGAGGACTCGCTCAAGGATCTGCTATCAGTGCTCGACGATACACCAGAGCAGACAGCGATGGAGGAACATTTGGAAGAAGTGGGCTTGCCCGTATACGAGGAGACTGGAAGTCCGGAGCCGATGGATTTGACATCAGCGTATTCCAGTCAGACGCTCCTCAATCTACCATCGAAACTCTTACCCAAAAAGGACTTCACCTGCATGTTCTGCCCGGCGGCAATGTGGCTCACAAAAGGAGACGTACTCATCTGTTTTTGTCGGATGATGAAAAGCGTATGCTTTACCTCGACGGAGGAAGACGAGAGTCTAATCTTGCTATGCGATGGTCCCTTTCTCGTGGACGCAGAGGCGAAATAGAAAAAGCCGCAGATTCCATTCTCGGCGTTTTGCAGAAAAACGTCGATGGCGATTTTGCGTTTGCACATCTACAGTACATCAATCGCGAAGCCGCATTCACGAATCGCGGCGGCTGCGTCGCGACCGGTCATCACCTTCCGCAGTGGGCGAACGATTCCCCGCTGCGCTTTTTCCATGCAGCCGATCGATTCGAACGCTCAAATGGTGAGCGATATAAAGAAATCGTCTTTTCGCTCCCGCAGGAACTTACCACGGAACAAAACAGAGAGATCATCGAGCGCTTTCTCGAAAAGCATCTAAAGGGGCACTATTACGCATGGGCAATTCACGAAAAGATCGGAGCAATGTCCGGCGGTGAGCGTCATCCGCATGTGCACATCATGTTCTCAACGCGGGAACTGGATGCCATCGAGCGGACAAAAGAGCGCACGCCCGAAACTTTTTTCAAGCGTGCCAATACGAACACGCCGGAACGCGGCGGATGTCCAAAAGCAGAAAAGTGGGTCGGCAAAGATCGACGGGAGTATCTTCTCACCATGCGCGAAGATTATGCACGCATTCAAAATGATGTGCTCGAAAAATATGATATTCCGGTGCGCGTCAGTCATCTCTGTCTTGAAGCCCAAAAGATGCAAGCGGAGATGCGCGGTGACTGGGTGCTTGCAGAGATTTTGGATCGTCTCCCGCAGACTTCCACATCACCGATCTCCATCATCCGCGACGATGATGTCGTGCGCCGCCAAAAGCAGCTGCGCAAATTCAACGATCAACGAACGGATCAGATCATCCGTCGCGCTCTTGAAAACGATGCAGAGAAAGAAGAAGACGCGCAGCGGATGTTTTCTGCTGCGCTCGAAACACATAATTTGCTGCGCAACGAACTTCTTTCCCAATACGAACAATACGATCAGGAGGAAATCGAAGCACAGAAAAATGAATTGGAAGACGCGCGAAAAGAAGTAGAGGTCTTAGGTTCTCTCGTCATGTGGGGAAAGGATGCTCTCGAAGAAGCACGTCTCGACTTCCTCGGCGAAGAGGGCAGAGAGGCGTGGAGCACAGTCATGTCGTTGCGCAAAGATCTTCATGAGGCGAAAGAGTTCAGTGCATCGTTTCAGCTTCCCCCGGATGCCTCAGAGGAAGAGGATGTCGCGATGGGCGAACTCGAGATCGCCATGCACAAGCGCATACAGAAACTCACACAGGAATACAAAGACGCTGCAAAGAAATTGCAGCCCCATCTCAAAAAACTCAGTGCACGCAGCACACATAAAAACATTCAGCATCGCATAAACGACTACCTTTTCCGGAACGAACTTCCAAAGGCACGCTATCTAAAAGCTCTGAAAAAGTACGCTGATCTTGCAGAGAAAACAAGATGCAAGCTGGATAACGTGCGCTGCGCGTTCGCAGCGCAGAACAAGTATGATCTCATGCGAGACGATCTTTCGATGACGCTCGACGATGTAACATCGATTCTGCTCCATGCGAAGCAGCACGCCGATCATCAGGTGCGCAGCAAAGCAGCGGAGCTTGTTGCTGCACGCAAGGAAGTGCTCTCATACGAGCGCATCATACAGATTGCAGAAAACATCTATGAGCGCGGCGGTGTCAAACGGCTGCGCGAACGAGAACGCAAACTCGCAAAGAACGAAGAGTATCTTGCAAACGACAAGGAAGCACTCACAAATGACGAGCGTGCGTTTATGGCAAAACCGATACCGAGCGGTCATGAACTTTTTGGCAGTCAAAAAGCGGCGTATGAAAACGAGAAGCGAGAACTCGCCGATCGTCGGAAAGAACTTTCAGAGAGAGCTATGCGACTTGCAGATGAACGCAGAGAATGTGTCCGTCTGCGCAGCGAGATCGATGCACGTCGCGATACGCCAGAGGCAGAAAGAAAGATCCAGCAGATTGCCGTCGGCATCATGCGAAAGAACTGGTCTGCCGTCATGAACGTAAAAAAAATTGCCGCAGAGCTGGAAGCTCTACAGCAAAAATACGATACCGCCGATGCGCGTGTAAACGCAGTTGAAGCCGAACGCGACAAACGCGGCGGTGCTACGCGTGTCGTCTCGAAGGGCGGTCGGAGAGGAGGCTCACCGATGGATGATGCACGCGCGATTGCAGATCAGCTGCGCGGCGTGCCGACCACTCAGCTGGTCGCAAAGGATCGTGATGACCGCATGGATGAAAACTGGACGCTGATGTCGGCGTTCGAGCGTGACGAGATCGCTGAAGAATCTGCACGAGGACGGTAACGTCACCGTGATTTTTCCTCGCGCTGCTCTTCCCTCTCCCGCACAGAATCCTTTGCAATATTCCTCGCCCCGCCTTTCTCCATCTCCTTGCGGTGCGGAGATTCGGCGTGCAATGTCTTCTCGATGGCATAGACACCGAATCCGGCTTTCGCCATGAGGCTTGCAACACGTCGTTCTGTTTCCATCGTTCCCTGTACCTTGCCGTCCTCTGTTTCCTGTTTCATGGCATCACGATAAAACTCCGTCGCCGATTGAACCTCATGTGATTTCTTGAGAATTTCGTCACGCCGTTGCGTGAGGGCGGTGATGCCTTTGTCGAATACGCCCGCAACGCTGTGAAGCACACCATCAATCGCCTTGTGCGCCTTTTGCTTCAAATAGCTCTTGACCTTGGTCGGCGCAAGTTTCACGGAGTAGTAGGCTTCTTTTACAGATTCCCGCGATGCAGCAAACATCTCAGATGCGATGATGCGCGGCTGATTCTTTGCCTCTTTGCGCATTGCATCGATAGCAGCGAGGAACTCCGTTGATACGGCGAGACAGCGGGCAAGCTCCTCCGGTGACTGCGCTTTTAGTTCGCGTTCGCGCTCTAGCTCCTCGATCCGTCGGCGAAGCCCTTCAATCTGCTCCTGATACTCCTTCTCCCGCTGAAGAATGAGTTCGCATCGCTCCTGCATGTAGGCAGCTCCCTCGCGCATGGATTCCTGCGCATCGTGAAGTGCCCTGCTGCATTCCTCATCGGACTTGCCTTCGCTCTTTGCGTCTCCCGCCTGTTCGATTGTCCGAATGATATTCTCATGACGTGGCGCATAGCCGTCCCATGTCTCCTGATCTGCGCCGCAGTTCTGCTCTGCCTCCTCCACATTCTTCATGCTTGTATGAAGATCGTCGGCGATGCCGCGCAGCTCCTTTATGGCGTTGTCGTCCAGAGACTCCTCAGCCACCGTCAGGCTGTCGAAAATCTCCTGATGATATACGTCAGCATCCGTTTTCACTGCCTCTTTAGGTACTTTGATAGAATTGTCCACGTTCTTCTCCTCCTCTTTTTCCTGCTTGAACTTGACAAGATCCTTTTCATCCTTTATATTATAGGTAAGGAAGCTGTTCGTTTGCTCTTCCATGGGGAATTGGACCCCGGCGGATAAGAGAAACTGAGCAGCTTTTTCTCTGTTTGCATAAAGAAGAAAACCATCTTTAATATTGTCTTTATACCAGCTATAACGGGGGCGACCATGACGGTCGTCTTTTCCATAGATCGCCGTGATGATATTTGCCTGTTCCCATACTTTTGGCTTGTCTAATGCAAAAGGAACCAGAATCTCAACACCTTGCGAATCCTTCAACGACAATGCTACGACAATGCGATCCGGTTGTGTCTTAGAACGAAAAATCATCATAGGATCCCGTAGCGCCTCCGGAAGCTGTTTTAGTATCTCCGGGGTGATCTCAGGATGATTGGTCAGCATGGTTTTCCTGAGCTTTGAAGGATCCACATAAACGGGGAGCGGTTTTACACCGACTAACTGTAAAGAAAGTGGTGTCTGCATGACGTGAATCGGTGGATGACTATAACTATATCCATCATCCACCCACGCATCAATTTCTTGAGAAAATGATGTACCCTCTTGCAGTTTTTTCATTCACCTACACTCCTTTTAGAAAAGCGTTCAATGACTAATACTTAGAGAATTGGTCGTTGAAGGCTTTTCTGTTTTATCTGCTGTACTTCGCCACATACTCCTCAACGAGTGCCGGCTCGCGCTGGATCAGTTCGTTCACCGAGAGAAGTTTTTTGATTGACGGCTCTTTTTCTGCATTGCGGACAATTTCTTTCCCGTAGGCGCGATCCTGAGAAATGGCAGCGTAGGGACTGTTGCGTTGGATTGTATCAGCGATGCTGCTGCGCAGACGGTCGAGTTCGAGATAGGCATCTGCGTCATCGGCGAGAGCAGCCTTGATCTCCCCAATGGCATACGCGGTATCTGCCTTTTTCCATCCCCGCTCATCCGTCGGCGTATAACTTGAGAGACCGTTCTGATAGGCACGCTCACGAAAATTGCTCGAATAATCCTGATCGCCAAATATACGCGCCATCTCTTGCATGTCATCCGTACCGGAAAACCACCCGGGGTGCATCGCCACAGAATCATAGCCCTGTGCTGCGCGATAAAACATCTCCCGCAGCTTTTCCGTATAGAGACGGTAGGCATCCGCACCGATGCTTTCCTCCGCTGCGGAACTCAGCTGCTGCACGCGCTCATCCGCGAGTGGCGTAAGAACAAAATCCCCCTTATGTGCGTTCAGTTCCTGCTCGACAAATCCGACATCTGCCACGCGGAAGATGCGACCATCCGTTTCGATGAGATCACCTTCCGCAAGAAAACGTCCTTCCTGCGGCGGGCGCATAGCATAATGTGCAAGAATCTGATCGAGACCGTGCTCGCGCATCATGTCAGTACGGACATAGTTCTCTTGCGCGGTGATTTCGTAGTCACGATTCAGGTACGGCAGCGATGCTGTTGGCGAGACACCTTCTTTATGCTGATAGATGGTAACGTGCATAGACTTGTTGGCGAAGTAGTTGTAGTCCGGGGTCATCTCGTAGGCGGCAGCCACGCTTGCAGGAAGCTGCTTTTCATAATATGCTGCTCCATAACGCGCAGACTTGTCATCCGGATCGACGAGATAGAGATTCTCCTTTGGGATTGCCCCTGCATCAGCTGGGCGCTCCGTCAAAAGGTATTTGTAAAACCGTGCCGTCCCACGTGCCAGTGCTTCCGGTGGAAGCGTCAATGTACGCAAATCGGTAACAGGGATAGGCATGGTATCACCGATCGAAGGGGTATCAGTCGTCACCGCTTTTTCCTCTGGTGCTTTGTCTTCTGCACTATCTATGATAACGTCCTCATTCGCCACAGTCAGATCTTCCATACGGAAACGCTCAGGCATGAATCCCTTGATATAGTCTGCAATCTTCCGTGCTTCTGCGGAGGCGCGGAAAATCTCCATCTTATCCTCTTTGAGGTCTTTCACCCAGCTCTGCACATACGCTGCGTGATTGGTCGGATTCATGGGCAGCCCGAAATCAAGTGCAAGATATGCAGATGCAAGCTCTGCGCGTAGTTCTTCCTTCGCGTATTCAGAAGATGCGTACTCTCCTGTCAAATTCCGATCAAGACGATCCTTGTGGCTCGTCCAATGTGCAAGCTCATGCAGGGCAGTCGCATAGTATTCGCCAAGTGAAGGGTACGCTTCTTTCGGCGGCAAATGTATTTCATCCGTTGACGGCGTATAACAAGGATAAGGCTTCGCCGCAGGAACGTCATGCTTGATAATGGCACTGCTTGCTTTTAATATCCCCTCTGCAATCTCGTACTGCTCTTCGTGCGTGTAACCCCGCTCTTTCGGTACATACGGCTTGAGCGGATGCTCTTTATAGGTGCACTTACCATCTGCGTCAAGGATCGGATTCCCGTCTGCGTCCCGCAGGTATTCACGACGCACACAATCAGATGCGTGAAAGACGTTGCAGAACCGCTTCGCCCAGTATTGCTCATCCTCCGGCAGCGGATTCCCGTTCTTATCGTGCGTCTGTTTCCATGACATCTGAATGAGCACGGACTTTGCACCTTTTCTGACACCATATTGCCATTCGAGTTCAGGATTGACGGGATCACCCTGCTCCTTTAGTGCGGCGACGCGCTCCCTGAAGATACGATTCTGAGCGTTCAGCATTCCCATCGTAAAGAACCGAGGATCGTTGCTTTCCTTTTCTGCCATGATGAACGAAAGGTATACGCTGTTGATACGGGAGTACCGATGACGGCTCTTTCCGTTGATCGGGCAGACAAGTGCTGCACCGACGTTGTTGTCCCAGCCCTGCTGCCAAGGGAGTTTTCCGCTCTCCATCAGGGCAATGATTTTCTGCGTAGTCTGCTCGTATAGATCGGGTTTTGATGTGCTGCTCCTGCCTACAGATTTTTTCTTTTCGTTTGCCATGATCTGCCTCCTTTTTACCTCGCACACACAGCGCGTATCTGACTTTTCTCACGGGCAGTCGGCTGAGTTCGCCGTGCACCGCGTGCGGCGATTGCTTCCTCGCTGCTCACTTCCATCTGTTTTGTAATCTCAATCAGCCGCGCCTTTTTCTCTGCCTCCTCTGCGGCATGTGGGAACGGTTTCTTGATCTCCTCCTCTGCATCTTTGACATCCGCAGCAATACGCGCACGCTCCTCCTGCACTTGACAGAGTTCCTTTACAATCCCGTCATAGAGGGAAGAAATGCGGCGTACCGTGACTTCCGGCTTATCCGAAAAACCGATGCGATGACTGCGTTTCCCCGTCAAAATGATATACGGCTGCATCGCTATCGGATCGATGCGTATTTGAAGTTTTAATCCCCGATACTCACCGCTGAAGTCTTTTGTCGCCGAGAAGCCACCCTTTGCCGCCTTATGCAGAATATCGGCTGCCTTGCTGCGATCGGTGACGAGCTTTCCGCAGAGCGTCATCTGAAAGAGTTCTTCTCCTTGTTCATTCTGCAAACAAGCTCTATCCATACGGAGCTTGTCGTCCATCAACCCCGCAATTTTCGCATCCTGCTCCTTGATGCGTGCCGGACCATCAATCACTGTAAATTTTTGCAATTTTTGCCGCGTCGATTCATAGTCAATCTTTGCAATCTGGATGCGACCAAGACGGTTTTCCAACTCCATTTTCTCACGTAGGAACGGATTCCCTGTCGCAACGGCTTTGAGTTCGGCATACGAGAGAACGGTCTCGTCCATATCTTGCAACGTACGCAGTGGGCTTCGGCTCGTCATGACCTGAGCGATCTGCTTCTGCTTGTTCTCGACCGTCTGCCATAGGTAGGCATCGAATGTCCCCTCTGTTACATAGCGGAAAATCTTCACCTTGTCATAGCGATTGCCGGGGCGAACAATCCGCCCCATACGTTGCTCAAGATCAGCGGGTCGCCACGGAACAGAAAGATCATGCAGTGCGGCAAGTCTGTCCTGCACGTTCGTCCCAACGCCGAGCGTTCCTGTGGAGCCGATGAGGACACGAACCTCGCCGCTGCGCACTTTATCAAAGAGTTTTTGCTTATCCTTGTCCGAAACTTCCTGCACAACAGCAATTTCTTCACGCGGAATCCCATTCTGAATGAGCTTTTCGCGAATGTCATCGTAGACGTTAAAGCCACCTTTTCCTGCGCCCGTAGATGTGGATTCATCGCAGAAAAGGATCTGTGTACCGCGCTCTGAACTCGTTGCACGGTATGTTTCGAGCAGATTTTTCACACATCGGTTTACCTTGCTGTCCGGCGCATCTGCTGCCTCCGGAACGACAAGGCGCGGATCAAGGGACAATGCCCTGCCGGCATGTGTAATGAGCAACATACTGTCCTTCGTCATCGTCCCATCAACTCGAAGAACGTCCTGCGGGTTCTTTCTGCGAATATCATCAGCGCGTGTCACAAGATCACCGATGATCCCTTTTTGTTCCTCTGAGGCGGGCGCTTTATCGACGATAATATCTGCGGTTGGGACGATGACATCTTTGCCAAGCATATCGGCTGTCCGCACGTCGGCAAACGACTTAAAGCTCGTCATAAGTTCCGGTAGATTACGGAAATTCGAGAACCGCTCTTTGAGTTGATAGCCGCGCCCTTCTGGCTTCAGCTCCACACTGACGGTAATATCCGTAAAAGCCGCAGCCCATGCGTCAAAGCTCTCAAGCCCCAGTTCTTTCAGGCGATCCGGAGCAAGATACCGCTGCATGGTATAAATTTCGGTCATGGCATTGGAAATCGGCGTCCCGGTCGCAAAGATTAGTCCTCTGCCCTGCGTGATCTCGTTGATGTACTGTGTCTTCATGTAGAGATCCCATGTCTTCTGCACATGGTCGGTCGTACCGACACCGGCAACGCGGGCATGACGGGTCATAACCTCAAGATTTTTGAACTCGTGCGCCTCATCGATAACGAGTTTGTCCACGCCAAGCTCCTCGAAGGTAATCACGTCATCCATCCCTTTGCGGTTGGACTGTTCAAGTTTTTTCAGACGGTTCTTTTGATTGGTGATGAGTTTTGTGATGTTGCGGACGGAGAAATCTTTGGCGTGTGCCCCATTTGCCCGCAGCGAGAAGAGTTTATCCTCGAGTTCGTCAATGGCACGCTGCCGCATTGCTGTTTCACGCTCTGCGGACAGCTTAATCTTCTCGAAGGAAGATGCGCCGATGATGACCGCATCCCAGTTCTGCGTAGCGATGCGGGAGATAAACTCCTGCCGGTTCTTCTTCTCGAAGTCCTTCTTCTGTGCGACCAGAATCTTCGCCCGAGGATAAAGTCGCTGAAACTCCTCGCCGGTCTGCGCTGTGAGGTGATTCGGAACGACCATGAGTGCCTTGTGCGAAAGCCCCATGCGCTTAGATTCCATAATGGAGGCGATCATCTCAAATGTCTTCCCCGCACCGACGCAATGAGCAAAAAGCGTATTGCCGCCGAAAAGGCTGTGTGCAATCGCATCTTTCTGATGCGGCTTGAGGGAAATCGTATTCGTCATGCCGGGGAAGGTGAGTTTCGAGCCGTCAAACTCGCGCAACCGCACGCTGTTGAAACGGCGATTGTAGTATTCCTGAATCTCCTTGACGCGGGCAGGGTCGGACAGCAGCCACGAGCGGAACTTGTCACGCAGCTCCTGTTGTTTCATCTGCGCCTGTGTTGTAAGTTCCGGATCGACGACCGTTTGATCGGAGCCTTCTGCGATCGGAACTCTCACCTGCGCATTGCGCTGATTGAGACACTGCTCGATGAGGTCGTATGCGGTCTTCCCGCCCGCAGAATACTGCGTTTCTGCCGAGAGCTGATAGGATAGACGCTCTGTTTTCGTGACCTTCCACGAACTCGTTTCCTCTACATAGTCAACGTGCACTTCCCGCAAACCGATGGACTGAATGAACTGCTCAACGTATGCGGGCTTGAGCCATGATGTCCCAAGCCCTACGCTGATCTCACCGATCTCAACATCTTGCGGAAGTACCGTCATGAGTGCATCTCGATTTTTCTGCGCACGCTCCAGCCGCATATCCCACAGCTCCGTTTGTTCGTCGCGGTGTGTTGTCATGCGTGAATTATGTTCCAAGGCTGCTTGCTCATATAGCTTCACCAACTCTGCGTGCTGCGGCTTTTCGCCTTGAGCTTGACACGCAACAAGATACCGCTGCGCAGTATCTATCATGTGGAGCATCGAAAGCCTCCGCACAGGATCATGCAAATCCTCTATGAATGTGCGCTTATTTGTGCCGGAAGACTGCTCCGGATGCTGCTCCTGATATAAGTCAAAAGCATGTTTCACGTCAGTAAAATGCTGGCTGCTTGTGTGCGTAAAATATTTTGGATCTCGCCGCAGGAGTTGAAAACCGAGAGCACAATCATTCCTCAGAGATTCTGGAATCCAGTCGGCATGCCAGCCAAAGCCCCCATCCAGATCGTACATGGCATGGAGCGCGTAGCGTGCAACGCTCGTACGCCACTCCGGATATTTCGTTTGGTCGATGCTTTCGACGTAGGCACGGAAATTAGTACGCATCTGGGCGCGTCCAGCTTGCCGAAGCTGTTGCAGTATATCTCTCAGCCCTTCTTCCATTTCGTTCTGCGGCTCCGGCAGTGTTTTGGGAAAGCCCTCCACAAGCTCAGCGTGCTGTTCGGGGTAATACGTCTGTGCAAGATAACTGTCGCGCTCCCCGCGAATCTGTGCCGTCAGTTCGTCAATGTCATCTATTTTGGTGCGAATATTGCCGGACAGATACTCATCTGCCTGTATGTAGGTTTTCGTACGGTCGTCAAAATACAGATGTGTAAATTCAAGCTCATCCGGAATCTCGCGTACAGGGATTCCGCAGAGTTCACTCATATACGCAAGATCGACTTCGCCTTTTTGCTGGATTGAGATCACGAGTGCATCTTCCGGTGTATCTGCGTTCTCCGGGCGTGCTTCTGGCAGAATTGTCCGCTCCGTAAAAATATCCGCTTTGGCGACAAAGTTCCCCTTGGCATCCTTAATCTCATACGCGCGTATGAAGTTGTACCCCGGATCGGCATAGAACACATTCGCGAGCGTCCGATCTCCCGCAATATGTCCGTAGCTCTTGATATGGCTCTCATAGAGATCATTCAGTACCTTCTGCGCTTGTCGCAGCTCCTCATTCGATCCGTTGCGCTGTTGCACCTCAAGGACGTTGTGCCCTGCATCACGCAGATGGACTGCCGAAATCACCCGCGCCCTCGTTTTTTCATCCAGCTCTGGCGTGGATTCTACTCCCTGTGTATCAATAAACACCAGCTCACCCGCAGCAATGTAAAAGCCCATCGCTCGCGCATCCGGCTCTTTTGCTTGCACAGGAAGCGGCAGCGGTGTCTCAGCGGGAAGATAGACGCTATTTTGAGGAAGCTCCTTAAAAACATCGACAATTTTGTCTCTCAGGTTGTTTGTATCTGAAACGACGGAAAGCTCTGTTCCATAGCGCCCACTCTGTTCTTCCCACCTGCCGAGCACATGATCTTGATAATGCTGAGAAAAATATTCGTTGACGGCATGACGTGTCTCAAGAGGCGTTCCCTTGAGACGCTCGACTTGCCGCGAGGATTTCCACCAATACGCATCATTCACAACACGCGTATGACTTTCTACAGGGGTACGTTCTCCGCCTTTTTTCCGAAAAATGAGGATGTCCGACATAACAGATGCGCCAGCACCTTCAAATGTTGTGCTGGGAAGACGTATTGCTGTGACAAGATCAGCACGTTCGGCGAGTTCCGCTCTCGTGCGCTCACTCAGCTTGTCCATCGTGCCGCTGGATGTAATGGCAGCAACAAGCCCGCCAGAACGGACTTCATCGATCATCTTCATGAGGAAGTAGTCATGCGGCAGAAGAGCCGCACCGCCGTATTTGGGATCACCCGTAATCGGTGTATCTCCGAACGGTACGTTCCCAACGGCAAGATCAAAGCTGCCATCCGCGAAGCGCGTTGTTTCAAAGCCCTGTGATGCCACGTTCACATCCGGATGCGCAGCGGCAGCGATGCGAGCAGAAAGAGAATCCAGCTCTACCCCGCAAATATTGCTCTCTGACCGTATGTCATCCGGCATCGCAGAGAAGAATCTTCCCGCGCCACATGACGGCTCAAGAATATTCCCGTGTGTAAAGCCGATGTGCCGCAGCCCCTCGTAGATGGCTTCGGCAATCTCAGGCGGGGTATAATAGGCATCCAGAATACTGCTGCGTGCCGAACGATATTCTTCGTTCGTCAGATATTTTTGCAGCGCATCATATTCATTTGCCCAAGCCTTATTGGCAGGATCAAACGCCTCAGAAAGCCCTCCAAACCCGCTGTAGGATTGGAGAAGACGCTGTTCCTCGGGGGTTGCTGCACGTCCCTCACGCTCCACGTTTTTGAGCGCCAAAATAGCGGCAAGGTTACGCTGAAAGACTGCCCTCTTGCCGCTCGTCGTACTCATATCTGCTTCGTAGTCAATACTCGAAAGATCAATAGCGGGAGAATCGTTCCCCTCGTCTAGTTGGATAGGTCTGCCGTCAAGGTCTCTGTGATCTGTGCTTCGATCATCCGGCTGCGCCGAATCTCCTCCAGCCCCTTGAGATCCTGTCCCAGAATCTGCCGCTCCTCCTCCTGTTGGTACATCGTCCGATAGCGCGTCTCCGTCTCCTGCTGTATCTGCTGCAGATGCTGCGCCGCTTCTCCCGTCTGCAACATCCGCAGCCACTCCTCCGGTCGATACGATTGGAGATACGTCCTCCGAATCTGCGCCCACCGTCCCGCTGTGAACGGTTTCTCGTCCGCCTGTGCCGCTTCCTCCATCTGTTCCTGCCGAATCGTCCGCTGCACTCCCGCGTCGATCGTCACCTGATTCAGCTGTTCGAACTGCGCTTCCGCCTCCGGAGACAGCCCCTCCACCTGATACAGGTACATCATCTCCCCATACTGCTCCATCAGATTGAAGATCTCTGCGTTCTCCTGCTCGATCTTCTCGCGCAGATGCTGCTCCATCCGCAGATGCTCCGTCAGAAGCATCATCTCTCTCTCCGAAAACGCCCTCATATTCGCTTACCGTCCTTTCTTCATCCCGCTGTTCACGCGCACGGATTTCCTTTGCGAGCGGGTCAAGAACCGTCATTGCAGCTCTTTGAATATCTCCTAAAAGATGCTCTGCATCTACATTCTCATACGGTGCAAGGATGAGTGACAGTCCTATATGCTCCTCGGCATCCATCCCCAGACGCTCAAGAACCAGATACGTTGCCCCCAAAATCTCGAGTTCTCCAAAGCCCTGTTCTTTCAAACGAGACATTCCATCAACAACAATATCTTCTACAGGTTTCTCTGTTTCCCCACCGAAAACCTTTCGCAATGCATCCGTGTCTTTCTCTGCGTCAAATGTCCAAACAAGACGCCGAAACTGCGGGCTTTCTGCATTCTGCGTCTCGCTCAGATCATAGACGTAGGAAACACTTCTGCCGTCCTCATTCAGCACAGGAACGCCCTCTGCCCCCTCCTGTAGTTGTGCACCAAGACGCTGCCATAGTGCCTCATCCGCGTATGCACGTCCCGCAGCGGGCGCGTGGAAAAAGAGTGCAATCTGCCGTTCAATCGGCTGCCTGTAATGTGCAGCCATTGAACCAAGAAAGTCACGAAAGCGGTTTTTGTTGTGGCGCAGCTCGTTTAAGAATCGTTCCTTCTCATCGATGAGTGTATGTACCGTTACCATCTGCGTGCCTCCTGTCATACATTTGTCTCTATTGTAAAGTCATGCAGAATGAAAAAACTGCACATTTTTCTAAGTGCATGGATTTAGCATCGGACATCATGTATAATTTTGATAGATAGGATAGGCAGAGAAGGAGGACTTTCTATGCAGGTAAATAGCAATGTAATTCATGTGAATCCCGATCATCCGGAGCTTATCGGAGGCGAGGTTATCACGCAAGATCAGGCGGTCGATATGTTCGGGCATGACTTCGGATTTCCAAACACCTACGCAGCGCATGAGATTCCAAGCGACGACGAGATTGCGAAAATGATTGAAGAACAGGCGCAGCAATGGGCACCGGAGGTCAAAGAAACGCACTGAAAAACACCTGCTTGCGGGAGATTCCCGTAAGCAGGTGTTTTTTGTGCTGTCTTGTTATATGTCAGCGTATTTGTCGGTGAGAAGAATCTTTTGAACAATCCCCTTCTGAACTTGCAGGACAAGGAAACGTATCCCTTCCTTTCCATTGGAAAGAGTAACACCAAATCCGTCAAGTGGTGATACATACTTTTTTTCACCAGATTTATCAGATGGTTGTTCCTTCAAGTTGTTAAATATCTGCTGCACATCCGCAATCTTCATGCCAACGTGGATGCCGGAGGGCATAACGAGTGCATCGTTCGTGCTCTCGATGGTCTGAACAAGAGGATTCCATGCACCATCTTCCATGATGTTGTAGGTGATGACAAATCCCTGCCCGTAATAATCAACCAGATATGCAGGGTGATTATAGTTGCCTATCCGTATTGTTTTTTCGCTGTCCGGCTCACCGTAGATGCTCCGCACATAGCTGAGATCATTGCCGGGAGCAATGCCGGCGATCGCGACATCATCCACGGTCATTGCACGCGGCGCAGCGAGAGCAGTCCCCATAAAGAGCACCATGACCAGAGCGGTCATACACAAAATGTTTCGATACAAGAAAATCCCTCCTATTCATTCTCTGTAAAACTACCGCGCTCCTCTGCCGCGCTCCTCCTTGGGAAAGAACTGTTCGTATGCGTGCAGCGTTTCCTCCACCCGAGCGCGACTGACGTATGGTGCACAGTCGCGTACAATACGTTCGCGCTCATGATGTGTAAGATCACGCGAGAACTCTTCGCGAAAGAGTTCGGAAGGATCGCGAAATGGCGTTTTCTCCCGATCATATAGGCATTCGCCAGCCCGATTGTAGACGCGAACCTGCGGGAACGCATCCTGCTCATAGAGCGTATGCAAATGATCGACGATGGAACGTGCCACGAGGTCATGATGCTCCTTCGGTGTCATGCGAGGCGTAAGCCCTATCTCCTTCATCTGCTGATACCGCTTCAGCGTTCCAAGATATGACACCTCCGGACGCACGAGGATTAGATTGAGTGATACGTCATATCCCCTGCTCCGCAGTAAATCTCGTGTCCGCAGCGGCACTTCCGTTGTCCGCAGCGTCCCCTCAATGATAAGATGATAGCCAGATGTGCTCAGATCATCAATGAGTGCTTCGGTCATCTTGCCCGCAAATTTCTGTGTATGAAGCACGGCATCGTCCCCGTATGCTGCCTGTAATTCTCCGTAGCGAGGATGATACTTTCGGTAGTCGTCACTCGAAATAAAGACGATGTTGCCGCTATGCTGCCGGGTGAATATATCTGCAAGTTTTGTCTTGCCCGCCCCCGGCTGCCCGGCAAGAAGATATGCCTGTGGATTTTTTGATGATGTGACCGCGCCTAATAAATCGGCTTTGATTTTTTCTTTTTGTTCATCAAGCTCCTTTGCGCTGTAGTTCTCCGGCATCTTCTGTCTCCAACTCTCGAACGTAAGCGCGGGCACGCACAAACTCCTGCTTCAGTTCCGCTATATCTTCGGGCGTGTTGTAGCGATCGCCAAGAATCCTGTGCAAGATTGTGCGGAGTTCGCTTTGGAAGCCGGACACCGGATGCACGGCATCCTGCGGATCAAGTCCCATGCGATCCTTGATACGGCTCACATCTGCCAAAAGCTCTGCAAAACCTTCATGCAGGATCTCCTTTGCTTCAATGACTTCATACGGAATCATTGTATCGCCCCCTTTGTTCGCATTATACCATAAAAGCGCATCGAAGACCATATCCCACCTTCGATGCGCCTTTGTCTTACTTGAAGCGAACAAACCCACGCGGCTTTTCACGTTCGTAACCGCTCGCAGCAGCACGCTCCTCGTTATACGGATCAGTGACAATGATCTTTGCATCCTGCGCCTGTTTCTCTCGTTCGATTTCAGCATCCAGTTGAACTTGACGCTGATCGCTTTCAAGTTGAACCTTCGCCGCAAGCAGGGCTGTCACTTGTGATTGATCCGCGACACTAAGCGCGTTCAGCTGCTCCATAATCTGACGCAGCTCTGTTTCGCCTTTGGCGTTGGAAGCTGCTTCCACAAGACGGTGTACGGTCTCCCTTGTATTATCGTTGTCTGCGATTGCCGTCTCTGCAAGCTGCGCATATTTGGCTGCGGATGCGGAAATCTCCTTGCGTTGGCGCACAAGATTGCGCGGTGCTTCATAGTCTTCATGCCCCTCATTGTAGGAATGGAACGAGGAACTCTCCGTGAGCAGATCTTTTTGCATTGTGTTGTGCAGTTCGGCAGCGCGGCTTTGTTTTTGCTCCGTCATGCCGGTGGCAAGGTGCATAACCATTGGATCCAGAGGGATCTTGTTGATGATGTCAATACCGAGCTGCTCTGCAATATTCTCGACAATATGTAGAAATTTTTCGCCGAAGAGTACAGATTTGATAATGCGTGTATAGTCATAGACGGAACCGCCCTGCCCTTCCAAGTCCCTAAAGAAATAGTGTCCGGGATCAGCGGTATCACGCCATGAGATACGCACGGGATCCCAATAGTTTTCAGGCTCCCACGGTCCCCACCACCCCCATGCCTCTCCTTTGTGGACATTGGAGACGAGTGCCCCTGATGACGCAGCAATGGTGAACGCGGCGACAACCAACACTTTCTTTCCATACTTGCCGAATCGATTTGCCATGATGCGTACCTCCCCTATCGGAATATGCCTTGCTGATCGGATAGCTTGAAGCCAGAGCCTCCGAACTGTGTATTGACAAGTTTGCTGATACGATCAGCAAAATACATATACATAAGAACAACAAGAATGAGCTGCAAGAGCAGTATGTTGTTTGCAACAGCTTGTTTCACAACACCGCCGCTTCCTCCTAGGATCCCCATCAAGGTAGCTGTATAGGATTCGAGCGGAGAGCCAAAATAACCGCCGTGCTTGAGTGCCGCCGCAAATTCCTGTACGGTCTTTGCATTATAGATCCCATCAGGAGCGTAAGCGTCATAGTTCGATGCCGCAAATTGAGCATACTCCTCATCGCTGTCAAAGTGACGATAATAATCCCCCTCCGGTGATATGCCCGCTATTTTCGCCCCGTTATACGCCTTGATACCACCGTAATTGTGATCCTCAACGGCGAGTGCACTTGAAAAATGTCCCGATTCGAGTGCAAGCTGCGCCCAAATCCATTCAGGAGGAATACTTTTTCCATACCGCTCCTGCATGATCTGTGAGATACGGTAAGCCAGTTCAGCTTTTGGACGACCGGAGATAGAGATGCTTGACGCGCCGGGTGCTCCTCCGGCAGACTGCGCCTGTACGGTCTGTGACATGAGTTCTCCCACGACGATGTGCTCCATCGTCGATTGGAGCATTGCCGCAAAGAGACAGAAGAACATGAGATTGATCGAGGCTGCAAATACACTGTTGATGCCGTTGGAGGCGATATGACGCACATGCTTTAATCCCGCCAGTGGGAATACCGTAAAGCTAAACAGCACCGTCATATAGAACTCGACGTAGGCGAGCGCGATATAATAGCCGATGAGACAGAACAGCAAAAATAGGATGACGGCAAGGATCAGCATGAGGAGGACAGCACCTGCACCACCGAGTAAGAGTGACAGAACGTCTGACGCACCACTGGAATGAAGCACGCCATTAAATACCGGTGCAATGATGTTCATGCCCTTTTGTACGATTTTTGTCGGATCGGAGACTGCTGCCTCCGCAGCTTCCGGATTTCCACCGGCAAGCCCGCCAAGAGCAGGAAAGCCATGAAGCGAAAGGTTGCCGACAAAATCCCCCCAGTTGTAGAGGAGAGCAAGACAGAACCCATAGAACAGCCCCCGTCGAACGAGCCACTTAAAGAGTCCCTCGCGGTCTTCGCTCGTCGGTGTCATCGCCTTATTCATTGCGCCGAGCACAAGGTCGATTGCCACAAGGACAAAGAATATCTTCGTCACATAGTTTTGCAACGCCTCCAGCCCTGTCGTAATAAGCTCGACGACCTTGTTCACGAGATCGCTGATGGGTTTTGCGAAATCCTCTGTGACCGCCCAATCCTTTGTGTGCCCGTGGAAATCTACACCACCAAGCCCAAGTCCACCGCCCAGTGCCTTCTCCAGTTCGAGCAGTCCCGGAACGTAGAGACCGGGATCGGTTGGCTCCCCATAGACACCATTCGGAAGCACCTCGAAATGACAATGCGGTCCCGTCGAATTGCCCGTACTCCCCGCTTTTGCGATGAGCATTCCCTGCGTTACATACTCCCCCACGCCGACCAGAAGTTCCTGATTATGCCCATAAAGAGTATAGAGCGACCCTCCATGATCGATCATGATGGTGTTTCCATAGCCCTGCATCCAGCCCGAATAACTCACCGTGCCCGATGCGGCAGCATAGATTGGATCTCCATAATCGACAGCAAGATCAACACCTGCATGGTAGGATGGCTGTCCTGTAATCGGATGAATACGATGCCCCTGCGGACTGCTTACGACCATCGGCTGACCGACCGGAGAGACCATTGTCATCGCCGCTGCGGTCTGCGCGGGGACAAAGGCGATGAGGAGTGCGAACAGTGTAGTGAAAGCGATCAAAGCTCTACGCATGAATTAACCTCCTAGAGCTTTATGTGGGAGAGTCAGCGTGACCTTGGAGTAATGGGCAGAAATGCGTCCGCTCTCCTGATAGATGAGATCGAACTGAAAATCTGGCAGATGCTCCAATGCCTCATCAAGAGAAATTCCGTTGCATGGCGCAATACAAAATTTTACTGCAAGATGGATACGTTCGCCTTTTTGAATCAGCATCGCCTCAAAATAATCATCTTCACGCGGCTGTCCGTCCAGCTCCACCTTCCCCCATATCGATATATTATGCTGCGCGTATGGACTTCTTAGGTGAATGAGTGCGTCCATAATCACACCGCATTGCTTTCCCTCGTTCACGAACGGAATCTTTGCAGAAACAACAAGTTTGTTTCTTGTACGTTCAACAACGAAGAAAGGGGACATCTCCTCCACCCTCGGTACAATCTTCTCCGTACCAAGATGAGCGAAAAGAAGGTGTTTGCCAATCCATGCCACAGCGATAAGGATAAGCCCCACCTGTGTCAAACATGCAAGTTCATCCAAGGCAAATACTCCCTTCTCAATCGGCTTATAAATCGGATGTAAAATCAGGACTTGTCATTCCATATAAACTGTGCTACGGTAAAAGAAAACGAAAGGACTGAGTATCATGGGACTATTTTGGGGATCGAAGAAAGAAGTACCTGCGCCGCCTCCTCCACAACAACGTGAAATGACGGAACACGAAAAACTCATGCAGAAACTAACGCAGCCATTGGAATTGGGATATGTGACCGGATGCGGTCCCGCAAACGCCTCCCCTGATTTCACCTATCTCATACGCAACATAAATGACGGCGTACATAAAAACAACAGGCATATCTGCGAAATGAAAGAAATGCTCAAAGAACTCCTGATAGAGAACAAAAATCTTCGTGCTCGTGTCGAACGCCTCGAACAACAGAACCAACGATAAGCCCCAACGACGGACAGGAAAGCAATCTGTCCGTCGTTTTTAATTATTGGTGTCATTGCCCGGCTGCGCAGCATTCGCTGTTTGCCTGTTTCGGCTATCTATGCCCGATCGCAGTTCTTGCAGAATGCGCGAGCCGGAATTATCTTTCGTGCGTTGGAAGCTCCCGATTGCATCACGATAGCTCCGTACCGGGCTGCGGCTCATCACATAATTGCGTCCGAGCTGTGTAAGTGTTCCTGTCATACCGCCCTTGCCCGTAGCTGCTGCTGCCGCCTGTGCTGCGGCAATGTTCCCCGTTGCCGCAGCAGCACCCGCAACCGCGCCCTTAAGTGCACCGGTCATATCGCTGCCGCTGAGTTGGGGCTGTCCGCTGAGAAGTCCTGAGACGAGCTGCGGTATCTTCTTGACGAGAAGGAAGATCAGGAGTGATGCAAGCACTGCCTGAAACAGCAATGCAAGGTCTTCGGCTGGATTATCCGCCTGAATGATCTTATCGGCAAAACCTTCGATGAACGGCTTTGAGACAGCCGATAGGAATGCGATGACGCAGACCTTGAGCGAGAGATTGAACATCGCGCCGATTGCCTTTTCCGTGAGAAAGTTGAACTTGTTCATCGTGCCGAATGCAAGACATGGCAGAGCAAGCAATGCCATTGTATAGAACTCGATTCGCGCCATAAACATCTCCAGCGCGACCAGAAAGAGGCAGCCTCCGATGACGAGGATGCAAATAATGTCGAGGAGGAGTACGCCGGGCTGCATGACCGTTGCAATGGTCTGTACGACATCCGGAATCCAGCTGTCAGAGTTGGGTGTCCAGATTGCTGTAAACATCTTCAGTGCAATCTGCACAAAGGTATCACTCGCCTCTCCGACGATATTATTGGCAATGGCTGTATTATTTCCACCCGCACGAAAACCAAGCACCTCAAAACCGGACATGAGTGCTCCCATGAGACTGATCCAGTTCATCATGAGGAACATGAAGAATCCCATTTTGAGGGTCATATTGATGAGATATTGGAGCTTATCCCCCGACATGAACTTGACCGACAGCTCCCACGTCGCCTGTACGAC
>ERZ772766.573-NODE-573-length-21265-cov-6.195898_pt1 | contig 21265 bp, 13 predicted proteins | sample MGYA00511379_ERZ772766 | MGnify/ENA primary metagenome ERZ772766 (study PRJEB29015, sample SAMEA2737895) | human oral metagenome | biome: human oral; feature: human-associated habitat; material: dental | place: China | collected 2116 ...
TCTCCCCTCTTCCGAACTCCTCCGATATCTTCCGAATCCTCCTAACAGTCCCAACTATCGCTTTTTCATCTCAAACTTTGCCCAAGTTTCAAACTTGGGCAAAGTTGAATAAACTAACAATCCCTCTGCTGGTTTACAAGGCGTAGCCTTGATTTTGTTTAAAATTTGTTTAATTTCTGAGGCACAGCCTCATTCCTCTAGCTCGCATCCCATTTTCTCATTCCCTAATTTGCTAATTTCCCCGCTTGTCGTGCTACGACTGCCTGTGTGGCTCGCACCTTTGCCAAAGTTAATTATCAGTATTTCTGACATTATTGGTTTATTGACATTTACCCCATTTTCTAATTCTCTCATTTTCTCATTTCCTAATTTCCCCGCTTGTTGTGCTACAACCTCACACCGTCACTACATTCCCCCTTTGAACGGAAGTCCGCGATAGCGGAGTATGTGACAAGAGAATGTTTCTTTTCAACCAAGTAACCCTATTTGTGGCTTGTCCCCCTTCGGGGGTTCGGGGGTTCATAAGAGAGTCGGAAATTTATAACTGAGTAAAGAATTATATTTATATAATCAATTTGTTCAACTCTTGATAGGTACTTTAACAAAAAAAAGACTGCTTTTTACAGCAGTCTTTTCTTTTAAGTAATAATATTCTTTTAAAACTTATACCCTACTCCTATTTGTATCACACGGTTTCTCATTTCCAATGCAGGAAATTGTTCAGTTGTTTTTTCTTTAGTAGAAACATCAGTAAGTCCTAAGTTGAAAGTAGCGTCAAAGAACAAACCAAAAGGCAAATTGTATTCAGCTCCCACGCCGAGTCCAAAGTCGAATGTTTTATTAGGATTTAACGATAAAGTTTCTGAATTGCCATCTTCATTTTTTCCTTTGAGCTCTGCCTTTGTCAAGAAACCTAAGTTCACCCCTACTTTAGGACGGAAACCAGCAATATCATACTTCACCCAAAGAGGAATGTTAAGCTGTTGCGTTCTGATAGAAGTCCCATTTGGGTTTTCCTTTTCGTTGCTAACATCATATGTAGAAAGATTAACCGTCATAGTTTCCTCCGACTTCACTTTAGCTCCTTGAAAAGCATAATCTATTCCTCCCTCTACAAACAAGCGGTCATTAAAACCGTATTCTATAAAGCCTCCGAAGTGAAAGCCCGCCTTGAGAGTGGTGTTTATATCTCCAGTTGTTAAGTATGAGGTACCTCCGTCACTCCATTGAATAGAAGTATTAGCAATAGAAAGGTCAGAAAGAAGCAATCCTGCTTTAGCTCCTACTTTAAACTCTTGGGCGTTAACCGCTGTAATAGTAGCAAACGCCACTGCAATAGTGGTAATAATTCTGTTCATTTTTTTCTTTTATAAATTAATTTAGAGCAAAAGTATGAATTTACTCCTCTCCATATGTTAAAATATTATTAAAGTTTCTGTTAAATATAATACTATCCCTGATTATCAGTCTATTTACCACAACCGTTATCAAAGCTTCTGCCTGAAATTAAACCCTCAAACTCGTCCCACAAGTTCCACTTGTTCAATACTCTTGTCCTACCTGTCTCACTAATCCTACAGCTCAAAGAACTATTTTCTCCACTTACCCATTTTCCAATTCTCTCATTTTCTCATTTCCTAATTTCCTAATTTCCCCGCTTGTCGCTTTTCCGTCACTACATTTCCCCCTTTGAAGGTAGCCAACGAGGACTCACAGCTGGATATGTAACAAGAGAATGTTTCTTTTCAAAGTGTAAAACGAAAATTCGCAAAGCAATTTTGATAAGCTATAATAAAAAAACACTTTGTCAAAAAGTATCGTAGCAGTACGTGCGGTTAGAGACTTTGACAAAGTGTAGTATGACGCTAACTATGAGTGTTACAATTCCATAATTACTCTGTTGAGAGCTCCGATGGTCTTATCTAAATCTTCGTAAGTAAGGGCGTCGTTGAGGAAATAACTTTCAAAAGCACTTGGAGGTAAGTAGATACCTTCGCGTAGCATTCCGTGAAAATACTTGCGGAAACGTGCTGTATTGCTCTTTGCTGAGCTGGCGAAATCGGTTACGGGTTCTTCGGCGAAGAAGAGGGTAAACATCGAACCAAAGCTATTGATTTGGTAAGGGAACCCTGCGCGTTTCAGTACGTTGTCGAAGCCTTCGTGCAAGTAAGCTGTCTTTTTCGCTAAACTGTCGAACACCTCAGGTTGTTCATTCAGCGCTGTGAGCATTGCCAATCCAGCACTCATCGCCAAAGGATTACCGCTAAGAGTCCCCGCTTGATACACGGGACCTTCGGGAGCTAAATAGCTCATAATTTCTTTATTAGCAGCAAAAGCCCCTACTGGGAGTCCGCCACCAATCACTTTTCCGAAGGTAACGATATCGGCTTTGATACCAAAGACCTCTTGCGCTCCGCCTTTTGCCAAACGGAAGCCGGTCATCACTTCATCGAATATCAAAAGCGCTCCGTTTTCGGTACAGAGTTGTCTCAATCCTTCCAAGAAACCTTCGGCAGGAGGTACACAGCCCATATTTCCGGCTACGGGTTCGATAATTACGCAAGCAATTTGCTGTGGATTGGCTTCAAAGAGGGTTTTTACGGAGGCTAAATCGTTGTAGTTTGCTAAAAGCGTATCTTTAGCTGTGCCTTGAGTCACGCCAGGACTATTGGGACTACCAAAAGTTGCGCCACCACTACCAGCCTCAATGAGAAAAGCATCGGAATGTCCGTGGTAACAACCGGCAAACTTGATAATCTTCTCACGACCGGTATAACCACGAGCCAAGCGTATAGCGCTCATACAAGCTTCAGTTCCGCTATTCACAAAGCGGATTTTATCGATATGAGGCACCATTAAGACCGCTAATTCGGCGATTTGGACTTCGACTTCGGTAGGAATACCGAAAGAAGTACCTTTCTTGGCGCGCTCGGTTACTGCCTCAATTACCGGAGGGTAGGCGTGTCCTAAAATGAGAGGTCCCCAAGAGGCGATATAATCGATGTACTTACGGTTGTCCTCATCGGTGAGGTAAGCGCCTTGGGCTTCTTTGATGAAAATAGGGTGTCCCCCTACGGCATTGAAAGCGCGTACGGGTGAATTGACTCCGCCAGGGAGTACTTGTTGTGCGGCTGCGAATAGTTCGCTACTTCTTTTGTAAAGCATATCTTTTTAGGTAAGAGGTAAGAGATAAGAGGCAATAGATAACACTTTTACTTCTTATCTCTTATTTAAGTTGAATGTCAAATTGAGTAAGGTCACGGAATTGTTGTAAACGGGCGTGGCGCTCGTCTTGGGTGAGGGTAAGCAGGCGCTCAGCTCCAAATTTCTCGATGCAAAACGAGGCGATGTTCGAGCCGTGAACAATAGCATTTTTTAGATTGCTGAACGAATAGTCGCGGGTTTTGGTGAGATAGCCTACGAGTCCGCCAGCAAAAGCATCACCGGCACCTGTGGGGTCGAATACTTCGGCTAAGGGGAGTGCTGGCGCAAAGAACACTTTGTCGTCGTGAAATAATAGCGCCCCGTGTTCGCCTTTTTTAATCACCACGAACTTCACACCCATTGCCATAATGCGCTGGGCGGCTTTCACGAGTGAATACTCTTTGGTAAGTTGGCGAGCTTCTTCATCGTTGATTGTAATCATATCTACGCGAGCGACTACCTCCATTAGCAAGTCCCAAGTGTGGTTCATCCAGTAGTTCATTGTGTCCATCACCACTAATTTGGGGCGCGATAGCATTTGGTCGAGTACGTCCATTTGCAGAGTAGGGTGGAGGTTGCCGAGTAAGAGCACTTCGGCATTGCGGAAGGCTTCGGGTACTACGGGCTTAAAATTAGCAAGCACGTTCAGTTGGGTGTCGAGGGTGTCGCGTTGGTTCATATCGTTACGATACTTGCCACTCCAAAAGAGCGTTTTTCCTCCGTGCACTATCTCAATGCCCGACACGTCGATATGACGCTGGGTGAGGAGGTTTAAGTAGTCTTGTGGATAGTCGTCGCCTACGATAGAGACGACAGCTGAGGGGACTTCGAACTGAGCGGCAGCAAGGGCTATATAGTTAGCCGAGCCCCCCATAATAGCGTTGCTTTTTCCGAAAGGAGTTTCTATTTGGTCGAAAGCGATACTTCCGAGAATGAGTAGTTTATTCATTTAAAATAGGTAAAACCAGTAAACAGTGGATTTGTGAGTAATAGATTTCGGGGGCAAAGGTAGTCAAAAAAGTGGATAGAGAGAAGGGAAAGGTGAAAAAAGTTTTATGAGAATAAGAAAGCTGAACAGAACGGAAGTATAGGATAAAAATCTATAAAAGGAGGTTATAGAGGATTACCTTTAAAAGAAGCAAAGAGAGGTTAAGTTTGTTTGGGAGGAATAAGGCAGAAGAGGAAGAAAGGAATGCAAATGGGATAACCCATTATGTCTTCTGTACTATTGAATATGGCAAAGGCAAGGAGCACATAAATACCTAAGAAGTATTTATTTTTGAGTCCGTAGTATATTACTAATACGTGGAAAAGTAATAGGAAGGAGAGTCCTAACAAACCTTGGTCGACGAGAGTAGTTAGAAAATCATTATGTAATTTATTTAAGTTAGAATTTAATTGTTGTAGTATTTGAACTTCATACCCTGCACCTCCACCTATAAAAGGGTATTCTTTAAAATGAACTAAGGCAGCTTCATTGATTTTAGCACGTCCTTCATCATTAAAAAACGTAGTTTTAGTAATAATTTCCTTAGTAATCAAGCTTCCTATGACAAAAACTATTGCTGTGAAAAGGGCAATCAGTTTAGGCTTTTTGACCTGTTTCATCAGTGATACCCAAACGAATAAAGATATCAATATAAAGATGCCTAAAATAGTTACACGAGCTTGTACAGCAAAAGAAAAGATTAATAGTGTTGCAAAATATAATAATAGTTGGTAAGTAGTTATTATTTTTTCTCCTTCTTGCCAAAGCCAGTATCCTGCTACACCAACAACCATACAAATCCAAGCCATCTTACTTGGGTGACTTGTTTTTGTCCAAAGAATAATATTGTAATACTTTGCTAAATATCCTTGATCACCCATATAGCCTAAGTAACCTTTGTTAAAAGATAAAAAAGCAAAAAAAGACTGATTTAAACTTTTTAGCAAAAAAATATAAGAGATAAATTCTAAAATAAGTAGTCCTAAAAAAATAGAAAATACTGTATAAATAAATAATTTTAGGTCAGCTTTTTCTACTTTATAAAAACAGCTCACTATAGGTAAAAAAATAAATAAACAATAATAATCAATATGGTCAAACCCTTCTTTAATATTATTAGACCATAAAACACTCAAAAGTTTTATTGTACTAAAAATAAAGATAATAATCATTATAATATGAGGTTTGTAAAAAGTCCTCTTGTAGATACCATAAAACAAGCAAAGTAAAAGTAAGACAATACTAAGACCTAGAGGGGTTTTATGATTATAAAAATATATAGCTACGATCAGAGAAGCAAAAATAGATATAAAAGCGTTAAAAAAACTAATACCTTTCAATAAAGACCCTCTTTTTTGATAGAGATCTACAAAAGAAAGTCCTAATACTATTGCACTCCCAACATAGAAAAACAATAGAATATCAGTAGAATTATAAGGATTAATTGCAATAGGAGCAAAAAATAAAATTACTGAAGTAAATATACAAAATAATTGAGAGAATAATAAGGTGTGTTTCATAACGATATTTATTTAGGAAGAATAATAGGGGTATAAGGCTCAAGGTTCAAAATGTAATGTATCCAATTATCAAAACAGTACTTCCCCTTAATTTCTTGGGAGATATCTTCATAGGGAAGAAGTAGGAAATCTTTGAGATTATCTGTATTGCCATTTTCTATAACATAAATATTACTAGAGTTATAGAAATCGTATTTTTTAATTTCTACATTATTAGTTATTAGTTTTTTGCCATAATTTAATGCTTCAAAAACACGAAAAGACAATCCTTTGTTCTTTCCTCCTAAAATATCTATTAAAAGAGTTGCTTTTTTGGTATTAGCTAAACTTTCACTATAACTTATAGGCTGTTCAATAAAATTGATTCCTTGTGATTGATAAGAATCTACTCCTTTTATTTTGTCAGTATTAAAAAAATATATATTTTGTTGATAGTTAAGTTTCCGAGTTATTTTAAGGATAGAAGAAACTAAGGCAACCCTATCCATTTTATTAGGATATAAACTTCCTAAAAAGTAAACACTTGGGGTGAGGGTCTCATTAGGAAGAGTTTCGTCTTGAAAATAAAAATTAGTAGCAGGAAATATTCCTTTTTGTAAATCGACATCATAAGGATCAAAAGTATAAAAAGTATCGAATAAAGAAATATAACGTTTACCTTCTGGGAAGATACGAAAATTATCCCACTGATAGGCTATAAACTTGTTAGCCTTATTCTTAATAGCTTTTAGAATACTTTTAGGATATAAATCTGATCGAAATACAAGAGCATAATCTGCTTTCTTTTCTATAAGATTGAAAGTCGCCCAAAAGTCTTTGTCTCTTTGAAAAGGAATGCTCTTCTTGTAATCATGTCTGTTAAAAAACGTTTTTAACAAAAAATTTATAATTCTTTTGAAAGGTGTATAAGCAAAGTTAGAATTGAAAGAGAGGTATATAACATCAAAACCTAATTTTGTTAGATGGTCATATATTTCATTGTCAATCCCAAAAGCTTTAGGAGCACATAATATGATACGTTTTTTATTTTCCATTCTTTTCTTCTTCTCGTTTTAATGCTTTAAAGTTTTCATATACTGATAAGGCTGAAACCTTACTGAGCAAAAAGCCTTCTTTACCATCTAAGACACCTAACTTGAGTATATACGTCTTAAAAAAAGCAAAACACATTTTAGTATACATCTTTAAAGCACTGTAATGTTTTCCCTTAGCGTACATTTCTTCTCCGCGCAATTTGCCGTACAACACCGCTTTTTGTCTGTACGAATCATAATCGCTTACCGAGTAATGTAACAGCTTGTTTTTAAGCACCCCTATACTACCTTCCACGGCAAGCGTCTCGTGTACCTTGCGCTCAGGCACGTAATGGCATTTTGACTTGCGGAATAACCGAAAATTTTTATCTCCTTGTGTACCCGAATAGTATATAGGTTTTCCCGCAAAGAAAAATAACCTCCGAAAATAGTAAGCGTCTTTCTTGTCCGTACGGCTCAAGGTCTGTATAATCTCAGCTCTAAGCTTAGGAGTAATGCGCTCATCACCATCCAAAAAAAGCACCCAATCATTGGTTGCCTCCGCTAACGCCAAATTGCGCTGCTTCGCAAAATCTTCAAACTTATGCTGTATCACCTTTACTTTCGGGAAAGACTCAGCAATGCGCACAGTAGCATCCTTACTATACGAATCCACTACTATGATTTCGTCGCAGAAGTCAAAACACGACAGCGCTTCAGCTATGTTTTTTTCCTCATTATAAGTGATAATCAGTCCGCTTACTTTTTCAGATATAGGTGACATTTTATTATTTTTTTGCAAAGATAGTATTTTTTCTGTATTTTTGCATTTCAAATAAAAATATTATGTCCAACATCGGTTTTGTTCACGGTCGATTCCCTTATGGAGGGGGAGAGAAAATCACCTCTAATATAGCGCCATATCTCACAGCCTTAGGATATAAAGTGTTTGTGTTTTCTTCTCGCATCGCTCACCAAGAGCTTACCGACGAAGATAAACAATATATCACTTTTGTCGATATAGGCAAAACCCGCCTGTTTTCTCGCCCTAATGTGTCTTTAGCTGATAAAGTAAACGAATTAGGTATTGATGTGCTGGTGTTTGTGGGCAAGAGTTTTAGCGCTTCTGGCGAAGGTATCTTTAAGAGAACTCAATGCAAATGTATCTTTGCTCATTATGGAGCTACCTTTTGGCAGTCCGAAAACGAATTGGAAAGCCTCAAGCAAAAAGCGAAGAAAAGTCTATTACACTTTCTCTATTTCTGGGGATTCAAGATACCTTCTTACCACTTGTACAGAAAAATTAGAATTGAAAAATACCGCGTTATCTACAAACATTACCACGCCTTTACCGTGCTCTGCGAAGCTTATAAAGATGAACTCACCCAAGCTCTACAACTCACCGATAATCACAAACTAAAAGCGATTTCTACCCCTATCCCTTCAGTACCTACTCCCTACTCTTTGCAAAAAGAGAACGTTTTGCTATACGTAGGTCGTATGTCCTATAAAGATAAACGTGTAGACCGATTAGTCTCTATATGGGAAATGATATATGAGCAATTTCCTGATTGGCAATTCTTTCTTGTTGGCGACGGCAAAGAGCTCCCTAAACTACGCGCTATGGTAGAAGAGCTTTCTCTACCTCGCATTACTTTCGTCGGTAAAACCAATGACATCTATCCTTATTACAATAAGGCTGCTATCTTTTGCCTCTCTTCTCAAATGGAAGGACAAGGAACTGTCCTAATGGAAGCCCAACAAGCTGGTGTCGTTCCTATCGCTTTCGACTGTTCTGCTGGGGTAAGAGGTATCCTCGCTCCTAATGGCGTGAATGGGATACTTGTAAAACCTTTCGATATGAACGATTATGCTCACCAACTTTCCGAATTGATGCATAATGCTTCTTTGAGAAACAAAATCCAACAAAATATTCTCCCTAAAGCAAATGACTATAGTATAGAAACAATCGTAAAACAATGGGACGAATTGTTTAAAACCATATTGTAATTACCTATGAAATCTTTCCGCACTGCCGAATACAAAATCCTTGCTTACCGACTAGCTTTAGTCTACCTATTTTACTTTTTAGCTCGCATCGCCTTTTATAGTTTCAATCAGGCGCACCTCAGTGTAGACGGTATAGCCGACTTCTTGCACCTCGCTTTCTACGGCTTGCTATTTGATACTACTGCCATTATCTACGTGAACCTTCTGTTCATCTTCCTAAGTGTGCTCCCTCTGCTCATCAATACCAAGCCTACTTTCCAAAAAGTCCTCTTCTGGGTGTACTTCATTTGCAATATACCTGCTTTTCTGCTTAATTTTATCGATATTGCTTATTTTTCATATAATAAAACACGCCTTACGACTAACGATTGGGCTTTGGTAGAAAATGAACACAACCCACTGACGCTACTCGCAGGCTTCTTGGTCCAGTATTGGGCTATTTTTGCTGTTTTTTTAGTATCAGTAGTGCTATGGGTATTCCTCTACAATAAACTCCGTGTGAAAGAAGAGAATGTAATGCATCGAAAACCTTACTTTATCACATCGGTAGTGGTGTTGGTGCTATTGGCTCCTACGCTTATTTTTGGTATACGTGGTTTCTCGTTCAAAAAAGGGGTGATTCCACTTACTGTGATGGACGCTAGCAAATATGCCCGCGATATTTCTCAAGTGAATGTACTGCTCAATACACCATTTACCATTCTGCGCACTATGGGCAAAAATAAAGGTTTTAAAGAGTTTAAATTTACTACCGAAGAATATATTACCCAAAATATCAAACCAATCAAACAATATCATCGTAACATTACTAAACAGCCTAACATAGTAGTCATCATTCTCGAAGGAATGGGCGCTGAATATTTCGGAGTGATGAACCAAAATACTCATATTCCAAACTATCGCACTCACACGCCTTTTTTAGACTCTTTGGCACAACAAGGGTTCTATTTTACTAATATTTATGCCAATAGTGTTCATTCTATTGAAGGCATTTCGGCTGTAACGGCAGGTATGCCTACCTTCCAAACCGCTTGGGTAAGGTCGGGATATGCTCAGCGCAAAGTGTCATCTTTGCCCGAAATCGCACGCTCTTTGGGCTACCAAACGCTCTTTGCGCACGGTGCTACCAATGGCTCTATGAATTTCGATGGCTATACTCACCAAATAGGATATGAAACTTACTTAGGGCGCACTGAATTCAACGATGAGCGCTACTATAATGGCAGTTGGGGTATAGACGATGAACCCTTCTTGCAGTACTTCGCAAAAAACATCAACCAAATGAAGCGTCCGTTTTTGGCAACGGTTTTTACTCTTTCCTCTCACGGTCCCTATAAAGTGCCCGAACCCCTCAACAAGCGTTTTAATACCGGCGATATGCCTATGCATAACGTAGTGGAATACGCCGATTATTCCATCGGAAAATTCTTCGATACCGTTAAAAAAGAAGATTGGTATACGAACACTATCTTTGCCATTATTCCTGACCATACTACTGAAGATTATTACGATTATTACAAACAGAAGATAGCACACCACCGTTTGCCTATTATTTTGTTTAGCCCTAATAAAGCACTTATCCCACAGGGGAGCTCAGATGTATTGGGGCAACAAATAGACATTTTTCCTACTCTCGTAGATTTGATGGGGTACCAAAAGCCTTTCCGCTCTTGGGGGCGTAGCTTGCTAGCAAACAAAGCCGATGAAACTCCTCGTGCTTTTGTTACCAATACGCAGTTCTACCAGCTCATTCAAGGTAATTTTATCTATGTATTAGACCTCCAAGGTGAAGTAGTTGGTGTATATGCTAAGGACGATTTAAACCTCACCCACAACCTCAAAGACCAAATCGCCCATAATGAAGAAATGAAAAAAGGCATCGCTGATTTGCGTGCCTTTATGCAAGATTTTATGAATAGAATCATTAATGATAAACTGCAATGATTACCTAATTTCCACTATCTTCCTCCGCTCCTGTCTGAACAAGCGTATCCACCTCCTCATCGATTAGCATCTTCATATACTCATCAAGCTCTTGCGATTTCATAAACGGACTCGCCTTCGCTCTGAGCACCTCTACTTGCCTTTCGTAAAAATCCTTATCCAAAGGCGCTATGAGCAATAATAATTCTCCATAGCGGTCTATGGTATACTGTATTCTGGCAGTATTAGCATATCGCTCATCTGGCGATAAGTGTGCGTAATAATTCAGTTCTTCTTGATATTTCCCAAATATCTGCAAGGCTAATTTACGAGCGGTTTCTTTCTCACCTACCTTAAAATAACCTTGTACAAAAGGATCGAGAGTGAAGTAATAGCCATAAGCCTCCAAAGGCATATGCTTCATTCCGATATCCAAGATGTCTTTGGCTTTATTTAATTTGCCTTCTTCTATCAGTTTTTCGGTAAGACGTGCCAAATTACCGCGGAAGATAATACTGTTCTTACGCGTTTCGGGGTCTAAGTAAATACCTGCTTTACCCATATTGCCCCAATCCCATTTCTTTATGATGTCGTACATCAAATTACTGTCTATACGACCCATATCAAAGGGGTGCTTTTTATCGATTTCTGTTTTAATAGGCACAAGTTTGTACACCAGTCCATCTAATTGTAAGTACTCCTTCATCCAGATATACTCAGCAGAGTCCATACTACCTCCGGAGAAGTATATCGGGCGTTTCCAATCGTTATAAGCCAAAATATCCAGCATCACAATACGTGCTTTATCGATAGCACTAGGGAGCGTGATATCTATATAGTCTACTATTTTATTAGCATCTTCGGGTTTTACAATACCGCTCTTTAGTACGTTTTCTTTATTTACAGGAATCCGTATTTTGTTTGTAGGGTAGTAGTTAAAGGTTCTACTTTCACTACTACTGCTACTGAGCTGTGTATTGGGGTCATCGCTGGTTACCCATTTCACAAAGTCTTTAATGTTCCAGCGGTTCTCGGTGCGTTTTTGGAAATACACCCCTTCACGTACCCCGTGAGCATATTGTTTGTGCACCATTTCACCTGGGATAGGACTACTTTGGTACGCTTGGCGCTTCATTTGGTCGATATACCAATCCGTTTGCAACAAGCTGGTATTAATTATCCGCACATCGGTGCGATAGCCTTCTATTTCTTGGGCATACCACAGTAAGAACGTATCGTTATCGCCAATAGTGAATATCATAGCGTCTTTATCTTTAACTACCGAGCTCAAATAAGCGTCCGCAATAAACTCTGCCGAATACTTTTGCGAGCGGTTGTGGTCGTCCCAATTCTCACTTGCCATCAGCACAGGTACAGCAAGCAAACTCGCTACCACTGCCAAAGGCGCCCCTATTCGTGGCGAAAGCACCTTTCTAAGTGCGTGGAATAACGCGTATACACCCACTCCTATCCATATAGCAAAAGCGTAGAACGAACCTACTAACGCATAATCTCGCTCTCGCGGTTCAAACGGTCGTTCGTTGAGGTATATTTTCATTGCCAAACCCGTAAAGAGGAAAAGCATCATCACTACCCACGTTTGGCGTTCGCTCTTCGTCGCCATAAAAAATAACCCTAAGAGACCTAAGAGCAAAGGCAGGAAATAGTAAGTATTGCGAGCTTTATTGTTCAGCACATCGGCAGGAAGGTTGTCTTGCGACCCAAGGCGGAAACTATCAATAGGCTTAATGCCCGATAGCCAGTTGCCGTGGTCATTCTCCATCTTGCCTTGCACATCGTCTTGCCTACCTATGAAGTTCCAAGCAAAATAGCGGAAGTACATATACCCAAACTGATACTCGAACAAGTAGTGCATATTCTTCCAAAAACTTGGCTTCTCTACTTCTATATAGTCCCGATATTCGGTAAGGAATTGGTCGTAACGCTCAGGCGGAAGCGGTTGAATTTGCATTTGCCTTTGCACTTCTTGTAAGAACTGATAGAGCTTCGGCTCGTTATACGCTTCTTCTTTTATTCTAAACGTAAGTAGCCCTGTGAGTTTCATATAATTCGCCGCGTGTTGCGCACTCCACATTCTCGGCAAAACACCCTCTTGTTTGCTATTCGACGCCATCTGAGCGTTTTTGTACTGATTCACGATGATGTATTTGCCTAAGGCATAATCGCGCTCGTATTTTGGCTTCGCATCTTCATACGGGTTCTCTTCGTCTAATCCAGCGTATTTATCCGAATACATAGGACCGTAGAACAAATGCGTTTCGGGGTATTGTTCAAGGTTGTAATAAGCTAATAGCAAACGCGCATCAGTCGGGCTGTTCTCATTGATAACCGTATCAGCATTCGCGCGAATAGGTATCATTAGCCAAGACGAAAACCCTATAAACACAAACAACAAGCATAAAACGCCCGTTTGCAAGCGCACTTTGTTTTGCTTATAAGCGTAGTTCAGCGTAAAATAGAAAAACGCAATAACCGAGAGTCCTGCGATAATAGTCCCTGAGTTGAACGGCATACCGAAGCTATTCACAAAAAATACTTCCAAATAACCAAAGTACGCCAAGGTGTAAGGTAGTATCAGTTTAAATATCAACAGCAAAATAGCGATAGAAACTACATTAGCAATGATGAAGTTCACTACCGTTTTCTTGTAATTACTCTTGAAGAAATAAAGCATACCAATGGCAGGAATGGTCAGTAGCGCCATAAAGTGCACCCCAAACGACAGCCCCACTACTAACGATATCAGTAACAACCAGCGGTCGCCACGTGGTTCGTGCAAACTGTCCGTCCACTTGATGCCTAACCAAAACATAGCCGACATAAATAGCATTGCCATTGCATACACTTCTGCTTCCACCGCGTTAAACCAAAAACTATCCGAGAAAGTATAGGCAAGAGCCCCTACAACCCCACTCCCCAAAACAGCGATAAACTGCCCTTGGGTAAGCGTAGCAGGCGTTTTTTCTTCAACAGAATCGGTTCTCTTTAAAGCAATTTTCTTGGTCAAATTTACGATGATGAAGTACAAGAAAAGAACCGTAAAAGCACTCGATAAAACCGACATATAATTCACAAACAGCGCAATCTTATCCGAGTTGGGAGCAAAAGCAGCTATAAAAGCACCCATCATTTGGAATAAAGGCGCTCCAGGAGGGTGACCCACTTCCAATTTCGCTGAGGTAGCAATATACTCGCCACAATCCCAAAAGCTAACCGTAGGTTCTACCGTAAGCCCATAAGTGATAAGAGCTACGGCAAAAACAGCCCACCCCACAATGAGGTTATATTTCTTAAATTGATTATTTGTCATCAGTACTTTATATTTCAAAGTGCAAAGGTAAGAAACAATTACCAAATGAGCAAATTTGTCAATCAGATATACCCCCCTCGCCCCCTCACTACATTCCCCTTTGGAGCCAGTTCACTTCATCTTATCTTCCCCTTTTCCGTCGCCACCCCTCGCTGGTGCGAACTTGTAGCTCGTACACACTTTGCCAAAGATAATTTCCCGTTATGCTACGACCCTACATTCCCTTCACTTTTTCCGTCACCACATTCCCCCTTTGGAGGGGGCTAGGGGGAGGTTTCTATTACACTTTTCCCTTATTGCCTATGACCTAAGACCTCACACTTCCCCATTTACTAATTTGCTAATTCCCTAATTATCCCTTCTCCTTTCCGTCGTACCCCCCTAGTGCCTGTGGCCTAAGGCCTAGTGCCTCTTCCTTTTTCTTTCGCCTCGAAACCCCGTTTTCACCATTTTTTGCATCGCTGTATTATACTATTAGTCAAACACTTATACACCCTTCCTATACCAATCGTCCAAGATTCGTATAAGCTTCCTATAAGCTCTCTATAAGCTACTCCCACCCATCTTATACCCTTTTTTCATCAAAAATCCTCCCTCTCCTCTTCCGAACTTCTCCGATATCTTTCTATCTCCTTAGCTCTTCCCAATAAAGCCTTTAATCTCGTCTTACTTCTGTCCGACAAGTCTGAATCGTCCGAGAACTCCATTACTGCCCGTCGTGCTACGACTGCCTGTCGCTTCTCCTGCATTTCACAAGGCGCAGCCTTGATTTTGTTTAAATTTTGTTTGATTTCTGAGGCACAGCCTCATTCCTCTAGCTCGCATCCCATTTTCTCATTTCCTAATTTGCTAATTTTTTTCCTGCCCGTGTGGCTCACACTGCCTGTGCGGCTCGCACCTCATTTTCCCATTTTCTAATTTCCTCATTTCTCTCACCCGTGCGACTTGCACCCCCTTATTTCCATCTCTATTTTCGTTATAGATTTATTTGTCTTATATTTTAATCATAAAACGTTAAAGATTGTTAAATAAGATAGATTTATCGCTATTTTATTTGTAAATGTGAAATAATTTTTCTTACTTTGCCCAAAAATAAAAAACAAATTGTACTATGGAAAACACAGCAAAACTGATTTTTGAAGGGAAAGAATACGAATTTCCTATCGTAGTAGGCACCGAAAACGAAAAAGCGATTAATATCGAAAAATTGCGTGCCCTTACTGGATTAGTAACCTTGGATTCGGGTTACAAAAACACGGGGTCTTGCAAGAGTGCCATTACCTTCCTCGACGGCGAACGAGGCATCTTGCGCTATCGTGGCTATAATATCGAAGATTTAGCTGCTAAAGCCGAGTTCCTCGAAGTAGCCTATCTTCTTATTTTTGGAGAACTCCCCACTGCCGAACAGTATGACGATTTCAAAAAAACAATTCACAAGTACACCCTTGTTCACGAGGATATGCGCCATATTATGGACGGTTTCCCGCGCTCGGCTCACCCTATGGGGGTATTGGCATCAGCTACCAGTGCGCTCACCGCTTTCAATCCGGTACCAGTAAACGTGCATTGTCCTAAAAACGTGTATCAAGCGGTCTGTAAAGCCATTGCCAAAGTAACTATCATCGCTTCTTGGGTGTACCGCAAACGCGAGGGCTTACCGCTGAATTATTACGACAATAGCAAGGGCTATATCGAGAACATTTTGCGCCTCTTCTTCGAAATCCCTACTGAGGAATATAAAATCAACCCTACGGTAGTGAGTGCTCTCAACAAACTGCTCATCCTCCACGGCGACCACGAACAGAACTGCTCTACTTCTACCGTGCGTTTGGTGGGGTCTTCCGAGGCAGGTCTGTTTGCGAGTATTTCCTCTGGGGTTTCAGCCCTTTGGGGTCGTCTCCACGGCGGGGCAAACCAAGCGGTGATTGAGATGCTCGAAGAAATTCATAAAGACGGAGGCGATGTCGATAAGTTTATTAATAAAGCAAAAGACAAAAATGACCCTTTCCGCCTGATGGGCTTTGGGCACCGTGTGTACAAAAACTTCGATCCACGGGCTAAAATCATCAAAGTGGCTGCCGATGAGGTGCTCAACGCTTTGGGAATCGACGATCCTATTTTTGGTATCGCTAAACATCTCGAAAAGGTAGCTTTGGAAGACGAGTACTTCAAATCGCGCAACCTCTATCCCAATGTCGATTTCTATTCAGGTATTATCTACAAAGCCTTGGGTATGCACTTAGAGATGTTCACCGTGCTTTTTGCTATCGGTCGTCTCCCTGGTTGGATTGCTCAATGGAAGGAAATGCGCCAAGGAGGAGAGCCTATTGGTCGTCCACGACAAATATACGTAGGTGCCACTGAAAGACCTTTTGTTGAATTGAATAAAAGATAAAAATGAAAAACATTATCTATACCATTACCGATGAGTCGCCCTATTTAGCTACGCATTCGCTATTGCCCATCATCAAACGCTTTTGTGCCTCTTCGGGTATCAACTTTGAAACCAAAGATATCTCATTGGCAGGGCGTATTTTAGCCTCTTTCCCCGATTTTCTCACAGCAGAACAACGGGTACCCGATGCCCTTAGTGAATTGGGGGCGTTAGCAACGCGTCCAGAAGCCAATATCATCAAGTTGCCTAACATCAGTGCTTCGGTACCCCAACTGAAAGCGGCTATTGCCGAATTGCAATCGCAAGGCTATGCGCTCCCCGATTACCCTGAAAATCCTGCTGATGAAGCCGAAATAGCTATCAAACAGCGGTATGACAAGGTGAAAGGCAGTGCGGTGAACCCTGTCTTGCGCGAGGGTAATTCCGATAGGCGTGCACCTAAATCGGTAAAACAATACGCGCAAACACACCCGCATTCAATGGGAGCGTGGAGTGCTGAGAGTCTCACGGAAGTCGCTACGATGCAAGCGGGCGATTTCTACCACAACGAGCAATCGGTAACGCTTCAAAAAGCCGATGTAGTGCGTATAGAATTGGTAAGCCCTAAACACGAGGTACAGGTACTCAAAGCCGAACTTCCTTTGCAAGCGGGCGAAGTGATAGATGCTACTTTTATGAGCAAAGAGGCACTTTGCAAATTCTATAAAAAAGCCTTTGCCGAAGCGAAAGACAAGGACGTACTCCTCTCTTTGCATCTGAAAGCTACAATGATGAAGGTTTCCGACCCCATTCTCTTTGGCTATGCGGTTGAAACGTACTTTGTTAATTTGTTCCAAAAACACCCGCGTGAACTGAAAGCCTTAGGGGTGAATGCACGTAACGGTCTTTCGGATATCCTCGCCAAAATAGCACAATTGCCAGCTGAAGAACAAGAACCTTTAAAGCACGATATCGAGGGAGCACTTACACGAGCAGCTGCCTTGGCAATGGTAAATTCCGATAAGGGGATTACCAACTTGCATTTCCCTAACGATGTGATTGTAGATGCTTCTATGCCGGCAATGATTCGCAATGGAGGCAAGATGTGGAATGCCAAAGACGAGGCTCAAGATACTTTGGCGGTACTGCCCGATAGTACTTATGCACGTATCTACCAAGTGGTGATTGACTTCTGTAAGAAACACGGGGCGTTTAATCCTGCTACGATGGGAAGCGTCGCCAATGTGGGCTTAATGGCGCAAAAAGCTGAGGAATACGGCTCACACGACAAGACTTTCGAAATCCCTCATAGCGGACGTGTACAGGTGGTAGGCACCGATGGTAAAGTGTACTTATCGCATAAAGTAGAAAAAGGCGATATCTGGCGTATGTGTACTGCGAAAGATGCTGCCATACAAGATTGGGTGAAATTAGCGGTAACACGCGCACGCCTCAGCAAAACACCAGCGGTCTTTTGGTTGGACGAGCACCGCGCTCACGATGCGCAACTCATCAAAAAAGTAAAACACTATTTGGCAACACACGATACCGAGGGGGTAGATATCCGTATAATGTCGCCCCAAACGGCGATGCTCTTCACCTTAGAGCGTACTCGCAAGGGCAAAGATACCATTTCAGTAACCGGCAATGTGTTGCGCGATTACCTCACCGACTTGTTCCCTATCTTGGAATTGGGTACCAGTGCCAAAGTGCTCTCTATCGTCCCTTTGATGAACGGTGGTGGACTCTTTGAAACGGGTGCAGGGGGCTCGGCGCCTAAATTAACCGAACAGTTTCTTGCCGAAAATCATCTTCAATGGGATTCCTTAGGAGAATTTCTTGCCTTAGGAGCTTCGTTAGAGCATTTTGCGCAAAAACACGAGAACCCCAAAGCCTTAATCTTAGCCCAAACCCTCGATGAGGCAACGAGTAAGCTGTTGAACAACGATAAATCGCCACAAGCCAAAGTAGGCACGATCGACAATCGCGGAAGTCACTTCTATTTGGCACTTTACTGGGCAGAAACCTTAGCGGAACAAACTCAAGACAGCGCACTTGCCAAAGAGTTTGCTCCTATCGCCAAAGCTCTAAAAGACAACGAAGCGACTATCGTGGAAGAACTCACCCGTATACAAGGTACGCCGGTAGAGTTAGGAGGTTATTACCACCCCGATTTCACCAAAGTAGCAACAGTAATGCAAGGAAGTAAAACACTAAAAAAGATATTATGATTTTTGATATTGAAATGATAAAGAAGGTCTACGCCCAATTTCCCGAGCGCGTAGACAAAGCTCGCCAAGTGGTAGGACGACCCCTTACCCTTGCTGAAAAAATATTGTATACCCACTTATGGGACGGCACTCCTTCACGTGCTTTTGAGCGTGGGAAAGACTATGTAGATTTCGCTCCCGACCGCATCGCTTGTCAAGATGCGACCGCCCAAATGGCACTCTTGCAGTTTATGCAAGCGGGAAAAAGCAAAGTGGCTGTCCCTACCACGGTGCACTGCGACCACCTTATCCAAGCCAAAGAAGGCGCTGCAACCGACCTGAAAGTGGCTACTGAACAGTCTAAAGAAGTATTCGATTTCCTCTCTTCGGTATCCAACAAATATGGTATTGGTTTCTGGAAACCTGGCTCAGGGATTATTCACCAAATAGTCTTAGAAAACTACGCTTTCCCTGGCGGAATGATGATAGGCACCGATTCGCATACGGTGAATGCTGGCGGATTAGGAATGCTCGCCATTGGCGTAGGCGGGGCTGATGCTGTAGATGTGATGGCAGGAATGCCGTGGGAACTGAAATTTCCTAAGCTCATAGGCGTAAAACTCACGGGTAAACTCAACGGGTGGACTGCCCCCAAAGATGTGATTCTTAAAGTTGCCGATATCCTCACCGTAAAAGGGGGTACGGGCGCTATTGTGGAATACTTTGGCGAAGGTGCTAAATCGCTTTCGTGTACGGGGAAAGGAACTATATGTAATATGGGTGCCGAAATAGGGGCTACTACCTCTACTTTTGGCTATGATGAGGCGATGCGTCGCTATCTGCTTGCCACTGGGCGCGAAGAAGTAGCCCTCGCTGCCGATGCCATTGCGCCTTACCTCACCGCCGACCCCGAAGTCTATGCTGACCCCGAAAAGTATTTCGATCAGCTCATCGAGATAGACCTCTCTACCTTAGAGCCTTATATCAACGGGCCCTTTACCCCTGATAGAGGTACTCCTGTATCCAAAATGAAAGAAGTAGCCCGTGCCAACGATTGGCCCTTGGAGGTGCAATGGGGGCTCATCGGTTCGTGTACTAACTCGTCCTATGAAGATCTCACCCGCGCGGTTTCGGTGGTAAAACAAGCCTTAGAAAAGAGAATTACCCCTAAAGCTTCCTTTGGTATCAACCCTGGCTCTGAACAAATACGCTATACTACCGAGCGCGACGGCATTATAGACATCTTCGAGCAGTTGGGCACTCGTGTATTCACCAACGCTTGTGGTCCCTGCATTGGTCAGTGGGACAGAGAAGGTGCCGAGAAGCAAGAGAAAAATACGATTGTGCATTCTTTCAACCGTAACTTCTCCAAACGTGCCGACGGTAACCCCAATACCCACGCTTTTGTTGCTTCACCCGAAATGGTAGCGGCTTTGGCTATTGCTGGAAGGTTAGACTTCAACCCTATCACCGATACCTTGCTCAACGACCAAGGGGAAGCGGTAAAACTCACCCCTCCTTATGGCGAAGAGTTACCCTCCAAAGGTTTTGCCGTTGATGACCCTGGCTATCAGGCTCCCGCTGAAGATGGCAGCAACATCGAGGTCGTGGTATCGCCTACTTCCAACCGCCTCCAACTGCTCACGCCTTTCGCTCCTTGGGACGGCAAGAACATCACAGGAGCTAAACTCCTCATCAAAGCGCAAGGAAAATGCACTACCGACCATATTTCGATGGCAGGGGCTTGGTTGCGTTTTCGCGGACATTTGGACAATATTTCCAACAATATGCTCATAGGGGCGGTAAATGCTTTCAACGGTAAAACTAACTCCGTGAAAAACCAACTTACAGGCGAATACGACGAAGTGCCCAAAGTACAACGCGCTTATAAAGCTGCGGGTATCCCTTCTATTGTAGTAGGCGACCACAACTATGGCGAGGGCTCTTCACGTGAGCACGCTGCTATGGAACCTCGTCATTTGGGGGTACGAGCGGTATTGGTAAAATCGTTTGCACGCATTCACGAAACCAATCTTAAAAAACAAGGAATGCTTGCCCTTACCTTTGCTAATGAAGCCGATTACGATAAGATTCAAGAAGACGATGTAATCAACTTCCTCGACCTTACCAGCTTTGCGCCTGGCACTCCTTTGCACTTAGAATTTGTACATAAAGATGGTAGCAAAGATGTGATTACCTGTAACCATACCTACAACGCTCAGCAAATAGGTTGGTTTAAAGCAGGAAGCGCACTGAACCAGTTAAAAGAGAAAAGTGAAAGATAAAATGAATAGTGAAAAAGAAGCTGTCTGAAAAAGTCTCAAAATAGTATTTGCGTCGCTACACTTTGCCAAAGTTAATCGCCCGTCGTGCTACGACTGCCTGTGCGACTCGCACCTTTGGCAAAGTTAATATAGCCCTCTTTGTCTTTGGTTCTCCCCTTTTGAGCCTCTCCGACCCTCCCCCGATAGCTTCTTCTTTCCGTCGCTACATTCCCCCTTTGAATGGAAGTCCGCGATAGCGGAGTATGTGATAGGGGGAATGTTATCCCCTAGTGCCCTTCGCTGGTGCGAGCTTGTAGCTCGTACACACTTTACCAAAGTTTATTTCCTGTTATACTACGACCCTACATTACCTTCACTTTTCCGTCACTACATTCCCCCCTCTCCTTGGGAGAGGGACGGGGTGAGGA
>ERZ772766.575-NODE-575-length-21224-cov-5.447636_pt1 | contig 21224 bp, 16 predicted proteins | sample MGYA00511379_ERZ772766 | MGnify/ENA primary metagenome ERZ772766 (study PRJEB29015, sample SAMEA2737895) | human oral metagenome | biome: human oral; feature: human-associated habitat; material: dental | place: China | collected 2116 ...
AAAGCGGGCGAAAAAGATGCGTCAAGATGGTTGTGCCGAATTTATCAGTGCTTCCCTAGTTATAGATGATATGGTTCATGACGGCTGATCTTGAACGAGCGATAGATCTGTTCCATTAAGAACAGCCGTATCAATTGATGCGGCAGGGTAAATTGTGAGAAGGACAGTCGCAGATCTGCACGTTGGCGCAATTCATCAGACAGTCCGAAGGGGCCACCGATCAGGAATGCAATATGGCTCTCTCCCATGAGCATCAGATGATCAATCCGTGTGGAAAATTTCTCGGAAGACATCTCCTCGCCGCCCACATCCAAAACGATCAGGTAAGCCCCCTGTGGGATTTGCGAAGACAGCCGTTCGCCCTCGCGGCGAAGAACTTCATCCTTTTCCGCGGGAGAAGGTCGATCCTTCATGCGTTCTTCGATGATCTCGATCATACGCAAATCGGCATAAGGGCGGAGACGTTTTTCATACTCGGCAATACCGTCGCGTAAATATTTCTCCTTTAGCTTCCCCGCACAGACAATCGTAATTTTCAACGATCCTCCTGCGGCATCTCTTCCAGAACAACCTCTGCCTTGTTCTTTGTACCATTCCGTTCATAGGTTACCGTCACCTTGTCACCGACCTTATAGGAGGCAATTTTATTCCGCAGGTCAGCAACGCTGTTGACTTCCTCTCCGTTAATCTCAAGGATGATGTCTCCGCGTTGGAAGCCTGCTTTACCGCAAGGTCCATCGAGTGTCAGACGGAAGATATAGACGCCCTTATCGATGTTCAACTGGTAGCCGTATCGAGCTGCCGTGTCTGGATCGAAGACGGATACACCGAGATAGGGGCGTGCCACATACCCCTTCTCGATCAACTCATTTACGATTGTCTGTACGGTATTGATCGGAATGGAAAAGCCCATTCCCTCTACGCCGCTCGCTGCGACCTTCGCACTGTTGATTCCGATGACCTCTCCATCGGCATTGACCAGTGCACCGCCGGAGTTGCCCGGACTGATTGCCGCATCCGTCTGAAAGAGCTTGACGCGTTTATCACTGATGTCAAGGGTACGATTCAAGGCACTGATCACACCTGCCGTAACGCTGCCCTGAAACTCAAGCCCCATGGGATTGCCAATCGCAATAGCAGGCTCTCCGACAACCACGCCGTCCGAATCGCCGAATACGGCTGTCGGAAGATTGTCCTCATCCACCTTCACCACAGCAAGGTCAGTAAACTCATCCTGACCGATCAATTTTCCCTTCAGTGATCGTCCATCTGCGAGAGAAACGATGATTTCCTTCGCTCCACTGATTACGTGATTGTTCGTGACGATATAGCCGTCGCTGCGGAAAATAACACCGGAGCCGACGCCCTCTGTCTGAACCGGATTATTGAACCAGTCGCGTGCCACAGCCTTGTTCGTAATTCCAACGACGGCAGGACCTACAGCTTTTGCCGCACGCACTACGGGTGTATTACGCGCATCGGAGATATTGGAAACATCCACAGTCTGTGCAGGTTTTGTTCCTGTCGTTCGGGTGTCGGCAGCCGTCCCCATGGAACAACCACCCAAGATTGCAAGGGATGCCAACACTGCGGCGGCGGTCAAAACAACGCCCTTGCGCCGATGTAGTTTGAAACGTAAATTCATCATAACATCTCCTCTTTACAGTTTGACTTCTGCTCCGCCCTCGGGAAGACAGGATTCGACCTCCATTGTCATACCACGCGTTGCGAGAATATCTTTGATTGTATTGAAAGCAAGATCGGGGCCATTGTTTTCCTCTGAAAGATGCGCCAAAAAGACTTTGTGCGGTATCTTCTTCATGCGCGTCAGCGCCCATCCCGCTTCGGCATTGGCAAGATGTCCACGGTTGGAGAGAATTCGCCGTTTGAGCGACCAAGGGTATTTTCCTTTACGGAGCAAATCCGCATCGTGGTTGGCCTCAAAGACGAGCACATCAGCCCCCTCCATCGCCTCTTGCACCGTATCTGTCACAACGCCAAGATCGGTGGCAAGTGTACAGCAATGTGAGCCTTCTACGCGGAATCCACATGGATCTGCCGCGTCATGGGAAATAGGAAATGGATGTATGGTGACATCACCGACGCAAAAATCCCCAGAGATACAATGCATATCCTCCGCAAACGCGGCTCCTCCGTCAATTCCGGCAAGAGTCCCCCGTGTCGCAAGGATCGGCAGGTGGTATTGCTTCGACAGAGTCTTCAGACCTCGCACATGGTCGATATGCTCATGGGTAAGGAGTATGGCGTCAATGGTTTGCGGATCGATTTCATTGGCTCTGAGTGCTTTCGTGATCCGTGCCGCACTGATGCCGGCATCGATCAGAAGACGCACCCCGTCCAGCTCTATATAGACGGAATTTCCCTTGCTTCCACTCGCTAACACAGCTACCTGCAAACGATATCCCCTCCAGTGAACACATCATATTCTTTCTGTCTGTAAATTTTCTGCATAATTTCTATGGACTGAGTTAATGAAGCACCGATAAAGTCCTGTGATATCTCTTGATGATTTTTTCCGATCTTGACGGAATCCTTCACAGAACATTACTCTTCGTTCAGAGAATCCATCCCAGACGAATCCTGCCATAACATGACTTCCTGTTCAACCCATTTCCCTTCGTCCAGCATCACGCGAATGAGGCTATGCCACATTGAAAACTCTTCCTGCTTGAGCAACCCCGAAAGACGTTTTTTCTGCGCAGGGGTGAGGCTCTGCGCAAATGGTAAATATGCACGAAATGTCTCTACGTCCATGCGATATTGGCTGAGTGTCGGAAAGTACCGTCCTCGCAGGAATTCAAAGATACGGATACCTCCGTAATCGATGTCTCCCCAGTGGCGTATATGGAACGTCCGATGGAGGGAGGCAATTTTCAAAAGAAGAGCTTGTACCGTACGGTTTGGGAATCCTGCCGTATAGATGAGGAGGTGATTGGTATCTACCGTTCGTGTCAGAGTTTCTGCATTTGTCAGATTCTCAATGGTCAGAATTTCAGGGGGAAGCACATCTATTTTCATGGCAGTGATTGTATCGTAGGTAAGCATCAATCCACCCGGAAAATCTGCGAGGAAATATCGACGATCACCAAGCAGAAAAGTTAGATTTCCTGCGATCCACACCTTTCCTTGCGTCACGGCAATCCCCGCTGCATCCAAATACTCTGCATCCGACTCACATGGCTCATCGGCAAATCGACGTAAGAGACGGAGCAGCGGCAGCTCTATGTTTTGTTCAAAATACTTGCTGTTGCGAAAAATACGCTGGCTAAACACACGTTTGGGGATGGCACTTTCGCCTTCGCCTGGAAGAGCAAGGATAGCTCGTATCAAATTCGCGTAAAGAACCTGTTCTTTTGGTAAGATCGCGGGAATCACGTTATCTACAAGTGATTCCATCATCGCGGCATAAAAATTCTTCACCCACGGTGTACGTTCACTGGCAAGTAATGAAAGCTGTGTCTGATACTCTTTCACGCGGATCAAAGGCATGAGTTTCCCCATCCGTTGATACAGAGTAGAAACATTTGTAGAAAGAAGGATGCGCTCTATCCGTCCTGCCCCATGGCGTTCCCAGATGATGGCAATCAGTTTTTGACGCTCAAGTTCACACGCTGCCGCATGTATCGCTTCCCGCTTATCAACATCCATTTCATCGGTATAGTCAGCGGAAAGGGCTGATTTCAGAATACGAAACTGTGGACGACGCCCCCGTTCCCCAACTGCTGCTTTACTATTTTCGTACTTTTCCAATAAAGTTGTTAGAATAATATCCTCATAGTGCATCTGCAGAGGCATCAGCTCCATGATTCAGTCCTTTCTCCCACGTTGTTACATCCCCTAATTCGTCAGTAAAGCAATGATTCCCCACATTGGTGACAATAATTGACTGATCCATCAGCGGGGCGATTGCTGCCAACTTCTCATCGGGAACAGCAACAATCAGCTGCATTTTCATCCGTTTTATCAGTTCAATGCATGATTTAATGCGCTCTTCATCCATTTTGTTGAATGCTTCATCAAAGACAGTCAGACGTATTGTTTTATCATTGTAAATCTGTTGAAAAGCGGCGAGAATTGCAATGTAAAAAGGAGTCTGCGTCTCTCCGCCCGACGTTTGCCGGAGGACTCTAGAGTAAAGATAATTCTGACCTGCCGTATCTGTGATACGGATGTCATAGTCCAGATACCGCCGATAATCTGAAAACTCTTCCTGCTCCTCAGGTGTTCCTTTGACTAACTTGTCAAACAGCTCCATTGCCTGTTCGTTTGCCGCTGTGTCTGCATCGGCAAAGAGCCCGCCCGCCGTTTCCCAATCCGCCATCATCACTGCATCATAGAACGGCTTGTACTTCGCACTTGGCGTAACAAGAAAACTGTATTTATCCTTGTGGAACTGAAACTGATTCAAGGCATAGTTCAGCTCACGAAATTCATAACGTGCGCTTTCGATCGCCTCACGCATACTGAAGATGAAATGAGCCTTAAACTCCATCTCCGACTGAGCAAGAGCCTCACGTGCCTTCTCCTCAAAGGAAGGTATATCCGTCCCAGACAGTCGCTCAAGGATCTCTGTATAATAACTGTGATCCGGATCATAGACATGTCCTGTATCTCCGTGCGCGAGCCCATAATGCTCTCGCGCAACGAGAAGTTTTTGCCACATGTTGTCACGCCGGGTCTCATTCCCCCGTCGACTTATCTCATAGCTCTGCAGACGTTCCTCCATGCTCCGTCCTCTACGTGTTTCCTGCATGAGCGAGGCAAGGCGCGCTTCTGCGCCAGTACAGAGCTCAGGATAAGTCTCCCGCCATGATTCGACGGCCTCTGCCGCAGCAGCTGCCGTACGCTCTAGGTTTGGTATAGACCGTTCTACTTGATCTAGATCGGATTCAGCGTGTGCCTGTGTCCGCATCGTCTCTGCGCAATCATGCGCTGCCTCTTCGGCGCGTCGTTTGGATTCCTCATAGACAGATTTCAGGCGCACTGCCTCACTGAGATCCATCGCATTCAATTCTCCAGAAATGCGCTCAAGGTCTGCTTTGCAGGCGTCAAGTTCGGCAAGAACGTTCATTCTCTTCGCAGCGTTGGCGTATCTATGCAGCGGTTCATGAAGAACAGAGGAGATCCGCTTCATGTGGCCCGCCTCTTCAGTAAGTACGACTAGGCGCTGCCTTACTTCCGCAAGTTCTCGCTCACGAATTTCAAGCTGGCGGTCTATAGCACCTGCACCGATGTATGGAATCTCGTAGAACCGTCGTGGTATCTGACGCGCAACCAAGCCCTTGTAAGACATACAGCTTTTTGTCGCCGCGCTTCTATACCTGAGCATATCCTGCTCATTGTCCGCCTGCATCACGTTTCCGAGCAGGTGGTCGATACACGCCTGTGCGAGGGGATTCTGTGTCAGCAGGAGTGCGGCGAGGGATTTGTTTTCCTGTTGGCCGAGATACTTTTTTCCGCCTCTGTATTCACAAGACCGACGCCCTCTATGTTGCGTTCTCTTTTTTCTGTTTCATAGATGTGCAGTGCTTCGCGAAAAAATTCTCGTTCCACGAGGAGGTCAAATCTCCGAGTATTCAGATACCCTTCCAACGTATCACGCCATTCTTCGTCCAAAATCTCAATCTCCTCACAGAGCACATAGACCTTAGAGCGACCCGCAAGTCGCTCTTCAAGCAAAGCCTTAAGACGCATCATCTCCGGACGATATCTGCGTTGCCTCCGTTTCAGACCTTCAATCTCCGAGCACAGTTCTTCCCGCCGCTGGACTGCTGCACTCTGTGCCTGCTCCAAGAGAAGGGTGCCGCGCTGCCATAGATCGCTGACAGCAGCAAGTATTTCGCCGCCCGCCTTCAGCTGCTCCTGGATCTGTTCGATTTGTGTTGTCTGGATGGTATCTTCTGCCGCATACTTGAGAGTCCGCGCGAGTTCCTCCAACGCCTGTGGCATTCCCTCTGGCAGACGAAAAAACTCTCCTGCGGGATATGCGCCGAGTGCGGATACTTCCTCGAACTCACACATGAGTTTCTTACGCATGAGCTGTCGTGCGTCTGTGAGCGAACGGTATTTTTCCACCCGTTCCTTTTGTGTCTCCAGCAGCTCATCCCGTCTGCGCTTTTCGTCATTTCCCTGCCAGGCAGCATACGCCTCCTGCTGTTCCTGGTTTCTGCGTTTTGAGAGGCGTTCCTGTGCATGCAGTTTCGTCTGTAAATCGTCCAATCGATCACGACAGGTCTGTCTCTGCTGGCGTCCCACATCCAGTTTCTCCTCGGCGTTCTTATGCCGAAAAGACAGTAATACGAATTCCTGCTCATACACCGTATCCCGCAATTTACAGTAGGTATCGTAGTGATCTTTCAGCATCTCCAGTTCATGCTTTCGAGCACGCAGATCCTGCAGATCACGCTCGAATTTCTGATAGGAATAGAACACCTCGCGCAGAACATCTAGCTTCAAATCGCGGGGAAGAAGGACATATTCATAGATAAAATCGCGCACATGGTCGATGGGGCGGAAGGCAATCGCACGAGAGAACGCCGGCAAAAAACGCGAGGACAGCTGCCCCAGCCGGTTCATCAATCGTTTTTGCCATTGTTTCTTTCCCGTCTCAAACACACTGTTGCCGTGCGCATACCTGCGATGGAATATCTCCTGCGTATAGAGTGTGCCGTCCGTATTGCGAAAGTCAAGATCCGAGAGCGTATGCTGATCGATGAGAAAGAATTCCTCCTGCATCCTGTCATCATGAAAGACATCGACCACATATCCGACAATGAAGGAGTTTTTCTTGACGTCATCATAAAACTCAAGTGCAATATAGGAGGTGAATTCGTCCGCACGCAGATACTGTACGCCCTCTGCCTTAATTTTGCCTCGCAGGTAGTGCAGCAGAGTCCTCCGTGCCTCCTGCGTCGCTGCAGCGTTGAAGCGCGTCTGTGTCTGACTTCCGATAAAGAGATACTGCAGCGCATCCAGCAATGTGGACTTACCTGCACCGCTGTGTCCTGACAGCATTGTTGCCGCGCCGAAGGCGATCTCTTCCTCATCAAAATAATGCCAGTTAATCACCTTCATTTTCCGCAGCGTCTTCATGGTCCTCCTCCTTCCTCTGTCGATAGATGTAAAGTCTGTTATATAGGTCTGAAAGCTCTTCCCCGTCTACGGCAAGGGCGAGTGTATGGAAAAGGCGAATGCGTGACTCTTCGGAGAGATCCCGATCCAACACATCCGCGAGACGATATTGCTTCGTGAGCTGGGTCAGGCGCTGTATCGCCGTTTTCTTGAGATCGGGCAGATGAAGTGCCAAATACTTGGCGCGGATCTCTGCGAGCGTCGTCATTGGAAACGCGCTCAGGTTTAGACTCGTCCGCTTTTCCTCGTAGATGAGGCGCAGTACAAGCAGCCATATACTTTCCTCCATGGTCAGAGCCCGTCTGTGTGCCATGCCCGTGGAGAGCAGCCATACGATCTCATAACGTTCGTCTACACGAAACTCCCAGCCGATGACCTGAAAGTACTCCGCAATCTCTTCCCGATAGCGACGTGCTGCAATATAAAGTGCAGTATCGTGTTCGCGTGTCAAAAAATTGCACGACAACAATGCCTGTATGACACTCCGAATACGAGCACGTTCTTCCTCGTTCAGCAGCTCAAGTCTCATTTTATTTTCCCCTTGCCTCTGACGGTGCGGTTGCTGTATCGTACCGTATCTTGCTCCTCGATCTCCTTATTTTTGCCTAGCCGGTACTTTGCCCAATCATCATATCCATAGAGATAAACGTAGAGCAGTTGGAGGAGATCCGGAGATTCAGTTTCCCTAAGCAGCGCGAGCAATTCGCCAATCTCCATGGAACTCCGTTGCCCAAGAACATTCAAAATCCACGTTTCTATTTTCTGCCGTGATATACTGCGTGCGACGCGCTCCACACTTTCGCGGCGTATACGTTCACGCAGTGTTTCATTGACACTGCGTACGGGGGTGTCCGTATTTGGCCGCAGGACGCGTTTTCTGCGCGGCACGTAACGTGATGACGGAAGAAGCATATTCGTTGTTTGCAGACGAAAAATACACGGAAGCTCATCAATATCCCGTCTCTGATCGCGTGCCTCAGCGACTGCCATGAGAATCCCCGCGATCATACTCTCCGTGCGAGCGCTTCCCTCCTGCTGCAAATAGAGTGCACGTTCATAGGATGCACGAACATACTGATTGTGTCGTCGGTCGATCTGCGCGAACATATCATCAAGTCCTCGATAGATTTCCTCGATTGCCTGAAGTGAGGCTTTCATACGATATTCTGCCGCATCCATCGAGTCGGCAAGCTGACGTCGCACAGCATCATCGCAAAGCGAGCGAAAACGCTCCTTATTCTGCCGTATGTCCTGCACCTCATGCAGGATACGGATACGGTAGCGGGAAACGTGATCCGAGGTCTTAAGGCGGTGATAACTTCGATCGACAATATCCGCCCGATATTCGACAAAATGATGAGAGAGTACATCCTGTAGACTCGTTTGGGAAGATACCTGCTCCATTTTACTTTTAATATTGTTCAGCAGGATGCGCAACTCTTCAACAAACTCTTCTGCCAAGCGCTCCGCTTCGAGTACTGCCATGCTTGGCTGTACCTTTGCTCCATCACCTGAAAGCACCTGATATGTCGTGAAGGCAAAGCGTTGGTATTCAACGGCTCGGCCTTCGCACAGATTCGCAAAAAGCCCCCACAAACGACTGCTGTAGTGTGGGAGCAAAATAAAGATTTTGAAGTTTTCGCGCTGTTCGTAATCCAGCCAACCGAATTCCTTCATACGGCGAATCATGTGGTTAGCTTTGGCACGCGACTCCTCTATGGCATTGTCCTTTTCCGAAAAAACATCGTCCTCATAGGCTACGCCCGCCTCTGCCCAGCTCTCGATGAGTTCCTGAAACTTGTCCCGTAGAATCTCCTGCTCGATACCAAACTGGGCAAGGCGGTACTGTTCATAGAGACAAAGTCCAGCTTCCGCATAGATGCGGCGACATTTCCCCGCGAGAAGCCCGAAGAAGCGCTCCGGTAAGACATCGAATAGCTCCATGAGATCGCCTCACTTTTTTACGAGTTCATCCTTCATCCGTTCAATATGTGCCATGATCTCCTCGGAGAAGGCCTCCAGCTCCTCCTTGCTCTTGCGGTCGCCGTAAAACATGATCGGTGCGCCGTACATGATCCGCAGCTGTGGAATCAGTCCGCCATTGGAAAAAATACGATGAGAATTGAGGATGGCAACGGGCACGATCGGAGCCCCAGTCATGGCGGCGATGAACGCGACGCCTGCTTCTGCCTTTTGGAGTTCTCCAGTTTTGCTGCGTGTCCCCTCGGGGAAGAGTCCAAGAATGCGTCCTTCCTTTAGGACATTAACTGCCGCCTTGATCGCGCCGCGGTCAGATGCGCCACGTTTCACGGGAAAGGCATGACAGCGGCGAATCGCCGCACCGAAGATGGGATTCTCAAAGAGTTCGATCTTTGCCATGTAGCTGACGGGACGATCGATGAGACTTGCCATCAGCGGTGGGTCGATATTACTTGCATGGTTGGCGGCAAGAATCACGGCTCCCTCTGCTGGGATGTTCTCGCGGCCATAGACACGCGTGCGAAAGACAACATAGAAAATCAGCCGAAAGAGATGCTGCAAAAATCCATAAAACATATATGTGCCTGCCTATTCTGCGAGTTCCATAATCCGTGTGGCAACTTCGTCGATGGAGAGTGTGGTCGAGTCAAGCAAAACGGCATCATCTGCTTGACGCAGCGGCGAGATGGCACGCTCACTGTCCTGCTTGTCACGTGCGGCGATCTCCTGTTTCAGCTCGTCAAAATCCACTGCATAGCCCTTTTCCTTCATCTCATCATAACGGCGGCGTGCCCGCTCCTCCACAGATGCCGTGAGAAATACCTTCACATCAGCATGGGGGAGCACGTTCGTCCCAATATCACGCCCATCCATCACGACGGCACCATCTGCTGCCATCGCACGCTGGAGCTCGACCATTTTTTCCCGTACCGGACCGAGGGCAGCGACACGCGAGACGATATGCGTGACTTCGGGTGTGCGGATCTCATGCGTCACATCCGTCCCATCAACGGTGACGCGTGTCCCGCCCTCTGTGCAGGCGAGCCGTACATCAATGTCATGGACAGCCTGCAGGATGTCCGCATCGGACGCTTCCTTCGACTGCTGCAGCGTTTTCCATGCCACACCGCGATACATCGCGCCCGTATCAATGTAGGTATAGCCAAGCTTTTCTGCCACAATTTTGGCAACGGTACTTTTTCCGGCGCCTGCCGGTCCATCAATTGCTATGACACGCTTCATACGAAATCCTCCTCATTCACAGCCGCTCGATCTCGGAAAAAAATGTCGGATAGGAAATATTCACGCTTTCGGGATTCTCAATGAGAACTCCCTCCCCTGCTGCACCAAGCACAGCGAGCGACATCACCATGCGATGATCGTCATAGCTCTTGACCTGCGCCCGTCGTATCTCGGATTTTCCGTGAATCACGAGGCCGTCCTCGCGCTCCTCGACGCTGCCGGGAGATAACTTCTGCAGCTCCGTCGCGATGGCATGGAGGCGGTCGGTCTCCTTGACGCGGAGTTCACCCGCTCCTGTAATGATTGTATCGCCCTCGGCAAATAGTGCAGCGACGGCGAGTACAGGAATCTCATCGATCAGCCGCGGCATAATCTCTGCGCCAAAAGAAACGCCGTGCAGTGGCGCTGCCTCAACAAGGAGATCAGCAACGCGTTCTCCGCCGCTCTCACGCTCATTGTGCACGGAGATATGCGCCCCCATATCTCTCAGCACATCCAGTATCCCCGTACGTGTGGGGTTGATTCCGACGTTATTCAGGCGCAGACGACTGCCTGCAATGATCGTCCCAGCGACAAGGAAGTACGCCGCCGAACTGATGTCCCCTGGCACCGTGATCTCGCTCGGCGCATGGAAGCTGTCCTCCTCCACGGGAAAGACGGTAACGCTCGTTCCACTGCGCTCAAGATGGACACCGAACCCCGTGAGCATCTGCTCGGTATGGTCGCGTGAGATGTACGGCTCCGTGACAGTGGTCGGTGCATCCGCATAAAGTCCCGCAAGCAGAATGGCGGACTTTACCTGTGCACTCGCAACAGGGCTGTCATAGTGGATGCCGTGCATCTTCTTCTCTGCCGGAACAATGGTAAGCGGGAGGTTATTGTTCTCGTTCCGTCCATAAATTCGTGCGCCCATCGTTGAGAGCGGACGGCGTACGCGTCCCATCGGGCGGCGTGTCAACGAAGCATCGCCGCTGAACACCGAAAGAAAGGGCTGCGGGGAAAGGAGGCCCATCATCAGGCGCAGCGTCGTCCCCGAGTTGCCTGCATCGAGCACGGTCAATGGCTCAGAGAGGCCATACAGGCCCCTGCCCGTAACAATGAGTTCCTTTTCGTTCAGAAACTCAACATTGACGCCGAGTGCCCGCATCACGCCGACGGTTGAGAGACAATCTGCCGCATGGAGAAAATTTTTGATGTGCACCGGCGTATTCCCAAGTCCCGCAAATATCACGCTGCGATGCGAGATCGACTTATCTCCTGGAATATCAATTGTTCCCTGCCATCCGTGTGTTGGAGCAGTGATTGTCTTAATATCAGCCATTATTTAACCACCTTCCATCAATACGCTGTGAGTTCCAGCAGCATGTCCCATCGAAAATGCTGCCTGAAGATTATATCCACCCGTATACGCATCCACATCAACCAATTCTCCGGCAAAGTAAAGTCCATGCACCAGCTTTGATGCCATGGTGCGCGGGTCGATCTCACGTGTTGCAACGCCCCCTGCGGTCACGATCGCCTCGGAAAGAGGACGCGTCCCCACGACGGTCAGCGGAAGTGCCTGCAGTGTACGAACGAGACATTCACGCTGCTTCGAAGATATATGGCCAGCGATGCTGTCGGGAGAAAGCTGCGCTGCGCTCAGTACAATGTCAATCAGACGCTTTGGCAGGAGATCCATCATCCCATTGTGAAGGTGCTTCTGTTCATATTTTGCAAAATCCCGATCCAGTCGGTCACGTAATTTCTCATGGGTCAGCGCAGGTTTCAGGTTCAGATGAAGCGACAGTTCCTGTACGCCCTCTGCAAGCAGTTCAGACGCACGGCGGCTCAGCTGGAGGATAATCGGTCCCGTAACACCAAAATGAGTGAAAAGCATTTCGCCAAAGAAATGCTGCTCCTTTTTGCCGTTATGGCAGAGTGACGCACACACATTGCGCAGGGATAGGCCCTGCACATCCTTCACCCATGCCTCCCGTGTTACAAGCGGGACAAGTGCGGGAAAGATGGGTGTAACAGTGTGGCCTGCTGCACGTGCGAGCGCATAACCATCTCCTGTGGATCCCGTCGCAGGATAGGATGCACCACCCGTGGCAAGAATCACGGCGTCTGCCACAAGACATGAGCCATCCGAGAGACAGACGCCGTGCACAGAACCATCTTCAAGGATGAGTTTGCGCACTGCTGTATTTGTACGAACCTCTGCACCGCAGTCACGCAGATGATGCAGCATCGCATCGACCACATCGACGGCGCGATCACTCTGCGGGAAAACGCGATTGCCGCGTTCCGTTTTGAGCGGCACACCCAGTTTCTCAAAGAAGTTGATAACATCGGAATTATCAAAAGCACGAATGCAGCTGTTGAGGAATCGTCCATTCCCTACCACATTTTTGATAATTTCCGGGACATCATCTGCGCTTGTCACGTTGCAGCGGCCTTTTCCCGTGATCATCATCTTGCGGCCGACGCGCGGCATCTTTTCGAGCAGCGTTACGTTCCCGCCGTGTTCCGCCGCCGCTGCCGCCGCCATCATCCCCGCTGGTCCTGCGCCTACGACGAGAACCTTCCTCACTATGTATCCCTCCCGCTATTTTTTGCAGTTCATGTATCTCATCCAAAGTCAGATGACGAAATGCTCCGCAGGGCAGCCCATCCAGCGTCAGCATAGCAAAGCGGACGCGGCGGAGTCTTTGCACACGGCAGCCGACGGCGGCAAACATGCGCCGCACCTGTCGGTTCCGCCCCTCATGAATAATCGTCTCGACGAGCGTGCGTCCTCCCTCCCGGCGCAGAATGCTCAGCTGCGCAGGAGCTGTTTTCCCATCATCCAGAAGAATCCCCCGTCGAAGCTTTGAGAGCTTGTCCTCGGTGACGGTTCCTGTTACCTCTGCATGGTATACCTTGTCGATCTCAAAGCGCGGATGAAGGAGCCCCTGTGTCATAGCACCATCGTTTGTAATAATCAGAAGTCCCTCGGTATCCGCATCGAGTCGCCCGACAGGATAGAGACGTACAGGAAAATGCGGCAGGAGATCCAGTACTGTTCTGCGTCCCCGATCATCGTGCGCCGTCGAGAGACAGCCTCGTGGTTTATGGAGAAGAATATACAGCTTCTCCTCACTCCCCTGAACAGGTGTACCATCGACGGCGATTTTATGGAGCGATGGATCGTACTTGCTGCCAAGCATCGTGACGGGCACACCATCCACCGTAACGCGGCCGTCTCGTATCAACGCCTCTGCCGCCCGTCGGGAAGCTATCCCGGCATGGCTGAGAATTTTTTGCAATCGTTCTTCCATACTGTCTCTACCGCACTCTCACGGCCTGTGCCCCCATCAATGTAATGAGTTCCTCACGGATTTCGTGCGACCCGTCGATCCAATACGAGGACGCCAGCTGACGCCAGCTTCCATCACTCTTTACATAGACGGGATGCGTGCCTGCATACTTCGTAAACAATTCTTTCATCCTCGTCCATAGGACATGCCGGTCCGCATCGGGCGGCGGAACAAGATAGAACGATGTGCTGTATTCGTGCATCGGCCAGATCTCATCCGCCAGCACTTTCGGTTCTTCTCCCGACATGTCGACATGCCCCTGCACCACAAGCACACAATCTGGTTCAAGATCGGACACGTGAGCGTAGAACACGCGCGGAAATACTGTGAGCTCGATGTGTCCGCTGTAATCCTCCATCTCAGCAAAAAGCATTGTATCGCCTTTTTTTGTCGTGTAGCGTTTCGTATTGGTCAATATGCCTCCGATACGAACAAGTTGACGATCTTTACACCGTCCCGTTAAAATATCTGAAATTGGCAGGAGACAGGAAAGGGTATCACGGTAGTCATCGAGCGGATGTCCGGTGATGTAGAATCCCGTAGCCTCTTTCTCCCACATCAGACGTTCGCGAGGCGTACTTGGAGGAACTTCTACAGCATTCTGAACTTGATGGATGGATTCCATCGTATCCTGTCCAAACAGCCCCATCTGTCCGCTGATACGATCCCGCTGGGTTCGCGCAGCATCCTGCATCGCAGAGTCCAGAGAAGAGAGCAATTGATTCCGTTCGGTGCCAAGGCTGTCAAAGGCACCGCATTTAATCAGGCTCTCTATCGCACGCTTATTCAAAATGCGTACATCAACACGCGCACAAAAATCGACCAACGAACGAAAACTTCCATTTGCTGAGCGTACCTGTTCCATACTTTCGATCGCTGTCTCTCCGACGTTGCGCACTGCCGCGAGTCCAAATCGTATGGCACCGCTTTCAATACTAAATCCTGCTGTACTTGCATTGATGTCCGGTGGCAGAATTTTTATGTTCATCTGACGGCATAGCTGAATATAGACGGGAATTTTATCCGTTTTATCCATGATGCTCGTCAATACCCCTGCCATGAACTCCACGGGATAGTGCGCCTTGAGATACGCTGTCTGCCATGCCAAGAGACCATACGCGGCACTGTGAGATTTGTTAAATCCATAGTCAGCAAAATGTGTCAGGAGATCAAAGATATGATTGGCAAGTGCCGTCTCTATTCCATTTTTTTCGCATCCTTGGAGAAAAATCTCTTTCTGCGACATCAAAAGCTCATGTTTCTTTTTTCCCATGGCACGCCGCAGGAGATCCGCCTGTCCAAGGGTAAAGCCCGCCAGAATCTGGACGATCTGCATGACCTGCTCCTGGTAGAGGACAACGCCGAATGTCTCCTTGAGAATTGGTTCAAGAAGCGGATGCAGATAAACGACCTCTTTTTTTCCATGCAGACCGTCGATAAAATCGGTCACCATACCACTCCCCAGAGGGCCTGGACGATAGAGGGCAACCGTCGGAATGAGGTCGACAAACCCTTTGGGCTGAAGATCCTTGACGAGATTGGTCATACCTGCCGATTCCATCTGAAATACAGCACCTGTATCTCCAACACATAGCATTTGTGATGTTTTCTCATCGACAAGAGGAATCTGATCTACATTCAGCTCAATACCGTGTGACTGTCGTATATTCTTCACGGCATCGTCGATGATGGTGAGTGTGCGCAGTCCCAGAAAATCCATCTTGAGAAGGCCTAGTGCCTCCACGTCATCCTTGTCATATTCTGTGACCAGCGTACCGTCAGAGACCCACACGGGCACTTGACTCGTCAACGGCGACTTTGCAATCACAACGCCGGCAGCGTGAATCGAGGTGTTGCGCGGCAGTCCCTCGATCTTACGTGCGAGATCAATGACGCGATGCGCCTCCTCATCCTCTTCATACCGCTTGCGAAAGTCGGCGGACTCCTCAAGCGCGCGGTCTAGCGTGATATTCAGCTCGGCGGGGACGAGTTTAGTAATGGTTGACACTTCGCCAAACGGCATCTCCAGCACACGAGCGACATCGCGAATTGCACCTTTTGCCCCCATTGTTCCAAAGGTAGCAATCTGGGCGACATGATCCTCTCCATAGCGTTCTTTGACATACGAAATAACGCGACCACGATTGATATCGTCGAAGTCGATATCAATATCCGGCATCGACACGCGTTCTGGGTTGAGAAACCGCTCAAATAGAAGTGCATACTGTAAGGGATCAATATTTGTAATGCCAAGTAAGTAGGCAACGATACTTCCTGCCGCAGAGCCACGTCCCGGCCCGACCGCGACGCCATGCCCACGCGCATAGTTGATGAAGTCCCACACAATGAGAAAGTAGCTGGCGTACCCCATCTTATGAATGACACCGAGTTCGTAGTCCAGACGTTGACGCACCTCGTCCCTTGCCGTAGGATACCGTGCAGGAAGACGCTCTATACAAAGTGCACGGAGATAGGCATCATCTGTTGTATATCCATCGGGGAGCGGATAGAACGGCAGCTGCAGTTCCCCGAAGGTAAAGTCCACCTGACAGCGCGCTGCGATTTTTGCCGTATTCTCTATCGCACCTGGATAGTCGGTGAAGAGATCGGACATCTCTTCCTCGGATTTCAGATAATAGTCAGGGCCCGAAAAACGCATTCGATCGGGATCGTTGAGTGTGCGCCCCGTCTGCACGCAAAGAAGAATATCATGAAATTCACTGTCTTCTGCATGGACATAGTGTACATCATTGGTTGCAGTTAGCCCGATATCATATTTTTTTGCAAGATCCCGGAGTGCACGATTGACGGTCATTTCCTCCGGGAGTCCATGATTCTGAACCTCCAAGAAAAAATTATCCTTGCCAAAGATATCCCGATACTCGCGTACAAGCTGATCAGCAAGTTCCATATCTCCACGCAGGATGGCCTGTGGTATCTCGCCTGCCACACAGGCGGACAGGGCGATTAGCCCGTCATGAAAGCGATGGAGCAGCTCCTTGTCAATACGGGGCTTATAATAATATCCCTCGATGTTGGCGAGGGATATTAGCTGAACCAGATTACGGTAACCACACTCATTTTCGGCAAGCAGAATCAAATGATAATATCGTGTCCCATTCACCTCTGCACGTTCCTGCCGCTGACGTGGAGCGAGATAGACCTCACATCCAATGATCGGATGAATCCCCTGAGCCTTTGCCTCTTTATAGAAGGTGACTGCACCGTACATAACACCGTGATCGGTCATGGCGACTGCATCCATGCCGAGCTCTTTGGTTCGTCGCACAAGATCTTTGATGCGGCTCGCACCATCCAGCAGACTATACTCTGTATGTACGTGCAGATGCGCAAAGGCCATTGATGTCTTTCCCTCCTTAGGTCTGTTCACTGCCATTACGGATACGGGCATGCAGAAATGTATCCCATATCTCTCGATAGGCCGTTTCCAACCCATGCATATATTCCTGCGCATTCATGAGTGGAGCTTGCTTCATATTCGCACGCAGCCCTGCATGGTAGCCCGCGATCAGCTTGGGTGACTCTGCGAGCTGAACGGCACGACGAACATAGTTGATGTCGTTCTCTGCAATCAACTCACGTACGCCCGCATTGGTCAGAATGGACGCACCAAAGCGGGCACCATGCGTACGTCCACGCATGGAAACCACAGGGACGCCCATATAAAGCGCCTCACACGTCGTCAATCCACCATTATAGGGGGCTGTGTCCAGTGCAATATCGATATCGCGGTACTGCTCCAAATAATCGGGACTGAACGGGCGAAACTCGATCCGGTCAAGATCGAAGTTTAGTAAAGCAAGTCGTTTTTTGGCAAACTGCAGCCCCGCATCAATGCTTGCAATCTTCCCCTTGATGATGAGCCGTGAATTATTGACGGTCTCCAAGATGCCGCGCCATAAGAGCAGCATCTCATCCGTCACTTTGGCAAAATTATTAAAACTGCCAAATGTAACATATCCATTTTTACGCACCGGAGCCTCATATCCCGCCTCGGGCATCGCACGAATTACGTCCGGCATATAGCAGAGATGGGAATGCGGCAGACGGAGAATCTGTTCTGTAAAGCCCTTCTCTGCAAGCGTATCCCCCTTTGGAATGCATACCTCGTCGGAGAGAAAATAGTCTACCGTATGAAGCCCCGTCGTATTGGTGTAACCGATTCCAGACACCTGAACCGGTGCCGGACGGTACGCCATAATCGGAAGTGCATTGTCCTGTGAGTGTCCCGACAGATCGACCAGAATATCAATTTTATCCTCTGCAATGAGCCGTGCTGCTGTCCGTGGCGGGCGCCCGCGCAAGTCGCGCCACGTCACACGACGCGTGCGGAATCGCTCGGTCACTGCATCACTCCTGCCGAGCGCATAGCAGAATACCATGAAATGTTCGCCGTCAAAATGACGGAGCAATGGCGGGATAAAATAGGAAACAGCATGCTCCCGAAAGTCTGGAGATATATAGCCGATGCGCAGCTTTCGCTGAGATGAGCGCGCAATATGTGCATGTGTATATGGTGTCACATGGAGCAGCTCTTCGTAGTGCTCTGCCTTCTGTCGCCCCTCTTGCGCTCCGAGTTGACGATAGTTTCGCATGAAGAGATACTTGCTGTAAAGCTCCGCTGCAACGGAATCATCATCAGCAAGACGGCTCGACATGAGTAATTCATGCGCCGCTCCTTTTGCTTCGCCGACGAGATAGAGGGCATCGGCAAGCCAGCCGCGCGCACGTCTTAGGATCTGATGGTAGATTGTGTATGAGAGATCCTCTGCACCGAGCAGTTTCTCCTTATAGGACAATTCTTCAATGAGATCCGCCAAAAGAGCAATCTCATCATCCAGTCGAAAATCGAGTGCGGCAAGCCCTGCTTTCACTATACGGGCACGAGGATGACGCGGCTGAACACGAAGAACCTGATCAGCAAGTGTCTCTGCCTCGTCTGTACGGCCGCTGTAGAGTGCCACCTCGGCATTTACAGCGACAGCATCGACATCGCCGGCTTTCAGACGCTCGACCTCCTGCGCGCATGCACGCATCCCCTTTAGATCTCCATCGGAGGAAAATTTTGTTGCAAGGCGCAGCCAGTTCAGCTTCTCCTCGGCAGCATGTTCCTCCAGCGGCACCTGTTCCTGCATCTTCATCCCCCTTTCCCCTTTGACTCAGATCTCTGGCTGCAGTTCTTTCCCGTACTCCTGTAAAAAGATTTTCTGATCGTGCTTATACTCTGGTGCAAGCGGCTTTTCCTGCGGACAGTGAATGCACCAAAAATCTTCCTCCTGATTTGGGACAACACATCTGAACTCGTGACGCCGCATCTCCATACACATCGATGTATCATAGAAATGCCAACCCCTGAAGAGATCCTCCCGCCAGCGAACGCCATACTGTATCGCCAGAAAGAGGCCGTCTGCCGCCTCAACGTCAATGTGTGGTCCATTGGGCTCCATACAATGTGAGTCAATAACACTCTCTGTTTCACAGTGATGAAGAACACGCCCATAGGTGCGAAGTCCGTCCCACCAAACACCCGACTGCGGCAGGCTTCGGCATCCGATCACACCGACAAGGCCGATGGTCTCATCACGAAAAATAGAGAGCAGGTTGGCAATCACATTCTTATTGACCACAAGGACATCCTGGTGCAGATACACCATATAGCGCGCATTGGTTGCACGCGCCCCCTCGTTGTACCCTGAACACATGGATTGCGCACCGCGCACGGGGATATACTCGACAGTTATCCCTACGGGAACGGAGAGTGCCTTGAGATAGAGAAGGCATTCTCGGTACATATCTTCATCATTGACACAGGTGATAAAGGCTATTTTATGTTCATCCACGCACACGATCGGCTTACTCTTCATGCGTACATTCTCTCTGCAAACTCAGATACAGCTCCTGCTGAACAGGGGCGATACTCTCTGCTGCACTCTCATGCAGCAGTTGCTGGATATATACATCATGTCCTTGTGAGCATGCAAAAAGGGCACGATAGAATCGCTCAGTATGCACCACAGTCTCATGAATCAATGCCGCAAGATAGGCAGGAAAAATATTCAGCCGTGTTACTTCATCCCACAGCGAGCGCGTAGACTCTACTCGTACAACATCATACTCAATGCGGTGAAGGAGACGTACGATACACCTACGTTGTTCAGATGTATACATCGACTTGATCAGGGAGAGCTCCGGCATCGACCGATCTGCACGGATCAAGTAGAACTCTGCCTCCAGATCATCGTCATGATTCTCGAATCCGGCTGTTACGAGCCGGTCGATCATACCGGGCGGCGCCTTCCTTTGCTGTGCCTGACAGCGCACACTCTTATAGAAGGAAGCATACAGCAGTTTCTCAAACTCTGCACGTGCATAAAGACGCGAAACAATGGAATAATAGTGCCCGGCCATCAAATTTTGCAGGACAGACCAATGACGTATATTGCGGAAACTCGTCAGGAGTGCCCCTGTATCTTTTAGGAACAGGGAAAACCCTGCCGCGATATCCTGCGGATTATCCACATTTTCCAATGCCAGATCGGAAATAATATAGTCAAAACATTTTCGTCCATACGGCAGAGGGGTTGTAACGTAATCGAGTTCCTGCCAATGAACACCTGTGGGAATGTCTGTCGGATCGCATTCAGCGGCAAGTGCATGAAGCTCCGCATTAGGAAACATATCCCGCAGCTGTGGCAGATATTCAAGGCTTTCAATGATAAGTACACGCAGCGGAGCAGCATCAGGTACAAGAAAGGAAAGGAGCTCTGATCGAATCTTTTCAGCCAAACAATGTCCTCCCCCGCTTTGCCGTTAGGGAATCGCTGATAAAATGAAGTCCGTCAGATTGGCGTAGATTTTTCGCCCGATTGAGGAGGCAAACCGGACGCATAGCCAAAGCTATGTGGAGGATTTGCCGACAAAAAGCGGGCAAAAAAGATGCGCTAAGATGGCGGTGCTGAATTTATCAGTGCTTCCCTAAAAAATCCTGCCTTTTTTATAAAGGGTTTATGCAGTTCGTGTCGAAAATAATTAGAATGACATAAATAAGCTGATGCACCATGTACGCTACCCGTGGGGACGGGCACGGCGGACACGATGATGAATGATGACAGGAAGGGCGGGACGACGAATGACAAAATATTGGAAGGGAATCGCGCTCGGGACGCTGATGGCATTTGCTGTCGGCAGCGGCGTGAGTGCCGCCGCGTCAGGGGACGCACAGGCCGTGGCGGCACAGGCGCAGGGCACGGCGACGGCAGAGACGGCGGATGCGCCGATGGGGCTGTCTGCGCGCCTCGCGGCGAAGCGCTCCGCAGCGGACGCCAAGGCGGCGCAGAAGGCGGCGCGTGACGCGAAGAAAGCAGAAGAAAAACGCGAGAAGAAGGCACGTTACAAGACCCTTTTTGTGGACAACGGCTTTACCTACTATCTGGACTCCAAAAACTCACGTTGGGTGCTGCGTCCGAACAGCGGCAGGGAGCGCATGAT
>ERZ772766.579-NODE-579-length-21096-cov-4.711991_pt1 | contig 21096 bp, 18 predicted proteins | sample MGYA00511379_ERZ772766 | MGnify/ENA primary metagenome ERZ772766 (study PRJEB29015, sample SAMEA2737895) | human oral metagenome | biome: human oral; feature: human-associated habitat; material: dental | place: China | collected 2116 ...
TGACATTAAATTCGATGATAAATGATCTGGAAGAAAAGACAGATGAAAAAATAAAGATGCCACAACTTATAGATGTGGTTGAAGAAGCTGTATTAATGGGAGCTCGTGGAAATTCAGGAACAATCTTGTCACAAGTAATTACAGGATTTTTAAGAGGAATTGGAGAAAAAGTTAAACTATTGCCTAAAGACGTGGCAGAAGCTCTTGTGAGTGCAAAAGAAACTGCATACAATGCTGTAAGTGAACCTATTGAAGGGACAATGCTGACAGTTATTAGAAAAATTTCTGAAAAGGCTACAGAATGTGCAGATAAATTTGAAGATTTAGTGGTATTTTTAAAGGAAATTGTAGAAGCTGGAAAGAAGGCTGTAGATGAAACACCTGAGCTGCTTCCAAAATTGAAAGAGGCTGGAGTAGTTGATGCAGGTGGAAAAGGTCTATTTTTCTTTTTTGAAGGATTTTATAAGGTTACAACTGAATTAAACTTGCTAGCAGAATTGCAAAAGGCTCAAGTAAAGGAAAATGAATTTGACAAAACAATAGCTAATATTAACCACGATCCTGAAAGCATACATTTCCAATATTGTACAGAATTTATCATTCTAAATGGTAATTTTGATACAAATGAATATAAAAAACGTGTATTAGAACTGGGAGATTCGGCAGTATTTGCACAAACTTCTAAAAAATTCAAGACTCACATTCATACAAACCATCCTGGAAAAGCAATTGAAATTGCATTGGAATATGGACCACTAGAAAAAATGAAAGTGGAAAATATGAGATTACAGCATGATAATTTACAAATTTTTAGTGAAAAAGATGAAGCAAAAATTTTTACAAATAAAAAAATTGATAAAACAAAATCGGCATTTGTGATTTTGGCAGATTCTGAAAATTTGAAGGATGAGTTTTTAAAACTTGGTGCAGATGTGGTAATCTTGGGAGGACAAAGTAAAAATCCAAGTGTTCAGGAAATATTAAATGCCATTGGAAAAACTGAAAAAGAAAATGTTTATATTCTTCCAAATAATAAAAATGTAATTACAACAGCAAAAATAGCATCTGAAAAATCTAAAAAAACAGTTATCGTTCTAAATACAAAAACAATGCTTGATGGATATTATTTCTTAAAAAACAAATATTCTGATATTGATGAATTAAAAGAAGCAGCATCTAGAAACTACTCTGTGGAAATTACAAAAGCTGTGAGAGATACAAAAATTGAAGATTTATCAATAGAAAAGGATGATTTTATTGGACTTATAAATGGAAAAATAAAATATGCAAAAAAATCATTAAAGGAAGTAACAGATGCTATAATAGATGACTTGGTAACTAAAAATACAATAACTGCAGTTGTTGTAAGTGGAAATGAAAAAGATGAAACTGCACAAAAAAGTATTGAAGAAAAATTAGCAGGATTGAAAACTACAATTATTAATGGAAATCAGGAAAATTACTACTATTATTTATACATTGAAAATAAAGACCCAAATATGCCTGAAATTGCTATTTTAACAGATTCTGTCTCAGACTTGACAAATGAAGACATTGAAGGGCTTCCAATAAAAATAGTGCCTTTAAAAATTGATATAAATGGTGAACTTTACAAGGATGGAGTGGAAATTTCAAAATCAGAATTTTGGCATGAAATGCTAGACAATGATGCAAGAATTAAAACATCTCAACCATCACCGCAAGACTTTTTAAATGCCTACAATAAGCTATTTGAAAAAGGATATAAAAAGATTATTTCAATACATCCATCATCAAAATTAAGTGGAACAATACAAGCAGCCAAAGTTGGAAGAAGCCTTACAAATAGAGAAAACGACATAGAATTAATCGACAGTTTAGGAGCTTCGTTATTACAAGGATTCCTTGTGCTAGGAGCAGCAGGAAAATCAGTAAGAGGAGAAAGCTTTACGGAAATTATAAACTGGGTAAATAACTTTAGAACTAAAGGTAAACTCCTTATGATCATTCCAGATTTAAAATATCTTGAAAAAGGTGGAAGAATTGGGAAAGCAAGTTCAACAATAGCTGGAGCGTTGAATATGAAACCTATTTTAACTGTAAATCAAGGGGAAGTTACAGTTGAGAAAAAAGTTCTTGGCGAACGTAATGCACAAAAATATATTGAAAAATATATTGAACGGGAAAGCAAAAAACAAAGTATCGTACTTATGAGCGGATGGGGCGGAACTCCAACTGAACTTGAAAATGTCGTAAGAATTTATTCTGAAATCGAAAATAATCCAAAAATAAATTCATTAATACTAAATCGGGAAATCGGAGCTGTAATAGGAGCTCATGCAGGTCCAGTTTATGGAGTATTTATATTTCCAAGATTAAGTTAATTAATCTTTTAACATAATAATCAGAAAGAGGGACAGCTTTGAAATTTAAATTTTTTGATAAAATAAATTCAACAAATACATATTTACGACGACAACTAAAAATCGAAGAATTTGAAGTAATCGTAGCAAAAAATCAGACAGATGGAAAAGGAAAAAGAGATAGTACGTGGATTTCAAGTGAAGGTGCTGCTCTCTTTTCTTTTGCTGTTAATGACAATTATGAACTGGATGAAAAAATTACAATTTTCACAGGATATATTGTCTACAAAATACTAAAAAATTATATAGAAAACAAAGATAAGCTAACTTTCAAATGGCCAAATGACATTTATTATGAAAATAAAAAAATATGTGGAATACTTTGCGAAAAAGTAAGAGATCACATAATAATTGGAATTGGAATAAATATCAACAATACCAATTTTGGAATATTTCGTGAAAAAGCTATTGCACTTGTGGAAATTACAGGAAAAAAATACTCGGTACAAGGCATAATAGAAGAAATTGTATCAACTTTTGAAAATGAATTTCACAGCTTGAACCGAGAATGGGAAAGTATATTGCATATAGTAAATGAAAATAGTTATTTAAAAGGTAAAAAAATAGTAATTCAGCAAAATGGAAAACTTTCAAAAAAAGAATACAGATTTTTACGTGTAGATAGAAGAGGTAGAATTTCGATTATTGCTAAAGGAGATAGTGATGAATTAAAATTTACTTCGTTACAATTTAAAGTTATATAACTCAATAAAAAATAAAAAGGAATATCTCTTTAATCATAAAGGATATTCCATATTTTTATAACAAATTTTACAACTCTCCATTTTCTTTCATCTCTTCCAAAAACCTATCAATTCCCGACTGCCAAGCAGGAATTTTCTCTCCTAACAATTTCTCAACTTTGCTAGAATCCAATTTAGAGTAAGCCGGTCGTTTTGCAGGAAGATTGAAATCAGCCGTCTTAGCTCTTCCCAATGTTCCATTCCAACCAATTTTTTCCAAAACATACTTTGCTTGATCGTATTTACTTGCGATTCCATCATTTGTAATGTGATATAAACCAAATTTTTCAGTTTGGATTAGTTTCCAGGAGAACTCAGCCAAATCCACTGAATACGTAGGAGCTGACACTTGGTCATCCACAATATTCAATTCATTTCTTGATTTACTCCAATTTATAACTTGCTTATTAAAATTGTTATTCGCTATTCCAAACACCCATGAAGTCCGTATTACAAAAGATTTATCATATATTTTAAGAACTTCTTTTTCACCTTTAGCTTTTGATTTTCCATACTCTGACAACCCATTCGTTTCTTCTTCTTCCAAATATGGAGAACTTTTATTTCCATCAAACACAAAATCCGTCGAATAAGTTACAAAGATTGCTCCTATTTCTTTAGAAATTTCAGCTAACTTTTTAGGAGCTTTAGCATTTAATAGCCAAACTTTCTCATCATTTTCTGCCTTATCCACATCATTATACGCCGCACAATTTATTATATGAGTAATTCCTCTATTTCCTTGAAAAAATTTCTTTAATTTCTCATCATTTGTGATGTCCAATTCTTTAGAATCAGTTGCGATGTATTCAATATTTTTTCTATCGAATATTTTTTTGAAATCGTGTCCTAGTTGACCGTTTGAGCCTGTTAGTAGTATTTTCATATTGTTCCTCTAACTTTCATATTTCATTCACGTTCCATTAATTTTTTCAAATATTCTTTTGCCTTATCTTTTAATTCGGGATGTCTTAATCCAAATTCAATATTTGCAACAAACATTCCAAATTTATTCCCTGTATCATATCTTAATCCCTTGTAATCATATGCATATAACTTCCCACCATCATTTTTCATACTTAAAATTGCATCTGTTACCTGTATTTCCCCACCTTTTCCAGGTTTAGTATTTTTTAAATATCCAAATATTTCTGGTTCTAAAACATATCTTCCAAGTGCCGCTAATCTACTTGGTGCCTCATCTAAATTAGGTTTTTCAACAAAATTCTCCACTTCCACTGTTCTTTCATCTATCTTTTTCAAAGGTTTTATTATTCCATATTTATTTACATCTTTCTCAGGAACTTTTTGTACACCTAAAATATTTCCACCATTTAATTCAGAATACTTATTTATCAATTGTTTTATTGCCGGCAATTCTCCTTTTGTTTTATCAGTATAAACAATATCATCTCCCAAAACTACGACAAATGGCTCATCTCCTACAAATGCTTCGGCACAACCAATCGCATGTCCTAAACCTAGTGGTTTTTTTTGTCTTACATAATAAATATTCGCTAATTTTGAAATATCATTTATCACTTTTAATAAATCTTTTTTCCCTTTTTCTTCAAGTGTCTTTTCCAGCTCAAAAGAATAATCGAAATGATTTTCTATTGAACTTTTATTTCTTCCTGTTACAATAAGTATTTCTTCAATTCCTGAATCTACTAATTCTTCAACTAAATATTGCAATGCTGGTTTATCTACCACTACTAACATCTCTTTAGGCTGTGCCTTTGTTGCAGGCAACACTCTTGTCCCTAATCCTGCAGCAGGTATTACTGCTTTTCTTATTTTTTTCATAATTTTTCTCCTAAATATAATATATTTTCTTATTTTAAGTATACCATATTTTTTAATATTTGCGACTATTTTCCCATTTCCAAGCCGAATCAATAATCTCTTCTAAGGAATATTCTGGCTCCCATCCTAATTCTTTCTTAGCTTTCTCGCTATTAGCAACCAATATTGCTGGATCTCCTGCTCTTTTTTCCACAGTTTCCACTTTAAAATCTTTTCCAGTTACTTCCTTTACTTTTTCAATAACTTCCTTAACCGAAAAACCTTCTCCACTTCCAAGATTATAGTTTAAACTTTTATTCTCCTTCAACATTTTTTCCATACCCAAAATATGTGCTTTTGCCAAATCATATACATGAACAAAATCTCTTATACAAGTACCATCTTTTGTAGGATAATCATCTCCAAATATTTTTATGCTCTCTCTTTTCTCACTCGCTGCCTGTAAAATTAATGGAATTAGATGTGTTTCTGGAATATGACTTTCCCCAATTATTCCATCTTTATCACTTCCACTCGCATTAAAATATCTCAAAACAACACTTTTCAAGCCATATGCAGCATCATAATCTTCAAGTATTTTTTCTACCATTAATTTGCTCTTACCATACGGATTAATTGGTAATTGTTGGTGAGTTTCATCTATCTTTTCTTTAACAGGTTCTCCAAAAGTTGCTGCTGTAGAACTAAAAATAAAATTCTTAACTCCTGATTCTATCATCTGATCTAATAATTTTGTTACTTTAACAACATTATTTTCATAATATTTAGCTGGTTCTTGAACTGATTCTCCGACTTCAATAAATGCTGCAAAGTGCATAACTGCCGTAATATCTTCAGTGTCAAACACTTCTTTTAATTTTTTTCTATCTCCCAAATCACCTTTTATAAATTTTACATTTAATATTTCAGCTACATCTTTATAGCCTTTTGATAAATTATCATAAATTATTGGATTATACCCACTTTTTTTTAATAGATTTACTGTGTGAGAACCGATGTATCCTGCTCCTCCGATTACTAGTATGTTTTTCATAAATCTTTCCTTTCTTTTTTGATACTTTTATCAAAAAAAATTCCCACAAATATTAAAAAACTTTTTTGCAGGAATCTTTTGTTAATACCTCTTGAAAATATCTATTTACCTTTAAATCCAAAATTATTCTTAAATTATTTTTTCATTCCTATAAATTTAATTTCTATATTTTTTCTATTTTCATTATACAAGCACCACTTTTTTGTGCCGCTTTTATCCCCACAGCAGAATCTTCAAAAATCAAAGTATCCTTAGGTTTTATACTAAAATAATCCATTGCTTTTATAAAACCTTCTGGATTAGGCTTTTTATTCTTCACATCTTCAGCAGTAATAAATAATTCAAAAATTCCCTTCTTATTAAAAAAATCTAAAATTTCTTCACTATTTTGCTTAGAGGCTGTTGTTACTAATGCTAAATAATACTTTTCTTTTAAAAGTTCTATTACATTAAATAAATGAGTATTTATTTTAGCATATTTTAAATTATCTTTATAAATATTTTTTTTTATAATATGTACTTTTTCCATTTCTTCTTCTGTTAAATTAATTTTTAAAAGAAACTCTTTATAATGTTTCCCGTAGCATTCTTTCATAAAAAAATCGTAATTTAACTCATATCCTAATTCATTTAATGCTTTTTTATATGATTGATAATTCACTTCTGAAGTATCAAATAAAGTTCCATCTAAATCACATAAAATTAATTTATTTTTTTTCATTTCCATCACCATACATTTCTATAACATCATTTAATACCATTAATAACCCAGCATAAAACATCAAAACTCTATCTTTATCTATTCTAACTTTATATGGCATAAGTCTTAACCAGTGTATTACTTCATGAAAATAAATACTTCTAACAGTTTCCTTGTTAAATTTTGAATTCATGTATTCATTTAATTTTTCATAAAAATAAACATATGTATGAGATTTTGTAAATAAAAAATTAATTCTATTCTCATCTGCACTAACATCATAAGTTTTCATCATAAACTCATAACCACCGTGTATTGATTGTAACAATTTCCCATAATCTAAATTAGATGAATCATGAATATTTCCTGTATTAGGATCAATTATATAAAAATCATCTTCTCCATTATTTCTTTTTGTACAAACAATATTTTCAATAGTTAAATCCCCATGCAAATCTGAGTATGTATCATTTTTGAATATTTCATAAAGATAATCTTTCGATAAATATTTTAAATAATAAGACAAATTTTTGTATTCTCTTCCATTTATAACTATTTCATCATATTTTGCTAATTTTTTTATAGCAGGAGCTTCCAATATTTTTTCAATGTTTGCTACAACTTTTGAATTGATATACTTATATATTGTTTCTTTATCTGATTTTCTGACATTATTCGTATAAACAAACCTATTTAAAGACTCTAATGCTCTTTTCATTATATCCCATCCTTTTTCATATGGCATCGAGTGAGCATACTCAAATAAAACTACTGCATCAGAATTATAAGGCATATCATAATAACAATATTCACTTGTTTTTTCTTGCTCAATAATTTTAGGTAACGGTAATCCTCTTTTATCATTTTCTTCTATCCAGACTATTTGATCATATAACTTTTCTCTATCTTCAAAAGCGTATTTTCTATAAAACATTTTATCGTCTTTCATGCACAGCATTGTCGTTGCATTTGAACCTGCAGAAAAATCTCTTATAATATTGATATTTTGATTTATTTTTAAATAATTTTCTATATAGGTCTTATCCTCATCCATAAAATATTTTTCTAAAAATTGTAATTTTTCTTTATTATTTTGATTAGGTAATAAATTCAAGTATTTTTCGTCTTTTTGATTTTTAACCATGGAAGAAAATTTATCTTTAAAAGCTACAGAAATAATTAACATTTCTATTATTGAAATTAAGATGTAAGCATAAAATAATACTGGTATTTTAGACATTATCGCCAATTGATTTACTCCGAAAGTATCATTTGAAAAAAATATAATAAATATGTCTACTAATTTAAAATTATACCCTTTCGTCATTAAAAATAATGAAAAAATATAATAGGAAAATAAGTAGATAACCCACATCGATATTGTCAACGCCACCATTTTTATTTTATTCATTTTCTTAAAAATATCTTTAAAATTCCATATCAATGACCACATAAATTTTAAAACATTGAGTTCTATATCCTGATTAAATAATGAAGCTACTTTTAATGAAATAATTTTTATATATTTTTTTAGTCCATAAACTAATATTAATATAACTACTATAAAAATTGAGAAAAATATATAAAATATAAAGCTTCTTTCAATTTGCTTATTTGAAACTTTAAACATAAATATCGAAAAAATAATTCCAATTGTTATAACATCTAATACTCTATCTACTATAACTGTCGATAATGAAAAAACATATTTATTTTTCATTTCCTTTCCAGAATATATTGCTCTAAATATATCTCCAACTATTCTAAAAGGAAAAATTAAATTTATTAAATTACCATATGCTAAAGCTTGTATTAAATTTCTACGTCTAGGTTCTTCATAAACTTCAATAAACATCGTCCATCTCAAAACTCTTATTACTTGTGCTAAACACAAAACACTTGCAGCAACTATAAGTAATCCTATACTCATTTTTTATCCCCTTTTTATATTAAATCTTTAAAATCATAATTTTTAGCTTCTTCATATTCTTCTGGTGTTCCAAAAGATATATGTAAATCAGTTAAAAAATACTTTATCTTCATATTTTTTTCAGCCATAACATTATATATTCCACTAATAAAATATTCATCATATTTACAATTTTCTAAATATTCTTTAGCTGAATTTTCAAAAATATTCTTATTTTTAAAATAATATGCTCCGCAAATTGCCTTATCGCTTATAACTTTCTTTTCCATCGTTCTTTTTACATTTCCTTCATTATTTGTCTCAATATAACTAAATCTTGGATCATTAGAAGTAAATGTTAGAATCGCTCCATCTATATCGTTATTATTTTTTAAACTAAAATTATAGAAAGAATTACATATAAAACAATGATCACAATCATTAAATAATATTGGACTATCATTCTTAATTAAATCTATCCCTTCTAAACAACTCAAAACTGCTCCATTTAGCACGCTATTAATAATTTTTAACTTAGCATTAGGATAGTATTTTAAAATTTTTTCATCTATTTTATATTTTCTTATATGTTCTTCCAAAACTACAAATACAAGTTCTTCTATCTCAACAAACTTTACAATTGATTGAGTCGCCCAAAAGAAAAATGGTTTCCCATTTATTTCAATTAATGGTTTTGGGATTTTAATCCCCTTTTTTTTAAATCTTGTTCCGCCTCCAGCCATAGGCATTATTAAATTAATTTTTGACATTTTTTTATCTTCCTTCCTTTTCTTTGTCTAATTGACTTAATAATTCACATTCATTTTCTATTACTCGTTTAAGTCCTTCATTTACACCTACTCTCGGTTCCCAATTATATTTACTTTTTGCATAGGAATTATCACAAAGTGAGTACTTATTAATTTCCTCTTTTAAAATTGAATCTTTTATTTTATAAAAACCTTCATAAAGTTCAGGATACTTTTCCCAATAATGAGCATCATCAGCATATTTCGCTTTTATATTTTTACCCATTATTTTTGAGGCTATTTCATACATTTCATTTACAGAATAGTTTGTCAATGAAGAACAATTAACACAATCAAATCCTTCTCCTTTTTGAACTGCAATTGCTAGATCAATTAAATCATCTACATAAATATAATCTCTTCTTTGATTTCCATCTGAATGAAAAACTGGAATTCTATCATAGTATAATTCTCTAATCATATAAGCAACAAAAGGAGGTTGCTTCCTTAAACAATCTATATGAGGTCCATAAACATTTGCAAAACGAATACAAGTAACATTCATTCCATAAGTATCACAAAATGACTGTGCAAATCTTTCTGCAACATATTTTGTATTTGGATAAATTAATGTAGGAAGTTCAAATTTATCTTCTTTAGTCGGAAAATTTTTATCATTTTCATAAATTGCATTTGTACTTGCTTGAATAACCTTATTTACCCCAAATTTTCTACTAATTTCTAATATATTTACAAAACCAGTTGTATTAACATCTACTGCCTCTTGCGGATTAGATTGGCAATCTGGAAGAGGTGCTATACCTGCGATATTATAAACATAATCGATATTTCCATCTTTTAATAATAATTCTACACCATTTCTATCTCGAATATCCATTTTAATTATTTCATCTCTAAAATCATGATCTGGAAAAATAAGATTATCTTCTTTTCCATAAGAAAAATTATCTATAAGTATAACTTCATCTCCATTTTTCCATAATCTATATGCAAGCTGTGAACCAATAAAGCCTGCTGCTCCTGTTACTAATATTTTCATATTCTCACCCTTTCAATTTTTTATTTTTTAAATTTTTTTTTAGTTTTAAAGTAGATTTTATCATTCTACTTGTTGCATTAAATAACGAAGTCCAACCCGTTCCAAAAAATGCTTCCCCATTTGTTCTTTCAGAATACTGAATATTGTACCTCTTTATATCTAGTTTTTCTTTTTTTGCCATATATAACGCATATGTGTCAAGAGCAAAATCCTTAGGATAATTCTCATCCCAAAGTTTAAAAAAATCCCTATGAAAAAAATTAGGTTGTGCCCCAATATCATATAAAAAACTCCTAAATAAAATGGATTCAAATAAAGACATTCCTAAAGTAACTAATACTTTAAAAAATGGTCTTTTTTTTCTAGTTCCCTTTATAAATAAATTCTTATTCCAATAATTTTCTTCTAGTATACTGTAAGATTTTAATACATCTTTAGGAGTAGCCTGCATATCTGCATGCGTCCAACCTATAAATTTCCCCTTTGTCTCTTTCAATCCCTGAATAATTCCATATCCATATCCTTGATTAATCGGTACATATACACTTCTTGCAAATGTATACTTTGGAAGAAGTTCTTTCAAAACTTTATCTGTATTATCATTTGATCCATTATTTACTAAAATAATTTCTATTTCCTCATTTTTGATACACTCTCTAAATCTTTCGAGTATCAAAGGGATATTTTTTTCTTCGTTATAACAAGGTATAACTATTGACATTTTCATAAATTACTCCTTATTTTTTATCTATAAATATAAACCATTTGTTTAATACAAAAGTTACTAAAATCATAACAATTGTTAACACCAATCTACTCCAATAAATTGGAAATTTAAAAAAACTAATTGCTACATAAAATAATATTGTATCAATTATTAGTGATAATATTCTCATAATTATAAATTTCATAAATTGCTTTTTTGCTTCTAAAGTATTTCCTCTAGCTGAATAAGAAAAAACATATCTTTGATTTAAAATATAATTAACAACTACACTAATTGTATACGAAATAATATTGGCTAAAATATAATACATTCCAAAATCAATAAATACTTTTAATAAATATAAATTTATTATTGTTGTAGTAGCACCAGAAATACCATATCTAAATATTTCTATCATCTGTTTTTTCAATCATTTCATCCTTTCGCTTTTTAAAATATACTAATGTTAAAATTATTTCTATAATTCCTATCAGTCCTAACCATAAAGTTACTTTCCAACTTGCTGGAAAATATTTTATTTCTAAAACTGCATTGTTTAATCCAGATGGAATGTTATCTAATTTCATTAAACCTTTTTCATTCGATATATTAACTTTTTTTCCATTTACATATGCTTTATAACCACGCCACCAAACTTTACTTAATATTATAACTCCATTTGAAGTAGATGTTATTGAATATTTTTCTATATTATTTTTATCTTCTAAAACTTTATTTACTGTTATTCCATTTGAAGCATAAGATACATTCCCTAATATCCGCCTATCTTTTACATAATAAATAACATCCGAATTACTATTAACCTCTCTTGAAAAATAACCACAACTTTCTAATTTCTTTTTCATATTATCGTTTAATTTATCTTTCCATATTGGGATTGAAGTAATATTCATTAAATCAAAATAACATACATTTCCATTATTATATTTAGAGGATAAATTAATAATTGTTTCATCAGGATTATTAAATATAGCTTGTGAATTTTCCGTTCGTAACAACTTTATTAAATTTTTATTACCTATTGGGTCATCTCCATTTACAGATTTTATATTATATAATAAAAAATGTGCTGAATGAATATCCTCTATATTTTCTTTAGGATCTTTCCCATTTGTTAACGATAATGTATATCCTCCACTGCTAAAATCATTTTCTTTGTTAATTTTATCTTGAAGTCCTGGAAATGATAGAATTCCATCTACAGAAGGTTGTACAAATAGCATTAATAATAACATCATCACAGAATAAATTATGGTTGGGATAAAACTAAATTTTTCTTCTACACATACTATATACAAATAAGACAAAGTTAATATTACAAAAATAATATTTGCAAATAAAATTTTTAATTGATCAGTTTCTAACTTAAAAAATGATAATACTGATGATAGTATCACTATACCGATAAAAACTTGAACTCTTTTTTTACTAAAATTCAATTTTGTAACATTAATTACATATAAAGAAAATATTGTTATTAATACTGAAAAAAACTGTAAATATCTCAATGGATGTTTCATTAAAACCATATCAGCTGGTGTTTGAGAAAAAATAAAAAAAATCAAAACTAATAAAAATATAAATTTTATATTCTTATCTTTAAATAAATTTTTCCATTGATTTACAAAACAAATTACAAATAAAATAAAAATTGAAGAATATCCAATAGGAATATATGTCATAAGATATCCTCCGAATCTATTAAACCAATCATAATACACTGGATTAAAAGTCATAACAACTGTATTTAAGGAAGGTACTAAAAAATTACCCCCATTAGAAAATACATTAAGTCTCAATAATAAAGAAGAAGATATTATGTATTCCGCATATATATTTAATACAATCATAAATATTCCTATATTTATTAATATAAAAAATACTGTACCTTTATATTTTTTATCATAAATATTCTCTAATATAAAAATTAATATACAAAATAAATAACCTAATACAAATTGTGGAATTCCTGTAGCAAACAAATTATATACTGTAAAAATATACAATATTAAATATTTCATTGAAAAATTTTTTCTCAACAAAAAAATTGAAGCTAATCCTGCCATAAACCATGTATATCCATAAGCATATGACCACCAACTAGCTAAATAAAAATAAAGATATACCGGATTAATCGAAACTAAAAATGCAAAAACTATCTTAAATGTCTTATTTAACGATAGAGCTTCACATAATTTAAACGAAAAAAAAGCTAAAATCATCGTATTCAAAAAAGCAAAAATATTCGCAATTGTTACTAATGATTGTATCTTAGCAGCAATTATTGACATAATCATATTCTGAGGCAAAAATATTGGTCTATTTAAATCTATCATTAAATTTTGTCCAATAAATGTTTTCTTAATAATAAAAGGTATCTCTCCTTTTAACCAAGCTTTACCAGATTGCCTTAAATAAGGTAAAAGTTCTGTTTGTGCATCATCAAAAAAGAAAAAACTTTTATTTGAAAATGTACATACAACAACAATAAATAAAGCTATTATCATTGAATAACATAAATTTAAACTATTTCTTTTTAAAAATTCTTGTATATGATCATTTATTTTAAATTTTTTTCTTATACTTAACTTCATTTATAAACTCTCCTTGTTAAAATTTAAATTTTAAACATTGTAAAAATAAAAAATCTAAAAATCTAAGTATTTTACTTATAAAATTGTTTTTCCCAAAATTCTCGACTAGTAAATTCATCATAAGTTGATAAATACTCTTTATGTAATTTTCTATATTTCAATGTCAATTTTAATATTGCACCAAAATATTTAAACAATACTTTAAAAAATTTTACTTTACTATGCTTTAAAATAAAACCTTTATTAGATAATTTATGTAAATAGAGAACTTCTTTATATCTGAATACTTTTCTCAATGTTCCACCAAATCCTTTTTTTTGTTGAACCATTCCAGATTTAAAAAATATTGTTGGTATCAGATGACCATTTAACGTTATCCATCTAAAGAAAGTCTTTAATTTTTTTTCATGTACTTCTACTTCTTCACCATTTTCATTTTCTTCAAAAGTAATCGATCGATCTACCTCTGTTAATGGAATATCTATAACCTTTTCTTCTTTTGCTAATGCTGCTATTTCTGGTCTTCTTTTCATCATATTTACATTTTCTCTCCAAAAATTTGGACCTTTACAGACATCTTCTATTGCATAAACAGTTGCTAAAGCTGTTTCATAGTTATATGTAAGAAGATTTCTAGCTAAAAATAAAAGCGATATTTTAATAATAGATTTTAAACTACAAGGAACTAAATTATGAAATCTTTGCATTATATGATTTCTTGTATCTAAATAAGCTGGAACTACTCCATTTTTTATTTCAAAATCTCCTTGCCAAGAAGAAATACCATTTAATGTTATAATATTAAACTTATGTGACAATCCAAATCCTATATCATCTCCTCTTACAAAATATGGAAACGCATAATGTCTAACTTCTGATATTGGGAACGCAAAAAACCACCATCCACCATAAGCCGGTATAGCAACCTCCTCTTCATTCTTTAATAAACATCTATAATCTCTTAAATCAAAATTATTATTTATAGGTTGCCAATAACCTGGAAATTTTGCTCCATTTTCATATTGAATATAACTTTTGGCTTCATTTAACATAGCGCCAGCTATTGAAAGATTATCTTTTTTTGCAAATTCTAATAAATTTATTGTTCTTTTTATTCCTTCTACTTCACATGAAGCATCGTCATCCATAAATAAACAATGAGTATACTTTTTTTGATCTTGTAAATAAATCAATCCTCTAGTAAATCCACCAGCACCTCCTAAATTTGCATTTTTTATAATATTAACTCCTTTTACTTCTGGTAAATTTTGACTATTGTCAACTATATTTAAACTCACTTTTCCCTTAAATTCTGGAACTTCTATTAATTCTTTTTTTAATCTTTCCATTGCTGGTAAAACATATTGCTGTCTGTTAAAATGCGTTATAACAATACCTAAGTTTATATTATTCTTTATTTGAGTATTTGTAAAATATTCAAAACTATATACTTCACTAGTATCCAATCCTCTGATTTCAAAGAATAACATTCCATTTTTTAATTCATTAAAAAAATATAATGGTATTAAAATTTCTTCAATGTCTTTATTTTCAAAATATAACTCACTTAAAACTCTATTGCTAGAATACAAACAACTTAATTTAAAAATTATTTTTATTTTTCCCTTAAATTTTATTTTTAAATTCAAGTCTTCTATAACTGTGTTATTCTTCCATTTTCCAACTGTAAAACTATTAAAATATGTATCAGTAAAAACTCTTCCATTTTTTTCAAAATGAATAATAGAATTTTTTAAATCTAAACTTGCAAATTCATTTACTCTAAAGTATAAGTCTTGCTCTGTACATAAATTAATTTTAGGAAATACACTTCTTTGTATTATATTCATTACATTCCTCCAAACTCTTCTTCAACCACTTCTAAAGCAACTTCAAATACATGGTGCATATCATAATATTTATAATTAGCTAATCTTCCACCAAATATTACATTTTTTTCTTGTTTTGCTAATTCTTGATATTTTTTAAATATTTCAGCATTTTTATCGTTATTTACTGGATAATAAGGTTCATCTCCTTGTTTCCATTCTGCTGGATATTCTCTAGTTATAACTGTTTTTGGCTGTTTTCCAAATTCAAAATGTTTATGTTCTATTATTCTTGTATAAGGTACTTCTCTTTCATTGTAGTTTACTACTGCATTCCCTTGGTGATTTTCTTCATCTAATATTTCATGTTCAAATCTTAAACTTCTGTATTCTAAAACACCAAATTTATAATCAAAATATTGATCTATCATACCTGTAAACACTACTTTATCAGCTTTAGCCAATAATTCTTCTTTTTTTTCAAAGAAATCAACATTCAATTCTACATCGATTCCTTCTAACAACTTATCAAAAATTACATTGTATCCACCTTCAGGAATTCCTTGATATTTATCATTAAAATAGTTATTATCATAAGTATATCTTACAGGCAATCTCTTAATAATAAATGCTGGTAATTCTGTTGTACTTCTTCCCCATTGTTTTTCAGTATAACCTTTTATCAATTTTTCATAAATATCTTTTCCTACCAAAGAAATCGCTTGTTCTTCTAAGTTTTTAGGTTCTGTAATTCCAGATTCTTTTATTTGTTCATCAATTTTAGCTTTAGCTTCTGCCGGAGTCACAACTCCCCACAATTTATTAAAAGTATTCATATTGAATGGTAAATTGTATATTTCACCTTTATAATTTGCTATTGGTGAATTTATATAATTATTAAATGTACAAAACTGATTTACATAATCCCATACTTTTTTATTACTAGTATGAAAAATATGTGCTCCATATTTGTGAACATTTATTCCTTCAATATTTTCACAATACATATTTCCACCAACATGATCTCTTTTGTCAATCACTAAAACTTTTTTACCTCTTTTATTTGCTTCATAAGCAAATGTTGCCCCAAAAGGCCCTGCTCCTACTACTAAATAATCATATCTCATTTCTACTTAATTTCATAGTTGAAAACTACTACTTTTCTCCTTTCTAATTTTTTTATTTATTATATATTTTACCTAACTATTTTTATATGCTTCACAAACCTTCTTAGTATCTCCAACCATTTTCAACTTTCCTTTTTCCAACCAAACAACTCGATCACATAATTTTTCCACCTGCTCAATTGAATGTGATACAAATAATATACTTGTACCTTGTGCCATCATTTCCTTTATTTTCTGTTCACATTTTTCCTGAAAATGAAAATCTCCTACTGCAAGAATTTCATCAGCTATTAAAATATCTGGCCTAACTACAGTTGCTATTGCAAAACCTAATCTTGCATACATTCCTGAAGAAAAGTTCTTTAACGGTGTATCTAAAAATTCTCCTAATTCAGAAAACTCCACTATTTCATCAAATTTTTCTTCCATAAATTTTTTATCATATCCCAATACAGCACCATTCAAAAATATATTTTCTCTTGCCGTCAAATCTGGATCAAATCCTGCTCCTAACTCTATAAGAGGTGCAACTTTCCCAATAACTTCTATACTTCCTGAAGTTGGCTCTAATACTCCTGCCACTACTTTCAATATTGTACTTTTTCCCGAACCATTAAAACCAACTATTCCCAATATTTCTCCTTTTCTTAAAGAAAATGAAACATCTCTTAAAGCCCAGAATTCTTTAAAAAATAGTTGCCTTTTTAATAATTTTATTATATATTCTTTAAAAGAATGTATTATTTCTGAACTCATATTAAATCTCATAGAAATATTTTTTACTTTTACTATTTCTTCCACAATTTCCTCCTATATATGAAGTATAAATTTCTTTTTATTCATATTAAATGTCACTACTCCAATAAAAAGTGAGATTATAATGATAAATATACAATTTAGATGTTCATCTAACGTTGGTATTTTCCCGTAATATACCATATCTCTAAATAGATCAACAAAATAAACCATCGGATTTAAATTTAACAAAAACATATATTGTTCAGGAACTATTTCTTTAGGATAAAACAATGGTGTTAAATAGCTTATTGCTGTTAAAAGAACCCCATATAGATGAAACATATCCCTAAAATATACAGTCACCGAAGCTAATAACAATCCTATACCTAGGCAGAAAAAAAGAACGTACAATACTGGTATTATTGAAAATATTATCGAAAATTTTACAGGTGCTTTAGTTATTAGTATCACCAAAACTAATCCTGGTAAAGATAAAATAAAATTGACACAACTTGATAATACTTTTGCTATTGGAAAAATATGTTTAGGCACGTACACTTTTTTTATTAATGACGCATTTTCTAAAATTGAACCCATTGCTGTATTTGTTGCTTCTGAATAAAAATTAAATATTAATTGTCCTGTCAATAGATACACAGGAAAATTTTTAATTGCAAATTTGAAAAAACTCGAAAATACCATCGCCATGATTAACATTGTTAAAAAAGGATTTAGCATGCTCCATAGTATTCCTAGTATAGATCTTCTATATTTTTTCTTTATATCTCTTTTTACTAGCTCTATTAAAAGTGCTCTATACTCAAATATTTCCTTCATTTTTCTCCTTTCTATCTAAATAAAGTATAACCCCTTCTTTTACATTTATATTTTTTTTATCTTTCAAATATTCTATAAATGGTAACATCATTCTTTCAGATAGAAATCCAAAAACTCTCATTTGATATGTATCTGAAGGAATTTTTATTTTTTTTTCTAATTTAAACAATACATCAAATATAAATTGAGAATATTCAAAAAAATATTCTTTTTTCATAATAAATACATTTAAAGGATATATTGTATTATTCTTTTTTATTTTTTTTTCATAATATGGATATATGTACTCATAATCTTCTTTTATTATTTCTAATAATTTATCTAAATGTTCCACTATATGAGATTTTTTATATTGTAAATACACACTTTTATTAAAAATTTCTTTTTTAGGTAAAATCACATCATACTTTTGTATTTCTCTTGTGATTTTTTTAGACAGTTTCTTTATTTTTTGTTCCATTACTTGTTTATCACTAATTTTTATTTGAAATAATTCTCTCATATCTAGCATATTTATTACAGGTTTTAAATAAAAAAGCCTTGAAAAAACATACAATCCTCTCTTTAATATGTATCCCAATTTATTTTCAAGAGAAATATATCGTCTATAGTGCATCATTCCATAAAAATTAGCATCTACATTTTTCCACATCCAATAAATACCTGTCAGTTCACAAAAATTCTTATTTTTTTCTGAAATATTATCTCCCAAAGAATCTTTTAGATACTCCAAATTTTCTTTACTTTTTTTTGAACCAACATGAATTGGAACAATAATATCATCTTTGTAGCTAAAAAATTTCTTATGAAAAGCTACTCCTATAAATCCTTTTGTTTTTAGCATATTTATCCTTTTATTAATAGCATTAATCTTTTTAGTAATTTCATTTTGAAATATTTACTTAACCAAAATCTTTCCAACCTATTTTTACTTCTATCTGTTACTTCTAGATATCTTTCAATATCATTTAAATCTTTTTTTCTTAATTGTTTTTTGTATTTTTCTTTTATTTCTTGGATTAATTTCCTATCTTCAATATAAAAATACTTTTTATTCATTATCTTTTTTAACATACTTTTATTTGCTCCTATTTCATTTCTTTCATGTTGTCTATACTTTACTAAACTTTTATTTATAAAAACTCTTGTTCCAAAAAATTGAGAAAGCAAATGAAAATAACGATCATGTAAAGTAACATTTTTTAAAAATGGAATGCTCTTTCTTATCATTTTTTTATTTACCATTGAAGTGGATCCTTGTACCATATACTCAAAAAAATATATATTTGAATTTCTCTCTTTTGCTAATTTCGAATCAATAAATTCTTTTTTTATTACTTCTAATCTATCATTACAAATCGAAGAATTACAATGTATCAACAGTGGTTTTGATAATGTTTTTCCATCTAACTTACTTATTTTTTCAACAAACTTCTCTAATTTATTTTTCAACCAAAAATCATCCTGATCAGAAAATAAAACAAACTCTTCATCTGCATTAAAAAGTAGCTCTTCAAAATTTTTTAAAAACCCTAAATTCCCTTTACTATCTCTCAAAACTTTTATTCGTTCATCTTTTTTTTCGTACTCATTCAAAATTGCTACTGTTTTATCTTTTGAACCATCATCTCTTATTACTAATTTCCAATTTTTATATGTTTGATTAATAATTGAATCTAATTGTTCTTTTATATATTTTTCTCCATTATAAGAAGCTAAAAGTATACATAATTTAGGATTTTCCAAAATCAAAACCTCCTAGATATCATTTTAACAAATCCATCAAATACTTTCCATATTCTGTTTTAAGCATAGAACTTGCTAATTGTTTCAATTGAGTTTCTTTTATCCATTTTTTTCTATAAGCTATTTCTTCAATACATGCAATATAGTATCCTTGTCTATTCTGTATAGTTTCTACATAATTAGCTGCTTGCAACAATGCTTCATGAGTTCCCGTATCAAGCCAAGTTATTCCTCTTCCAAGTTGTTTTACGTTTAATTTTCCTTCTTTTAAGTATTTCTCATTTATTGTAGTAATCTCCAATTCTCCTCTTGCTGATGGTTTTATTGATTTAGATTTTTTAACAACTGTGTTATCATAGAAATACAATCCAGGTATTGCATAATTTGATTTAGGATTTTCTGGCTTTTCTTCTAACGAAATTGCCTTTCCACTTTTGTCAAATTCTACAACTCCGTATGCTCTTGGATCTTTTACAGGATATCCGAATACTATTGCTCCATCTTTTAAAATTGCAGCCTCTTCTATCAATCCAGAAAAACCTGCTCCATAAAATACATTATCTCCTAAAATTAAACAAACATTGTCATCTCCTATAAATTCTTCACCAATGATAAAAGCTTCTGCTAATCCATTTGGATGTTTTTGAATCTTGAATTCCAACTTAATTCCTAATTGGCTTCCATCACCTAATAATTCCTCGAATACTAATAAATCTCTAGGAGTAGAAATTATCAAAATTTCTCTTATATTGGCTAACATCAATACCGATAAAGGATAATAAATCATAGGTTTATCATATATTGGCAGAATTTGCTTTGAAATAGCTTTTGTTAAAGGATAAAGTCTTGTTCCGCTTCCTCCTGCTAAAATAATTCCTCTCATAAAAACTCTGCTACTAAAAATTTTTCAAAACATATTTATACTAAACTTCGTTTAAATAACGAAATTATTACAAAATTTTCCAACAAAAGATAATATTAAAGATCAATATTTTAAAATAATTAAATATAATTTTCGTTTTTAAAATGAGGAATAGTATTAACACATTCAGAACATTACTATTTCAATAAATCTACTCTCAAAATAAAGTTATTT
>ERZ772766.583-NODE-583-length-21001-cov-4.155400_pt1 | contig 21001 bp, 10 predicted proteins | sample MGYA00511379_ERZ772766 | MGnify/ENA primary metagenome ERZ772766 (study PRJEB29015, sample SAMEA2737895) | human oral metagenome | biome: human oral; feature: human-associated habitat; material: dental | place: China | collected 2116 ...
TTCCACAGGTAGCGGTCCATGAACATGGCGTTGAAGGCCGCGGTGCGCCCGGGCTTGAGCTGCTTCTGGAGGCCGGCGAGGTTGGCGGCCAGGACCGGGCCGGTGGTCTGGCCCCCGCCGGCCAGCTCGGCCCAGTAGCCGGCGTTGGCGGCGGCGGCCACGATCTGCGGGTCCACCGTGGTGGGGGTCATGCCCGCGAGCATGACGGCGGAGCGGCCCGTCAGGCGGGTGAAGGCGGTCTCCAGGGTCAGGCGCCCGTCAGGCAGGCGGGTCAGGCGCGGGGCGAACCGGGAGCGGTCCACGGTGGCGGCGGGACGGACCCCGGGGCGGTCCAGGTTATCCAGGGCGGCGGCGGTCCCGGCAGGCACCACGGTGGCCCCGGTCCCGGCCAGGACGGCCTCGGTCAGGCGGGACAGGACGGCTCCCGGCCCCAGGTCCAGGACGGTGCGCACGCCCCCCTCCAGGGCGGCGGTGACGGTGGCGGGCCAGTCCACGTGGTCGGTCAGGACGGCGGCCCCCAGGTCCCGGGCCAGGGAGGTGTCCAGGCCGCAGGCACCCGCCCAGGCGACGACGTCCTCCACGGCACCGGCCAGCAGCGGGGTGTGGAAGGGCACGGAGGTGGTCAGGAACTCGGTGACGGGGGCCAGGACCGCCCCGCCCAGGCGACGCTCCTTACGGGCCCTGGCACTGGCGGCCGCCGCCGCCTCCAGGGCGGTGACCACGCGCTCCAGGTCACCGGGGCGCCCGGAGAGGATGTGGGCGGTGCGCCCGTTGGTGACCCCCACCGACAGGCGCTCGGAGCCGGGCACCCGCTCCAGCACGGAGTCCAGCTCCTGACGGGTCACGCCGCGCACCGAGAGCATGGGCGTGGACTCCCCCACCGTGCCCAGGTCCAGGCGGCGGGTGGCCCGGGCGGCGGCGGCCCCGATGAGACGGGCCAGGGCGTGGACGTCCACGACCGCGTCACGCGAGCCGCGCAGCGCCTCCAGCAGGGCCACGCCCAGGACTCCCTGGGAGTGGCCGACGGCCCCCGCCGGGGGCGTGGCCGACAGGGACACCCCCGCAGCCGGCAGGGCCTCCAGGACCGCCTGCTGGGCCAGGAGGATACCGGGCACGGACACGTCGGCGGTGTCCGCCGCGCCCCGGCGCCGGCCCACCACCGGGGCGGCCTGGTCGGTCAGCAGGCGGGTACCGGTAGGGGTGACGGTCAGCAGCTCGGCGGCCACGGGGGCCAGGCGGTCGGCCACGGCCGCGTCCAGGTCGGCCAGGGAGGCGGCGAGGTCACGGTCCAGGGCGCCCAGGTCGGCCAGGACGGCGCGCCAGGGGGTGGCCTGGCCGCCGAAGGCCACGATGTAGGGCTCACCGTCAGTGAGTCGCTGCGCGGCGGTCGTCGCGGTGGAGGGGGTGGTGCTCATCGTCCGGTTCTCATCCTGGTTCTGCTCGGAGGGGGTCAAGGGGGTCGGGGCGCCCGGTGCGGGCGCGGATAGGGTGCTCACAGCTGGTCTGTCCTGCCTCACAGGGGTCCGTTGTCGTGCTTCTTGGGGGTCGTACGTCGTCCGTCACGCTTGCCGCGCAGGGCGGCCAGGGAGTCGACAATGACCGTCCGGGTGTCCTCCGGGGCGATGACGGCGTCGATCTCCCCGATGGCCACCGCCTTGTCGGGGTTGATCACGGCCCGGGTGTACTCGTCCACCAGCCGCTCGTGCTCGGCGGCAGCAGCGGCCTCGCCCTGCTGGGCGCGCACGGCGGCCAGGGTGCGGCGGTGGATAATGCCCACGGCCCCCTGCGCCCCCAGGACCGCGATCTCGGCCCCGGGCCAGCAGAAGTTCAGGTCCGCGCCGATGGCCTTGGAGCCCATGACGATAAAGGCCCCGCCGTAGGCCTTGCGCAGGATGACGGTGACCAGGGGGACGGTGGCGGTGGCGTAGGCGTTAATGACCTTGGCGCCGCGGCGGATAATGCCCGCGTGCTCCTGGGCGGCGCCGGGACGGTAGCCGGGCACGTCCACGAAGGTGACCACCGGCAGGCCGAAGGCGTCGCAGAAGCGCACGAACCGGGCCAGCTTCTCGGAGGCGTCCACGTCCAGGGTCCCCGCGTCGTGGAGCGGCTGGTTGGCCACGACACCGGCCGGACGGCCCTCGAAGCAGACGAAGCCCACCACCACGTTGGGGGCGAAGTCCTCCTGGACCTGGACCAGCTCGCCGTGGTCGGCCACCGCGCAGACCACCTCCACCACGTCGTAGGGCTGCCGGGTGGAGGAGGGCACCAGCTCACCCACCTGCCGGGCGGAGGCCAGGTCCTCCTGGCGGTCGACGGCGTCGTAGTCGTAGGAGGGGGCCTCCTGCTCGGAGGAGGAGGGCAGGTAGGCCAGGACCGTGCGCACCTGGCTCAGGGCGTCGTCCTCGTTCTCGGCCACGTAGTGCACCACCCCGGAGACCGAGCCGTGGATGTCGGCCCCGCCCAGCTCCTCGGCGCTGATCTTCTCCCCGGTGGAGGCCAGCACCACGTCCGGGCCGGTGACGAACATGTGGGAGGCCTGCCGGGTGGCGATAATGTAGTCCGTCAGGGCCGGGGAGTAGACCGCCCCGCCCGCGCAGGGCCCCAGGATGACGCAGATCTGGGGCACCAGCCCGGAGGCCGCGCAGGTGCGGTTGAAGATCCGCCCGTACTGGCGCAGGGCCCCCACGCCCTCCTGGATCTTGGCCCCCCCGGAGTCGATCAGGCCGATAATCGGGATGCGCAGGCGCAGGGCGTCGTCCAGGAGGCGGACGATCTTGTCCCCCTCCACCGCGCCCAGGGCGCCCCCGGAGATGGAGAAGTCCTGGGAGTAGACGGCCACCTGGCGCCCGTCGACCTGCCCGAAGCCGGTGACGACGGCCGAGGGCCGGGCCCCCTCCCCCGCCCCGGACCCGGTGTAGCGGCCGATCTCCAGGAAGGAGCCGGGGTCCAGCAGGGAGTCAATGCGCTCGCGGGCGGTCTGCTTGCCCTTGGCGTGCTGGCGCTGGGCGGCGCGCTCCTCGGCGGCGGCGGCGACCTGGGCCGTGCGCTCGCGGAAGGCGGTGGTGGTCGCCGAGTCCGCCATGGTGGTCCCGCTCACGGGGGCCGCCCCGGCGTCGGCCCCGGCTGCGGGGGCGTGGGTGGTGGTCATGCTCGGGCCTCCTTAGGGTCGTCGCCGGTCAGTCGCACCAGCACGTCCCCGGCGCTGACCGTGCGCCCGGCCACCGCCTGGATGCTGGTCACGACGCCGTCGATCGGGGCGTGCACGTAGTTCTCCATCTTCATGGACTCCAGGACGATGAGCAGGTCGCCGGCCTGGACGCGGCGGCCCTCCTCCACGCAGACGCGGGTGACGATGGCCTGCATGGGGGCGATAATGAGCCCGGGCTCGGCCCCGGCCCCGGCGGCCCCGGGGCGCGCGGTGGCCCGGGCTCGGTCGCGCAGGGGCTGGACGCGACGGCGGTGCTCGGCGACGGTGGCGCGCGGGCCCGCCCCGCCCAGGATGCCGTCGGGGATGGTCAGCTGGACCCGCTGGCCGTTGACCTCGATGACGTAGGTGGAGCGGGTGCGCGCGGTGGGCGCGGGGGCGGCGGGTGCCTGGGAGCCGGCGGTCACCGGCCCGGCGGCCACGGCGGGGCCGGCCGCGTGACCCCCCGCGGCCAGGTCGGGCAGGACGGTGTCCTCGATCCAGCGGGTGGTCACGCCCAGGCGCCCGTCGGCGGTGGGCCGGGTGAAGTCCGTACGGCCCAGGACGTCCTCGTGCAGGGCGGTGCACACGGTGACCCCCTCCACGAGGGTCTCGTACAGGGCCCGGCGGGCCCGCTCAATGGCCTGCTCCCGGCTGCTGCCGGTGACCACGATCTTGGCCAGCATGGGGTCGAAGAACGGGGTGACGACGTCGCCCTCCACGACCCCGGACTCAATACGGATCCCCGGGCCGGCGGGCCAGCGCAGGCGGGTGATGGCGCCCGTGCAGGGGGCCAGGCCCCGGGTGGCGTCCTCGCAGGTGATGCGCAGCTCGATGCTGTGGCCGCGGGGGGCGGGGATGGCGGGCAGGTGCCCCCCGGAGGCCAGGGTGAGCTGGACGGCCACCAGGTCGGTGCCGGTGACCTCCTCGGAGACGCAGTGCTCCACCTGGAGGCGGGGGTTGACCTCCAGGAAGTAGACCTCGCCGGCGGGGGTCAGGAGGAACTCGCAGGTGGCCACCCCCACGTAGTCCACGGCGTCCAGGAGCCGGTGGGAGCTGGAGACGAGCAGCTCCTCGACGCCCTCGGGCAGGAACGGGGCCGGGGCCTCCTCCAGGAGCTTCTGGTTGCGGCGCTGGAGGGAGCAGTCGCGGGTGGAGACCACGGCGAAGCCCCCGTGGGCGTCGCGGGCGCACTGGGTCTCCACGTGGCGGGCGGCGGTGACGAACCGCTCCAGCAGCAGGGTGGCCCCGGCGGCCTGGGCGCCGACCAGGGCGTCGGTGGCCCGGGCCTGCGCCTCGTCGTGGAGCACGGTAATGCCGCGCCCGCCCCCGCCGTCGGTGCGCTTGAGGGCCACGGGCCAGCCGTGCTCGGCGGCGAAGGCCAGGACGGTGTCCACGTCCGTGACCGGATCGGTCAGGCCGGGCACGGGGGCGACCCCGGCCCGCAGGGCGGTGGCGCGGGCGCTCATCTTGTCCCCGAGGGCGTCCATGGCCTCGGGGGACGGCCCCACCCAGGTGATCCCGGCGTCAATGACGGCGCGGGCGAAGTCGGCGTCCTCGGAGAGGTAGCCGTAGCCGGGGTGGATCGCGTCGGCGCCGGTGGCCCGGGCCAGCTCCAGCACGGCGGCGGCGTTGTCGTACCGGGTGTCGGCGGGCAGGGCGTGGGCCTCGTCGGCGAGCTCGGCGGGCGGGGTGAGGATGTCGTCGGGGGTGTAGGGCAGGATCGAGGTCACGCCGAGGTCCCGCAGGGTGCGGACCACGCGCAGAGCGATCTCGCCGCGGTTGGCGATGAGGACGCGGTTGATGCTGGCCACTGGGCTCCTTCCGGGTTCCTGGGGGCGACGGCCCCGCTCCCACGGACCTTACGGTAGGGGCCCGGCGACGGGAAGCCCGACTGTGGAATCCTCACAAAGGGCGTCGGGCGCCTTGAAACCGCTGCCGTCAGGACGGTGCTTCTCGCAGGATATCGCGGGTGTTGGAGAGGGGCACCAAAGCACCAGCACGATTTGGAGGAACCCACAGGCGCAAGGAACCCACAGGCGCTCAAGGCAGGGCCCGCCACCCGCCACACCGCGACCACGACGCCATCGCCCGAGGAGCCCGCGGGCGTCCGGGCGCCGTGAAGCGCGCTGCCGTACGCGGCCGGGGCGGCGTGGCCTCGCCACAGCAGCGGGGACCGGGTGGGACAAGCTCAGGGCGTCGGAGTCCCTCAGCCGAAGATCTCCTCGTGCGTGCCCGTGCGGAGGAAGACCGCGAGGCCGTTCCCCGTTTTCCACACAAGGAGCCAGTCGCCTGCACTGGCGACGTGGCACTCACTCGCACCACGCCACTCGCCCTTGAGACGGTGCGCACAATGCCGACGACGGAGTTCCGAGCGGGAGCTGGTCGTGTTCATTAAGAATGAGGTCCATGACCCCCTGCAGCAGTCGCGTATTCGCGTGACGGCGTTTCACGCGCCTGACGTCCCGGGTGAACGCCGGGCTGAGCTCGGGTTCGAGCACTCGTATCAGATTCCCAGCTCGGCGTAGAACTCCTCGCGGGACGTGAAACGCGAAGTACCGCGGGTGATGATCTCGTCCGCCTCGCGCAACGCCTCACGGGACTCCGTGTTCGGGGCGAGGTAGGCCAGGTCGAGGGGCAGGCGGTTCTCCCGTACGATCTGACGGTAGAAGGCCCGGGTGACGGAAGGTAGGTCGAAACCGAGGTCCTCCGCGATGCGTGCAGCCTCGCGCCTGGTCTCCTCGTCCACGCGGACGGTCACGGACGACGCCATCGGCGGCTCCCTTCCACTGAGCGGTGCGAGCACATGCTACGTCCTCGTCCGACGGCGGTCAGCTGCGTACCCCTACACCGTCCCGGTCCGCGGGCTCCGGAGCTGGCTGCACGCCCGCAGGCACCCACCGCGTGTAGCATACCGGGGCCTGCTGCGTCAAGGCCTGAAGGGGGGCAGGAAGTTGCCCCCTGATCACGTTATGGTAACGACGGCGCCGCTGGTAGCGTCCCCCGACATCGGCGGCCGAGCTGCCGACCACGTGTCCGAACCCGCCCCCACCAGGGAGTTTGTCCATGAGATTTCCGTCTACGTCACCACGGTCGCGCCTCGGGGTCGGCACGCGGGCAGTGGCCGTCGCCACTCTGCTGTGCCTGGCGGCCTGCGGGTCGACGCAGCCAGAGACCGGCGGCCCACAGGCCACGGGCCCGGGGGACACGCCCCAGGTGGACACGACGCCGTCCCCGACCCCGGCGCCCACCACCGCCGCGGCAGTGACCGGGCCCCTGACCACCGCGGACCACGTGTGGCACTACACCAATAAGAACGGGTACGGCTACGACCTGTCGATCGCCATGGGGGCCGCGGAGCACTACGTTCCCGGGATGGTGCTCAGTGACGCGCAGGACAGGAAGATCGGCTCGTCGTGCTCGATCGACCCCAGGACCGACGCCGTCATCCCCGTCCGGCTCACCGTCACCGCCACGACGTCGCAGTTCGACACGACCGTCTCCGTGCGCACGATCCTCACCGCCGTCAGCAGCGCCTCCTCCACGTCCAAGGTGGACTACCACGGCTCGGGGACCGCCCCCAAGCGTGACGACGACCGGGTCTCGGTGGAGAAGTACTACGCGGGCGGGCCGGAGTGCGCGCAGATGTCGAGCGTGAACACCTGGGGCTACGGGCAGCCGAAGGCGATCACCGTCAAGTGGGAGAAGCCCCTGTCCCCGGGGGACTCCATTAGCCACCGGTTCGTCATTGTCATTAAGGACTACTACTCGCCGGCCACCCCGGAGGGCGACTCGGCCTACCTGGAGGCCGTCGGCCTGCGCCCCATGATGGGCGGGGACATGTCCGACCAGGCCAATGTGTACTCCGAGCCCAAGGATGAGCTGGACGGCCGCTACAGCCGCACGGTGCTCTCCCTGAGCGGCCAGGTGGTCACCAACCCCAGCAACCACTAGCGTCCCGGCGCCTGGTAGCACCCCGGCGCACTGCCGCGCACCCCGGGGACGGTCCCGCCCCGGCGCACTGCCGCGCACCCCGGCGACGGTCCCGCCCCGGCCTCCTCGCGGGCCGACGTGCCTTAGCCGGCGGGGACGTACCTCTAGGGCACGTCCCCGTCGGCTAAGGTACGTCGCCGCTGGCTAGGGCACGTCGCCGGCACCAGCCCGCTAGCAGCTGACGTAGCCGTGGCGGTGGGCGGAGGCCAGGGCCCGCAGCTGGTCCACGGCGTCCAGGGCGTCGGGCGCCCGGTAGACGGCGCTGCCGGCCACGAAGACGTCCGCCCCCGCCTCGGCGGCCCGGCCGATGGTTGTCGCGCTCACCCCGCCGTCGACCTGGATGCGCAGCTCCAGGCCCCGGCGCCCCACCATGCGCCGGGCCCGCTCGATCTTGGGAAGCATGGCATCGATAAAGGACTGCCCGCCGAACCCGGGCTCGACGGTCATAATCAGGAGCATGTCGAACTCCCCCAGCACGTCGGCCACCGCCTCCAGGGGGGTGGCCGGGCGCAGGGCGATCCCCGCCTGGCTGCCCAGGCGGTGCAGCTCGCGGGCCAGGCGCACCGGCGCCGTGCTGGCCTCCAGGTGGGCGGTGACGGTGTGGCACCCGGCCTCCGCGTAGGCCGGGGCCCAGCGGTCGGCGGCCTCGATCATGAGGTGGGCGTCCACGGGCAGGGGGGTGTGGGCGAGCACGGCCTGGACCACGGGCAGGCCCCAGGACAGGTTGGGCACGAAGTGGTTGTCCATGACGTCCACGTGCACCCCGTCGGCCCCCGCCCGCCCGCTGGAGGGGTCGGCCGCCACCCGGTCCAGCTCACGGGCCAGGTGGGCGACGTCGCAGTTGAGGATGGAGGGGTGGATAGCAGGTTCCATGGGCTCTCTCCTGGTAGTGGGTCGGTCGGGACGGTGGTGCGGGCCAGCGCGCGGTGGCCGGTGGGCCGGTGGTCGGTGCGGGCTGTCGGGCAAGCAGCAGGTGGGCAGCTGGTGGCGACGTGCCCTGGTAACCGGGGACGTACGTACCTGAGGACGTGTGCGAGGTGATGCGCCTGCGACGTACCTTGGTCACCGGGGACGTACCTCTAAGGTACGTCCCCACTGGCTAAGGTACGTCCCCGCCGACTAAGGCACGTTAGCAGTAGCCGTGGCGGCGGGTCAGTGACGGCACAGCAGCGCGCAGAACATGGCGTCGGTACCGTCCAGGTGGGGCCAGAGCTGGAGCATCTGCTGCTCCGCCCCCGCCGGCGGCACCGGTGACACCCGGGTGGCCACCTCACCGGCGTGGAGGGGACTCGCCTCCACCCCCTTCCTGGCCAGGGCGGCCAGGGTGTCCTTGACCACGAGGCTGGTCTCCAGCAGGTGCGGGGAGCAGGTGGTGTAGGCCACTACCCCCCCGGGGCGTACGGCGAGCAGGGCGCTGGCCAGGAGGTCGCGCTGGAGGGCGGCGAGCTCGGTGACGTCACGGGGCTGACGGCGCCACCGGGCCTCCGGGCGCCGCCGCAACGAGCCCAGGCCCGAGCAGGGCACGTCCACGAGCACCCGGTCGTAGGCCCCCGGCTCCTGGCGTCCCGCCTCCCGGCCGTCGGCGCAGCGGACCTCCACGACCCGCTCGGGCAGGGCCCGTACGGCGGCGCGCACCAGGTCGCAGCGGTGGGGGGCGACCTCGTTGGCCACCAGGGTGGCGCCGCGCTGGGCGGCACGGGCCCCCAGCAGGGCCGCCTTGCCCCCGGGCCCGGCGCACAGGTCCAGCCAGCGCTCGTCACGCCCCTGAAGAGGGGCCTCGGAGAGCACCAGGGCCACGAGCTGGCTGCCCTCGTCCTCCACGCCCGCACGTGAGTCGCGCACCGCGGCGATACGCACCGGGTCCCCCCCTGCCAGGACGACGGCGTAGGGGCTGCGCTCCCCCCGCCGGGGCTCCTGGTGGCTGGCGTCCCAGGCGGCGGAGGCCAGCTCCTCGGGGGTGACCAGGCCCGGACGGGCGCACAGGGCCACCTCGGGCTCGGTGTTGTCGGCCTCCAGGAGGGCCTGGAGCTCACCGACGTCCCGCCCGTTGCCCAGGAGGGCCTGGCGCATGGCCCTGACCACCCAGGCCGGGTGGGAGTGGGTCCGGGCCAGGGCGCTCACCTCGTCGGGGGCGGCGGAGGCCACCCGCTCCAGCCACGACTCCAGGTCGCCCTGGGCCACCCTCCGCAGGACGGCATTGACGAAGGTGGCGGCGCCCCGACCGGCGGCGTAGGAGGCCAGGTCCACGGTGGTGCTCACCGCGGCGTGGGTGGGCACGCGCATGCCCAGGAGCTGGTGGACCCCCAGGCGCAGCACGTCCAGGACCAGGGCGTCGACCTGGTCCAGGGGCCGGTTCGAGCACATGGCGATCACGGCGTCGTAGCGGCCCTGGAGGCGCAGCGTGCCGTAGGTCAGGGAGGTGGTGAAGGCGGCGTCACGCCGACCCGCCCGAGCCTGGTCCAGCATGGGCGGCAGGACCAGGTTGGCGTAGGCGTCGTCCTGACGGACCCGCTCCAGGGCCCTGAGGGCCAGGAGCCGGGGGGTGTCGGGCTCACCGGGGCGCCCTGGGGCACGCCCCGACGGCGTACGGCCCCGGTCCCGACTGTCATACCGGCCCCGGCCGCGGCCTCCATGACCCAGCTGGCTACGACCGTCGCCACCGGGGCGATCCCCGTCCCGGCTGCCGCCGTCGTAGCGATTCCGGCCCCGGTCATCGTCCTGGTCCCGGCCGCGGGCCCAGTGGCCGTCACCATGACCTGTGCCGTCGTAGTGGCCGGGGCGACCCCGACCCTGGTCCCAGCGTTCCCCGTTATAGCGGTCCTGGCTGCGGCCGCCACCGTCGTATCGGCCGCGGCCCCGGTCCCTGTCGTCGTAGCCTCCCTGGTCCTGGCGGCCACTGTCCCGACGGCTCTCACGGCGGCCCCGGCCCTCATCCCGGTCCCGGCCCCGGCCTCCATGACCCAGCTGGCTACGACCGTCGCCACCGGGGCGATCCCCGTCCCGGCTGCCGCCGTCGTAGCGATTCCGGCCCCGGCCGTCATCCCGGTCCCGGCCCTGCCAGCCGTGGCTGCCGGTCATGAGCGCTCCTCCCCGGTGGTGGCGTCATCCTGGCCCAGCCGCTCTCCCGGCCCGGGGCGCGCGCCCCGGGCCCAGGCGTCGGCCGCCATCCAGGAGCGTCCGGCCGGGGCGACCTGCCCCAGGCGCAGGGCGTGCGAGCCGGTCCCCACCAGGACCTCGTGGCGGGAGGGGCGCAGCTCGCCGGGGGCCAGGTCGGTGACCTCGGGGACCAGGGCCAGGGGGCCCAGGCGCAGGCGGACGCCGCGCCAGGTGGTGTGCGCCCCCGGGGAGGGGGTGATGCCCCGGACCCGCCGTTCCAGCGCGAGGGCCGGGTCCTGCCACCGCAGCAGGCCGTCGGCGGTGGTGAGCAGCGGGGCGAGGGTGGCCGCGGCGTCGTCCTGGGGCTCGGGACGCACGCTGCCGTCGGCGACGGCCCCCAGGGTGGTCAGGAGCAGACCCGCACCGGCGGCGGCCAGGCGCTCCAGGAGGTCACCGCTGGTGTCGGTGGGGCGGACCGCCTCGGTCAGGCGCGCGTAGACGGGACCGGTGTCCAGGCCCTCCTCAAGCTTGAACACGCAGGCCCCGGTGACGTCGTCGCCCGCGATAAGGGCCCGCTGGACGGGGGCGGCCCCGCGCCAGGCGGGCAGGAGGGAGAAGTGCAGGTTGAGCCAGCCGTGGACGGGCACCTCCAGCAGGCTGACGGGCACGATCCGCCCGTAGGCCACGACGACGGCGACGTCGGCCTCCAGGGAGCGGATCCAGTCCTGGACCTCCGCCTGGCGCAGGGTGGCGGGGGTGCGTACCTCGAGCCCGGCCGGGCGGGCCAGGGCGGCCACGGGTGAGGGGTGGAGGCCCCGGCCCCGGCCCCGGCGCGCGTCGGCCCGGGTCAGGACCCCTACCACCTCGTGCTCCGGGCTGTCCATAAGGGCCGTCAGGGCGGGTAGGGCGACCTCAGGGGTCCCGGCGAAGAGCACACGCATACCCGTCAGTCTACGGGGACCGGCAGGACAGCACGACGTCACCCCCGCCGCGCCCCCTCGCCCCTCGCGCTCCCCTCGCTCTCCCCTCACGAGAACGGTACTTATTCGCCGCGAGAACGGTACTTGTTGCTCGTGAGAACGGTACTTGTTGCTCGTGAGAACGGGGGCCGCCCTGGTGGCCCGGCTGTAGACGCCCCCTGTCGCAGGGTCGCCTGCCGTGAGGACGGGGTTGCCCTGAGGGCTCGCCGGGGCCTGTGACGTCTTCGACAGGCATGGGAATCCATGCGATCTTCCGCATGTTATTCCGATTGCTCGCGGGTCGCCTGACGATCTCGGGATCCTGTTCCGATGCAGCCTGACTTAAGGTCGGCCCCACCCCGCCCCACCCTTTGTAGCACTTAATGTCCGCGCAGGTCAGGGGCATGACCTCGGCGCGGCCGAGGACGGCCCCGGCGGAGATCGCGCTGCGTCGGGCCCCGATGCGGCCGAGGACGGCCCCGGCCCTGAGCCTCAGACTGCGTCAAAAGCAGGTCCGTGGACCGACAGTTTTGCACGAGTTCTTGCAGATCGCACAGGTTCTTGTATCAGCTTCCCACCTGACCTTGAGATATCCGCGTGATTCTGTGAGCTCCGAAGGAGCCACCGACAAGAACTCGTGCAGTCCAGAGGTCGCACCACGTGACCGTTCCGCGACCCGCCCGTTCTCACGACAAACAAGTACCGTTCTCGCGGCGAATAAGTACCGTTCTCACGACAAACAAGTACCGTTCTCGCGAGAGGTGGGTCAGGGGCGCGGGAGGAGGCCGCGCTCAATGAGGTCGGCCCGTAGGCGGCCGGCGCCGGTGAAGTGGTGGGTCCGGAGCCCCACCGCCCGGGCGCCCCTGATATTGGCCGGTGAGTCGTCCACAAAGAGGGTGAAGGCGGCTATGAGGCCGTAGCGCTCCAGGAGCCGGCGGAAGATCACCGGTGAGGGCTTGACCTGGCGCTCCTGCCCGGAGACCATCAGGCCGCGAAAGCGCTCCAGCTGGGGCACCATGGCGCGGGCGGCCGGGAAGGTGGGGGCGTCGAAGTTGCTCAGCAGGTACAGGGGGACCCCGGCGGCCAGGAGGTCGTCCACGACGCCCAGGGTCCCGGGCACGGGACCGGTCAGGGAGTCAGGGAAGTTCGCCCGGTAGGTGGACAGGATCTCCACCCAGTCGGGACGCCGGGGGCAGGTGGCCGCCAGGTCCGCGAGAATGTCCTCAAACGGCTCACCCAGGTCGCTACGGGCGTTGAGGGCGTCAAAGTCCGCGCCCTGGCAGAACTCGTCCCAGTCGGCCTGGCTCACCCGCCCGGCCACGGCCGCCATGGCCTCCCAGGCCACCAGGACGTTGCCGTAGTCCAGGACGACGGCACTCACCCGTGTATCCGTGGTAGGGCTCATGGGCCTATTGTGCCCGACAACCCCCGGCAACGCACCGGTTCCCGGCGCACCGACCAGCTCCCTGCCACTGAGGTCGCGCGGGCCTGGCCAGGCTGGCCCCCAGCGCGCTGGCCTCAGCGCACCGGCCTGCCACTGTCGGCCCCGCAGGCCGGATTGTCTCGACGAGGAGGTGGAGGTGGCCACGCGGGCCTGCGTCGGCCCCGCAGGCGGATTGTCTTAGCGGTCACCACCGGCCAGCCCGACCCGGGGCCCGAGCCCCTGGCCCGGACCGTCCACGAGCAGGTGCGGCCGCTTAGCACGCACCCGGTCCCGCCACGCACCACGAGGGCGCGTGACGGGACCGGGTGGACAAGGGCCTCAGCCCGTGTGGCTCCGCGGCCGCCTGCGGGACAGGGGCGCTCGGGCCGCCAGATGACGACGCCGCCAGGCCTTGCGGGACAGGACCGTGAGGGGCCTCAGGTCTGGGGGACGAGCACGTCCTTACCGTCCTGCCTGACCACGTTGAGGGTCGCACCGCGCGGGACCGTGCCGGTGGTCGTCGCCGAGGACTCCACGCTGGTCTGGTAGTAGACGGTGGAGCCACGGCGCAGCGCCACCGTGTCCTTCCCGTCGCCGTCCCAGTCACCGACGTAGATCTCGTCGCTGGCACGCCCGATGGACACCGAGGCCACCGGCGCGGCCAGGGCCGTGTTGTCGTTGTAGAACACCACGCGGGTGCCCACGCGGACGGCCCAGGACCTCACCCCGTCGCCGTCCCAGTCGCCCAGGAACACGGTGCCCTTGGCGGCCGCCTCCACGGTGGCCACGAAGATGGGCTTGGTGGGCTTCTCCGGGTTCGGGTCGGGCGTGGGACCGGGCGTCGGCCCGGGCTCCGGGGTCGGCTCAGTGGTGGGCGCTGGCGTCGGGGTGGGTCCGGGCTCCGGGGTGTCACCGCCCGGCCGGGCGGGGGTGGACAGGCCCAGCCGCGCGTTGGCGGTGGCCGAGGTGCAGGCCTGGGGCACCGGGCTGGCCGTGCAGTCCACGCCGAGCAGGTCGTTGTCGGCGGCCCGTTCCACCCTGACCAGGCGCAGGTTGTCCACCAGGACCGGGGCGGAGCCGTCACCGGCGGTGACGCTCAGGGTCACCGCGGTGCGGTCCTGGCCCACCGTGAAGCGCACCGGCACCCGCTGGAAGTAGGTGCCGTGCTTCTGGTCGGCCGCCACCCAGTTGGCCGCCGAGGTCGTGGAGATCCGGGTGGTCACGGTCCCGGTGACCGCACCGGCGTCGCTGGCCGTCCTCACCCCCAGGTAGTCCTGGCCCACCAGGCCCGGTGCGGCGGTGTCGGTGACCACGTCGTTGGGGTCGGGCTGCGCGGGCGGCTCCGAGGGCGTCGAGGGGTCCGGCGGGGTGGGCGCGGGGGTGGCCGTACCGGTCAGCGGGGCGATCTCGGCGATCGTCAGCAGGCCGTCGGGCTCGGTGGGCTTGGTCTTGTAGGTGGAGGTGACCACGAGCCTGACGAGCTTGGCGCTGGCCGGGGTCGGGAAGACGATCCGCTGCTCGTCCCCGGTGTCCCTCAGGGTGCCGGAGGCCACCAGCTGGTTGACGTTCGCGGCGTCCTGGCCCACGTAGACCTGGTAGTCCCGGACGCGCCCGTTGGACTGGGAGGCCCGGCCGGTGACCGACAGCCCGGAGACGCTGGTGGGCTCCACGGCCGTGGGGTCGTCCCCCTGGTAGAGGGACATGAGGACCTCGGAGGGGTGCGGGGTCGGGTTGACCCAGTCCTTGTCGTAGAAGGTGGCCGGGTTCCCGTCGATCATGTTGCTGACCGGGTTGCTGGCGTAGGCCTCCGGCGCGCTGACCGTCAGGGGGCCCGTGTAGGGGCTCAGCCCGTCACCGGGCGGGGTGGTGCCCCCTGATCCCCCCGAGCCGCCCCCGTCCAGGGTGGCGGTGCCGCAGGCCACCCTGGCGTCGGCCCAGTCGGCGTGGTCGTTGCCGTTGCCGTCCCCGCCGTCGCCGACGACCAGGCGGATGGTCCGCATCCCGGTGACGTCGCCGCTGACCTGCTGACCGGCCTGGCCCCCGCGCAGGACCGCGGTCTGGGGAACCACCCGGCTCCAGTTCTCCCCGTCAGCGGTCCCCCACACGGTGAAGGTCACGCTGCCGCGCGACGACTGGGTGGAGTCCACCCCGACGACGGCGCTGAAGCTGTGGCACTGGCCGCCCAGGTCGAAGCCGACGTCGGAGAGGGCGTGGGCCCCCAGGCCCTTGCTGTACCTCACCCCGCCGATGGTCAGGGGGGTCCCGTCGCCCTGCCCCTGCTCACCGTTCTCCTGGTCGCGCTCCACCGGGCCCCAGCCGTTGCCGTTGTAGTCCGGGTTAATGGGCAGGTCCGAGAGGTAGTTGACGGCGTCGGCCTTCAGCCCGCCCAGGGGGGTCACCTCGGTGCTGGCGGTGGCCTGGCGCTGGGCGCCGTCCAGCTCGTAGGTCACGGTCTCGGTCAGGCGCGCGGCGGTACCCGCAGCCGAGTGCGGGGCGGTCACGCGCCAGGCGGGCGACAGGGTCTCACCGGGGGCGAGGCTGGCGGCGCTAGTGGAGCCCAGGGGCTCCACGCTCCAGCCCTCGGGGGCGGTGAGGGTGGCCGTCACGTTGGTGACGGTGCCGCTCTCGGCGTTGCTGACGGTGGAGCGGACGGTCCCGGCCTGGCCGGTGACCAGGGCGCCCTCCACGCTCAGCTGCGGGGTCATGCAGGAGGGCTGGGTCTGTGCGACCCCCAGGTCCTCGACCCGGAAGTTGTCCAGTGAGAAGTCGACCTGCTCGCCGCCCCCCTGGTTCTTGTACAGGCCCACGAAGTACTCCCCGCAGGCGCCCGCCGTGAGCTCCTCGGTGAAGTGGGTGGGGGTGGTCTGCTGCGGGATGTCGGTGGTGTCCAGGTAGGTGTCCACCGGCTCGGTCGCACCCAGGGTGGTGTACCCGGTCACCCAGCTGTAGGCGCCCGCGTCCGTGCTCTCGTAGTCGAAGGAGACGCGGTAGCGGTGCCCGGCCTGGAGCGGCACGGTCTGGGGGACGGTGCGGTAGACCAGGCCCTGGTTCTCCGAGTGGGCCTTGAGGCTCCAGTGCCCGGCGACCACGTCGTCAGTGACCTTGACCCTGCCGTTGGGCGCCGTCCAGCCCCTCTGGGTGTAGGGGGCGTTGAGCGGGGCCAGGACGGTGCGCGGGTCGGTCGAGCCCCCGGCGTTGCCCTTGACGAAGGGCCCCCAGCCCTCGGTGACGTGCTCGAAGTCCTCGAACACGGTGGTCACCGGGCTGGTGGGGGTGGCGGAGGAGGTGTCGGCCCCGGGCTGGTTGCCGGTGCCCGCCACGCCCTGGCCGCTGACGGAGACGGACACGTCCCGGCTGGCGGTACCGTGTCCGACCTCCGTCCAGGCGCTGGCCTCGTAGGTGCCCTTGTCCAGGGTCACCTGCTGGCCCAGGGAGCCCGCGCCGGCGTCAATGGCGGCCACGGGGTCGCCCTGGGCGTCCTTGGTGGCGCTCACCGCGCCGGTGGTGGTGTAGGCGTCCAGGCCGGCGTTGAAGCCGGGGTCGGACAGGACCGTCCCGGCCCCCCAGCTGGGCTGGGGCGTGGTGGCGGGGGTGGAGGCGGGGTAGAGGACGAAGGCCGTGGAGGCGTACTGCCCGGCCTCGATACCGTCGTAGGCCGAGGCGGGGATGGTCACGGTGCCGTTGGTGACGGGCAGGTCGGCGACCTTGACCCTGCCGGAGTCGGTCAGGCGGTACAGGGCCAGGGAGGTCTGGTCCTTGTAGCTGTTGGTCAGGGTCCAGGTGGACTCCCCGCCCGCGGGGTTGTAGTAGTACAGGCGGGGGCTGCCCTGGGAGCTGCCGTTGTCCGCCCAGGGCAGCAGGTAGGAGGAGCCGGACAGGACCTGGGCGCCGTCGTAGGTGATCGAGCGTGTCGCGGCCATGTCCGCGGCAATGGTGGAGGCGGCGGCGTCACCGTTGGTCAGGTTGGTGTACGACGTCGTACCCGAGGCGACCGCGCCGTTGGCCAGGGTGTAGGTGTAGGTGGTGCCCCTCTCCCCCGGGGTGGAGGACTGGCTCATAATGCGGCTGGCCTGGAGGAACTTCACCGGCAGGTTGTTGCCCCAGACGTTGGCGTAGAAGGCCTTCTGGTCCTGGTGTCCCGTCCACCCCTCGAACTCCACGATCTGGGGGTAGCCCAGGGCCACGTTGGGGTTCCAGTTGTCCTTGTTGGCGTTGTCGATAAAGCGGATGATCTCGGAGTTCAGGCCCTTGAGCTTGGAGCCGCCGTAGCGCTCGTCGTTGGACCAGTGGGACCAGGTGGAGAAGCGCTCGAACTTGTCCGCCCACTCGCTGCCGACCTCCCAGCCCTGCTGGTTGAGGTCGCGGCCCAGGCGGTCGGCCAGCCACCCGGAGCTGTAGTAGACGTCGATGTAGATCCAGCGGAAGCTGGGGTACTGGGCCAGGGGGAACTGGTCACGCAGCTCCTGGAAGCGCTGGGTCACCTTGCCGCTGCCCAGGTCGTCGCGCTGGTTAATGTAGTAGGAGGGGCCCAGCCAGTCCCAGCCCTTGGAGCCGGTGAAGGCCAGGGAGCCGAACTGCTCGGCGTCGGGGTAGGCCTCGGTGGTATTGACGTGGACTCCGTAGATGGCGTTGCAGTCCCGGGTGGTATCGAAGAGGGTCTTCATGTCCCTCTCCCCGCCAGCGCGCTCGTTAATATTGTTGCCGTAGTCCGGGTGGGCCGAGTCGTGGCCCTCGGAGGCATAGCCCTTGAGCATGACGCGCTGGCCCAGGCCGTCGGTGGCCAGGCAGACGCGCCTGACGTCGTCGGCGGTACGCAGGAAGGGGTGGGTGGCCTGGGAGGCGAAGTTGAAGGGGATGTGGGTGACGACCCACTTGTGGTTGTCCGCGGCACCGTTCACGCTCTCGGCGATGTCCGCGTAGGCGACGGCGCCGTCCTGCCAGTCCACGCTGCCCGAGCGGTTGGCGTCGGAGGTGAACACGAAGGTGGCGTAGGGCCTGGGCTCGTCGCCGACGGCGTCGGTGGCGGCCGCGGAGCGGTAGGTCCACTGCCCGGCCTGGACGGTCAGGGCCCGGCCGGTGCCGTCACCGCCGGTCCCCACCACCTGGCGGGTCCACCGGCTGTTGTTCATGCTGGTGGCCCCGCTGGGCTGGTCGGGGGTCGCGTTGGTCTCCATGCCGACGGCGACCTCGGCGGTGTTGACCAGGAGGTAGGCCGACCCGACGGCGGAGGCGTCCGTGGGGGTGTCGGTGGTCACGGTGCCGTAGGCGTCCTGGACCCCGGCCCGGGGGTTGTCGGCGGTGGCGCCCCGGGCCACGCCCGTGGTGGCGGCGGCAAAGGCGGCGCCGGCGTCGTCGGAGGAGACCGACACCAGGGACTGCCCGGGGATCTCCACCGTGTGGCCCCCGGTGAGGCTGGTGATCCGGAAGGTCAGGGTCGGCCGGATGGCCCCGGCGGTGCCGTCGGCCTGCGAGGTGACGGTGCCCACCGAGATCTCCGCGGTGAGGTCGACTCCTCCGTCCAGGGTGACGTCGTAGCGCACCGCGGTCGGCGTCGTGCGGTAGGCCTTGACGTCGGTGACCTGGTGGGCGGTGTCGTCGACCAGGATGCTGGTGACCGTCGAGACGCGCCCGCCCAGGTGGCTCCCGCCGACCTCGTAGCCGGTGACCTGGGGGAAGTCCGTCGCCAGGGTGGCCGTCAGGCCGGGGACGGACAGGTCGACGGTACCGGTCAGGGCGGTGGCCGGCTCCGCGGCGGCGCCCGCGCCCAGGGGCAGGCCCAGGACGAGGGCTCCCAGGAGCGCCAGGGCTCGCGGGCCTCGACCTCGGACGTGGAGAGATGGTCGTTTCATGGGGGCTCCTTCGCCTTCATGCTCGACAGGGATCGTGTCACGATCGTATCTCTCCCAGCGGAAGATTGTCGAATAGAGACCTGTTAGCTCCGTTTCCGCTCAGAATCAGTCAGTTCTCGGTCTACCACAGCAGGGTCGGGTCGAGCTCGCAGCGTACCGGTTCCTCGCGGTGGACGGAGGCCTCACGCAGGCGCAGGCGCAGCATCCCGGCCAGGTCCCGGCCCCGGGAGCGGGGGGCGCGCAGCAGGGCGCGCAGCTGCTCGCCCCGGGACGGCTCGCCCCCGGCCCCGGGAGCGGGCACCGGCCCCAGGACCTCAAAGCCCTGGGCCGCCCCCGCGGCCAGGAGCCGCTCCACGGAGCGCCGGGGCCCGTCGAGGCGGGCGGCCCTCCACGCCGGGGGCAGGTGCAGCTCGGCGCGCTCGGCCAGCTCACGACGGGCGTAACCGGCCTGGTCCCACCGCAGGAGCGCCTGGGCCGCGCCGGGCTCGGGCCCGCCCAGCAGGATGACCCTCGCCCCGGGACGGGCCAGGGCGACGGCGTTGCTCCACAGGCGCAGGGCCTCGCTGGTCGCACCCAGCTCGGGGCGCGCGGACAGGGTGGCGGCGTCCAGCAGCAGGACCGCGCCGTAGCCGCCGGGGGCCGCCGGCTCCGCCCCCGGCGTGGCCACCACCAGGCGCGGCTCGTCGTCCACGGTCGCCACCACCCCGTGGTCCTCCCGGGCGCCGGAGACCAGCACGGGCACCCCGGGGAAGGCCCGGCCCAGCTCCTCACCCGTACGGGCGCTGCCCACGCCCACCATACGCAGGCCGGTGGCCCCGCAGGCGGGGCAGGACCAGTCCCGGGTGCGCCGGGCGCACCACCGGCAGGTGGTGGTCCCGTCCCGGTCCATCCCCAGGGGCCCGGAGCACAGGGCGCAGCGGGCGGCGACCCGGCAGGCGGCACAGGCCACCACCGGGACGTAGCCGCCGCGGGGCACCTGGACCAGGACCGGCCCGCCGCGCAGGGCCTCACGCAGGGCGCGGTGGGCCAGGGAGGGGACGCGGGCGGCCCCGGAAGCCCCCTCGGCCTCCAGCTCGGGCCCGGGCACCTGGACCCGGGCCACGGCGCGGCGTACCAGGGCCCGGGGGGCCGCGACCTCGCGCGCCCAGCCCGCCTCCACGTAGGACTGGGCCTCCACGCTGCGGGAGTAGCCGGCCAGGAGCAGGCCGCAGCGCTCAGCGCCCGCGCGCAGGGCCACGACGGTACGCGCGTGGGTGTAGGGGGCCCTGGGCTCGTCCAGGCGGTCGTCGCCGTCGTCCCAGACCACGGCCAGGCCCAGGTCCGCCACCGGTGCGAAGGCGGCCGCGCGCGTCCCCACCACGACGCGCGCACGCCCCAGCAGGATCCGCACGAAGGTGCGGTAGCGTCGGCGCGCCCCGTGCTCGGCGCTGAGGACCGCCACCCCCTCGCGGGGGAGCTCCTGGCCCAGGCGCGCCGCGAGGGCCTCGGCCTGGGCGGTGGTGGGCACCAGGACCAGGACGCCCCGGCCCGAGGCCAGCGTCGTACGGGCCGCCTGGGCCAGCAGCTCCTCCCAGGGATCCACCTGGGGCCCGCCGGGCAGCACGCAGGCCACGGCGCGCGGGGCGCCCCCGGCGGCCAGGGCGGCCAGGAAGCCGGGGCCGCCGTCGTAGGCCCGCCAGCCCGTGGGGCTGGGGGCGGGCAGGCCCCAGTCAGGTAGCGCGGGAGGGTCGGCGGCGCGCTCGGTGGCCTCGGCGTCGGCGTGGCGGGCGGGGACGGCCAGGCGCACGACGTCGGCCCGGGTCCCGGCGGCACGCTCGGCCACCGCCTCCACCAGGGTCCGGGTGGCCCGGGTCAGGACCGGCAGGTCGGAGACCACCCGCCGCAGGGGGGCGAGCCTGCCCGCGTGGGTGGTGGTGTCCCCCCGCTCCCACACCCAGCCGTGGATCTCCTGGCCCCCCAGGCGCACCACCACGCGGGTACCGACCTGGGCGGCGGCGTCCAGGCCGGCGGGGACCAGGTAGTCGAAGGTGCGGTCCAGGTGGGGCACCGGGGAGTCCAGCAGGACGCGGGCCACCGGGTGGGACACCCCGGCCAGGGCCACGGGGCGGCGGGCGGGCGCGGGGGCCGCCAGGAGCACGCCCTGCTGCGCGACCTCGCTGCTCACCGGGGCACCACCACGGGGTCTCAGACGGCGCCGGCCAGGGCCCGGGCCCGGTCCGTGGCCTCCCAGGTGAAGCCGGGGCGGCCGAAGTGCCCGTAGGCGCTGGTGGACCGGTAGACGGGGCGCAGCAGGTCCAGGTCACGGACGATGGCCGCCGGACGCAGGTCGAAGACCTCCTCGATGGCCGCCTGGATGCGCTCCACCGGCACCGTGTGCGTCCCGAAGGTCTCCACGTACAGGCCCACCGGGCGGGAGGAGCCAATGGCGTAGGCCACCTGGACCTCGCAGCGCCGGGCCAGGCCGGCGGCGACGACGTTCTTGGCGACCCAGCGCATG
>ERZ772766.586-NODE-586-length-20957-cov-4.428906_pt1 | contig 20957 bp, 13 predicted proteins | sample MGYA00511379_ERZ772766 | MGnify/ENA primary metagenome ERZ772766 (study PRJEB29015, sample SAMEA2737895) | human oral metagenome | biome: human oral; feature: human-associated habitat; material: dental | place: China | collected 2116 ...
TTCAATTAAATTTATTTTTTTATATTTCAATAATTCTTCTTTTTTTATTTTTATTTTTATTTCTTTATCTTTTTCTTTATCTTCATATTTTTTTTCTATTTTTTCATCTTTTATTTCTTCTTTTTTTTCTTTTTCTTCTTCTCTTTCTCTTTTTTCTATTCTTTCAATATTTATATTTTTAGTATTTTCATTATTTTCATTTTTATTTTTTTCAAAATCAAAATTAAAATCAAAATTTTCTAAAAACAAATCAAAATCTTCTTCTTTTGAATTTTTCATAAAAATTTCAATAATATTTTTATTTTCCAAAATATATTTCACATGGCTATTCAGACATCCAATTAAATCTGAACGAAGAAATTCTAACAAATATTGAAAGTTATTGTATAAAAAATATTTTATAAGTCTGTAAATTGGATTAACTGCGCTGTGCTCTAAAATCGACTTGTTGCTCTTCAAAGTATACGGAATATTATGAGCATTTAATTCACTTGCGATTTCAGATAAATATTTATTTTTTCCAGCGATTATACAACTTTTTCCAAGATTTTTAATCTCTTTATTTTCTATCATTTGAATAATATTTTTAAAAATTCTCTTTTCAGTTGGAGACTTTTTGCTTTCTAGTTCATTTATTTTAAACTCAAAATAACCTTTTTGATATTCAGCATCTTCAGCTTTATAATCAACTTTCTCATAATTCCAATTACTTTTCTCATCATAATCGCAATAAATTTTGTTTACATTTTCAATAACCGCTTTATAACTTCTGTACGATTTTTTCAAAGTTTCCACTTTCGAGCCGTCAACTATTTCGTCAAGATTTTCAAAAAGCTCTTTTTCTCCGTCACGCCAACCGTAAATACTTTGCTTTTCATCTCCCACGCAAATTATATTTTTAGCACAGTCCATTATGAGCTTTAAAATTTTCCACTGCAAAATGCTCGTGTCCTGAAATTCATCGACCATAATTGTATCAATATTTCCACCAATTATTTCAAAAAAATCTTGAGTAAATTTATTATTTTCGATAAATTTTAAATTTTTGTCAAAAATAAATTCGTAAGTATAAATCGAAATATCGTCGTGCGTAAATTTTTTAGAAGAAATTTTTTCTCTTCGGACCAAATCATACAAAAATTCACAAAATTCTTTTAATTTATTGTGAAATGGATAAACTTTATTTTTTAAAATATATTTTGAAAATTTATCTAAAAAGTTTTTTTGAAGTTCTTGCAAAGTTTCTGTTAATTCTTTTTTCCGAATAAACTTTCCGTTATAATAATTTTTTATTTTAGAATCTAAAATTTTTTCCAAATTTTTAACCACAATTTCTATTTTTTCTTCTTCAGAATTTTCACTTTCTTTTTTTATTTGGTCAAAAATCTCAAAAAAATTACCATTAAAACATTCAGAAAGTTTTTTTTCTTTTCCTTCAGAAAATATTTTTACTTCAGAATAAATTTCTTGAAGTGGTGTCAAAAAATCAAATACTTCTAAAACTTTTTTTTGGTTATCTTTTTTTTCTTCTTTTAACTCAAAATCTTTTGCAATAACATATTTTTTTTGAAATTCTACAAGCTCTTCAATGATTTTTACATAATTTTTAATTTCTTTTTTTTCTCCAACTTCTTCAATCAAAAACTCAAATTTTTTATAATAATTTTCGTTGTCCATAATTTTCTTAAATATTTTTTCATAAAAATCATTGCTCTCACTGTCAAGAGTTTCAAAACTCGAAATTTCAAAATAAGGAGCAATCGCCTGTTTAAAAATTCTGTTTGTAAAACTGTCAATTGTGTAAATTCTAATATCTTCTTTATTTTTCAACATTTCAAAATAAATATTCTGCAATTTTTCCTTATCAAAATCATCTTCACCCAAATTATAAATTTCTTTCAGATTTTTTTTCAGCTCAATTCCTTTACTTTTTTCAAAAGCGACTTGATACAAAAAATCAAAAATCCGCTCTTTTATTTCCGCAGTTGCCTTTTTTGTAAAAGTTACGACAACAATATTTTTAAAGTCGATATTTTTTAATAAATTATAAATATATTCTAGCGACAGTCTATAAGTCTTTCCTGTTCCTGCACTCGCTTTTAATATTATTTTATTACTTTCCTGATTTTTCATTTTCGTCCTCCCATCGCAAAATCAATTCATATTTTTTCTGATTTGAACTTTCTAAAGTGCTATTTTTTTCTCCCAATCTGTAAAAACTTACTTTTTTATCACTTTCCACTTCAAAATATTTTTTCAAAACTTCCATCACTTCATCTTTCGTAAGTTTTTTATTATCTTTTCGACCGTCGGAAATAATTTTCCCATCCCAGACATCCACAACATATTTTTTATATTCATTTTCTCCCAAAACAATCGAATAAAAGTCAAGTTGCGCAAATGCGTCGTCAATTCTTTTTTGCGTCAAATTTCCAGTTTTATAGTCAACCAAAATTTCTTCTTTTTTATCTTTTTTTTCATCTTTTATGTGCAAGTCAATTGAAATATTAAAAGCTGCATTTCCAAATTTTTCGCTGTCAATTTCTTTTTCAAACTTTTCTTTGATTCTTTCTTCTGAGCTAACTTTTATCACACTTTTATCACTAATTTTATTTGATAAATCAACAAAATATTTTTTTATTCCAATTTTTAAATCTTCAAATGAAATATTTTTATAAAATTCCAAATATTCCTGCGGAATTTTATATTTGTAGGACTGTATTCCAGCCTCAAATTCACTTGCAATTTCTTCCTCACTTATGTCAAAATTTCCTTTTTCCAACATTTTTTTATTTTTTTTCACAATATTTTCATAAATCGAATGAATTATCGTCCCAAAAAATCTCGCATCAATAACTTCTTCAATTTTTTCTCTTTCCACTTTTCCCAATTTTTTATCAATGTAATAGGCGTATTCTGATTCTTTTAAATTTTTATAATCGTAATAACCCAAAGTTATTTTTTCATTTTTTAACTCTTCCACATCTTTTAAAAGTCTTGATTGAATAAATTTCCCGATTTTTTTCTCTTTGTAATCTTTTATATAATAATTTTTTATAAATTCCATCTCTTCTTCTTCAGAAATTTTTTTATTTTTGTTATTTATCTCTAAATCATATTTTAATTTAATTTCTTCCAAAATTCCAGAGCAATCAACATTTTCGTCCAAATTTTTTATATATGACAGACAAACTTTTTTTGCACCAAAAATTGCGTTCAAAAATCTAAAAATTTCTATTACTTTCACATCTTCTGGAACTGGCAATCCCATTTTCTTTCTCTGAATTTGCGAAAATAAATAATTGTTGACCTTGCCTTTTGGAAAAGTATCCTGAAAATTTAAAAACACAATGTTTTTTTTATTCGTTTCAGACAAAGTTTTAAATTCGTTAATTTTGTATTGATTATCGTTCTCTTGTCCCGCAATTTCTTCCAAGTCCAAGCTAATTGATTTCTTGTCCAAATATTTTAAAAACATCTTTAAAAGTCCCGCCGAAATATTTTCTTTATCAAAAAATTTATCCCAAAGATTGTCAAAGTCAAATTCTTCTAAAACTGCAATTTCTGAGAGAGCTTCAAAATATTTGTCCCTAATTTTTTTCCCAGTATTTTTTTGTCTGTCAAATATTTCTTCCAAAAATTTTGAATAGTCCTGCAAATTTTTTATTTCAAAAATTTTTTCTAATTCCTCTAAAAATTTTATAAATTTATCTATATTTTTTTTCAGTTCAAAAAATTTATTTTTCTCTTTTTTTAATTTTTCAATCTCTTCAATTTTTTTATTTTCTTTAATTTCTTTATTTTTTTTATCTTCTTCTTTTTTATCTTCTTTTTTATTTTTTTTATTTTCACCATTTTCAAAATCAAAATCAAAATTTTCTTCAAATTTTTTATATTTTTTTTCAAGATTAAAATAAATTTTCTCTTTAATCTTAAAATTTTTACTTTCGTTTTCCAAATATTTTTTCAACATTTCAATCGATAAATATTTATAATCTTCTCTGACAAATTTTTGAAAAAGCCAGTAAATATTTTCAATTTTAAATGTTTCTAAAAATTCTTTTAACTTAAACCCGTTATATAATTCTTTCACTTTAAAAATATATTCAATCCCATTTTCTCTTTTTTTAATTCTCACTTCATTCAAAATGTTGCAAAGCACATCCAAAACTTTATAAATCTTAGTTTCCTGCAAAGTTTCTTCCAAATTGTAAATTATTTTCTTTTGGTTTAACAGCTGATAATCTCTTTTAGTTTCACTATTTATATCCTGAACATCGTAAATTTGACATTGCTCTTTTTCGTCCGACAATTTTTTTACCAAGCCTAACAGCTGATTAAATTTTGAGCTGTATTCAAAAATTTTAATATCTATATTTTTTCCCAAAAATTTTTCTTTTGGCAAAATTGAAAAGCCACTTTTTATTTTTAATTCCTTTTCGTCAAAATCTTTTTTTGAAAGCTGCAAAATATTTTTTATTTCTGCTCCATTTTTTTCCAAATAAATGATTATTTCTTTTTCAAATGGAGTAAAATTAACTTTATTCACAAAACAAATTTTTTTATTTTTTTTCAAAAAATCTTTTGAAATATTTTCAATTGTTCTAATCATATAAGGTAAAATTAAATTTTTTTTCTCAACTTGCAATTTAATGCTTCTATCAATTTCCTTCAAATTTTCAAAAATTTCCCGCTGCCAATTTTCCACTTCAATTTTTTGTGCATCAATTTTATATTCCTGCAATTCTGCAAACAAATTATAATAATTATAAGCCACATCAATTATGTCATAATAATTTTTAACTTTCATTTTTTTTCCAATTTTATTTTTTATCGCATTATAAAAAAATATAACTTGCTTTTCTTCTTTTATCAAAATTTTATCTGTAAAAAAAAGATTTTCATTAAAATCATAACTATTCATAAGTTTAAAATTATGAAAAATCCCAATTTTTTCATTAAATTCCGCATCTTGTAAAAGTTCTTTTTTTATTTCATAAAAAGTCAAAGCATTTTCAAAAACATACAAAACCCTTTCATTTTTTTCAAATTCACAAAATAAATTTTGCTTCAAATTCGCTCCCAGTCCTAAATAATTTATTTCCATCTTTCTTTTCCTTTTCCCCTTTCAGCCAAAACTTTTTACTAAAATTATACCACAATTTTTTCCATATCAAAAAAAAACTTTGTTTCACAAAATATTTGATAAAACTATTGACAAAATAAAAAAAATATTGTATCATAACAAATGAATAGTTGTTCATATATTAAATAATAGAGGTGAAAAAAATGGAAAAAAATAACGAATGCACTTTGGGAATAAAAGGCCTTGAATGTCCCCACTGTGCCGCAAAAATCGAGCATAATCTAAATGCTTTGGATGAAATAAAAGCAGCTACTGTTGATGTTTTAGGAAAAAAAATTGTGATTAATCCTAACAAAAAATTTTCTAGCGAAGACATCACAAAACTTGTTCAAAAAGAAGTTGATAGAGTTGAAGAAGGTGTGACTGTTTTAATGCCAAATTCTGCAATTGAAGAAGATGAGGAAATAGAAGAAACGGAAGAAAATTTTAAAAGTATAAGAAATAGATTTATTTTAGGTGCAATTATACTAGCAGCTGCAATATTTGTTCCAAAAAATTTATTTGTTCCAAGATTAATTTTATTTTTAATAAGCTATTTTACAGTCGGATACGATGTTTTATTTAAAGCTGTAAAAAATATAAAAAAAGGACAGATTTTTGACGAAAACTTTTTGATGACGATTGCGACAGTTGGAGCTTTTGCGATAAAAGAGTTTCCTGAAGCTGTGTCAGTTATGTTATTTTACCAAATTGGAGAAATGTTCCAAGATTTGGCAGTTGGAAAATCGAGAAAATCCATCACCTCACTTATGAATATTAGACCTGATTATGCAAACTTAAAAATTGAGGGAGAAATTAAAAAAGTTTTGCCAAAAGAAGTAAAATTAGGCGATATAATAGTTATAAAACCTGGAGAAAAAGTCGCATTGGATGGAAAAATTACAAATGGAAGTTCAACTTTTGACACATCCGCTTTAACTGGAGAAGCCATTCCAAGAATATTTGAAATTGGAGATGAAATTCTAAGTGGATTTATAAACACCACAAATCTTGTAGAAATCGAAGTTACGAAGTCATTTGAAAATTCCACAATTTCAAAAATATTAGATTTGGTACAAAATGCAAGTTCTAAAAAATCTAAAACTGAAAACTTTATCACAAAATTTGCAAGATTTTACACACCGGCAGTTGTAATAATCGCTTTACTTATTGCAATTTTGCCAATGATATTTGTAAAAGATGCCCGGTTTTCAACTTGGCTTTACAGAGCGCTTATCTTTTTAGTAGTTTCGTGTCCGTGCGCCTTAGTTGTTTCAATCCCTCTAGGATTTTTCGGGGGAATCGGTGGAGCTTCAAAAAATGGAATTTTAATAAAAGGAGCAAATTATTTAGAAGCATTAAACAATTTGGAAACTGTTGTTTTTGACAAAACTGGAACACTTACAAAAGGTAAATTTAAAGTTTATGAAATAAATGTTCAAAATTCCAAATACACAAAAGACGATTTATTAAAATACGCAGCTATTGCAGAAAGTTTTTCAAATCACCCAATCGCGCAATCAATTGTTTTAGAATATGAAAAAAACAATAAAAAACTTGAAAAAACTGACAGTTCAGAATTTGAATTTGAAGAAATCGCAGGTCATGGAGTAAAAGTAAAATATGAAAATAGCGAAATTTTAGCGGGAAATCTTAAATTATTAAAAAAAGAAAATGTAGAAGCTGCTGAAAAAGACGCTGTCGGAACAGTTGTCTATGTCGCAAAAGATGGAGAATATTTGGGAAATTTAATAATTGCGGACGAAATAAAAGAAGATGCTAAAAAAACAGTTGAAGAACTTAATAATTTAGGAATAAAAAATGTTGTAATGCTAACAGGTGATAACAGAAAAATTGGAGAAAATGTAGCTAGTAAATTAAATATTTCAAAAGTATTTACTGATTTATTACCGCTTGGAAAAGTTGAGAAAATGGAAGAATTTTTGAAAAATAAAAGCGCTAACGGAAAAGTTTTGTTTGTAGGTGACGGAATAAACGATGCCCCTGTTCTCGCTAGAGCCGATATTGGAGTGGCAATGGGCGGTGTGGGAAGTGACGCTGCAATCGAAGCTGCAGATATGATTGTAATGAACGACGAACCGTCAAAAATAGTAACCGCTCTAAAAATTGCCAAAAAGACAAAAAAAATTGTCTGGCAAAACATAATTTTTGCACTAAGTGTGAAAATCATCATTCTAGGAATGGGAGCATTAGGATTTGCCACAATGTGGGAAGCTGTGTTTGGCGATGTCGGAGTCGCATTAATTGCAATATTAAACGCAACAAGAGCATTGACTTATAAAGAAAATTAAAAATTTACTAATACCAGAATGGGACTGTCTCTGAATGAGAAACAGTTCCTTTTTTATAAAAAAAGAAACTACCTAAAAATTTAGATAATTTCTTCAAAAATAATATACTTTTTTATTCAAAATTCTTCAATTAAAGGACAAATTATCCAATTAATTTTTATACAAATTAATTGATTCCTTAAATTTGGCAATTTTATTTTCCAATTCTTCTTTTATCCCTTTTTCTTTGTCAATAACTTCTTTTGGCGCTTTAGACAAGAATTTTTCATTTGATAATTTTCCTAAAACTTTATTTAATTCTTTTTCAGTTTTTTCAATATTTTTTGTAAGTTTAGCAATTTCTTTTTCCTTGTCAATCAAATCGTTAAGCGGCACATAAATTTCAGTAGTTTCAACCAATTTAAAGCCAACTAGCTCAGGAATTTCTGCGTTAAATTCATATTTTTCAACATTTGCCAATTTATCCAATATTTTAGCATTATGCTGCAAAATATTTTTTTCTGCATCATTTATAGTTTTGAAAATCATTTCGATTTTCTTAGCTGGACTTACATTAGCTTCTCCCCTAATATTTCTAATTGCATTGACAATTTCTTTTAAGAAGTCAAATTCTTTTTCAGCTTCCAAATTAACAAATTCTTTTTCTTCTTTAGGAAAGTCCGATAACATTATTGTTTCTTCTCCTAAATCCAGTTTTTGCCAAATTTCTTCCGTGATAAACGGCATAAATGGATGAAGCATTTTTAAACCTTTGTCAAGAACAGTTTTTAGAACATATTGTGCTACTGTCTTATCTCTTCCTTCTTGTCCATAAACACGAGTTTTCGCAATTTCAACATACCAGTCGCAGAAATTTCCTCTGAAAAATTCGTAAGCAAGTTTTGCCGCCGTGTCAAGCTCATAATTTTCAAAACTTTCATTAACTTGTCTAGCAGCATTTTGTAATTTTGACAAAATCCATCTATCTTCTAACTTAAATTCTGAGCTATCAATTTTTACACTTGAATCAAAATCTTTCAAATTTGACAACACAAATCTTGAAGCGTTCCAAACTTTATTTGCAAAAGTCGATCCCATTTCAATTAATTTTTCTGAGAAATGAATGTCCTGTCCTTGCGAAGTATTGTATAAAAAGCTGAATCTTATCGCATCCGCTCCATATTTTGCAATCAAATCCAATGGATCTGGTGAATTTCCAAGAGATTTTGACATTTTTCTGCCAAGCTCATCTCTTATAATTCCGTGCAAATATACATAGCTAAATGGAATTTCATCTTTTATGTAAAGACTCATCATAACCATTCTTGCAACCCAGAAAAATAAAATGTCTGCTCCTGTCACAAGTGCGTCTGTCGGAAAGAATTTTTTCAAATCTTCAGTTTCCTTTGGCCATCCAAGTGTTGAAAAAGGCCACAATGCCGATGAAAACCAAGTGTCAAGCACATCTTTTTCTTCTGTCAGTTCAGTTTCAACTCCAAATTTTTCTTTTGCTTGTTTTTTAGCGTCTTCCAAGTTTTTTGCTACAAAAACCGTTCCATTTTGAGCATAATAAGCAGGAATTCTATGTCCCCACCAAATTTGACGGGAAATTGTCCAGTCTCTTATATTTTCAAGCCAGTTATAGTAAACTTTTTCCCATCTTTGCGGAGTTATTTTAATCTGTCCATTTTTTACTACTTCCAAAGCTCTTTTAGCAAGTGGCTTCATTTTCACAAACCACTGTGTCGACACTCTCGGCTCAATTACTGAATTACATCTATAGCAATGCCCAACTGCGTGATTATGCTCTTTTACTCCAACTAAAAGCCCTTCTTTTTCCAAATCAGCTAAAATAGCATCTCTTGCCTCATATCTGTCAAGTCCTTCATATTTTCCACCATTTGAATTGACATGCGCATCTTCGGTAAAGATATTTATAAATTCAAGACCTGTTCTTTTTGCAACCTCAAAATCATTAGGATCGTGAGAAGGTGTCATTTTTACGACTCCTGTTCCAAATTCCATATCGACATATTCATCAGCAACTACAGGAATTTCTCTATTCATAAGCGGCAAGATAACTTTTTTCCCGACTAAATCTTTATATCTTTCGTCATTTGGATTAACGGCAACTCCCGTATCTCCAAGCATTGTTTCAGGTCTAGTTGTCGCAATAATCACATAGTCGTCGCTATCTTTTATTTTATACTTAATTTCCCAAATTTTTCCTTTTTCGTCAGCGTGATCAACTTCATCGTCCGCAAGTGCAGTTTTATCAAACGGACACCAGTTTACAATATATTCTCCACGATAAATAAGCCCGTCGTTGTAAAGTTTTATAAACACTTCTTTTACAGCATCTGAAAGTCCTTCGTCCATCGTAAATCTTTCTCTTGACCAATCCAGAGAAACTCCCAATTTACGAAGCTGCTTAGTTATAAGTCCACCGTGTTTTTCTTTCCATTCCCAAGTTCTTCTTAAAAACTCATCATATCCAATTTCTTCTTTAGAAGTTCCTTCTTCTTTTAACATTCTCTCAACTTTATTTTGAGTTGCAATCCCAGCGTGATCCATCCCTGGAATCCAAAGCGTATCAAATCCGCTCATTCTTTTAAATCTAATAATCGCATCTTGAATGGAATTGTTTAACATATGTCCCATATGCAAAATTCCAGTCACATTTGGCGGTGGGATAGCGATTGAATATCCTGGTTTTTCAGCATTGTGCTGAGCATTAAAATATCCATTTTCTTCCCATATTTTATACCATTTATCTTCAATTTCATTTGGTGAATATGTTTTATTTAGTTCTTCTGACATTTTGTCCTCCTATTTTTTTCTATTTTTCATTTTTTTATTATACTACATTTATCCCAATAATTCCATAAGTTCTTTGTCACTCATTTCAAACAGCACTTTTTCTCCATCTTTATTTTCCAAAAGATTTTCACTTAACTGCCGTTTTTTCTCTTGAATTTTTATAATTTTTTCTTCAATTGTCCCTTCTGTCACAAGTTTTATAACCTGCACACTTTTTTTCTGCCCAATTCTATAGGCCCTGTCACTCGCCTGATTTTCCACCGCAATATTCCACCAAGGGTCATAGTGAATAACAACATCAGCTCCCACAAGATTAAGCCCTGTTCCTCCAGCTTTTAACGAAATCAGCACAACTTGTCTTTCTCCATCATTAAATCTGTTACAAATTTCCACTCTCTCTTTGGATTTCACATTTCCATCGATATAAAAATATTCAATTCCCATATTTGAAAGCTCTTTTTCAATTTCTTTCAATGTGCCAACAAACTGAGAAAAAATCAAAAGTCTATGTCCATTTTCAGTAATATCTGGCATTAAATCTTTTAAAACTTCAATTTTAGCGACTTCTCCGCTATAATCTTGTTTAAACAAAGCTGGAGAATTACAAATTTGACGAAGCTTTGTCAAAATTGCAAGAATTTTTATTCTGTTATTTTCATTTTTATCAAATTTTTTCATTTCTTTTTTCGCCTGTTTTACATACGACAAATAAAGCTGTTTTTGCTCACTGCTAAGCGTCACAAACACATTTGATTCCATTTTTTCTGGAAGTTCAGTCAAAACTTCTTTTTTTGTTCTTCTAAGCAAAAAAGGCGCAATGATTTCACGCAAATTATTTATTTTTGAAGAATTTGGATTTACAATCGCTTCTTTATAAGTTTTTTTAAATTTGTTCAAAGAATCCAAATATCCAGGAATGACAAAGTCAAAGATTGACCACAACTCTAAAATATTATTTTCCACAGGAGTTCCTGTAAGTGCGAAATTTACTCTGCTGTTAATTTTCATAACTGCTTTTTTAATCTGTGAAGTAGTAGTTTTGATATTCTGTGCTTCATCTAGCACAACAATGTCAAAAATTCTATTTTTATACTCTTCTATATCGTTTCTAAGCGCTTGATATGTCGTTATCAAAAATCCACTTTTTTGACTTTCGATAATTTTTTTCCTGCTGCTTGCCACACCTTCCACAAGAATCGGAGTAATTCCAGTAAATTTGATAATTTCTTCCTTCCAGTTATAAAGAAGCGAGCTTGGTACAATTATAAGCCCCAGAAAATCTTTATTTTCCTGATAGACCTCATTTAATAAGGAAATTGTCTGAAGCGTCTTTCCAAGTCCCATATCGTCCGCTAAGATTCCTCCAAATCCAATATCGTACATATTTTTTAACCAGTTAAATCCCAATTTCTGATACGGAAACAAGCTTACTTTTATATTTTTCGGCTCAACTTCCTTTCGATTCTTTATTTTATGAAAAAGCTCCTTAAATTCATCCAATTTTTCCAAATCTTCTCTAATATTCTTAGAAATTTGTGCCAATTGGAGCGCTTTTACTTTGGAAATTCTATTTTTTCCAACTTTTATATTTCCAATTGAATCAACAATTCCAAGCAGCTCTTCCATACTTTTATTTGCAATTTTAACAAGTTCTCCGCTTGAGAGCGTTATAAATTTTTTCTCTTTTTTAATCGCTTCCGTCACAATTTCAACATCTTGCGGCTTAATTCCCTCAATTTCAAAATTTACATCCAAAAAGTTGTTGCTCGCTTTTTTTATTTCAATTCCAACATTGATGTTTCTAGCATTTTTTATTTTATTTTCCAAATGAATTTTCACTTTGTCAGAATATTTCTTATCAATTATTTCAGAGAGTTTACTAAGTCCTTCATAATTTAAAATATATGTATTTTTTGTTAAAGTCGGATTTGAAATTGTAAAATTTCCAATAATTTCTTCCAACTTTTCAAAAAGTTCTGTATTTCTTCGTGGAATAAAATACTTATTATCTTTTTTTTTCGCACAAACCGTGTTTGAAATATTAATTTTTACGATTTCATCTTCTTCGGTTTCCAGCACAAAAACATCAATTTCCCCGTCTTCTTCAATATATTCAGCAACATTTATGCCTTCAAAAGCAAATATCTTTTTTAATTTCTCACTTTCCTTTTTTGGGAGCTGATTAATTAATTCAGCGTCGATAAAATCAAATTTTGCTAAAAATCTAGCTTCGTTTTCCGCCATTTTAAATATTTTGGAAGAATCATTTTCAAAGTTATAGAATAGACTTGTCTCATTAATTTTTTCAATTTCACGCATTTTAATTTTATTATTTTCAAAAACAAAAATCGGCTCATAACTAGACATAACTTGTTTATTTTCTCCCAAAAGTAAAAAGTTTTTTCCTTTTTCCATTGCAAAAAGAAGTTTATTTAAAAGCATATCGTAAACTTTTAATCCTTTTTTATCTTTTATTCCATTTTCAATAACACTTTGAATCTGTTTGCTGTATTCGTAAATCGCCAAAATAATATTTTTATTTATCTCGCTAAAATAGCATTTTTCAGGCTCATATTTAATTTTAGAAGTTATCTCAAATTCTTCTTCTAAAACAATTGCTTGTACAAATTTTATAATATCTTTGACATAATAAGTTTTTTGAAAACCAGTTTTTATTCTCAAAATATAATCTGGAATATTGTTCTCTTCATTATAATCGTAGCCGTATTTATAGTCACTATAGCTTCCTTCATCAATTTCCACTTCTAGTCGTAACTCTTTTTTATTTTCATTTAAAATTTTTTCTTTTTGAAGATGGAAATTATAGATTTCATCTATTTTTCGACTTATTTTTTCAACATTTTCCAAATTTTCTAAATCATCAAAATCTTTTTCTTTTTCAGTTCCAACTTTTTTTGCATCAAAATTTTTACTTTGATTTTCTTCTTTCTTAACTTTTTTATTTTCTTCACTTTCTGACAAAATTCCCACTTTTTTATTATTTTTTTTGTCTTTCAAATCACTAACTTCTTTTTGCTCCGAAGGTTTTATTTTACTTCTTTTTAAATTATTTTTTTCTTCATCTTTTTCAAAATCTTCATTATTTTCTTTTTTAACTTTTACAATTTCTTCTTTTTTATTTTCCTCTTCAAAGTCATCTTCAAAAAGTACCTCAAAATCGTCTGTTCCGACAATATTATTAATTTTCTTAGATTCATCTGCAAGGATACTCAGCGCCACAATATGCTTACAAGCTCCATGCTGCTTATTATTTTGAAAAAACATGCAATCGCAACTCGCCTCTTCCAACACAGCAGTTTTCTGATTTAGCGTAAGAGATGTATGATAAAGTTTATTTTCCTGAAATTCTCCATCCAATGTAACCAGATTTCCATCTGCATAAAGCGCCGTAATTCCTCCAATTCTTTTCATGTAATACTCTTTCCCAATTGAATAAATTGTCGGTGTAAATTTTTCTTTTAGTTTCATTAAGATATTATTTTTTCTCATTTTTCTCCCTTACTTTTTTCATTTCAAATTAAAATTATTTATTTTAATTTTTTCAGCATCATTATTATTGCATTTTTATTTTGCCCATAATAATTTTTCCGCACAGATATTTTTTCAAAACCTATTTTCTCATATAATTTTATCGCAAAAAGATTTTTTTCGTAAACTTCCAAAAAAATATCTTCTCCAAAAAAATTTATTTCATCAGAAGAATCATTTTTTATTTTTGAGAAAAATAACTCTTTTATTGAATTTTCCAAAAGTATTTTCCCAAATCCTTTATTTTGACAACTTTTCAAAATGGCAATTTCAAATATATCCGTGTTCTCTATTGTACCATAGAATATAATGTAACCCAAAATTTTTTTTATTTTTTTTTCAAAAACTAAATTTTCAACTTTAAAAATTTCAAAAATTTTCACTTCACTTTCATCTATAAAATCAAATAAGCAGTATATAGCATACTGCTTACTTAATATCATCTCAGAAAAATATTTGGCTTTTACTGTTTTTTCAAAATTTTCGTTATGAATCTTTAACAAATTTTCCAATATTTTCATTTTACATAAGTCCTATTCTATTTAATGGCCACCATCTAAGAAGCAGCTCACCCTTTATACGGTTCTTTGCAACCAACCCAAAATATCTTGTATCCAAACTGTTTGCCGTATTATCTCCCATAGCCATGTAATAATCTTTGTCAAGTGTTATAGTTTCGCCATTTAACAGTCTTGTAAATAGTGCGTCATCATATTTAAAGTCCATAATAGGCATAACCATTTCAGGTCTTCCTTCAACCTTTAACAGGAAAGTATAATAATTTTCAGTGCTGTTTGAATCATCATTTCCGATTATATCTTTAAAGTTTTCAGTTGTTTTTATCTCTTTCAAAAATTCTTTTCCGCTCATAGTTTTATAATTTTCCCCAAAGCTGAATTTTTCCCAGTCAATATCAAAGCTTCTCTCGTTATAAATTGTCATATATTCAGATTTTGAAATTGCTATAATTTTATCCAATTTAACTTTGTCACCTTTTTTTGGAATATAAATTTTATTATTTCCCATAAGTCCTTCAGGAAGATAATTTTTCTCAGGTTTAACTTCGGCTAAAACTTGTGATTTTTCACCATTTATAAGCATTTCTCCTCCGACATTAGCCACTTTTAAGCTATTAAATGCCTTTGTGTCCGCATAATATTTTTTTACAGCGTCTTCAAATGACTTTTTATCTGAAAATTGTGAAGCATCGGGATAAACTGGCTGATTGTCAACATTTGCCATCATAAATGTCTTTAAGTCAACTTTTCCTTTTGAGATTTGAAGCGTATTTCCAGGCGCTCCAACTATTCTTTTTGTATACATCATCTTGTTAGTTACAGGCTCTTTAAACGCAATAATCTGCCCAACTTTAGGTGCTTCAAATCTATATTTTATCATATTTGCAAAAACTCTATCTTTTACAGCGATTGTTGGCTCCATCGAACCTGTTGGAATAACATAGTTTCCAAGATAAAACATCTGAATCAAAAGCACAAGAATGATTGCAAGAATTGAATTTGTAATTCTTGTAAAAGCTCTTCCAAGTGAACTTCTTTTTCTTTTTTCCTTTGATACAACCTCTTCTGGCGTAATATTTTCATCTTTAAATATTTTTTTTACAATTTCCTGTGTCGATTCATTTTTAATTTTCGCTTCAGTCAGCATTTTTTCTATTTCTTTATTATTTTGTGCGATTTCTTTCAAAACTGACTGCTCAGTTATTTCTTCTTTTGACGGTTTTCTCAAAAAATAAACAAGCAATAGCGACAACACTACATTTATCGCAACATAAATATAATATTTCACATCCAATATATTAAACATCGCTTTTCCCAAAAATAGCATAACCAAATTCCCTAAAAAAATCCATTCATGTTGTTCTCTCAAAACATAAAAAATTAAATTTAAAATAAAAACTCCATAAATTCCAAAAACTTTTATTTTAATGATATTGTCAGGTGTTTTGTCAATAATTGAAAAAAACACGGCAGTCACAACTAAACTTATAACTGTCAAAATATTCCCCAAAAAAAGATTGTTATTTTCTTCCAAATTAATATTTTTAAGTACGTCGTCTTCTTTTTTTCTTAAAAAGCTCATCACTTTTTTCTCTCTAAAAAAGAAATACAACAAGCACAATGTAGTAATAATATAAAATACTACCCACAATACTATATTCACTAATTTCCCCTTTCTTTCTAACTTTATTTTATTTTTTGTTTTTTTTAATAAGCTCTAAAAACAGAAAAAGCTAGCAAAAATTTGCTAGCCCGCTTGCTATTTTCTAATTTCTTTAATTCTAGCAGCTTTTCCTGATAAGTTTCTTAAATAGTATAATTTAGATCTTCTTACTTTACCAATTCTCTTAACTTCGATTTTTTCGATTAATGGTGAATTTAAAGGAATGATTCTTTCTACACCGATTCCAGAAGATATTTTTCTAACTGTGAAGTTTTTAGCAACGCTTCCTCCACTTACTCTGATTACCACACCTTCAAAAACCTGTATTCTTTCTTTATTTCCTTCTTTTACTTTGTAGTGTACTGCCACTGTATCTCCAGATTTAAACTGAGGTACATCAGCTTTCAAATAATCTTTTTCTACTAATTCAATTAATTTCTCTTTCAAGAAATTCACTCCCTTCTTTTTTAAATATTCTTTCTATCTATACCAATTTTACAAAAATTTTAAATCAAAACTGGTAGCAACAATAAAAGCGGAATATTTATTTTTTATAACTAAAATAGTATAACATATTTAATTTTATTTTTCAATCAAATAACAAAAAAAAATATAAACTTTTTGAATAAATTATTTTCCATTTTTTAAAGTATATCCAAAGACATAATCCAAATTTATATTTTTCATTGAATTAAAAACACTTTGCTTTATTCCTGGATTTTTTTCTTCAAGTTCTGCCAACATATTTTTTATTTCTTTTCTCTTGCTCGAAGTTTTTCCAGCTTCAATCGTACAGCCGCAATTCATTGCCCTAATTCCATTTGTTTTTGTATAGTCAATTATATCACTTTCCTTGACATAAATTAATGGTCTTATAAGTTCTAATTTTCCCGAAGTTGACGAAACTTTTGGAGTCATCGTCTTTAATGTTCCCGCATAAAACATATTTATTAGAGTTGTTTCGATGACATCATCAAAATGATGTCCCAATGTAAGTTTATTAAATCCCATTTCTTCGACTTTTGTGTAAAGTATTCCACGCCGCATTTTTGCACATAAAAAGCACGGATAATCCTTTGCCTTTTCATTGGCTATCTCCCAGATATTTGTCGTTATAATTTCACAGTCAATATTTAATTTTTCTAAATTATTCTTAAAATTATTTAAATCTTCTTCTCTAAATCCTGGATTCAAACTGACAGCTTTAAATTCAAAATTTCTTCTTCTATCTTTTTTCAATTCATGAAATAACTTTGCCAAAAGCAAACTGTCTTTTCCGCCTGAAACTCCAATTGCAATTTTGTCGCTATCTTTGACCAACTCAAAATCATCTACAGCTTTTAAGAATTTTGACCAAATAGTTTTTTTATATGTTGTGGTTATACTTTTTTCAATTTCGCTAACTTCTTTCATAGGTCCGTCGGGAATAATTGCATCACAATGTAAATTTATCATTTTTTAATTTCCTTTTTCAACTAATTTTTTCATCACTCAAATATTCTTTATATTTATTTTCCAAATATTCAATTTTTTCAGCCAACCCCTCATCTCTTGAGTCAATATCATAAGCTGCCTTATATTCATCAAGCGCCTTTTTATGCCTTCCCATATGTTCATATTTTCTTGCAAAATCAATGTGTGCTATATACATGTCAAAATCAAAGAAAATTGCCATTTCATAGCAATCCACAGCTTTTGTTATTTCCCCTTTTCTCGAATAAATATTTCCCAGTAAAAATAAAACAAAAGGCTCTATTGGACACAAATCCAGTGCCTTTTCCAAATTTTCACAGGCTTTGCTAAAATCTTCATTTTCGTAGTAGAGATAGCCCAAAAAAGCCCAAATTTCGTGATTTTTTGGCTGTAATTTTACTAATTTTTTATATATTTCAATAGCTTTATCATTTTCTTTTAAAGCATGGTATGTCGAAGCCAATGTTTGCAGTGTTCGGACATCATTTGGATTCGATTTTAATTTTTCTAAACTTTCTTTAAGTAACTCTTCGTTATTGTCATTATATCTTATTTCTCTAAAAATCAAAGTCTCTAACATTTTTTCCCTGCTACTTAAAAAAATTTCTATTAATTTATATTCCCATTTATTTATATAATTAGTTCTATATTAAAATAGCTATTTTGAAAGTAGCTCTTCTCCTTTCTTCTATAAATTCCGTTATGTTATTTAATTTATTTTATCATAAATAGTAACTTAAGTAAACAATATTTTTCCCAAAAAATCATAGATTTTTTAATAAAAAAACGCACTTTCTTTATTTAGTGCGCTTATTTTATTTTAATTTTTTTAATTTATCATTTTAATATTTTTAATACTAATTTTTCTTTAGCATCTTTTATAATTTCATCTATTTCATTTTTTGAAATGTTTTCAGCTAAAATGATATAATAATTTTCTATTTTATCTTCCACTTCAAAAGGTGATTTTTCAATATCAAAATCATCAGAAACTCTTATGTAATAAGAGCTTTTTATCGTATTTGAATCAACAATTTCAAAGACTTTTGTTGAATTAAAGAAATAATCTGATTCAATGTGATTTCTTGTCACAATTTTTACAATATCTGCAACTACTGCTGAAGCTGTTGGATTCATTCCAGCACCTTTTCCGTAAAACAATGTCTTGTCAGTATATGAACCTATTGTTTCAATGGCGTTGTAAACATCGTCAACTTTTGATAAAATTCTATTATTTGAAACGACTGTCGGTTCCACTGAAATTTGAGCAGAAGTTTCCGAAAATAATTTTGAAGACGCAATTAATTTAATTGTCGAATCCAATTGATTTGCAGCAAAAATATCGATTGTGCTAATATCCCTTATTCCTTTAAGTTGCATATCTTTAAATTTGATTGAGCCACCATATGCAAGGGAAGCTAAAATATTTATTTTGTGCCCAGCATCAATTCCATCTACGTCGTAAGTTGGATCAGCTTCAGCATATCCTTTTTCAGATGCAATTTTTAGTGCTTCGTCAAATGATAAATTTTCATTTTTCATTTTTGTCAAGATATAATTTGAAGTTCCATTCATTATTCCACGAATTTCTGTAATTGTATTTGCAACAAGACTTTCCATAAGCGGTGTTACAATCGGTATTCCTCCACCTACAGCTGCCTCAAATAAAAATGACACTCCGTTTTCTTTGGCAATCTGGAACAATTCAACTCCATGTTTTGCAATTAGCGCTTTATTTGCAGTAACTACACTTTTTTTAGCTCTAAACGCTTCTGTTATAATTGTTTTGGCAAGTGTTTCTCCTCCAATTAGTTCCACAACTATTTTAATCTCAGGATCTGCAATCACCTTTTTGTAATCATCTATCAAAATACTTTTGTCAAAGTCAAAAGAAAAATCACGGTCGATATTTAAATCACATGCATATTTTACTTCCACTTTGGCTCTTGATTTTTCAAAAATACTCTCTTTTTCTTTTACAAGAACTTTTAACACTCCTTCTCCAACTGTTCCAAGTCCAATAATTCCTATTTTCATATTTTTTACAAAGTTTCTACTTTATTCTTTAGAAACTTTCTCCTTTCCTTGATTAGTCTATTTATAATACATTTATTATATAAATTTTAAGAAAAAAAGTCAATTAATTTTAATTTTAAAAAATCGCCAAATTTATTTCTTTTTTTTTAAAAAATGTGTTAGAATAATAGTGAAATACTTTGATACAACATTTGCGGGAAAGGTGGAAATAATGTTTAAAATATATTAGACATTAGAAAATAAAGATGAAAAAGTTAAATATTTTAGGAATGGCAACGCTGATTGCGGCAAATGCGACAAGTCAAGAATTAATAAAAACGAAGCCAAAGCTTGATAAAAAAGATGAAATGGCTTCTATTACAAAAAAAGAAAATAAATCCTCAAAAAATACAAAAAAGACTGAAACTAAAAAAAATACAACTGAAAAGAATTCTTACAAAAAGAAAAAAGTAAGAGCAAAAAGAAAGAGAAAACATAGAACACGACAAGAAATTTTATCAGGGATTGATTTTATTGATGTTACACAATTTTTTCAAAATGATGAAGAAAATAAAAAATTTGAAAAAAGAGCAAAATCTAATAGAAAAGTCACAAGTTTACCAAAAGAAGATAGCCTTGCTTCAAATCCAGATTTAATTGCTATAGATAAAAATTTTAAAAATGAAAAAGTTAAAAATATGAGTGAAAACACAGATAAACAAGATAAATTACAGAAACAATTGGATAAAAAAATTTTAAAAGACAAATTAAAAGAAATGAAGAAGAAAAAAGCTGCGCTAAAAAGAAGAATAAAAATAATGGATAGGGATTTAAAAAAAGACAACACTTTTATCACAGAAGAAATTTATGTTCAAAATAAAAAGAATGAAAATAAAAAAGTGGTATCTGTAAAAACTGAAAAAAATTCTCAAAATGATGAAAAAAATTTGGATGCTGATACATTAAATATAATTAATTTTTCTAGTAATTAATTTTAATAAAAAAATTAACAGGAGATGAAACGATATGACAAAAAAATTAATTTTTTTATTTTTAACAACTATGGCAGTAGTAATTGGCTGCTCTACATATTCAAGAAGATACAAAAATATGGATGAACACAAATACAGATGCAGAAATGGATATTGCAATAATTACAATAACCGTTATGATGAGATGCCTTGTGGACATCATATGAGAAACCAAAGAAATTAACATAATTTAAGGAGCTATTTCAATTTTTTTGAAATAACTCCTTTTTAGTTTAATTATTTATTTATTTATTTATTTATTTGAGAATATAAACTTTTTGCGTAAATAAACTAGAGAATGCTTATATTACTAGATTTGTATATACATTTACACAAAATTATAGACACTCTCGTTTATTTTTATTTAATTTTCTATAAATTTAATTTTTTATAAAATAAATAAAAACTTTTTAAATAAACATTTCAACAAAAGACTTCAATATCAAATATCCAATTTTTGCGAATAATCCA
>ERZ772766.590-NODE-590-length-20816-cov-5.980685_pt1 | contig 20816 bp, 27 predicted proteins | sample MGYA00511379_ERZ772766 | MGnify/ENA primary metagenome ERZ772766 (study PRJEB29015, sample SAMEA2737895) | human oral metagenome | biome: human oral; feature: human-associated habitat; material: dental | place: China | collected 2116 ...
TGCGCCTGGTGGGGGTGGTGGCGGGCGCGGACGCCCCGGGGCGCCTTCCGCGGGCGCTGCGGGGGGCGTGGCAGATGTGCGCGGGCGCGTTCCCCAGGGGCGTGCTCGTGCCCTGGCAGACGGCGTGGCGGACGTGGGATCCCCGCGAGGGGGAGGCGCCGGTGTCGGCGGCTGTCCGCCGTGCCATCAAGGAGATCACTACATGGAAGGAAGAACCCTCATGAGTCTCATGCACAAGGCCGGGGCGGTGGTCGCCGCCGTTCTGCGCGCGGAGGACGACAAAGGGGTGCCCGATGTCTCCCCGATCGCGCCCCCGGGCGTGTCGACGACGGTCAACACGCTCCTGGGCTACTTGTACTGGCTGGGATTGGCGGCCGGCGTCGCCGGCCTGATCATGGCGGGCGCGGGGATCGCGTTGTCGAACCGCGGTCACGAGGGCCTGGGGGACAAGGCCAAGCCGATCGGCTACGTGTGCCTCGGGATCGCTCTGGTCGCGGGGGCGGTGCGCCTGGTGCGCGCCCTCGCGTGAAACAGGAAGGGAAAGGGGAATGCGGTGAGTGGGAAGACAGACGGTGACGACCGCCCGGCGACGTCGCGGGGGCCGTTCGTGGCCAGCGCGCTGCTGCTCGCGGTGGTCGTGGTGATGGGCGGGTACCTGGTGGTGGACCGGTGGGGGCGGACCGCGCCGACGGCCGCCCCGCAATCGGGAGCGCAGTCGGCGGCGGCCACGGCCCCGCCGGTTCCGGCCGCGTCCGGGTCCGCGTCGGAGCCCGCGGCGGCGTGCGGGGGCGGCGCCGTGGACGTCGGGCCGTTGGACGCCGCGCCGCTGGCCAGCGCTGCGGGCGCGTTGAACGGGTCGGTCGTGGTCGCGTCGGTGGACGGGCACGGGCCCTCGCGGTCCGCCGGCGGCTTGCCCGTGTGCTACGCGCACACGTCGACGGGCGCTCTCCTGGCGGCCGCGAACTGGGTCATCCTCAGCGCTGGCTCGGACTCGCCCCGGGCGGTGAACGCCGCGCTGGCGCTGAACACCGAGACGCGCGCGCGGAGGGAGGCGGCCTCGGACCCGCAGGAGGGGCGCAGGTACCCGCACGGGCAGGTGGAGGTGGTCGCCTTCCAGGTGGAGGCGCGCGACTCGGACAACGTGTTCGTCACCCTCGCAGTCCAGGCCCCGTTCCTGCCGGGGGCGGAGGGCAAGACCCTGGTGTGGCCGATGCGGATGGTGTGGGACGGCGGGGACTGGAAGTACGACATGCCGGAACAGGACGGGGTCTCGGAGTTGACCGGGAGCGCGCGCTCGATGATGGTGGAGTGGGGGTTCCCCGATGCCTCCTGACGCGTGCACCGGCTTCGGGTGCAGCACGGCGACGTGGCTGACGAACGCTGTGACCGGCCTGGGCCAGTTCGTCGAGGACATGGTGGTGGGGAACTTGGCGAAGAGCGTGATGAAAGCCCTCGGCACCGTCCTGATCAACCTGGGCACGTTCTGGGTGAAAGTCCCCTCCCCGAGTTTCGTGGCCCCGACGTCGTCCGTGGCGTACATCCAACGGCACTTGGCGTGGCTGGTGCCGTTGATCCTGCTGGGGACGATGATGTACGCGGGCATCCAAGTCATCACGCACCGGCGGGGCGAGCCCCTGCGGCGGGTGGTGCAGTCCGTGTTGACGGTCGCGGCCGTGTCGGGCGCTGGCGCGCTCATCGGCGGGGGACTGGTCCTCATCTCGGACTCGTTCTCGATCTGGTTGATGAACGAGGTCACCGAGGACAACGCCGCGTCCTTCGCGGTCCGGATCCTGCCCGCCCTGGAGTTCGCGGGGATCATCCCGGGGGGCGCGATCCTGGTGATCATCGTGGGCATCGTGGGAGTGATCGCCAACATCATCCAGCTGGGGATGATGTGGTTGCGCAGCGCGGGCCTTCTGATGATGCTGGGCGTGGTCGTCGTGATGGCCGCCACGACCGGGACGGAGTGGGGCCGCCGATGGTTCTCCAGGGCCGTGGGCTTCTTCCTCGCGCTGGTCCTGTACAAGCCGACCGTGACCATCGTGTACGCGACCGCGATCCGCCTCGTCGCCGACGACTCGACGCTGGGGGTCGGCGGCGTCGTGTCGTTCATCGTGGGCATCCTGATGATGCTGGCGGCGGCGTTCTGCCCCGGGGCCCTGGTCGCGTTCCTGATGCCCCCGGCCATGGCGATCGGATCGGGATCGGTGGGAGGGGGCGGCGCCGTCGCGGGCGGCGCGGTCCTGGCCACCGGCGCCATCGACGTGGCCCACGATGTGGGCGTGCGCCACGACGTGGGCGTGTCGGCGTCCCGCGGAGCCGACGGGACCGCCCCGCGGGGAGCGGCCAGCACGGGCGGGGCGGCGCCCGGCGCCGCGGGCGCCTCCGCTCAGGGGCCGGCGCGCGCGGCGCAGGGAGCGCGCAGCGCCGCTGGCAGTGCGGCCGCCGGGGCGTCAGCGGGCGCCGCGACCGGCGGGGCCGTCGTGGCGGCCCAGGCGGTGGCCGAGGGCGCGGGACGGGTGCGCGAGGCCATCGACCGGAGCGTGGAATCGGCGACCACGGCCCCGGGGGCGGAGGGGGAGCGGTGAGCGCAGAAGTGCGGACCTACGGGAACTGGCGGCGCCCCCGGTCGGCGGGCCTGTACGGCCTTCCGGCGTCCCTGACCTATGGGCTGCTCGGCGTCCTGATCGCCGCGGTGGTGGTGCAGGCCGTGGCCGGAGTGGCGCGCGCGTTGGCGGTCCTGGCCGTCGGCGGCGCGGTGATCGCCCTGATGGCCATGTCCGATGTCCACGGTGTGAGCATGTGGGCCAAGTTGAGGGAAAGGACCGTGTTCATGTGGAGTAGGAACCGGGGGCGCACCTTGTACCGGTCGGGCCCGGTGGGCGCGGTCCCTGGTGGTCGGTGCTCCCTGCCCGGGCTTCTGGCGGATTCGACGGTGAGCGAGCACGAGGACTCCTACCAGCGGGCGTTCGCGCTCGTCCGCCACCGCGCCGGCGCGGTGAGTGTGGTCCTGGGAGTGGACAGCGGCGGCGTGGACCTGGTGGATCCGGACCAGGTGGACGCCCAGGTCGCCCTGTGGGGCGCGTGGCTGGCGAACCTCGGCAGCGAGCTCGGCATCGCGCAGGCCAGTGTCGTGGTGGAGACGGTCCCGGACACGGGGGCGCGCCTGGAGCGGCAGGTCTCGGCCCAGACCCGTCCGGACGCCCCGCCGACGGCGCGCCGCGTCATGGAGGACGTGGTGGGCGCCTACAAGCGGGGGGCGGCGCAGGTGCGCTGCCACGTGGCGCTCACGTTCCAGCCCCCGCGCATGGGCGTCAGGCGCAAGGACGCGGACCAGGTGGCCCGCGACATCGGGAGCCGCCTGCCCTACATCACGCAGTCCCTGAAGGGGGCGTGCGGGGGCGGCGCGGTGCGCCTCCTGACCTGCGCCGGGCTCGCGCGCGCGGTGCGCACCGCCTACGACCCCGCCTCCGAGGCCCTGTTCGAGGAGGCGGCGCTGCGCGGCGAGCGGGTGGACCTGGAGTGGGAGGAGGCGGGGCCGATCGGCGCGCAGGCCGATTGGGACTCCTACCGCCACGACTCCGGGGTGTCCCGGACGTGGGTGGTGACCGCACCGCCGTCGGGGGTCGTCCAGAGCGGGGTGCTCGCGCCCCTCCTGGGCGTCAGCCGCGACGTCGAGCGCAAGCGCGTCGCGCTCCTGTACCGGCCCATCGAGGCCGGCGCCACTGGAGTCCTCGTGGAACGCGACTTGAAACAGGCCCAGGCCCGCGTGTCCCTGTCGAAACGGCCCACGGCCCGCGAGACCCGGGAGATGGCGGTCGCCCTGCGCAACGCCCAGGAGGAGGCGTCGGGCGCCGGTTTGGTGGACTTCGCGGCCCTGGTGACGGCGACGGCCTCGAGCGCGGAGGACCTGGAGGAGGCGGGCGCGGCGGTGCGGTCCCTGGCGGCCGCGTCGAAACTGCGCGTCCGGCCCGCCTACGGCGCGCAAGACGCGGCGTTCGCGCTCGCCCTCCCGGTGGGGGCGCTGGTGGAGTGGCAGGCGATCCGGGGGATCTACCAATGAGGCGCGCCGGGCGGGGCACGGGCGCGGGCGCGCTGGCGCCGGCCATCCGGGACTGGCGGGGCACGACGAAGCAGGTGTGCGGGTTGTTCCCGTTCACGGTGGGCGCGGCGGCGCCGCTGGTGGGGGTTCCGGTGGGGCGCGCGGTCGATGGGAGCGGCGCGGTGTGCGCCGACCCGATCGGCTGGTTCGAGCGGGGCCTGGTGTCCGCGCCCTCGGCGATGGTCCTCGGGCTCAACGGGCTGGGGAAATCGTCGCTCATCCGGCGCATCGTCGTGGGGTGCGAGGCGTTCGGCACCCACTCGATGGTCCTGGGCGACATCAAACCGGACTACGTGGACGTCGTGGAGGCGCTCGGCGGGCAGGTCATCCCGATCGGCCACGAGAAATGCGGGATCAACCCCCTGGACGCGGGGGGCGCCGCCTCGGCCGTTGCCCGGTTGCGCGGCGCGGGGGCCGTGGACGCGGCGCGGGCCCTGGGGGCCGCGGCGCACGAACGCGCCAAGCAGATGGTGTGCTCGCTGATCCACATCATCCGCCGTGCCGCCCCCTCGGACCGTGAGGAGACGGTGGTGGACGCCGCCGTCCGGGCCCTGGAGGAGCGGGGCGGGAAGGCGGCGCCGACGCTGGCGGACCTGCTCGCGGTGGTGCGCGAGGGCCCCGAACCGGTGCGGCGCGCTGCCCTGGACCGGGGCAGCGTGGAACGGTACCGGGAGGTCACCGAGGACCTCGAGGCGTCGCTGATGGCCCTGCTCGCGGGCCGGTTCGGAAGGATCTTCGCCGCCGACCGCACCGTGCCGATGCTCATGGACCGCTCCGTGGTCTTCGACGTGTCCGCGCTCCTGCACGCCGACGAGGACCTCCAGGCGGCGGTGCTCCTGGCGTGCTGGTCCTACGGGTTCGCGACCGTGGAGGCCGCTCAGGTCCTCGCTGACGCGGGCCTGGCCCCCCGCCAGCGCTACCAGCTCGTCATGGACGAGCTGTGGCGGATCCTGCGCACGGGCGCGGGCATGGTGGAGCGCACCGACTCCCTCACCCGTCTCAACCGCACAGTCGGTGTGGGGCAGATCATGATCACGCACTCCGTCGCTGACTTCCAGGCGCTGCCCGGCGAGGCCGACCGCCTCAAGGCCCAGGGGTTCGTCGAGAGATCCAAAATGCTGTTCATCGGGGGCGTGCCGCCCAAAGAGATCGCCGAGCTGCGCCGGGTCTTCCGCTTCAGCGCCGCCGAGGAGGCCCTGGTTTCGTCGTGGAACGCGCCGGGGGCGTGGGACCCGGTGGCGGGGAGCCCGTCCGCGCCGCTGGGCCGCGGCAAGTTCCTCCTCAAGACCAGTGACGCGCCCGGGCACCCGTTCCAGCTCGAGTTCACACCCCTGGAGTACTCCCTGTCCGACACGAACAAGCGCTGGGTCATCACCGGCGAGGCCGGGGAGGGCCAGTGATGCGGGGGGTGTGGGAACGGATGGACACGGAGGCCCGGGCCCTGTGGGCCTGCCTGGTCGGGGCAGCCGTGGCGGCGGCGTGCCTGTCGGCGGGCGCCCGGCTCCACTCGACGGTGAGCGGGCAGTGCGTTCCGGTCCACCCCATCGACGTGGCGGTGGGGCTCGCCCGCGGGAGCGTGCCCGGCGCGGTCCTGTGGTGGGCCGTGGGGACGGCCTTGGCCGCCGCCGCCCTGATCACAGTGGCGGCGGTGGTGGCGCGCCGCGCGTGGCGGAGCCGCCACCCGGGCGCGCGTCCCCGGCGGCGCCGCGGGGACGAGGCCGCCCGGTCCGGGGCGTCGCGCCGCGACCTGGAGGCCCTGGGGGAGGAGGCGGCCCGCGAGAAGGCCGAGCGGCTGCGGGTGGACGCGGGCGGAGCAGTGGGGCTTCCGATCGGGCGGCTCCTTCGCGCCGGGAGGCCCCTCCTGTTCTCCTCGTGGGAGGACGTGAGCGTCATGGTCGCCGGCCCGCGCACGGGCAAGACCACGGGCTGGGTGGTCCCCAGGATCCTCGCCGCCCCCGGGGCCGTGGTCGCCACCTCCAACAAACGGGACATCGTCGACCTCACGGGCAGGGCACGCGCCGCGCACGGCCCGGTGCACGTGTTCGACCCGCAGGGGATCCTCGGGGATCCGCCCGCGTGCTGGTGGAACATCCTCGCCGGAGTCACCACCGCCACCCGCGCGATCGCCCTCGCGGAGGTGTTCATCGACACCACCCGCGCCCCAGGCGCGCGGGTCGACGCCTTCTTCGACGGGAAGGCGAAAGAACTCGTCGCCGCGCTGCTCCTGGCCGCGGCGAGCGGGGGCCGGGCGATCACCGCCGTGCACACGTGGCTGGCGACCCCCTCCGACGACGAGCCGGTGCGCCTGCTGCGCGCGGCGGGGCACCAGCTCATGGCCCAGAGCCTCCACGGCGTCCAGGCGCTTCCCGCCCAGACGCGCGGCGGCGTGTACGGCGGCGCCTCCCAGATCATGAGCTTCCTCCTCAACGACGAGGCCATCCGCTGGGTGACGCCCGTGAAGGACCTGCCCCAGTTCGAACCCGAGCGCTTCGCCGCGGGAGAGGGCACTCTGTACTGCCTGTCCCAGGAGGGACGGGGCAGCGCCTCCCCGATCGTCACCGCCCTCACCGCCGCGGTCATCGAGGCCGCCCTCGACCACGCGAAGACCCAAGAGGGCGGTCGCCTGGCCCGCCCGATGCTCGTCGCCCTCGACGAGGCCGCCAACGTGTGCCGCTGGCGCGAGCTCCCCGACCTCTACTCGCACTTCGGGTCGCGGGGCATCGTCGTGGACACGGTCCTCCAGTCGTGGAGCCAGGGCGCCGCCGTGTGGGGCGAGGCCGGGATGAACAAGCTCTGGAGCGCGGCCAACGTCCGCGCCTACGCCGGGGGCGTCAGCGAGGACCGGTTCCTCCAGATGCTCTCGCACCTGATCGGCACGAGGTGGATCGACCAGACGACGTCCTCGACGGGCCGGTCGGGCCCCTCGACGTCCGTCGCACTGAGATCCCAGCAGCGCCCGATCGCCACCGTGGCCGACCTCCAGTCCATGCCCGCGGGCCGGGCGTGGGTGCTGTCGTCGGGGGCGCCCGCAGCCTACGTCGCGACTGTGCCCTACTGGGAGGCCGAAGAGGACCGCACCCACGACAGGAGGAGAGCATGAACGAGATGGAGGAGGCCGCCGCCCGTATCGGCAGCCAACTCAGCGGGGAGGCCGCAGCGCTGCTGCGCGCCGCCATCGTGATCGGACAGGCGCTCGCGCGGTGGGCGGCCGACGCCGCCCGCGACGCGGCGCGCGTGAGCGCGGAGCACGCCCGCGCCCTGCGCGAGGCCACCGAGGCCCACCGCCGCCTCGCCGCGCCCGTGTACAGGGCCGCCCTGCGCGAGGGCTGGTGGGAGGACCCCCGGGTGAGCGCCGAGGAACGGGCGCGCGCCGTGGGCCTCGCCAACCGGTTCGCCCCCATCGACGCCGACGCGCGCGCCGTCGCCCAGGAGGCCCGCAGGCGCGTCGAGGCCCAGCAGGAGGCGGAGGCGCGCCGCGCAGCCGACACGGCCCGCTCGACGGCGCACAGGGAACGCGGAGAGGCGAAGAGGGCGAAGCCCCGGGACCGCGCTGTGGAGGCGATCGGCGCGGTGGACGTGTCCGCGCTCGCCGCAGTGGCGCCCCTGGTGGTCGCCGACCAGGACAAGGCGGGGGAGACGGTGGAGGAGATCCTGCGCTCACTGCGCACCGGCCCCGCCGCCGCGCCCACCGGCAGCCTCGACGCGCCCGTTGCCCCCGCCCCGGCCGCGCCCGTGCGCGCGCGGGCTCCGCGCGGCGTCATGGACGAGGCGATGCGCCCGTGGGCGGCCTCGTTGCGCTCCCACGGGATCGACGACATCCGCGCCGCCGTCGACGCGGGAACGGAGGCCAACACCGCCACCAGGTGGGACACCCTGGAGGCCCGGGGGGCGTGGGCGCGGGCACTGGGCGCGCGCGGCATCGACGCGGAGGCCGTGCGCGCCGCGCACACGGCGTCGCTGGGCCAGTCGGTCCCCCGCTCCCGCCTCCTCGCCGTCCCCGCCGCGCGCGCCCCCGGGACCCGCGGCCGCGCCCACCGCACGGCGCGCGAGGCCCAGCTCGGCGCCTGACTACGGGCGCTCCTCGAACAGGCCAGGCGGCGCGGGCACAGTGGGGAGGCGGCGTCCCGGGTGGGGCGCGGACTCGGGCCTGTGCGCGCCCGACCCGAACCCGTCCTCGGGCTGGCACCCCTTGAACGGGCCGTCCTCCGCGGTGAGGCGGTCCATGATCGGGTACAGGTAGTTCACGCACCACGCGGCCATGCCGGACGCCCCGCCGTCCGCGCGCAGGTCCTCCCACGCGCACCACAGGGCGGTGAGGTAGAAGACCGCTTCGGCGTGCGCCCACCACTGCGCGCACCACAGGGTCCCCGATCCCAGGGGGCGGTCCCAGATCTGGGCGAGGAACCCCTCCACGAACGCGTCGAGGCTCGGGTAGAGCATCTGCGGGGCGCCGCCCGGGTCCTCCCCGTCGGCAGTGCCGTCGGTCATCGCGCCCACCCCCAATCGCGCGCCGCCCCGCGGGGGTCGAGGCCGTTGTGGGCGACCCGCAGCTGTCCGATGGTCTCGGCGGTCAGGTCGGGGAATGAGTCGGGATCCATGGTCTACCCTCCGGGTGGGGCCCGCCACCTACGGTGGGCCGCTCACACCCCGCGTGGCCGCGTGCGCGCACGCCGGCCTATGCCCTGCCGGCGGCGCTCTCCTGGTCCGGCGCCGGTGCGCCCCGCTCCCCGCGCGCCGATGGAGCGGGCACGATAGTGGGCCCGTGGGCCCCCGCGCGCGCCCGCGCCCCCGGCTTGGCCGCGCGCCGTGTGGCGGCGACGACCATGCGCACCGACGCCAGATCCGGGTCGGACGCCCCCACCCGCGTGATCCGCGCCGCCGCCCGTGCGGTGGGGGAGTCCGGCTCCTGCGCCCGCGGAAGCGGGGCAGGGGGAGGGGCACTGGCCTGGACGGGCGCCGGCGCCCCCGCGAGGCGCTCGTACGCGCTGACCGGGGCGGCCCCGTGTACGGGGGCGCCGGGCGCGCGGTGGGCGCGCGCGAACACCGCCATCGCGTCGCGCTCGATGGCGCGGGCGGTGCGGACCTGCCCGACCGCGGCGTGCAGGTCGGCGACGGAGCGGATGAGACCCGCCGCGGCGCTCATGAGGGCCAGGGCCGCCGCGCGCGGATCCGACGCGGCGGCGAGCGCGAGCGCGAGGTCGGCGCACGCCCGCACGGCCGCGCCGGCCGGGCGCTTGCCGACGGGCGCGGACTTGAGCTGCGCGGCGCGGCCGACCTGCGTGGCGGCCGCGCGCAGCATGCGGCGGTCGGGTCCCGTGAGGGCCTGGGCGCCCAGGAGGCCCGCGACGTCCGCTGCCGCGCGCGCGAGCGCCGCCCGGTCCGTGGGATCCACACGGCCCAGGGCGTCGCGGAACACCTCGAGGGCCCTCCTCCTCTCCTCCCACGAGGGGAAGTCTGCCGGGGGGCGGGGGCGGTACTCGCCCTTCCACGCCGCCACGGCCGATTCGGCGGCCTCGGGCGCATCCGCCCACCGGGCGCGCAAATGGGTCAGGGCGAGGTCGCGGGCGATCCTCCCGCCTCCCCACCACCGCGGGCGCTGCCCGTCCACAGTGCGCAGCGCCGCGCTGTAGCCGACGACGACGTCGTCACGGCCCCGCGCGAACCTGGGGTGCATGCGCACGCCCAGCGCCCGCGCGCGCCGCACGAAGTCCGCCTCGCTGTCGGCCGCCACAGCGGCGGCGCGCAGGCGCTCCTCCAGGGCGGCGCGGTCCGTGAGCTCCGCCCCCGCCCGCGCCGCCGCCCGCTGCGCGTCCGCGCTGTCGCACCGGGATCCGCGCTGGTTCTCGCGCGACTCCACGACGGCCAGGTGGTAGCGGTGCTCCAGGGCGTTGCAGGCCCTGTGGGCGCGGCGCTGGTCGTACCAAGGGCTCCACTTCGTCCCGTCCTCGCGCACGGTGTTCGCGGCGATGTGGATGTGGTCCCCGCCGTTCTTCGCGGCGCCGTGGTGGATCGCCACCCACTTGCACGGCGCCTTGCCCGACGCCTCCGTGAAACCCATGTCGTCCATGAAGTCGGCCGCGATCCTGGCCCACGTTGCGTCGTCGAGGGGGGCCTCGTCGGGGGAGAGCGACAAGGAGCAGTGCCACACGTGGGTGGCCTGGGGGCTCCCGTTCCACTCCACCCTCCCGGTCGCCGGGTTGAACGCGCGGGCCTTGCCGCGCGGGCGCGTCCCGGTCTCGTTCATGTACGAGTCCAGCCGCGTCGCGATCTCCCCTCCCTGCGCGACGGACAGGCTCTCCCAGTCCCCCCACCTGCGCACGACATCGCGGGACCCCGCCACCAGGTGCGGGTTCTCGTGCTCGTTCGCGCGCCCCGGGCCCACCAGGTAGCGCAACAGCCCCGCGGTGTCCCCGCCCTCGACGATATTGGGGATCACCGCCGCACCCCCTCGAGGATGGCGTTGACGTCCTCGATCGTGTCGGCCACCGCCGCGGTGACACGGCCGAAATCGGCGGGCAGCTCGCGCGCAGTGTTGGCGTGGTGGGCGATCTGGTTCAGGTTCGTCATCGCCCCCTCCAACTGGCGCCGGTAACCGCGCAGCAACTCCACGAGCTCGCCCGCACCCGCGCCGTCGAACGCACCGGGGCCGACCGGGCGCACCGCGCAATCCACGAGGAAACGCGCCATGGACACGCCCCGCGCCCGCGCCCCCTCCTCGATGAGGGCGCGCTCAACCGGCGTCACGCTCACGCTCATGCGCGCCCGCGCCGTTCCGCGCGCCGAGTACGCCGAACGCCTCACCAGCGCGCGGGGAAACACACCGCCCGCACCGCCGACCTCGCTCATCGCGGCCCTCCGCCCATCAACGCCCAGCGCAGCGATCCCGCCGGGACCACACCCCCAAGTGTGCCAGGTGGACGCCCCCGCGTCCACCCACAAGCGTAATAGTGCCTGCACTATTATACAGCTTGCTACGCACTCCCATCCTCTTCCCGTCCGTTGCGGTCGTCCGCGCGCTGGCCGCGTGTTCAACCAATGGGGGACGCTCCCGCGAACGGTCCACGATCATCCGTTGGCAACCCAAGCGCGCAGCGCTTGGGGCGGCAGCACTCGACGCCCGGCCCGGCCCCCGGGGAACCGCCCGGTACCGGTGGGGCCCGGCTACGGCCCTGTGCGCGCACAGGGGCACGTTGGGGGCGGGCGCGCACAACGCGGGCCCACCCCCAACGGAAAGGAAAGAACACCATGGACGTCCCAGCCGACAAGCCCAGTCCCGTCGACGTCCTCCTCAAAGCGGACGAGGAGAAGAACGAGATGCTGCGCGCGCTCGGCCGCGCCCTGGAGGGCGTGGACGCCGCGCACTCGGCGTACCGCGAAGCATGGAGGAGCGCCCGGGGAACCGGGTGGGCGCGCGCCGACCTCGTGCGCGCGGGATTCATCGACCCGGCGCGCCTGCCCCGCGGGCGCCGCGGGGGCAGGGACAGCGGGGGCGCCGCGGTGCGAGGGGGCGGCCAGCGGTTGGGCTAGTCAGCCCGCGCGGTCGCGGGCCGCGTCCTTGGCGAGTGCGCGGCCCACGCTGGAGCGCCCCACGCCCAGGACCTCGGCGATCGCGCCGATGGTCTTTCCGTCGGCGCGCATGCGCTTGGCGGTCTCAACGCGCGCGGGCGTCATCACGGTGGGCCGGCCGCCGGTGCGGCCCCGGGCCCTCGCGGCGGCCAGGCCGGCCATGGTCCGCTCCCGGACCAAGTCCCGCTCGAACTGCGCGAACGCGCCGGCCACGTGGAACAGGAGGCGCCCCGTGGGGGTGGCCGTGTCGATCGACTCGGTCAAGGACCGCAAGTCGGCGCCCCGCTCCTCCAGGAGGCGCACCACGTCGATGAGGTGGCGCAGCGAGCGGCCCAGTCGGTCCAGCCTCCACACCACGAGCGCGTCGCCCGCGCGCAGGCGGTCGAGGGCCGCGTCGAGCTGGGGCCTGGAGGCGAGCGCCCCGCTCGCGTGGTCCGTGAACACGAGGGCGCACCCGGCCGCCTCCAGCGCGTCGAGCTGCGCCCGCGGATCCTGGTCGGCCGTCGACACGCGCGCGTACCCGATGGCGGTCACCGCGACCACCCGGATTCCCGGCCGCCCCCATCGGCGCTCCGGCCCGCAGTGGGGGGCCGGAGGCGCGCGGGCCCGGGACCGGGAGCGGCCATCGGCCCCATGCCCGCTGCCCCGGCGGCGGCCGCGAGGCGGGCCAGAGCGGCGCGCTGGCGCGCCGGGTCGCCCGGGAACGCCAGCGGGACGACGGCCGCGGCGTCCCGGGCCGCCAGCCGGGCGGCGGCGCGCATGACGTCCGGGTCGTCCTGCCCGAGGCGGGCGCGTTCGCGCAGCGCGCGGGCGGTGCTCTCGACCCACGCGCCGGCCTCCCCGCTGCTCAGGGCGCGCGTTCCACGGGCCGCGTCGACCGCGCGGGTCGCCTCCTCCCCCCGGTCCGCCCCGGCCCCGCGCGCGTCGAGGAGGACGCGCCCGGCGCGGTCCCGCACCAACACGCGGTCCACCGCCGCCGACTCCGCCAGGGACCGCACCGTGGCGCGCATGTTCGCCGCGGCCGTGTCGTGCGCGGCCGTCGGCGTCCACCTGCCCGCCCCAGTCAGGGCGACCTGGGCCACGTACCGCGAGAGGATCCCCGCGCGGGAGACCTCCGGAGGGACGGCGAGCACCCACAACTCCGTGGCGTACCCGGCGGCCTTGAACGCCTCGAACTCGGCGCGCAGCATCGCCGCGTCGCGCAGCGTCGTCTCGACCACCGCACTGGCCCCCAGGGCGCGCAAGTACTCCGTCGACATCCCGGTCCACGCGCCCGACGCCGGCGCGGTCGCCGCGGGCATGCCCAGCGGGTCCTCGCGCATCAGGGCCGCGTACAGGGGGTGGAACTGGCGCAGCTCGTCGCCGTTGACGACGACCGAGCCGGGCACGGACCGCCGCGCCTCGGCGAGCACAGAGCTCTTGCCCGACCCCGGCGCGCCGCCCACGGACACGAAACGCGGCGGGCCCGCCAAGGGGCCCGCCGCGCCGTCGAGCTGGGGCGCGAGGTAGTCGGGGACGACGTACGCCTCGAACCTCCCGCGCAGCTCCCGCGGCCCCAGTCCCGCGCTCATGCCGAAAGGACCGGGGCGCGCTCGCCCATGGACGCCCACACCGAGCGCAACTCCCCGGTCGCCGACTCCACGGCCCCCCGGTCGAGCGGATCCACCGACCGGACCCGGCGGCGCACCCGCACGCCCGTGTCGCGCCACCGCCTCCCCTCCGCGGCGCTGGCGGCCGCGTCGGCCCGCGCCACGCACTCCCCGCCGATCCGGGTCGCCAGCTCCACCAGCACGTCGTACGCCACGGCGGCGTCCGCCGCTCCTGTTCCAGTCCCCATGCCGTTCTCCTCCCACCGGGGCAGTCCCAACACCCCGATCCTACCGCGCGTCCCGGAACCCCGGCCGACGACGGGTTCCGGGCACCGCGGTTCCGGGCACGGGTTCCGGGCGCCATGCGCCCGCGCCAGTGCGCTGCTCCGACCGCCCCGCCCGCAGCGCCCGGAAACGGCCGTTAACGGCCGGCGCGCGCAACGCGCGGCGGCACCGGGCAGTCCGCGCCGCGGCCGAGGGCGCCGACGGCGCTATTGGGCTGAGTCGATGCAACACGACTCGGAAAGGGAGCCGCCATGAACGCCGTCCAGAACCTCAAACGAGCACTGACCACCCGCGCCCACCGCGTGCCGGACTTGGCCGCGCTCTCCCAACAGGCCCTGGACGCCTGCGACCTCGCCTCCACGGCGCTCGGCGCCCTCGCCCCCGCCCTGGTGCCCGGCCTATGGGCCGCCGCCGCCACGGGCATCGCCCTGGTCTGGGCGCGCGCCCTCGCCGCGCCGGACGACCGCGGCTAACTGGTCTTGCGGACCGTGTGCCACTCAAGGCCCTGCCAGTACGCGCCGCCCAAGGACACCTCCTCCACCACACCGCCCACATCCGGGGCGTGCACCATCATGGGCGAGCCGTCCGGCCCCGTCCCGGAGTAGATCCCGATGTGGTGCACGCGGGCCCCCGGGCCGTTGGAGAACCCGATGAGGTCCCCGGCCCGCAGCTCGGAGCGGGCGATGGGGGTCACCTGGACCGAGTGCACGATCCCGTCCGCCGTCAAACGCGACGGGAAGGGATCCCCGGCTTCGCGGAACGCCAGGAGCACCAGGCCCGAGCAATCCACACCGCCCGGCTCGTCCCCTCCCCACACGTACGGGGTGCCCAGGTGCGCGCGCGCCCTGGCGACCGCGCCGCCCGCGCCACCGCCGGCCCCGCCCGCCGGCGTGTACGGGAACCGCGGCAGCGCGTCCTTGATGGACGCGATGTACCCCCAGGTCTCCGAGTACGGGGGCACACCGCCCCACGACCGCACCGCGCCCGGGCCGGCGTTGTACGCCGCCAGGGCCAGATCCACCGGATCCCCGGACACCGCCCCCTCCGCCAACCACGACCCGACCTGCGCCGACAGATCGCACATGTAGTTGCCCTGGCTCCAGATCGAATCGATGCCGTTGGCGATCTCCGCCGCCCCGTCCCCGTCCCCGTCGCGCCCGTGCACCGCCCACGTCGCCGGCATGAACTGGGCGATGCCCACGGCCCCCGCGGGGCTCGTGATCCGCGGATCCCAGGTGTGCGCGCTCTCATGATCGGCCTGCGCCGCCACCAACGACGGCGACACCCCCTCGCACACGCTCCCAGCCCGCACCACCACATCCACGTACTCCGCCGGCACGCCCCCCACCACCCCGCCACCGGACCCGGCAACGCCCTGCCCCGCATGCCCTCCCCCGGCCAACGCGACCGACAGCACCACAGCCACCGGCGCCACCAAGGAGCCCCCCGCGACCACCGGCCCCTTCTTCCTCACAACACCACCCCCACGCACCCGCGCGCCGAACACAGGGCCGCCCGCGCCGCGCGCGCCCCGAACACGTGAAACACAGAACCGAACATGAATCCTCCCACCCACCCCGTGCAACCGTGCGCGAACACGAGGAGGGCGGACGGCGAACGCCGCCCGCCCCCCAACCAGCACCTAGCGCCCGAACACGGACACCGCGGCAGCGACCAACTCCTCAAGGCTGTCCGAAACCCGGGCCCCGGGGCACTCGGCGCGGAGTTGGATCTCGACGTCGAACCGGCGGGGGTAGTCGGGATGGGCTCCGACCAACATCCGCTGGCGGCGCCCGAGCGCCTTCCCGAGCTCGAACAGGGCGATCGGCTGGAGGGTCTCCGCGGCGAACCAGAACACCACCAGGCGCGCCGCTTTGAGGTGGCGCCACTCCCAGATGATCTGCTCCCTGGCACCCGCACCGGTCTTCTCCAAACCGCCGGGACGACGCGGATTGGCCACAGCGAGCCCCGTGCTGTCCAGGAGGTGGACAGCTGCGGCCTGTATCAAGGGGGTACGGCGGGGTGAGGACGGCCATCAGCGCCCACCCCGCATGAGATACAGGCATGGCCAGCAACGCACGCGTTGCTGGCCATGCTGTACATGCTGTCAATCAGGGGCGCGGCCCTGTCGGCAGCTCGCCGGGGCCGACCGGCATGAACGGCCGACCCCCGTTGTGCGCGGCCCGCTCGGACGCGAGGTGCGCCTCCAGGGCCTCGATCACCCACGCGCTCATCGACCGCACACCCGTGGTCGGCGCCGTCGTCCACCACGCCGCGCGGACCTCCCCCATGAGCTCGGCGGGCACTCGGATGGAGAGCCTTTCCACTGCGGTCCGCGCGGGGGAGGGGACAGCTGGCGGTGCGGGGGCCGCGGGGGCGATCACGGCGGCGGCGCCGCCGGTCAAGGCCGATTTCTTGCGCATCGGACGAGCGCTCATGCCCCAACACCTCCCAGTGCGGCCACCACGGCGGCCAAGTGCGAGTCGTACACGTCCACCAGCTCCGCAGGGGCGCCGGGCCAATCGTCGAGGCCCACTCCCGCCTCGGAGCTGTCGGAGATCGCCACCCTGTCCGGAACCGGGGGATCGAGTAGCGCGAGACCACGCGCTTGGCATGCGCTGGCCAGTTCACCGTTCCAGTGCTTGCCCTGACTGGTGTTCGCCCGGTGCTGGTTCACCAGGACACCGACCACCGACAAACACGGGTTGTAGTAGGCGCGCACCGCCTCGACGGCGTCGAGGAGATGGGCCAGGCCGGTCGCTGAGTAGAGCCTGGATTGCGTGACGACGAGGACTCCGTCCGCGGCTGTGAACGCGTTCGTCGTCAAGGCGTCGAGGGCGGGAGCACAGTCGATCAACACCAGATCGAACGGTGCCCCGTCGAGTCGCCGCAATGCCTCCGCCAATCGCATTTCGCGGCCAGGACCGGATGTGATCAGTTCGTTGCGCACCACTGCCAGCGCGTCCCCTCCCGATGGCGCGAGGTAGACGCCGTTCCACGCGGTTTCCACGACCACCTCATCGAGGCAGTAGGACGAGGAAGCCGAGAGGACGTCGGCCATCCCCGCCTGCTTCTCCTCCAACTCCGTGAGCGAGTCGGACAGGTTCCCCTGCGGATCCAGGTCGATGACCAGCGTTCTTAGATTCCTCCGGGACGCGGCCCGCGCGAGGTGGTAAGTGGTCGTGGTCTTCCCCACGCCGCCCTTCTGGTTCGTAATCGAAATAACTAGCATCTTGGTTTCTCCTTCCGTTTCGTATCAGACGCCCGCGAGGACCGCGAGGGCGTCGGAGACGTCGGACGCGGGCAGGGAATACGAGAACATCATCTGAACCTTTCGTTGGAATAAGAATGGAAAACAAGGGGAGTCGAACGCCATTTGCAGCAACGCAAGCAACTACAGCAATGCCAGCGAGTGCAGCGAAACCGCTAAGGCGGACGGCAGGACTGCTCACACACCGCGGGTGAAGTCGGCCGCCTCAACCGCGCGGCGCAGGGCGTCTTCGGGAGGCTCGGCGTACCGCTGCGTCGTGGCCACGCTCGCGTGCCCAAGAAGGCGCTGCACCGCGAGCAGATCGCGCTCCGCCGAGTACGCGGCCGTCGCGAACCGGTGCCGCAACGTGTGCAGAGTCCACTCGCCGGGCAGCGCGCGGGCGCCCACCTTGCTGACGTGCGCAGCGGACAGGTGCCCGTCGATCTTCCCGGGGAACGCGAATCCCCCGCCCCTCGCGCACGCCGACGCCACAGCGCGGGCGAGCCAGTCCTGCAACGGAACGACCCGCACCCGGTCGCCCTTGCCCCGCACCACGAGCGTGAAACCCCCGCCGTCCTGGACAAGATCCCTGCGGTGGACAGCCGCGACCTCCCTGGCGCGCAGCCCCGCGCACGCCGCCAACGACAAGATGAGCCGCGTCCTCGGCGACGCCCCGGCCAGGCCCTCCTCGAGGACTCGCAGGGGCACCGGCCGCGGCGCACCTGGCCGTCGGCGCACCACCGGCAGCACATCGGCAGGGGACGGGCCATCCCCGCAGAACCAGCGGAAGAACAACGTGACCGACTCGTAGTAGGCGTGCCGGGTCTCCGCCGCCCACTCCTGCGCCCCGCACCAGTCGATGAGCGCGCCGCCGGTAACATCGCGCGGGGGCACCTGGAGCGCCCGCGCCGCCTGGCGCACATGCCGCACACGCGTCTCCACCGTGCGCTCACTGCGACCACCCGCCCGCAGATAGATCTCCCACCCGTCGAGGGCCGCTGACCACGACGACGGAACCGGCTTCACCAATACATGCGTTTTGTCCATGAACCACAATGGCTCCACCGGCGTGGACGCGCATGATCACCGTTTTAACCAGCGAGACTGGCAAGTACAGCAACCAAAGCAAGACCAGCATGTACAGCAACCCGGAGGTCGCAGGTTCAAATCCTGTCCCCGCTACCAACCCAGAGGGCCCGGTCTCAACCGAGACCGGGCCCTTCCGCGTGCCCGGCACGTACGCCGCAGGCACCCAGCCCCCCGCCCCGTCCGGGCGCGGCATCAGAGCGTCAACGGAGACGCCGAACAGACTTGCGGCCAGGGAGACTTCCTGAGCGGACCAGGTCACATGCCCACGGACCTTGCGGCTCGTGGTCGACTTCGAGATGCCAATTCATGTTGCGTAAGTCGTCGGGGCGGGTGTGCACGCTCACGGTCTTCTCCGACCAGCTGCCGACAGGGCCGCGCCCCTGATTGACAGCATGTGCGGCATGGCCAGCAATGCGTGCGTTGCTGGCCATGCCTGTATCTCATGCCGGGTAAGCGGTGATGCGCAGGCGGTTCCCCGTGGCGCGGGCGAACTTGCGGACGGTCGCGTAGGTGGGGATGCGGGCGCCGCGCTCGACGGCGGAGATCAACGGCTGGGAGCTGCCGGTCTTCTCGGCGAGTTCCTGCTGGGTCATGCCCGCGCCGGTGCGCATGTTGTAGACCAGTTCGGCGAGCTCGAGTTGTTCGGCGGCGCGCTCGATCAGTTCGGGCTCCTTGGCGAGCTCTTCGGGCGTGTACTTCGCCCGCGCTTCGCGCACGACCTCGTCGAAGTCGTAGAACCCTTCGGGGATCTCGAAGCTCATCATTTCCTCCCGTGCTTGTAATCGGCTTGGGCGTCCCGTGCCCGCCGCACGGGTCTTGGTAGTGTGCCCCCATGGACGCGGATGTTCTCCTCACGGGCTTCGGGCCCTTCGGCCCCCACGCCGTCAATCCCTCGCAACTCCTCATCGAGCGCCTCAGCGCCCGTCGGCCGCCCCGGATCGCCACCGCCCTGCTGCCCGTGGGCTTCGAGGCGGGCCCCCGCCTCGTGCGCGGCCTCGTCGAGCGGATCAGGCCGCGCGCGGTCCTCTGCGTCGGCCTCGCGGCGTCCCGTCGGCCCCTGTGCGTGGAGCGCGTCGCCGTCAACGAGCGCATGGGCACGGACAACGACGGGCTGTCATGCGACCACGAGGCCATCGACCCCTCTGGGCCCGACGGGCTATTCGCGTCGATCGACTGGCGGGCGCTCCTCACCGGGTTGCGATCGGCGGGATTCGAGGCGGAGGAGTCGTGGAGCGCGGGCACCTTCGTGTGCAATTCCGTGTTCTACGCGGCGCTGGCCGCCACGGCAGCCCACGGGGGCACGGCGGGTTTCCTCCACATCCCGGCCGAAACCGACACGGTGCGCCTCGCGGAGGCCCTCGAGGCTTGGGCGGCCGGGGCAGGACGCGCCTGACCGGGGGCGGGCCGGAGTCGGCGCGCGGCCTCCAGGGCGGGCGCCGCCGGAGGTCGACTGTCCGGCCGGGCGTCACTCCTCGTCGTCCTCGACGACTTCGACGCCGAGCACCCCCTCCAGATCGACCAGCGAGGCGACCAGCGCCGATGTCGCCAGTGGCTGCGCGGTGGACACGACGAGGCGGGCCACCGTGGGGCTGTCCTTGCCGTCCGCGTGCGAGGAGAGGCGGTGGACCTGCCAGCCGAGGGCGCCCACCTGCTGCAGGAGCTCGGCCACCATCCCGTGGCCGGGCCAGTAGCGGACGGCGACCACCGTCTTGCTCCCCCGCGCGCGCTTCGTGATGCGCTGAATGACCGGGCTCATCACCAGGACGATCAGGAAGTGCAACGCGGTGCCCGCGACCGCGAGCCACCACAGGCCCGCTCCGCACGCCATGCCTACCGCCGCGGTCTCCCAGATGGTGGCCGCCGTCGTCAGGCCGCGGATCGCTCCGTGGCGCGTGAGGATGATGCCCGCCCCCAGGAAACCGATGCCGGACACGATCTGCGAGGCGACGCGGGACGGGTCGAAACGGGTGATGCCGTCGGCGAGGACGTCTTGGAAGCCGTACTTGGACACGAGGACCATGAGCGCCGCGGTGAGCCCCACAATGGCCTGCGTGCGGATGCCCGCGCTTTTTCCGCGGATCTGGCGCTCGAGCCCGATCAGGGTGGACAGCACGAGCGCCAGCACCATCCACGCGATCTCAGTGAGGTAGGGGTTCACGAGGCGGCGCCCTCCTCGGCCATCCTGTCGTGCTTGGGCGCGCGGGGCTGGGTGAGGCGCCGCAGCAGGTACCCCATGGCTCCGGCGACTCCGCCGACGAGCCACATGGGGGCGCCGGGTTGGACTGCTTCGACGACGAGTGCGAGCACGATCGTGGCGGGGATGAGGGACAGGGCGAACCGGACGTTGGGATTGTGGAGGATCCGCGTCATCGCTGGTGTTCGTGGTGCCGGGTCGGGTGCGTTCATCGCACTAGTCTAGCGGAGCCCGGAGGGCCGTACGGGTGCTGCGCAGTGGTACGGGTGCTGCGCAGTAAAGGGGCGCGTTCACCCGCAGCGGCGGTGAGGCTAGGATGGGGGTGGCATCGGTGGCGTCGGCGCGGGCATACAGCGCAGCACCGCCGGGGCGCGAAAGGAGTTACACGATCATGATCGATCCGTCGCGGCTGCAGGCCAGCGATATGGCGAACCCGGGCCTGACGGCCAATGACCTGGCGATCATCGCCCAGGCCCGTCCGGACCTGCACCCGTTCGTCGTGCGGCACCCCTCCGTCTACCCCGCTCTGGTCGCGTGGATCCAGGCACAGCACCCCGGTGGGCAGGTTCAGCCGGTCCAGGGTCAGTGGGGCCAGCCGGGTGGGCAGGTTCAGCCCGTTCAGGGTCAGTGGGGCCAGCCGGGTGGGCAGGTTCAGCCCGTTCAGGGTCAGTGGGGCCAGCCGGGTGGGCAGGTTCAGCCCGTTCAGGGTCAGTGGGGCCAGCCGGGTGGGCAGGTTCAGCC
>ERZ772766.592-NODE-592-length-20763-cov-12.560556_pt1 | contig 20763 bp, 18 predicted proteins | sample MGYA00511379_ERZ772766 | MGnify/ENA primary metagenome ERZ772766 (study PRJEB29015, sample SAMEA2737895) | human oral metagenome | biome: human oral; feature: human-associated habitat; material: dental | place: China | collected 2116 ...
AGGGCGTCGTCGTTGGTGGGTTCGGTCACCCGCAAATCCGCGACGGCCTCCCGAATCTGGGCCTGGATCTGGGTGCGCTGATCGGCGACGAGGCGCCGGCCGAGGGCGTTCGGGGCGGCGCAGGCGGCGATGAGGTGCTTCTCCCAGCGGTGGCCCGGTCTGGGGAAGGAACTGTTCTCCACCGCCCAGGCCGTCAGGAAAACGGGATCGTCGGGAATCGGGATATCGAGGGCGAGATCATCGATCAGTTCGGTGTAGTACATGCTGTCGGCGGTGCGGCGTTTCAACATGCGTGTGATGAGGTCGCCGGCCCATTCCGGACCGTTGCCGGTCATCCAGGAGAGCAGCCGGTCGCGGGTGATGGGCACCTGCATCAGCCGCCAGATGTCCCAGGAGGAGAAGACCTTGGCGCATTGCGCGGGGGTGGCGCCGACCGCCACCGCCAGCAGAACCAGACGCTGTCCACCCGCGCCAACCTTCTCCATACGTCGACGCAGGGATGGGAGGGCCTTGCCGATCGCTTTGCGGATCACCGAACGGTCTGCCTCGGTGAGATCGTCGAGGACTGTGACGAGGTCTTCAAGCGACTCCGGCTCGGTTATCAGAGCGGCCAGTGTGTCGGCATTCCAAGTCATGGAATGAACCTATCCGCGATGGGTGACAAACCCACCCGCGATCATCGCCGATTCGGTGTCAGAGCGGGAAGAGTCTCACCTCAGCCCGGTGGCCCGGCGGCGCTAGTTTCTTGTCACAGGTGATGAGGGGGACACCGAGCGCCTCGGCCAGGGCGAGGTAGCTGGCGTCATAGGCGGTGAACTGGTAACGGAGGTGCCAGATGCGTCCGGCGAGCAGCGCCGTGCTGTGGCGCTGAATGTTCAGCTGGAAGTACTCTTGCAGGGCCCGGTCAGCGGTCTCCGGGGCGAGTTTTCCCGCCAACGTCAGGCCGCGCAGTACCGACAGGACCTCAAGGTCCAACACGTGTGGGGCTGCGATGTCGCCGGTCAGTTCATCGAGCAGCGCCGGGTCGGTGTCACCCCCCACCAGAACCTCTATCATGGCGGAGGCATCGGCGACGATCATCGGCGATTCGCCGCGATCTCGGCCAGGATCTCCTCGAGGCCGGGCCCGGATGCGCGATCCATGACGCGGAGCCGGTCGATGATCTCCGCATTCGTGGGTCGCGACGCGATCTGCTTGAGTTCGGCGGCGACATAGGCCGACAAGGACTGTCCCCGCGCAGCGGCGCGCTGCTTGAGCGTCTCGGCCACGTCGTCGGGCACGTCGCGAATGTACAGGGTGGTCATGAAGCCATGCTAGCAGCATGCAAGCATAGCTTCATGGGGCGGTGTTCGGTATCGAACCCGCGCGCGGGGTGGTCACGGGCTTTCGTGTTCAGAATTGCGCGTCTTCCCACGGGCCTGTTCTTGCGTGGGTCACGAAGTTCACGGCCCCGGCGACATCTGCGATGAACTTCTCGTCCGGAGGCGGAATCTTCTCCAGGGCTGTCTGCAGGTCCCGTCCGATGCGGCGAGTCACTGGGCTGCTTTCGGTGATCGGTCGGTTTCCCCGGGTGACCACGACAATGTCGCCCGCTTCGATTGAGTCGAGCAGGGTGGAGAACTGGCGCGAAGCCTCGGTGGCGGTAAGCGTACGCACATGTCCATGATGTCTGATAACCGGATGCGCTCTGTCTTCTTGTGACTCAAAGCCGATCGAGGTCTGCGTGGATGGTTGAATCGTCACTGCTACCAGTAGTCGCACGAGGAGGTCGGGGATCGAATCCGGCTCCATGACCAGCTCTGTGAACGTGTCAGCATCCCAGGTCATGGGGTGAACCTATCAGTGGTGGGGGACTGAACTGCTATGAGTTGTGTGGACGTTGGGGCGAGGCATGGTGAGCCACCAGGTCCTCTGTTGCATGGAGCAGGCACGCTATCTCCAGATTGGTCTTCGAGATCATTGCGTTCCACGCGTCTATTCGCTGGTTTCGGCACTTGGCACCTGGTGCTGGTGGATACCTCAATCAACGGACTGAGGGTCTGGGAGTTGGATGATGGCCCAGCCGTCCTCGAACTCGATGCCGATGGTGCCGTCGGGTAGGGCTGCTGCTTTCCAGAGTGAGAGCACGTGGCTGCCGAGGTCCAGGTCCTGAAGTTGGCTGGTCTGCTCGTCCCAGATGCGCAGGTGGTTGTGGTTGTCGCCCGTGACCAGACGGGGCTGCTCACCGGCAGTTGGTAGGACGTCGAGTGACAGGAACCCAGTGAATTCGCTCGGGTTGGTCACGTACTCGTACAGATCGGCGGCATGGAGGCGTTCACCGGTTGCGGGGTCCCAGATGGTGAGGAAGTGATCATCGGTGACGGCGGCGATCCTGGCCGCGCCTTCGTGGGTGGTGAAGGCGGCCGTCTCTTTGATCTGGTCGGGATGGATGCTCAAAGACGCATAGGCCTGGCGACTCTCGGTGGTCTCGATGGTCTCGTCACACGGGAAGGAGGCGTTGCGGGGCACCTCGGTGAGTGGGTGCGGCTTGTCTTGAGCGAGGTGAAAGACGGGATCCCAGATCCGTACCGTGTCGTCATTGTTGGCTGTCGCCATCAGATGGTGGTTCTCCGGCCCGGTGAAGATGACGATGCCATTTCCGCCATGGATATTTCCAAACATTGGTCGGCTCAAGGACTCCTGCGTTGTCGGATTCCAGAACTGGATCATGTTGTCTTCGCCGATGGAGACCAGCAGGGTTTTCTCGTCTCGTTTGAAGGGTGTGAGTGCGCGGGCCGGAAGAAGACCATGCCCTTGGATGGCTGCGCCGGTGTGATGCCCGGATACAGGGTCGAGGATGTGCAACGTCCCATGAATTCCTGTTGCCGCCAGCAAGGGATCATTGTCATTCCATGCGGTGATGCTGGTGATGAACTCGGTTTCAGGGATTGACAGGACATCTAGTTGCTCACCCGCGGCGGGATCCCATATCTGAATGGTGTTCTGAATCTGGGCGGTACCATCAGTGCTGATGCTGGCAATTCGCGGTTGATTGGTGCGTGTGGTGAAGGTGGCGATATCGGTGACGCCCGCTTCGTGCCCACTGAGCAGCTCTCTGATCTGCCGGCGGGAAACAGGGTCCCAGATGCGCACGGTGCCATCGGAACCCCCTGTTATCAGCAGGTCACAGCCATCGATGATGCAGGTGTCAAGGGCGTAGGTGAAGTCGCGATGGGCCGCGAGTGGCTCACCGATGAGCAGCTGGGTTTCCGCATCCCAGAAGCGAATGAAACCGTCCTGGTGTGCGCTGACGAGCAGTACCGCGTCATCCAGGGCCATGGATATCAGCCGTATTACTGTGCCGCCGTGCCCGATCAGTGGATCACCGACGTGACGTGCGGTGAACGGGTTCCAGACCCGAATTGTGCCGTCGAATCCTGCGCTGGCGAGCCGCTGGTGTCCATCCCGGGTGGTGAAGGCGGTGATGTCCGACACACTGCTGCTGTGACCCGAGAGTGGAATCGACGGCGCCGCTGGAAGGCGAGCCGCGGAACGGACGCTCCACCGGGCGGGGTCGGTGACGTTGGATGGCTGGTCGGTGAACCAAGCCGTGGCGAGTTGCCGGATGCCTTGCCGGTCCTCCGGTTTCGCTTTGGCAAGAAGATGCGAGATGGCCAATACCCCTGCGACCTCCGGAGGAAGCGGAGTGCGTCCGAAGGCATGGGTCATGATCAGTGTGGTCAGCCCGTCAAGATCAGCGTCATCCCGCATGATTTCCTTGCCAACATGCTGGATCCACGCCTCGACGTTCTTGAACTCTTCAGGGTGAAGAATGGAACTCACAGAACAAGTATACGAAGTAGAGCGCTGCGTGTTTCATGAAAAGCGACGAAAAGCAGGCTTGAGCGAATGCGCGGGCGGTTTCATGGAGTTGTAGCAGCAGTGTCTGTTGTGGAGGATCACAGGGGCGAATCGTGTCGGTTGGGTGTCGGGTTGCGTGGCCGCGTCGACCGGTGAATCCTCAGGACCCCTGCATTTTGGTGATCCGCCTCGCGACCGTCACCGCCTTGCTGGTGCCCTTCCGAGCGGCCAGTGCCGCGACGTTCGGCAGGTCGACGGTGACTCCCGCGGCCCGCACCTCCGGGAGGTGACGCAGCACCGCCTCCAGTGCCGTCGCCGTCGCCGCCGTGGTTTTCCGCTGCCCCGCGAGTTCCTCCGCGATTGTCACCAGCAACGGCCAGGCCAGGGCCAACCCGCCGGCGTCGGCGATGGTGCACAGGACCGTCACCGTCTTCGCGGGCGAATGGGGCCAGGTCTCGTATTTCACCCGCGGCATGTCGTTGAGCTCGTCCCACCAGGGGCTCCGCCAGGCGTCGACGAGGTCGCCGGGGTGCAGGCGGCCCTCGTCCCAGGCGGTCAGGAGGGCCTCGGCGACGCGGTCGCGGTCCTTCAGTGCCGCCCCCGAGATCACGGCTAGGGTGACGAACGACAACACCGGCCCGAACCGTCCCGCCACCGCCGTGATCGGGAGGAAACCGTCAACCGCTTTGGTGGGAGAGTAATTCCCGAGGTCCTGTAGGACCAGCGCCGCCGGGCGGGTCGGGTGCGCCGGGAGCAGCGTCAGGGTGGCCTCGGAATCTAGGATGTAGATGGTTGAGCCGCGGGGCCGGACGCGAACCTCGGTGCCGTCGTCCCTCATCGACTCGATGCGGATCACCGCGTTGGGGTCCGGTTCCGGCCATGCCTCGGGCAGGTCCCGCACCACCTCCCAGTCGAAGCTGCGATCCGGGTGGAATTGGTCCGCCCAGGCGTTGCGCAGCCCGAGCGGCCCGAACGTGCCGGGCGCGTCGCCGTCGGCGATCAGCCTCGCGACTGGGCTGTTCAGGTACGGGTGGTCGTCCCCGGAGGCTGGGCTGAGCCGGAGCGCGCCGGGGTGGGGTTCGTTGTCGCGCCAGTGGGCGAGCACCCCGGACAGGCGGACCTCTATGCCGCGGATGGGCAGGTCGAGGTCGGAGACATCCCGCGGGGCGCAGGTGCGGTCGAGGCGGGCCAGGGCCACAGCGACGTCAGTGGGCACCAGCTCCACCCCGGCCTCCCGGAACCTGCCGATCCGCTCCCGGAAGACCTCCCAGGAGATGCGGAACCCCTCGTGGGTGGGGGTGGACAGCAGGCAGGGCAGTTCACCGAGCAGGCCGAGGACGTCGCGGGCCCGCTGCGCCGTGAGGAAGGACAGGGGACCACCCTGCGAGGCGGCAGGCCGGATGCCCTGGCCGGGGACGATGGTGCCATCACCCAGGCACACGACCAGCCGGGTCAGGAAACCGCACCAGCCGGCCGGCGACACGTTCCTCCCGATCAGCCGGACCAGATGTTCGGGGCCGCCGGCGTGGGCGGTGGCGACGAGGGTCGCGAGGAGACGCTCGTAGCGGAAGGCGCTCAACCACCACCAGGTGTCGATGTCGGTGAGCAGCGCCAGCAGGGCGGGTTCGTCGAGGACCAGGGCGTCGTCGGTGAACTCGGGAAGAAGCTCCGGCACCGACAGCGACGGTTCCCGCCACAACCCGAGAGGCTCCTCCTCGGGCGGGGCGGCGTCCCAGCCTTCCAGGAGTTCCCGGGCCAGTTCGGCGGTGGCGGTATCCGCGTCGGCGGCCAGCGCCTCGACGGTTCCGATGAGATCCTGCGACGGCGCCCCCAATCCGCGGATGGCCTTCAGGACGTCGCGTTTGACGCCCTTCTCCTTGCGGACCAGGACGTCAAGGGCCAGGGCGGTCAGGTCGTCGTCGCCGAGGCCGTCGGCCAGCAGGCATCCGGTGAAGAGTTTCACGACGGTTTTGTCGGCGTTCGGCAGGCCCGCCAGCAGGCGGGGCCGCTCCGCGGGGAGCAGGCCCTCCAGGTCCAGCGTCCGCAGCCAGTGCACGACGGCCTGCTGCGCGGTGGGGCGGTCGCCGCGTTCGACGACCCGGAGCAGCGCGTCCAGCAGGGCGGGGTCGTTCGTGGGTTCCCGTTCCCGCAGGGCCTTCACCTTCTCGCGGATGTCGGACTCGTCCCTGCCGAGGCCGGGAAAGGTGAGGGCGTTCGGGGATTCGCAGGCGAGCAGGAAGTGCTCCTGCCAGCGCGTGCCGGGCGTGGGATCGGAGTTGTTGCTGGACCAGCCCTTCCAGTAGTTGGTGTGGTCCGCCCCTGGCAGCGGCAGCCCCAGGGCGACGCACAGGGGGCCGACGAGGTGGCTGATCTGCCAGAGGCTGTCGCGTTTCCTCAGCAGGGCTGCCACGAGTTTCTCCACCCAGTCCACGCCCCGGTCGGCGAGCAAGGCCACCGCCTCGTCGATGGCGTCGTCGTCCTTCAGGGAGGTGACCGTCGAGAAATCGAACGCCGCCGCGGTCTGGGCGGGGGTGCTGCCCAGCGCGGCGGTGAGCAGCATCAGGCGTGCGTCGGGGAACCCCCATTTGTCGGTCAGTGCAGCCTTGATGGCGCGACGGCCCTTCTTCAACACCCGCGACCTCGCCGCCCGCTCCTTGGGGGCCAGCGACTCCAGTTCCTTGATGAGGTGCCCAAGGCTGGTGGCCTCCTTGGTCATCCGGACGAGGTCGGCCTCATCCGGGGTGAGGTCCCGGTCGGTCATGGTGGGCTCCCGTCTTCTAGGCAGCGGGTTTCGTGGATCCGGTTCCACTCCATGATTCCAGCAGTGAAGCGGCCGGCCGGGCAGCGGGCAACGCCGCCGACCGCCGATCCGTGGTATCTGTTGGAGCCTGCTGAAACATCCGGGAGGTCTGGTGAGAATCTGGTCGTTGCATCCGGAATACCTGGACAGGCAGGGGCTGGTCGCCTGCTGGCGGGAGTCGTTGCTGGCGCAGAAGGTCCTCGCCGGGAAAACCGTCGGCTACACCCGGCATCCGCAGCTCACCAGGTTCCGGGTCCTCGACGATCCGCTGGCCGGGATCGGTTCCTACCTGCGGGGACTCGCGGACGAGGCGGGACGCCGGGGCTACCGATTCGACGTCACCCGGATCGTTAGATCCGATCGCGCGCTCACGCTCACCGTCACCCGCGGGCAGCTCGACGTCGAGGCCTCCCACCTGCTCGCCAAACTGAAGGAACGTTCACCCGAGCGGGTTGCAGGATTCCCCAAGCCCGCGGATCTGCTTCCGCACCCGCTGTTCACCGTAATCCCGGGGCCGGTTGCCGACTGGGAACGCGCCCGGTCACAGCTTTGACGCGATCAGTTTCGCCACCCTCACGGCCTTGATGGGGGCCTTCCGTCTCGCCAGCGCCGTGACGTTCGGCAGGTCGACGGGGACGCCCGCGGCCCGCACCTCGGGAAGGTAGTGCAGCAGCGACTCCAGCACGGTGGAGGCCGGGGCCGGGATCCGCTCCTGGCCCGATATCTCCTCCGCCATGGCGATCAGCAGCGGCCACGTCAGAGCCAGACCTCCCGCATCGGCGATGCGCCTCAGGGTTTCGGTGACCCTGGGGGCCGAGAACTCCCGGATCCCACGCCACGGGCTGCGCCAGGCCGAGACGAGATCGTCGGCGGTGAGGCGTTCCTCGTCCCAGGCCGTGAGGATCAGGGCCGCGGCGCGGTCGCGGTCCTTCGTGGTCGTGTCCGAGGCCAGCGCCAAGGATGCAAAGGAGGCCACCGGTCCGAACCGGGGGACGGTGGTTGCGATCCGTTCGAAGATGCTCAGGGCGAACGTTCTCGAGGCGTAAAGGACCAGACCCGCGGGGCGGGCCGGGTGTTCGGGCAGCATCACCAACACCCACGGGTCCTCCTGGTGGGCGTATATCGGCTGATAAGGGAGGCTCCAATGGCTGTGGATCCCCAATAACTCGTGACTTGTGGGTTCGTCCCCGTCGATCTCCAGCAGCCTGGACGGGGGAATGTGGCTCTGCTCGCCCTGTGTGGTCAGGCTGCGCAGCTCGCCGGGCCGCGCCGGGTGGTCGCGCCAGTGAGCGATCACCGTCGCAAGGTCGACCGGCATGCCGTGGACGGGCTGTTCGAACGCGGACAGGCCCTTGGGTGCCTTTGAACGGTCCAGCCGGGCCAGCGCCACCGCGACGTCCGTCGGGAGCACCGCCAGGTTCGCTTCCCGGTAGCGACGCGCCCGCTTGGCGAACACCGCCCACGCCACCTGGAAACCGGTGTGGGTGGGGGTGGACAGCAGGCAGGGCAGCTCGCCGAGCCGGCCGAGGGCGTCGCTGGCGCGCTGCACGGGCAGGAAGGTCAGAGGCCGCGACTCCAGCATCATCGGTTGCCTCAGCTCGCCGTCGCCCCGTCTGCCCAGTTTCTCCAGAAGCTGAGCCAGGATCGAGTTGTGCGGACTGGTGTGTCTGATGCCGGTGCGAATGGCGTGCCTGACCCGGACCGGGCCGCGCGCGTGTGCCGTCGCGACCAGCGCCGCCAGGGCGTGTTCCTGAAGATCGGGGTTGCCCCGCCGATCGGTGTTCACCTTCGCGATCAGCGCCGCCAGGCCTGGATCGTCGAGGATCAGGGCGGTGTCGGTGTGGTCGCGCAACGGCTGCGGGCAGCGGCCCGCCGGGGCGCGCCACAGACCGAGCGTTCCCGCGTCCTGTTCCCGGGAAGCGGGGATGCCGGGGACCAGGTCGCCGCCGGGGGATGGCTGCGGCTGCCCGGTGGGTCCGGTGTTCCAGTGCTCCAGGAGGTCTCTGGCCAGGGCGGCGTTGGTGGTGTCCTGATCCGTCGCAATCAACTGGACGGTGTCAAGGAGATCCTGCGACGGTGCGGTGAGCCGGGTGGCCGCCTTCACCACGATGCGTGTCAGGCCCTTCTCGCTGCGGGGCAGGATGGCCAGGGCCAGGTCGGTGAGATCGGCGTCGGAGAGGTCGGCGGCGAGCAGTTGTTTGATGGCCAGTTTCGCGAAGGCACCGCCGGCATTGGGCAGGGCGGCGATCACGCGGGTTCGTTCGGTCGGGAGCAGGGGGATCAGGCCGAGGCCCTCCAGCCACAGCATCGCGATCCGTTGTCCGCCGATACGGTCGCCGCGGTCGAAGATCTGAAGCAGGGCCCGCAGCAGGGCCGGGTCGTCGGTGGGTTCGGCAGCGCGCAGGTTCCGGGCACGGCGGACCACCTGATCCAGGTAGGTGGTCCTGTCGCCGTGGGGCACCACGAAGGCGTTGGGCGCGGCGCAGGCGGCGATGAAACGCTTCTCCCAGCGGCAGTGATGGGCGGGTGCCGAGCGGGTCCGCATCCAGCCCAGCCAGTAGCGGGGAGCGTCGGGGAGGGGCAGTTCGAAGGTGTCGATGAGCGGATCGAGCAACGGGGGGACGTGCTCGGCCAGGCTGACCTTCTTCAGGGCGGCCGCGACGAACTCCCGCACCCAGTCCTCGCCGCGGGCCGTGAGTCTTTCCACCACGCAGGCCCGCGCCGGTTTGTCCCGCACCAGCAGTTTCACGGACCACTCGCCCAGGGTGGCGGCCACCTGCGCGGGTGTGGTGTCCAGGAAGGCGGCAAGCAGGATGTAGCGGTACTCGAAATCGAAGGTAGCCTTGCCGCGTAGCACCGACAGCGACTTCTTGGCCAGTGCGCGCTGCTCCGGAGAGAGCCGTTCCAGTTCACCCAGCAGATCCCTGGTGGTTCGGGTCCGGTTGATGAGGCGGTGAAGCACCAGTTCGTCCGGGGTGAGAGACCTGTCTGCCATGATCCTGTTTCCTGTCGTTCAATCGGGTTCGGAGGGCGTCCTGCTCAGCTCGGCGGCCAGGATGTGTTTGCACACTCCCCGCGATCCCATGTGGCCGCGCCACCAGGGGCAGGTGCAGCTAGGCGGGTCGGTGCGGACGATGTACTCGTCGTGGTCGCCCCGCACCCGGAACGCCCCGGGGTGTTCGTCGAACGGCCGCACCGCGCCGGCGGTGACGAGGCGTTTCGCGTGCCTCAGGCGCGGGTTGTCCTTGATCACCCGGTCGGCGTCGCTGGGCAGCTCCCGGTGGAAATAGGCCTGCTCGTACAGGTCGAAACCCACCCTGCCGTCGCCGGCCAGCACTGCCAGGCCCTGCCCCGTGCGTTCCTCGTCCAATCCGGTTTCCGCGACCAGCGAGGCGATCTCGATGCGGGGCTCGAACGCCAGGCAGGCCGAGATCAAAGCGGAATCGTCGACGGCGGTGGGGGCGGCCAGTTTCGTCAGCAACGCGCCCTCGCCCGAGAAACCCCGGTAGTGCTCGGCGGTGAGGGTGAACGTCAGCCTCCCGTGGGGCAGCGAGAACTCCCACACCGACGCCGCCATGGGTGCCTGCGGCAGACCGTAGACCCGCATCCTGGTGATCTGCGGACCGAGGCGGCGGGCCGCTCGCAACCGGTTCAGGCCCTCCGCGTACACGGTGCCCTTCCCGGGGCGCAGCGCCGGTTTCACTCCCATCCGCGAGACGCTCCAGTGTCCCCGGCGGCCCGTCCCCGACGGCAGCGTGGCCAGGAACTGCCGGGTCTGCACGGCCGGTGCCTCGCCGATCAGCTCCAGTTCCCGGGTCAGCTCCTGCGACGACCCGAGTGCCTTCAACCAGCGATCCGGTAACTCCACCTTCCTTTCCACGTGCGTGGCATCGAGGGTGGAGACGCGCAGCTCGTCGTTGCCGACGGCCAGGTGCATCAGCTCCGACGGTGAGACCTGCCCGAGGGTTTCCCGCAACGGCTGGTTGATGTCGACGTTGGTGGTGCCGTGGCGGATCTCACCCCCGTCGAAGGCGGCCGCCAGGAGATCCAACCGCACCCCGACGGTGTTGCACGCCGAGAACGCCTCGAACCGCATGCGGTCACCGTTGGCGGTGCAGATCGGATCCCGCATGCCGGAGGGTGTCGGTTGGAAGTACCGGGTCTGGGCCACGTCTGCCAGCACGAGCAGACCGCGGGCCAGCACGAGCGGCTGGGCGGCGAATCCCGAGAAGAACTCGGGCGCCTCAGTGAGCCCCTCGGGCGTGAGGGCGGGGGCCAATTCCAAGGTCAGGCCGGTGCTGTCCAGAGCCGAGGCCGAGGTGAACGATCTCATGGTGGAACCGTACCGGGCAGCGCTGACAAAAATCGCTGGATCGGGTGGGTGCGCGCCTGCCCGGATCGTTTGCCGGGGGAGCCCGGGGGTGTCAAAATGAGCCGTTGCGGCCGGGAGCGTGGAGAGGAAAGCTCATGGATCATGAGACCGCGCGGCGCGGAGTACTGGACGCGATCCCGTTGCTGGCCTCGAAACGATCCGAGAAAAAGGTGATCGCCGCGCTGTGGGAAATGGGATACGACCGCGCGGCCGCCGAGCAGCTCACCCTCCTGGTGCCCTCCGCGCTGGCCTGGCCGCTCTGCCGGCGGGCCGGGCTCAGGAACTTTCCCGACCATTTCGTCGTCTCCGACGATCGTGGCCGTGAGATCCGGGTTCCCGTCGCCGACCTGCACTACTTCACCGCCGCACTGAGACTGGGGATCGACACCTTCGAGAACGGCTGGTTGGAGGAGGTGCCCCGCAGGGTCTACGAACAGGTGGTCAGGCGGAGCGCGGAACTGGACGCGGTCGGCAAAACCCTCGAACAGGGGGGTGACCTGTCGGGAAGCACGATGCAGGCGCTGATGATCTACGTCAAGGACGCCGAGGCCTTCGTCAGGTCCGGTTCAGTCGGCTGACCCCCGCCCCATCAAGTCGGGAAGCCAACGGCCGTTCTCGACGGCCTCCAGGGTCCTGTCCAAGGCCCGGCGATCCCCGTCGGCGAGGTGCGCGGTCAGGTCCTCGTCGAGGGCGCGAACCACGACGAGGGCCTCCGACAGCAGTTTCCTGCCGACCTCGGTGAGCGAGATCTCCTGCACCCGGCGGTCACCGGGACGGCGAATCCGCGTGACGGCCTTCAAAGCTTCCAACTGGTCCACGAGGGTGACCACGAGGCTGGGCGCCACCCGCATGCCCGAAGCGATCTCCCGCTGCGAGGCCTTGGTCCTCGAATCGACGAAGGCCATCAAACCGACCTGTTTGGGAGCGAGCCCGAGGGGTTCCAGGCGTTGCCGGGCGAGTTCGGTGACCTGAACACCCAGGATACCGAGCCTCACGGAAGCGGAATTCAGGATCTTGTCTCCGTCGCCCATGCCGCGTAGCGTATCCGAACAAGAATATTCAGTTCTGAATGATGAAGAGGAGAACGTTATGCCCTGGTGGATTGCCCTGCTGAACACGGTGGCCGCCCTCCTGTCCGTGGTTTTCGCGGCGATCACCCTCGCCCGCCCCAACCAGTTCATCCCTCCCACGCTTCGGCGTCAGACCGATCGTTTCGCCGCGGCGATGTACGCGGTGCGGGCCATTCCGCTCGGCCTCGCGGTGGTCGTGGTCGTCTGGGTCGCCCCGGCGGGGACCGCCACGGCCCTCCTGCTGGGGGTCGCCTGCGCCGCTCAGGTCGGGGATCTGGTGCTCGGGGTCGTCCACCGCGTGTGGGGGATGGCCGGTGGGGCCGGCTCGGTCGTCGTCTTCCACGCGGTCGGGGTCGCGGCGGCTGCGGGAGTGGCGGGGTGAAGCCAGTCGCCGCATCTGTGTACACAGTTGCTACAATTGCCTGTGTGGAAACCATTACGCGTGAAGTGAGTACTCGCGAACTGCGCAGCCAGCTCTCGGACGTGCTCGGGCGCGCCATGTATGCGGGCGAACGGATCGGGGTCACCCGTAACGGGAAACTGGCTGCCGTGGTGGTTGGCGTCGAAGACCTCGAAGCCTTGGAGGCGTACGAGATGGATCAAGACATCGCTGCGTATCGCAGGTCCAAGGAGGAAGACGACGGTACGAGGATCTCTCTCGCCGAGCTTCGGGCTGAATTGCCATCGTGACCTATGAAATCGAGTTCACAGCAGCAGCTGCGCGGCAGGTATGGTGAGTTGCTGGTTACCGTCATTCGTGCAGCGCATCGGCGGGAAGTTTATCGTTGATTCTTGTGTTCAGAATCGTGTGACCACCGGGCTCCGGGGAGGTGGTCTCGGCCAGTTCGTCGCGGACCGTCATGAGGGCGAAACCCAGCAGGTTCAGCCCACGCCACGAGTGCGGATCGGCGATGCGGTCGTCGTCGGCGGCCAGCCCGGCCCCCCAGATGCGGTCGACGGGGCTCGCCTCCACCAGCACCCGTTCCCCAGTGCCGAGCAGGAACTCCTGCAGGTCGGGGTGCTGGGAGAACTTGGCCCGGTTGCCCTCCATCACGAGATCGAAACGGTGTTCGTCCCAGCGGTCCTGGTCGAATCCTCGGACCTCGCGACCGAGGCGTTTCGCGCAGTCCGGGTGGGAGGCCTTGACGATGCGATCCGCGGCCCCGTCGTCGCCGAAGAGCCGCGCCTTCCCCGCCATCATCCAGTGCTCGGCGGTGGCGTAGCGCACCCCGTCGACCTCGAAGGGTGAGGCCCACCACTGGCTGAGGCAGCTGCCCGAGAGGGTGCCGTTCGCGGTGGGCCGGTGTCCCCAGAAGTACAGGTATTTCGTCTTCTGCTTCCTGGCCGTGCGGGCCAGCAACCAGTCCAGGTCGTACATGACCCCTCCAGTGACTGCGTTTTGCGGGATGACAAGCCCCGATTCTAGTGGTTGTGCAGCGATTGCCGGTTTTTGTCGGCGGCGTGTGGAAAGCTTGTTCCGTGACGATCCTGGAGTTCCCCTTCCCGCACGTGGATCCCGTGGCGATCGCCATCGGGCCTGTGCGGATCCACTGGTACGCCATCATGTACCTGCTGGCTTTCGCCATGGCCTACGGGTTGATGCGGCTGAGGCTTCGTCACCAACCCTTCGCGTCGATAACGAAACCTTCCGTGTGGGTTCCCGCCGATATCGAGGACCTGCTGCTCTACGGAATCGCTGGCGTGATCCTGGGAGGGCGGCTCGGGTATGTGTTGTTCTACCAGCTCGGCTACTACGTGACCCATCCGCTGGACGTCTTCAAGGTCTGGGACGGCGGAATGAGCTTCCACGGTGGTGCCATCGGCGTGATCCTGGGAATGGCGTTCTTCGCCTGGCGGCGGTCTCGGCCGTTCCTGCAGGTCGCCGACTTCCTCGTCCCCTCCGTTCCCATCGGGCTCGCGGCCGGGCGGATCGGGAACTTCATCAACGGGGAACTGTGGGGTCGCGCGGCCCCCCCGGACCTGCCCTGGGCGATGCGTTTCCCCACCGGCGGCAACGTGCTGCGCCACCCGTCGCAGCTCTACCAGGCCCTCCTCGAGGGGGTGCTGCTGTTTGTGCTGCTGTGGTTCTACGCCCGCAAGCCGCGGTTCCGCGGCCAGGTTGCCGCCGCCTTCCTGGCCGGCTACGGCCTGTTCCGGTTCATCGCCGAGTACTGGCGCGAACCCGACTCCCAGCTCGGGTTCCTGTCGCTCGGGTTGTCGATGGGGCAGTGGCTGTCGGTGCCGATGATCCTCGCAGGTGTCGCGCTGTGGCTGTGGGCCAGAAAGCGCGGCATCTCCGATGTGCAGGAACCCACCGACGACCCGGGGAAGGAAACCGCCGGCGAGAACCCCGAGGAGAACGCGGGCGATGACGTCGAGAAGAAATCCACCGGGGCTGTGGAAGAGTCCCCGGAAACTGTGGACGAGGCGGGGGAAACTCCCGCCGAGAAGGACGAAACCCCAAGCCAGAGCTGAAATCCCCAACCACAGGCAGGTTTTCCACAAGGTTGTGAACACTGTGGAAATCATCCTTGAAACCGGTTGAGCCAGCACGTGAGCGAAGCGAACGGCTGAGTCGAAACCATCCGGTGGTCGGGCAAGCAGCTTGAGCGTAGGTTCTCGGACAAGGTCACCATGGTTTCGACTCGACCTGCTCGCTGGCGCTCGCGGGTCGGCTCAACCAGCTTCGGGGAGGGGGAGCGGCATGTGTTGAAGCCGTCCGGCGGCCGGGCAACCGGGCTGAATGCGGGTTCCCGGACGCGTGCGCGATGGTTTCGGTTCAGTCAGCTCTGGTATCGATCACCAGGGCGCCCGGGCCGGTTACGGTGTGGCCCCCCGGGACGGGGCCGTATTCGCCCCACGCCACCAGGACCTCACCCTCGACGGGGATCTCCACCAGCCGGTCCCGGGCCCGGGTGGCGGCCACCGTGGTGGCGCCCCGTCGCATCAGGACCGTGTCCTTGTCCAGCACCTCCACCGAAACTTCCGCCAGCGATCCCGAGGCCAGCTCCGGGCGGTCGCGCCGCAGCCTCAGCAGCTCCTGGTACCAGGCCAGCATCCGGGCGTGATCGGGTTCGGTGACCTCATCCCACCGCAGCGCCGCCGACTCGCGGGTGGCGGGCGACTGCGGGTCCGGGATCTCCGCGTCCCAGCCCATGCGTTCGAACTCGCGGGCGCGCCCCTCGGTCACCAGCGGACCCAGCTCCGGGCCGAGGTGGCTGAAGAACGGGAACGGCGTGGAGGAAGCCCACTCCTCGCCCATGAAGAGCAGCGGCGTGAACGGCGACAGCAGGTACAGCGCCGCCGCGGCGGCCTGGCATCCGGGCGGGGTCGAGTGCGAGATCCGATCGCCGACGGCCCGGTTGCCCACCTGGTCGTGGTTCTGCAACGAGACCACGAACGAATGCCCGTCGTACAGCCCCGAGGCGGGATCGACGGGCGCTCCCCATTCCTGGCCGCGGAACGTCGAGAACCCGCCCTCATGGATGAACACCCGCGTGAGGGCCTGCTGCAGCACCTCGGCGGTGCCGAAGTCGACGTAGTAGCCGTCGCGTTCCCCCGTGAAGAAAGAGTGCAGCGCGTGGTGGACATCGTCGGCCCACTGCCCGTCCATGCCCAACGCCCCCGGCACCGAACCTATCGGCGAAACCGTGGTGGGCTGGTTGCGATCCGACTCCGCGAACAGCGTGAACTCGCGTCCCGTTTCCCGTTCCCAGACGCGCGCCTCGTCGCTCAACTCGGCCAGGTAATGGCGCGGGGAATCGTCCTGGAACTCGTGGACAGCGTCCAGGCGCAGCCCGTCCACCTGGTACTTCACCAGCCACTGCCGGCACGCACCCAGCAGGAAGTCGCGCACCTCGCTGCTGCCCGGCTGATCCAGATTGATGGCATCCCCCCACGGGGTGTGGTGGGCGCTGGTGAAGTACGGTCCGAACTGCGCCAGGTAGTTGCCCTCCGGGCCCTGGTGGTTGTGGACGACGTCCAGGATCACGCCGAGCCCGCGCGCGTGGCAGGCGTCGATGAAGGCGACGAACCCCTCCGGTCCCCCGTAGGCCGCATGCACCGCGTACTGGCCGACGCCGTCGTAACCCCAACCCTGCTCGCCGGGAAAATCCGCGACGGGCATCACCTCCACGGCCTGCACCCCGAGATCAACCAGGTGATCCAGATGCGTGATGGCCGCCTCGAAGGTGCCCTCCGGGGTGAAGGTGCCGATGTGCAGCTCGTAGCCGACCGCGCCCCGCAGGTCCGCGCTGAAGGTGACGGGACGGTCGAACAGCGCCGGATCGACGATGCGACTCGGCCCGTGCGGGCCTTCGGGTTGGCTGAGGCTCCGGGGGTCGGGGAGCAGCATCCCGCCATCGATCCGGAACTGGTACAGCGTTCCGGGCGGCAGCGGTTCCGACCACCACCAGCCACCATCGCTGCGCGCCATGATCGTCTCGGTGTCATCGACGACGACCTCCACCATGCCGGCGTCGGGGGCCCACACCTCGGGACGGGTGATGTCTCGCATGAATGCTCCTCAGATCAGGACTCGGGGTGGCTGCTGGCGCTCACGTGCTGGCTCAACCAGCTTTGAGGAGGGGTGCTCGCGTGCTGGCTCAACCAGCTTCTTCTGCTGGTTTCGCATCAGTCGACCTGATGGACGAGCAGGGCGACGGGCAGGCTGTCGAGGATGTCGGCCAGTGGCGTGGCGCCGCCCGGGTATTCGCGCCCGGCCAGGACGTCGCGGAACCGCAGGTTGGGCAGCACCAGTTCCGCGTCGCCCCAGCCCTCCTCGTTCAGCCCCGACTGCACCCGCGTGGCGACCGTGATGGCCACCGGGGTTTCCGAATCCCTGTACCCGCGTTCGAACACCACCGCGTGGCCGGTGTTCAACGACACCGACCGGTAGTCGGCGTCCGGGCCGCGGAACGCCTCCGGGTGGTCGCGGCGCAGCAGCAGCGCCCGCGACGTCACGAGGAGTTTCTCCGCGTCCAGGTCGGCGGGCGGGTTCATGTCCAGTGCCGTCAGCACCCCGGAGCGGCGGTAGTAGTCGATGGGGCGGCGGTTGTCCGGGTCCACCAGCGACAGGTCCACCACCTCGCAGCCCTGGTACAGGTCCGGGACCCCGGGCATGGTGAGCTGGATCAATTTCTGTCCCAGGATGTTGGCGCGCACCGAGGGGAAGGTCAGCTCCGTGAACGCATCCAGTGCGGCCCCCACATCCGGGGTGGTGAGGCATGCGGTCGCGAACTCGATGACGGCCGACTCGTAGTCCTCGTCGGGGGAGGTCCAGCTGGTGTGGAGTTTCGATTCCCGCATGGCCTTGGTCAGGTACCTCGTGAGGCGGTCGGCGGAGATCGCCTCGGCGCCCGCCGCCGTGCTGGGCAGTGTCCAGGTGGCCGCGAAGGTCTGCCACAGGAACAGCTCCGTGCCGCCGTCGAGCAGCGCGGGACGCAACTCGGAGGTGGCGGCCCGCAACTCACCGACGCAGTGCTCCCACTCGCGTGGGTACTCGGTGAGGACCGCCAGCCGGGCACGCACGTCCTCGCTGCGTTTCGTGTCGTGGGTGGACAGGGTTGTCATGCTGGTGGACCAGTCGGCGGCCAGGGTGCGGCAGAAACCGTGGAAGTCGTCCTGGTTGATGCCGATGATGTTCGGGTCGGAACCGACCTCGTTGACGCCGATGAACCGGTTCCACCGGTAGAAAGCCGTGTCCTCCTTCGACTTGGCCATCACCGGTCCGCAAGTCTGGGCGAAACGGACCATGAACTCGGCCCGCAGGTCCGACGGGTTGTGGGCGCGACCCGGCAGCTGGTTGAGGATCTTCGACGGCGCGGGCAGCGTCACCGCGCCACCCATGTCGGTCTCCCCGGTTTCACCGAGGGCCAGCGCCACGACGAAGTCGAGGGCGTCCAGTTCGTCGATCGTTAGATACTCCCTGGCCTTCGTCGCGGCCTCGACGATGATCTCCCGCTCCGATTCCGGAGTAGCCCTGCCCGGTTCGACGTAGGCGCGGTAGCGGCTGAACTGGTACAGCAGCTCGCGGATGGCGTGGTTGAGTTGGCGGCGGGTGTGGTCGCGCAGCCGGATGTCGCCGTCGCAGATGGCCATCGCGATGTTGACCAAGCGGTTCAACTCCGTGAACAACGACTCCTTGACGACGGTGCGTTTGGCGTTGAGCACGGTGGATGCGAACCCCTCGCCGGACCCGGACATGCGCTCCCACAGGTCGGTGAGCCTCGGAACGCTGCCGGGGACGTGGAACAGGCCCGCGACCCGCAGCAGCGAGTCGTAGCCGGTGGTTCCCGCGCACTCGAAATCGGCGGGGAGGACCTCGTCGTATTCGAGGATCTTCTCCGCCACCACCCAGCAGCCGCCCGTGGCGCGCTGCAGATCCGCGAGGTACTGGCGGGGATTGGCCAGGCCGTCGATGTGGTCGATACGGAAACCGTCGATGAGCCCCTCGGTGTGGAGTTGGATCAGTTTGCGGTGGGTTGCCTCGAAGATGGCCGGGTCCTCGACGCGGATGGCCGCCAGGGTGTCGACGTCGAAGAAGCGGCGGTAATTCAACTCCTCACTGCCGATCCGCCAGTAGGCCAGGCGGTACCACTGCCTTTCCAGCAGCTCGTCGAGGGGAAGGTCCTCGGTGCCGGGGCGGACGGGGAAGACCTGGTCGTAGTAGGCGACCACGGGCTGCTCCTCGCCGTTGATGACGTCCGTGGTGAGGCTGATGTGTTCCAGCTCCCGGCCGATCCGGTTGCCGAGCACCGGCATCAGGATGGCCTGGGAGTCTGTCATGTCGAGATCGAACCATTCCGCGTATGCCGATTCGGGGCCGCGCCGCAGCACGTCCCACAGCGCGTGGTTGTGCCAGATCGGGGTGGGGACCGCCATGTGATTGGGTACCACGTCGACGACGACGCCGATGCCCTGCTCGTGTGCGGCCTGTGACAGCCGCCGGAAGGCCTCCTCCCCACCGCACTCCTCGGAGATGCGGGAGTGATCCACGACGTCGTAGCCGTGGGTGGAACCGGGGGAGGCCTGCAGGATCGGGGAGCAGAACAGGTGCGTGACGCCTAGGGAATGCAGGTAGGGCATCCACGCCGCGGCGTCGTCGAAGGTGAAACCGCCGTGCAGCTGCATCCGGTAGGTCGAGTTCGGTACGGTCCTGTTGGTCTCCACCCCTTCACTCTACGCAAGGCCTGTGACACGGCACCGGCCCGCCGGGTTCTTCGGGCCCCGGTCCGCGCCTGGCGGGGAGGCGTGGCTGTGGAGCTGGTCGAGTCGGGAGGCAGCGAATGGGCGGTCAGATCCAGGCGGCCTACAACGCCTTTCCCGGCTGACGCTTTGGCCCGTTGGCCGTCCGCAGGTCGGCTTTCCCATCGTTGGTCGGCGGATCCGCGCTGACCGGATGCGCACTTATGAAGCTGACACGCAAAGCGAGCGCCATGGCGGGCAGCAAGGTCTTGTTTCCCGGGATTGCTTTCGGAATTATCTCCTCCAGATTTTTACAATGCTATGCTTACGACGAAATTTGTTTCAGGGTACTGCTTGCAGCGTATAATTTCCGTTGATACGTAAAGACTCATCCCTCCCTCTCTGGATCCTTTACCTGCTGTTCGAGTTGGTGAGGATTTGGATGATCTGTCTTCTGTCCAGCCGCTTTGTTCTGCGGTTGCCATGACTCTTTGCAGTGCATCTTCTGGGGGGATTGTTATGCTGAAACAGCGGGTCGTGGCGACCGGGGGTGGTTTGGGACCGTCATCTTTTGAATCCTCGGTGCCCAGGAATTCGATGCCGTCCCAGGTGGCGGAGTACATGGGGTCGTTGCGTATGAGGTCTCGTTGTCTGGCGTGTGCTGAGCAGCCGGTCAGGAGCAGACAGGCGCACAGGACCAAGGCGGTGACCGTCGCCGTGATTCGGTGGTGCATCTTTGCCTTCGCCGGCTTCTGCCGGTTGGTCTCATCCTGAACTACCAGCTAAAAGTGAAAGTCAGGGTGAAGTTTGCGGTCGGGTACTGTTCACACCTGATGAGTGTCGTTGACAAAATGATTCGCATTCCTCCCTCTGATGTGTTCTTGCTCATGAATCGGACCTCGGGGCCATTGGCGTATTCATTTCCCCAGCCGTTTTGTTTGGCGATTGTGAGCATGCGGTCGAATGTTTCTTCGAGGGGAAGGTCTGTGGTAAAGCAGCGGGTCATCGATGTTGGGGGCGGTTTGGGGCCGCCGTCCTCGCTTTCCATCGAGCCCAGGAACTCGATGCCGTCCCAGGTGGCAGAGGCCATGGGGTCCTTGCGTATGAGGTCTCGTTGTCTGGCATGTGCTGAGCAGCCGGTCAGGAGCAGGCAGGCGCACAGGACCAAGGCGGTGACCGTCATTGTGGTTCGGTGGTGCATCATTGCCTCCCGGTGGGGATGATGCTGACACTACCTGGGAGGACCCTCCGGGTGGAGGAGTTCGGGAAAAATTTCTCCAGAGGGTGGGGACGGGGTTTCGACTCGGGTCGCTCGTTCTTCGCGATCCTGCTGGGCCAGCTTTCGGGAAGGGGTGCGATCGGCTTTCAGCTCTGCGGCTGCTGGTCCTTCCACCAGGTCAGCAGCAGGTCGCGGGCCTCGTCTTCGGGGAGGGGGCCGTTGTCCATGCGGTGGTTCAGGAGGAACTTGTACGCCTTCCCGACCTCCGGGCCCGGTT
>ERZ772766.597-NODE-597-length-20704-cov-3.707637_pt1 | contig 20704 bp, 20 predicted proteins | sample MGYA00511379_ERZ772766 | MGnify/ENA primary metagenome ERZ772766 (study PRJEB29015, sample SAMEA2737895) | human oral metagenome | biome: human oral; feature: human-associated habitat; material: dental | place: China | collected 2116 ...
CAAGACGCTTCTCACTTCCTAGCCCCTTTGTTAAGCGAGATAGCTCTTGGTAAATTTTTTGTTTGTAATCAATCATTGTCTCTTGCATCAAACCAACTCCTTATCTATTCAATTCAATAGTATAATTCTTAAAAACTGTTGTCAACTATTCCATTCGAAAGATGTTGTTACTCATTTGTGGCAAAAAGGCCGGCATTCACCAAAAAATAAAAAGAATACTTATCCTTAACATTTACTAATATTAATAGGTCAATCATGTAAAAGGAAACCTATCTCTGAAAAAATGAAATTTTTAACGAGCCGCAGTTTCTTTTGTGACATACTATCTATGTACGACCATAAATTGTATCAAAATGATTTACTTAGAGCTCTTACCGTTTTGAGGCTAGGGCTCCACCCTTCGCACCCATGGCTGTAAGTTGCTAAAGCAACAACACCCACTGGCTAGGTTTTCGACCTTCGCATCCATATCCGTACGTCACTTTGTTCCTACGGCTATGTAAAATTGCTGACCGCCAATTCTCAATAAAAAAGCACCCTGTAAATACAGAGTGCTGAGATCTTGTAAGTAATTCCAATAACGTATTAACGTTTTGAGGCTAGGGCTTCGCCCTTCGCACCCATGGCTGTAAGTTGCTAAAGCAACAACACCCACTAGCTAGAGCTTCGCCCGTCGCAGCCACATCCGTAAGTCGCTTTGCTCCAACGGCTGTGTCAACTGACCTCAATTCTCTATAAAGAAAAAGCACCCCAATAAATGGGATGCTTTGAATAAGTCTTCGCAATAGAACGATATTAACGTTTAGAGAATTGAGAAGCTTTACGAGCTTTCTTAAGACCTGGTTTTTTACGTTCTTTCATACGTGGGTCACGTGTTAATAAGCCAGCAGCTTTTAACACTCCACGGAAGTCAGGGTCAACTGTTAATAATGCACGAGCGATTCCGTGACGGATAGCTCCTGATTGACCTGTGAATCCACCACCGTTAACGTTCACTAAAACGTCGTATGAACCTAATGTTTCAGTTAAGTTTAAAGGTTGTTTGATTACTTCGTGTAAGTAAGCAAATGGGATGTATTCTTCGATTGATTTTTTGTTAATTGTAATGTTTCCTGTCCCTGGTACTAAGATAACACGGGCAGTTGAGTTTTTACGGCGTCCAGTGCCGCGGTATTGTGCTTGAGCCAATGCTTTTTCCTCCTTAGATTAGTGATTGGATGTCTACTGCTACTGGTTGTTGTGCAGCATGTGGATGTTCAGCTCCACCGTAAACATGTAATTTAGTAAATTGACGACGACCTAATGAGTTCTTAGGTAACATGCCTTTGATTGATAATTCAACTAATTTACGAGAGTTGTTAGCACGTAATTCACCAGCTGTACGAGCAGTCAATCCACCAGGGTGGTTTGAGTGGTGATAGTAAACTTTATCAGTTGCTTTTTTACCTGTTAAGGCAACTTTGTCAGCGTTGATGATGATTACGAAATCACCTGTATCAACGTTAGGTGTAAATGTTGGTTTGTTTTTTCCACGTAAAATGCTTGCTGCAACAGCTGAAAGACGTCCTAATGGCACATCAGTAGCGTCGATAACAACCCAGTTACGTTCTGTAGTGCTAGCTTTAGCCATGTATGTTGTACGCACGATTGTTTCCTCCAATTTCTTTCTTGGTATTCTTCACATTGAGTTTAACGGGGCTCAAATGTGGATCTATTATCTAGAAAATAAAATTATTTTGCTAATGCTTCTTTAGCTTTGTCTGCTAATACTGTGAAAGCAGCTGCATCGTTAACTGCTAAGTCAGCTAACATTTTGCGGTTCATTTCGATACCAGCTAATTTTAAGCCGTGCATTAATTTGCTGTAGCTTAATCCGTTTAAGCGAGCTGCCGCATTGATACGTGCGATCCATAATTTACGGAAGTCACGTTTCTTTTGACGACGGTCACGGTAAGCATACATATATGATTTCATGACTGCTTGTTTAGCTGTTTTAAATAATTTTGATTTCGCTCCGTAGTAACCTTTTGCTAATTTTAAAACGCGGTTACGACGACGACGAGTAACTGTTCCACCTTTAACACGTGGCATAATTAATTCCTCCTTGGTCTATCAGTCTCTTGCGACTGTTTGAAAATGTAATAGTTTGCGTGCTGAATTAACGCATTTGACTTAATTGTTGTTTAATACGTTTGATGTCAGTAGCGTGAACCATTGTTTGTTTACGCAAGTGACGACGTTGTTTTTTAGTTTTGCCATGGAAACGGTGGCTTGTGAAGGCTTGAGAACGTTTTAATCCTCCACCACCTGTACGTTTGAAACGTTTAGCTGAACCACGGTGTGTTTTTTGTTTTGGCATGAGACTTTCCTCCTATTACTTTTTTACTTATCATTCTTAGGTGCTAACATCAAGAACATGCTTCGTCCGTCCATTTTAGCCTTTTGTTCAACTGTTGCGATTTCAGAAACTTGTTCTGCTAAACGCTCGAGAACTTTTTGGCCAATCTCTTTATGAGTAATGGCACGACCTTTGAAGCGAATGCTTGCTTTGACTTTATCACCTTTTTCAAGGAACTTGATCGCTGCTTTTAACTTCGTATTAAAGTCGTTCTCATCAATTGTAGGGCTTAGACGCACTTCTTTGATATTGATGACTTTTTGGTTTTTGCGAGCTTCTCGTTCTTTTTTCTGCTGTTCAAAACGATATTTACCATAATCCATGATTCTGGCAACTGGTGGTTTTGCGTTTGGCGAAACTAATACTAGATCAAGTCCAGCTTGTTCTGCTAAACGTAAAGCATCATTTTTCGATTGAACACCAATTTGTTCACCGTTATTGTCAATAACACGTAACTCACGAGCGCGAATTCCATCATTGACCATCATATCTTTTGCTATGATATTCACCTCCAAGAATATTTGAGAGAAAAAAAGCAAAAAAGCAACGGAAGTAGTAGAATACTCCCGCTGCCAATGTCTTTTTAAAACTTGAACATTTCCTATCAGCCCAAGGACCCTTGTCAACTTAGGCGAGAAGCGGGATGCTTCTGCTTGTTTTCTCAACTCCAATAGTCTACCAAATAATAGAGAATCTGTCAACACATATCCCCTTACAGGTCACCTATCGAATAACTTTTAATAATATACCTTTCTAGCTTGCTTTTGTCAATATTTTTAGTCACATTGTTTTCCCTTTTTGTGACTGATATAATAAATATCAATGAAAGGAGTTTTGTTATGTCATTTAAACCACTGCAACTCTATAAAAACTATAAAGAAGCTTGCGAAAAATTTCCTGACTGCTCTATTTTTGTAGATACTAAAACATCTGCTTTTCCAGAATTAGGTACCCAAACAACGTATGAAGCCACTCATGCATCGATTGTCAAGCGCGCCCGTCAATTAGCAACTCTTGGGGTTCGACAAGGCGATAAAGTTCTCCTTTATAAGAGTTCCTCTGTAGATACATACTGGCTTGCGGTTAGTGTATGTTATCTTGGCGCTGTTCCAGTGATGACTTCATTCCATCTTTCTAGTGAAGTTATTGAGATTTTCTCTGAGCGCTTAGAAAAGCCATGGATTCTGTTTGACGACGTTACTGCTGAAAGAATTACCTCTTTACCTGAAGAGGTGAAACAACGTGCGTTCTCAGTTAGTGATGTCCTCCAGGCCGATGAAGCGAATGTTGATTTTAATCCACTACCAGACACCGAGATTAGTTACATGACGCATACAAGTGGAACGACTGGCATACCAAAACTAATTGCTCATTCTGCAGTTAGTATGGGCTGGCGAATTGCCTTCCAACAAAGCATCATGGAGAAAATGGACCGTGTTGATTTACTGGCTTTCCATATTTCACCCGTTCATTCCCGCTTTAATATTGGTATGTCTTCGCTCATGAATCTTGGCTATCCTTATTTCTATATTGCTGATCCAAGTGTTCAAAATGTAGAGAAGGTTTTACAGCATCACTCTCCTCTTGCGATTGAGACACATCCGAATAATTTTGTCCAGTGGGCTCACCTTGCAAAAGCAAAACCCCATTTATTTGAGAATACGCGTTACTACCACTCTACTTTTGACGCAATTAATAAAGAAACAATGGCTACTTTCTTACGAACCAATAAAGAAGGCAATGGTATTTACTTACAAATCTACGGTCAAAGTGAATGTGGGCCAGCGATTGTGCGGAAACATACCCTTGAAATTCTTCCTACAACTGACGTGCGGAATATGGGCGTTGGTTATCTTGACTTCACTAAAGCACGAATTGCAAATGAACATGGGACTCCTCTACCAGTAAACACTCCGGGAAATATCCATTTGTTTTCTAAAGGGCTTGCTGTGACTTATTATAAAGAGGAAGACCGATTCAATGCGAACGTCTACGGCGACTGGTGGGATACCGGTGACTACGGATACATGAACGGATCGGGAGAACTCATCTTGCAAGACCGTCAAGTCGATTTAGTCGAATCTCTACCAAGTACGCTTGCCATCGAAGACTTCTTACTTGATACTCACGAATGGATTGAAGAAATTGTCATTGTAAAAGATCCAAATGGCTATCCTCAACCAGTTGTGGCGGTGAAAGGTGATGGCGAATTCCAATGGGATGCATGGTGGAAAACACTCGTGAATCTTCCCCACTTAAACGAACCGATTATCCTACCATTTGACGAATTCCCACGAACTGCCACGATGAAAGTCCAACGTCGTGCACTCGAACAACATCTATTCCAATAAAATAAAGAGTCGTATTTCGATATGAAATACGACTCTTTTTCTATTCAATGGTTATTTTGAATACTCCTCAAACCAGTCCGTAATAGCTTTTAGACGTTCTTGACGAAGATTTGGTAATCCTTGACGAGAGAGTCCATGACTAGACTGTGGGAAGAGAATCATTTTTGTAGGCACATTGTTTTTACGCATGGCCATATACATTTGCTCCCCTTGCTCTTGTGGGCAACGTAAGTCACTTTGTCCGTGTAAGACAAGTAAAGGCGTCTTCGCGTTTTTGGCATGAGCCACTGGTGACATTTCCCATAGGCGTTTAGGATTATGAATGTCATCAAGCAATTGTTTTTCCACGAAGAATGGTCCAATATCACTTGTGCCGTAGAAGCTAATCCAGTTGCTGATAGAACGTTGTGTCACGGCAGCGCGGAAACGGTCGGTATGCGTTACGATCCAGTTTGTCATGAATCCGCCGTAGCTTCCTCCTGCAACGTATAATTGGTCCGCGTCGACTTCAGGATGTGTTTCTAAAATATAGTCTACGCCCATCATTAAGTCGTCAAAATCGTGGTTCCCATAGTCGCCAAGAATACTCTTCACGAAGTCTTGTCCGTAAGTGTTACTTCCGCGTGGGTTAATCATAATGACACCGTAGCCTTTTGCAGCGAGTGTTTGCATTTCATGAAAGAAGCTTTCGCCGTAAGCCACTTGTGCTCCACCGTGAACATAGAGAATCGCCGCATGTTTGTCCGATTTTTCGACTGGTGGCATGTACCAACCGTGGATATCCCAGTTGTCGTAACCTTTATAGGTAAAGCGTTCAGGCGTTGTAACGATATGTTCCGCCAAGTATGCTTCATTTGGATTATAAAGGTTTGTAATTTCTCCAGTGGTTAAATCTAATTTTGCTAACGCGCTAGGAAGTGTTGTTGTTGAATAAGTGATGACGAGTTCTTTTTCAGTGATGATTTTAGCTCCTGTAATATGAACCTCTTTATCAAAAAGAACTTCATTTCTTCCATCTAAAAAGAGACGATATAATACGATTTTCCCTTCTACACTCGCGCTTACGAGGAAGCTGTCCCTATCAATCCATTGAGGTTCAACTCCAGTAACCGATTGTTGAAAGTCAGCAACTAGCCAGTCTCCCCATTCCACATCTAATCCAGACGTTAAATTTATAATACTTCCTTCTGAACCTGGTTGACCTTCTTTATTGAATATGATGTCTACTTGTGTAACAAATCCGTGTTCCCCTGAATTATAAGCTAAAATAACTCCTTCTTTTGAATCCAACATATAGCGGTAAGATTCATCTGTTCCAGCTTCAAGAATTGGATGAATATCTCCTGTGGCCACATCCACATAGCAAGCCTCTGCACTATCTAATGACCAACGAATATTGGATAAATCACGGTCTACAACAAGGCTTCCTCCATCATGTAACACATCCCTGAACAATATAGAATCTTCAGTTTCAAAAAGTGTCTTCACTTCTTTAGTAGCTACTTCTACCTGTTTAATTTGGGTTGTTTCTTTATTCGGTAAGAAGCTTCCTCCATCGAATCGATACGTTGTTTTTTCAACGATGATCGGTTGAGGGAATTCTTCTTTCTTTTCTTCTTCATCAGCTTTAGTCGTTTGATAATAAATAGACTGACTATTCTTTCCCCAAACATATACGGAAACACCCTTTTTTTCCTGTGTCAGAGCGATAGCTTTCCCACCTGTTACCGATTGAATTTTCAATTGAGGAGTTTTATCTTCTCCTTCATTACTGACAAAACTAATCCACTTTCCATCCGGTGATACTTGAAGCGATGAATTGACCGTCCCATCATCTCCGTAAGCTACTTTTCCTTCGTTGGTATACTTATAAATAGCTGTTTCATAAGTATTCTTCTTTTCATTCATCTTCGTTTCTGTAAAGAAGATGTCCCCTCCAGCCACAACCGGTTGGGCTACGTTTTTTAATTCAAATAAATCTTTTTGTTCAATTTTCTTCATAATATCACTCCTTTTGCGCGTGTACTCTTTCAGTCTACTCTTATAAAGAAAGTTTTGCAACGGCAAACAAAAAGCGTGAGACTATCTTTTCTAGTCTCACGCTTCATTTGATTGGTTATGCTTCTTGTTCGTCGTCTTTTTTACAATCTAAAGAAAAATCTTATTCGTAAAATGGGAACAAAAAAACAGCATTTTTATTTTCAGAAAACAAAAATGCTGTTTTTTGCTTGGACTTATTTGCTTTTTCTATTTACGACGATTTCTTTTGGAACTTGTTTTTAAAAATTTTCTAAGGACGTAAAAAACAAGTACAATCGCAAAAAAGAACACCCAAAATAGAAGTGGAAGATTCTTAATAAAGTGCACGGTCTTATTCCAAATACTCTTTGGAATCCATTGACTAGCCTCAGTCGTTGTTTCTTCATACGTAGACTCGGCAACTCCATCCGGTTCTTTCTCTATTGAATACGTTAATTCTTGTTCATAGATTGTTCCTTGAGGTGTAGCAATTTTCAACTGATTCCCCTCAATTTGATAGTCGGCTGTCTTTCCTTTTTCAGTAAAGACTTTCACTGCATGATCTAATTTCACTTTTTGCCCTTGAATCGTTTGAATTCCAGGATTAAACAAAGTTTGCGCCTCATATTGCTTTAAGACATAACTCAACAAAGCATTTCCGATTTTGTGACGATTATACCCTCCTTGTACACTAGTCCAATGGCTTACCCCTAAAACAACCGTTAGAAGTTCTACACCATCTTTTTGATAAATTCCTATATAGTTAAATCCATCTCTCTCACTGGTTCCAGTTTTCAAACCAATGATACCAGGATACGCTAATAAGTCTCCTTGAACTGAGTGATTGGTGTTTTTAATCGTTTGTGCATACGGTGTTCCACTCATAACCGTAAGTGTGCTATTTCTCGTATACTGAGTGATTTCTGGGTGTGATTTATATAATGCTATCACCATTTTTGCTAGATCTCTAGCAGTTGTTTGGTTCGGTTGATTCATCGAATGTCTTTTAACTGTATAAAGCCCTTGAAAATCTTCCGCTACCGCACCAGTAGCTCCCTCAAATTTAGTATTCGTCATTCCTAATTCTTTGGCCTTTTGATTCATTAAGTCTACAAATTCATCCGAATTATTGTTCACCAGATGAGACAAAAGAATCGTAGCCGCATTAGAAGAAGGTAGAAGCGCCATTTTTACAAGCTCCTCCACTGGATACTCGACTCCAGCAGTTAGTGGAACATTACTTAAGGCTGTAATTTTAGAAATAGCCTCATCTGTTGCATTTGGGACAACTTTATCGCTTAAGTTTATTTTCCCTTCTTTAATCGCATCATAAACGATAAAAATTGTCATTAATTTACTTAAACTCGCAGGATCTACTGCTTTATCAGGATTTTCCTGCCATAATATTTCCCCATTCGCAATACTCACTACTAATGAAGCTTTAGGTGCATCTGAAGAGCCAATTTCATATCCTTCATCTTTAACTATTTTTAAAACAGATTCTTGTGCGTTTACTGTGGATATTGTGCTGATAACTCCAATCATCAATAAAAACAAGACGCAAACTAATTTGATTATTTTTTTCATTATTTTTCCCCTTAAAACATCTCTTTTCATTTTAGTGAATTCTCCCTCTTTTTGCAATAAAACTTAATACAAATCTAAATCATTTTTCTAAATTTAAAAACTCCTCTTAAAATGATACAGTTATTCTTATAATTATTGAACGTAACCGAGGACTCAATGTATTTTAACAATTCTGTAAGGAGCAGATACTTTCTCACAGCACTTCTGACTTTACGAGGTGTTGAAGTTTGGATATGAATACACTAATCATTTTATTTCACAAAACTGATTCCTAAATTACCATATTTGGTAATCAAAAATACGAAGTGATTTCGGAGTCTATAGTGGTAACAATAGCGACCACAACTGATGTGAATTAGGGAATCTTCGAAATTTATTTCGTAGAGTCTCTTTGAAGCTCAGTAGGATTGAGACCTTAGACTCAATACGGTGTAGCTATTGTCACCACTATGAAGATCTCCGAAATAACACGTAGTGTTTTTGAATAATACCTTTGCACCAACAAAAAAACAGGCTCCTTTTTAGGAACCTGTTTGAGTTGAAATTACAACCATTTTGTATAGTCTTCATCATCCATAGCTTCAACACTACCGAGTAGGTACCCATTACCGACCTGCGAGAAGAAGTCATGGTTACTTGTCCCAGTTGAAATCCCGTTCATCACAATCGGATCCACATCTTCAGCAGTATCCGGGAACAACGGATCGAACCCTAAGTTTTGAAGCGCCTTATTCGCGTTATAACGAATAAACACTTTAACTTTTTCAGTCCAACCAACTTGGTCATAGATAGATTGTGTATACTTCACTTCGTTTTGGTAAAGTTCCAAGCATAAGTTGTATACCCACATCTTCATTTCTTCTTGTTCTTGTTCTGATAATTCGTTGTAGCCTTGTTGGAACTTGTAACCTGTATAAGTTCCGTGAACTGACTCGTCACGAATGATTAACTTGATGATTTCAGCTACGTTGGCAAGCTTGTTATTTCCTAAGTAATAAAGTGGTGTAAAGAACCCACTGTAGAATAGGAATGTTTCAAGCATTGTAGAAGCTACTTTCATCTTCAACGCATCTTTACTTTGGTAAATTTCGTTAATCTTTTTCGCTTTGAATTGTAGAAATTCATTATTGTTTGTCCATTCGAAAATATCTTCGATTTCAGCTTTTGTATGCAATGTACTGAAGATTGTTGAATAACTTTTCGCGTGAACAGATTCCATAAATTGGATATTGTTCCAAACTGCTTCTTCGTGTTGAGTGCGCACGTAATCTTTCATTAAGCTTGCACCTTCTTCTGATTGAAGCGTATCTAATAATGTTAATCCACCGAACACTTTACCCACAACATCTTTTTCTGCAGGTGATAAAGTTCTCCAGTCGTCTAAGTCGTTTGATACTGGAATACGTGTATCTAACCAGAATTGCTCAGTTAGTTTTTCCCAAGTTAATTTATCGATCATATCTTCAACTTGGTTCCAGTCAATCGCTTTATAGTACTCTACTGGTTGTGTAGATTTTTGAGAAAGAATCTCATTAAAATATCGTTTTGTACTCATGAGCTTTTGTCCTTTCTTTCGTATTCCCATTAAATGCTGCAGCTTTCGCAAGCATTACTTCCGATTTCGTCGTTGTTTTCTGTAAATGTACGTACATAGTAGATTGACTTGATGCCTTTATTCCACGCGTAGTTACGTAAAATATTTAAGTCACGTGTAGTCATCTTATTTGTACGTCCTTCTTTCCATTCATATAATCCTTCAGGAAGTTCTGAACGCATGAATAATGTCAAACTCATCCCTTGGTCAATATGTTTTTGAGCCGCTGCGTATACGTCGATTACTTTACGCATATCGATATCGTATGCTGATTTGTAGAATGGTAAAGTGTCGTTTGATAAGAATGGAGCTGGGTAATAAGTCTTACCAGTCTTCTTCTCTTGACGTTCTTCAATTAAACGAGTAATTGGGTGAAGTGACGCACTTGTTTCGTTTACGTAGCTGATTGAACCAGTTGGCGCAATTGCTAAACGGTTTTGGTGATATAATCCACCGCTCATCACATCTTCTTTTAATTGTTTCCAATCTTCTACAGTTGGAATTGGAAGTTTTTCAAAGATTTTCTTCACTTTGTCAGATTGAATTTGTACCTCTTCAGCGATATAGCTGTCGAAGTATTCACCTGTTGCGTATTTAGAACGTTCGAACCCAAAGAATGATTTACCGCGTTCTTTGGCAATCTTGTTACTTGCTTTCAATGTGTAGAAGTTCAACATTCTGAAGTATAAATCAGTTGCTTCGATAGACTCCGGTGAGCCGTATTCCATTTGATTTAATGCAAAGAATGTGTGTAATCCCATCGCTCCAAGACCGATAGTATGTGCTTTGCTGTTTCCGTTTTTAACAGTTGGAACGGCATCGATACTTGAGTGGTCTGTTACGAATGTTAACGCACGAACGGCTACCTCGATAGAGCGTTCGAAGTCAGGAGATTTCATTAAGTTCACGATGTTTGTTGAGCCTAAGTTACAGCTAATATCTGTTCCTAAGTGTTCATACTCTTGAGCATTGTTGATCACTGAAGGTTCTTGAACTTGTAGGATTTCAGAACATAAATTACTCATGATAATCTTTCCATCGATTGGGTTTACACGGTTTGCTGTATCGATGTTCACCACATATGGATATCCAGATTCTTGTTGTAATTTACTAATTTCATTTTCTAAGTCACGCGCACGTAATTTAGATTTGCGGATTTCAGGGTTATTCACCATGTTGTCATATTCTTTTGTGATGTCCACATATGAGAACGGAACGCCATAAATACGTTCCACATCGTATGGGCTGAATAAATACATGATGTCGTCATTCTTGATTAATTCGTAGAATTTATCTGGAACAACAAGCCCAAGTGATAGTGTCTTCACACGAACTTTTTCGTCCGCATTTTCTTTTTTCGTAGATAAAAACGATATGATATCTGGGTGGAATACGTTTAAGTAAACCGCTCCTGCACCGTTACGTTGACCTAATTGGTTAGAGTAACTGAAACTATCTTCTAATAATTTCATAATTGGAACAACACCGCTTGATGCATTCTCAATTTTCTTGATTGGGTCACCTGCTGCACGAACGTTAGACAAGCTTACCCCTACTCCTCCCCCAATTCTTGATAATTGTAAGGCAGAGTTGATTGTACGACCGATACTGTTCATGTCGTCCGTTGTTTGGATTAAGAAGCAAGAAACGAGTTCCCCACGACGTTTTCTTCCGGCATTCAAGAATGTTGGTGTTGCTGGTTGGTAACGTTGTGTAATCATTTCTTCTGCTAAATCATGTGCTAATTGCTCATCGCCATCTGCTAAGAAAAGAGCGTTAAATACAATACGATCTTCAAAACGTTCTAAGTAACGTTGACCGTCATTTGTCTTCATTGCATATTGTTTGTAGAACTTAAATGCAGACATGAATGAACGGAAACGGAATTTCTTCTTGTACGTTTCTTTCATTAATTTCTTAACGAATTTACGGTTGTATTTTCCTAAAAATTCTGCTTCTAAGTAATCGTGTTCGATTAAGTAATCTAGTTTTTCATCTAATGTATAGAAGAAAACTGTATTTGGGTTTACGTGTTCTAAGAAGAAGGCACGAACCGCTTCACGATCTTTATGCAATGGAATTTTCCCATCAACTGGACGGTTTAACTCATTGTTTAATGCGAAGTATGTCACTTCTTGAGTCTTGTTCATTAATTTTGGACTATCCAATCTCTCTCACCTTTTCTATTAGTATTTGTACATCTTTATCTGTACCTTGGTTTTCAAAACAATGAAGTAAAGGAACATCATATCTTCTCGCTAACTCTTTGGAATTCGAACAAAAACTCGTGTTAAAATTACGATTCCCTGAACCGGAAACTCCCATTAAAAGCTTTCTGTTCTCTTCAAAATCGATAAATTCGTAAAAAAAATTCGCCACTTGCTCTCCATAAGTTGGTGTAATGACGATATAAGGCTCTTTCATTTGTACTGTAGGATTTTTCTTAGAAATTTCAATAAAATCCCAACCCAATTTTTTTACAAATTGTCTTGTTTTTCCAGTTAGTGATAAATAAACGACTTTCACAATATCTCCATTCCGAAATAGAAATACAAGAAAATGCATTCCAATCTCACTTGAAACTCACGAAACTAATTATATATAGCTCGGAAGGTTTTTGCAACATTTTAACAACATTTTGTATTGTTTTTTTTATGAAACACAAAATATAGTGACTCTAGCTACTCACCACCGACATTTAGTGTACGCAAAAAATCAAGTAAAACGATTGACAAAAACTGTCGACGACTGTAGACTAAACCTGTAGAAAGGAGTTCTATTTATGACAGAATTTCAACCAATGAGCCCTTCTGAGCGCCAAATCATGCGTGTCTTATGGGCAAACCCAAATAGCACAAGCGGATTTATTATCGAGCAATTGCAACGCTCATTTTCGTGGAGTGACTCCACCATTAAAACCTTAATTATTCGTTTATCCAAAAAAGGTTATATTCAAACCGATGATAGAAAGAAACCATTCCACTACTCTGCAACGATTTCTGAAAAAGAGCAACTTGATAAAGAAACGGATATCCTATTAGAGCAAGTATGTCAAAAACAAAATGGGAAACTCCTACATACTCTTATCGACAAAGCTACCTTAAGTCAAGAGGATATTGAAGAATTATTAACGACCTTAAAAAGTAAATCTAAAAACGCCCCTACTTCTGTTGCATGCAACTGCTTGCCAGGTCAATGCAATTGTCATCACCATCATCACTAAAACAATAGGTTATTTTTTCAGGCCTCTCAGTTTACAAATTTCCTTTAATGACTATGAAGGATACGGATTTAATAGTAGCAGTAATAGGAAAAATATTAAAACGAATAAGAGGGAGTTAGGAATTCATTCCTTACTCCCTCTTTGAGGCTTTAAAGGTGCAAGATCAAGGCTTGCACTGGTATCCTATTACCGCTACTATTTCTATCCGTAATCAATTCATTGTCATGCCTTCCTAAGATTTCAAATAGTCCTTTGCATCTTTAAAGAAGCTCGCAATAATCATGACGATAATAATCCCAATTGGAAGTGCCGCGATAATCGCAACAGATTGTAAGTTATACATTGAATTCTCTGAGAAAATCAATGCAATTGGGAATAAGATAAATACAAGCGACCAGAACATGCGGACACGTTTATCACTGCCATGCGTGTGCTCTAATTCTTTGTATGAATAAGCAGATACCACCAGCGTTAAGGCATCAAATGTTGTCGCATAGAACGCGATCATCGTTACTGCGAGTAATAGCAATCCAATGTTTGTTAACGGCATTGTCTCAAAAATCTTCAAAATCGCTCCCGCATAATCCGCGTTATTACTTAGAATACCCGTAATATCCAACCCATGTTTTAACTGTTGTGCTAAACCGTAATTTCCAAGAATGATAAACGCAGTAAAGGTTCCTGCAATCCCCCATGCGTATCCACTAAGAACCGTATTCTTCACCGTACGTCCTTTTGAAATACTACCGATGAAGAACGGTGTAGCTACACACCAAACCATCCAATAAGACCAATAGTAAATCGTCCATTTTTGTGGGAAACTTGTTTCACGAAGTGGATCTAGCCATGTTGACATTCCGATGAAGTTTTGGACAAGGTTCCCAATGGCGCTGAATCCTGTTTCTAAAATATAAACTGTTTCGCCACCAAAGAATAAGAAGTATCCTAATAAGGCAAAGAATAAATACGTACAAATCGCCGCTAATTTAGAAACGGCATCCATTCCAAGCATGACGGTACTTGTATATACAACTGCGATTAATAATAATACCGCAATCGTGATAATCTTCGAATTTTGAATTCCAAACACTTGGCTCATCGCTGCTGAAAGAAGCGGTGTGGCTAATGAGAAGGTTGTTGCAGTCCCTGCGATTAACGCAAAGATGGCAATCAAGTCGATTGTTTTCCCCATCCAACTGTCAACCTTACTTCCAAGAAGTGGACGACAAGCTTCAGAGAATTTTTGTTTCTCTACTTTACGGTTATGCAACATAAATCCAAAGGCCACCGCAAGCATGATGTAGAAGCCCCATGCGATTGGTCCCCAGTGGAATAATGGAAATGTAGACGCCCATTTTTGAACGCTACCTAGTTCACCAAGATAAGATTCTTGCGCGTATAAGGCCCATTCGATCATCGCGTAAAATACAATATCTGCTGCCATTGTAGACGTAAAAATCATTACTCCCCATTTAAAGTTGGAATACTCGACTTTACTATCTTCTCCACCTAGAACGATATGACCGTATTTTGAAAAAGCCACATACACAGTACAAAGGAATACCCCCACCGCAAGCATTGCGTAGTAAATACTGAATTGGTCTCCTAAGAACCCACGAACACCTTCTAGAACGGCTGAACTGACTTCTGGAAAAGCCATGAAGAGAATTCCTAGCACGACTACTCCAAAGAGTGGAACCAGTGTTGCAACCCAGTCAATCTCATCACGAAGATTTTTCTTTTCTATTTCATTATTCATGATTATCCTCCTCTAAAACACTCTTGTAAGAACCATCTACTGCTACCAATTCTTCAAGGCTATCGATTTCCACGATATCCCCTTCTTGCATTGGATAAATACCCAGTTCATATTTATCTGGATAACAGAACATCGCCACATCATCCCAGTAAATATCATGATTTTTCTTTTCTTCAAATTCGATTTCAAGATGACGTTTTAACTGTTGTCCATCTTCTTTCGTCCAACGAGAGATGCTAAATAACTGCCATCCCTTTTGTCCGCCTGTACGGCTACAACTTGTAACGATGCCATTATCATCCACTTGCATCAACCATTCATCCGTCCCGTTTTCTACTGGAATACACGCATATCCTGAACGTGTAAACTCTGGATGAAGAATTTCACTGTTGTAGATTAATTGGTCGCCGTCTAGAATAATCACTTCTTCCAAATGGTCTCTCACTACATAAAGCGATGAAATATTATTGGCCACATCGAAATATGGATTTTCGACAATGTTAATTTCTGGATAGTCTGCTTTTAGTTCTGCAAATTTTTCTTTTAGATAACCAACAATCACATAAATCTCATGAATTCCTTGTTCATGTAGTGCTCCAATAACGGTATCAATCATTCTTTTTCCATTTACTTTTACAAGCGGTTTTGGAATGGTGTTTGTAATCGGACGCATTCTTGTTCCTTTACCCGCAGCCATAATAATCGCTCGTTTTACTGTGTTTGTCATTACTTTTCCTCTTTTGCTAATTCTTCTTGCACAATGCGGTAGAAATCTTTGGCATAACGGTATTGCATTAATGAGTACTCACCAAAGTCAACTCCAAGTGTCCGTTTATATTCACACCAGTTGCTCCAAAGCATTCCGCTAATCGCCATATACGCATAGATTTTTATACGTGTCATCTTCTCGCATTTTCCTTCGAAATAAAGGTCGATGAGTGCATCTGCTTCTTTACGAGTATATCCTGCGTAAATACAGAACATCGCAATATCAATATGCGGATCTTGCATTCCAGCGTATTCCCAGTCAATCAAACGAATATCGCCTTCTTTTGTAAATAGGAAGTTGTCATATACTGAATCAATATGGCTTAATACCGCTTCTGCTTTATGTTTTTTTACAAAGCTCTTGAGGCCTAATATTTTCTTCTGCATTTCAGCATGATCTTTATAATAAGAACTTTGTCCATTCCACAAGCTTTGATAAAACTCAATTTGCTTAAATGGATCAAAAGTATGCTTCACTTTTAATTTTGACTGATGGAACTCACGAAGTTTCGCCATACAACGCTGTAAGTCTTCTTTATTCGTGCTATCACATGAACGTGCTCCCTCAAGATATGCTGTAATCTTATATCCATTCTCCGGATTCATGTACACCACATCATCACAAATGTGCTTTCCTTCTAAGACACGGTATACATCCGCTTCTTCCTTACGATTGATGAGATGGTCTGTGCCCTCTCCTGGAATACGCATAATGTATTTTTGGCCCCTACACATAAATAGGAAGCTGCGATTTGTCATTCCTTTTTTCAGAACTTCGATATTGACGATTTCTTCAAGAGAAACATTTAGCGCCTTTGAGATTTGTTGCAGGGCATCTGTTTCTAAGTGCGAGGATGATTTATCGAGTTCACGAAGTTGCTCGTACGTGTTAATTTCAAAAATTTTTGAGTCATCCATTAATTTTGGATACACTGTAAACTTCTTGTTGGCATCTTCAAGTGTTACTTCCCAGAATGACTTCTCATGTCTTTCTTCTGCAGCAGCAGTGTTTAATTGTTTCGTCACGGCTTTTGCGTCTTTTTCTGTTAAATAACAAATCCCATAAGGACGATTTCCTTTTGCTCTCTTATCACTTGTAATAAGCTCTTGTTTCTTATTCACTCTAAAGAAGCTTTGCGCCACTTCTTCTTGTCCAAGTAAATACCAAGAGTACAATTCGTCTGTATCAAATGGAGATTCCTTACACCATAAGTCGCAAGGAACAATATACGTATTGCCAAGACTGTTGGCAACTCTTTGTAATGAATAGAAGTTATTCTTCGTTGCATAGTCTCTATTAACTGCTAGTTTTACTTGATAGGCATCCATCAAATACTCATATTGCTCTTTCATAAAGCCGACTACTACCGTGATATCGCTAATACCGACTGCTTGTAATTGCTTAATCAATCGTTCAATGAGCGGCTCTTTCTTTACTTCAAGAAGCCCTTTTGGCGTCTCAGTATTGATTGGAACCATACGCATCCCAAATCCTGCAGCAAGAATGACTGCATTCTTTGGTTTATTCTTCTTAAAGAGTATTTTTGCTTTACTTGTCAGTTTGAATTGTTCATCTACCAGTTCTAGTTCTCGTAGTCGTTTTAATTCACGATTCACGAGACCAAGGGAATAGCCTGAAAGCTCTGCTAACTCTCTTTGATTTTGAATATCTTGTTGTTTAATCAGTTTTAGTAAATCGAGATTTGTTTTGTTCATATTATTTACCTTTCGTATTTTTGTGAACAACAATAGTATACTTTTTTCCGTCACCAACTGCAAGTTTTTCGTGGTAAAGAAAGTGTTAAGAGTATAAAAAAAGACTAAGGAAGTTGCTCACTTCTCTAGCCAACGAAATCAATATTCAATTGCATCGATAAAATACCTGCTTCACTCTTTAAGTAAAATCCGTATTTATCCACGCTATAATCAATCACATTATGTTGATCAAACATCATCGCATAGTGACTTGCAAAAACCATTTCTCCAATATTTGTCTCAAAAACTTGATCATACTTTGGAGGAATATTATTTTTCTGATCTTTCTTTAATACCACTAAATGATATTTATCGTACACTTGGCAATGGCATCCTACCATTCCCTCATAAAACGGGCTATCGCCATCAACATAATCCATCACATAGAACACATCCGTTAAACCGTGTTCTTGTAACAGGACGTCTAATTTTGCTTTTGCTGCTTCACTGACTGTAAAGTCCATACTCATTCCTCTTTCGATCAAAAAAGGAGACAATTGTCCCCTTCCACAATTATTGCTCTTTTGATTCTTCTTCAGATTTTTTAGCACGATCTTTGATAATGGAATCAAGTGATGGTGGTGTTACTTCGATATGAGTTAGTGTATTTAATACGAGATCCCACTCTTCATTCTTAATCATATCTAATTGTGTTTGCGTTAAAATTTGAAGACGTTGACGGAAAATACGTGTTTCTTTCTTAATTAAATCTGTTTCACGGTTAATTTCTGTTGCTTTTTCAGCGGCTTCTCTCAACATTGCTTGTGCTGCTTTTTCAGCTTCAAACACAATGATTTCAGCGTCTTTACGTGCATTTTCGCGTAGACGATCTGCTGCTTCTTGAGCAACAAGGATTGATTTATTCAATGTTTCTTGAATTGAGTTAAAGTATTCCACTTTTTCTTCGTTGAATTTTACGCGTTTTTCTAAATCCTTGTTATCGCGAATCAATTGCTCTAATTCTTTTTTTACATCATCCAAGAAGTCATTTACTTCTTCTGGGTCGAATCCTTTAAATTTAGTTGAAAAATCTTTGTTATGAATATCGTTTGGTGTAATCGCCATTGAAAAAATCTCCTTTATTTTTTATTCTTCTCTAGTAATCCTAGTTCTATTTTAATCTTATCTTTCTTTGTACGACCTTCAATCTTTTGAATTTGAAGGCGACCATATCCACGAATGGATACAATATCTAAAATTTCCAGCATAAAGTCAGGTCTATTCTCTTCAGTCCAATTGACCTTAACTTTACCGCTCTCAATCATTTCTTTTGAACGCTGTCTTGATACATTAAATACGGAAGCAATGACCGTATCCAGTCGAAGCGAACTAACGACTGTTTGTACCGCAGTCCAATGGTCCACCGGCACAATTAATTTCGTATAGTCTACTTCCTCTAATCTTACAGCAACTTTCCCAATTTTTTCTAGCTGTTGTCTGATATACTCTTTCATATTTTGAGCACAGAATAATTGCCAGTCTTCTCCATTTGAAATAATATCGCCAATCAGGCTACGGTCAAACCCTAGACTCACCAAGGACCCTAGAATCTTCCCATGCCCAAGTGTTGCGAATTTCTTTGGATATTGAATATGAAATAGAGCATTTTCGAAATCCTCTAAAGTTGGCTCATAATAATCCGGGCTAATCATACAACGTTTCCGTTCAGCATCAATATACCCGCCATCAAAGTAATAACGAACATCATCAAACTGACCCACAATTGCTTCTACAATGAATTGCTGGCGCGGATCAAGATAGTTCGTTAATACTGGTGCATATTGCATGCGTACTTCTTCTACCCATTCTTCCACTTGTTTTAGAAAAGAGATTTCTTCTTTTCTAAAATGTTGTTCAACACCATTTCCCATTTTTTATACTCCAAAAATTTTTGCGACAATAAATACTAATACTGCTGCAGCAACGTAAATCGTTAAAATTGAAGTTACTAATGCTAAACTATATTTTCCAAATCGTACATTTTTGAATAACGATACATACGGACGACAACAAGCATCTAATAAGTCCGCAAAGAACATTGGAAGATATAATCTCCAATAAATATTTAATCCATACAGTATTAACATAAATTGATAAATTCCTGCTACTGTTGTTATAAGTCTAATAATATCTAAACCCACTTAAACTAACACTCCTCTAAAATTCGCTATGACGGAATGTTTCAACCATCTCGTCATCAAAATTCCCTTGTACTTGGAAATTCGCAGGTGAACAGATAAAGATTTCATCTCTCACCTTTTGTACGTCTCCGTTAATAGCATACGCCACACCGACTACAAAATCAATGACACGTTTAGCATCTTTTGGTTCCATACGTTTAAAGTTAACCAGCACTGCTTCTCCCTTTAAAAGAGCATCAGCAATACGTTCTGCTTCAGAATACACACTTGGTTCCATCACGTAAATCTTAGCAGTTTTCTTTGCTCCAGGACTTTGGAATGGAACAACATTTGACGTATTTCTAGAACGCGTTTCTGAAGCTGTTTGAGCAACAGGCTCTTCATAGTAATCCATTTGTTCTTCCTCTTCGTAGTAGTGTTCTTCTGGACTTAAGAAGTTTTTTAAACTATTCATGAATCCCATTCGTCTTCCTCCTTTTCAAACCAGCTTGTACCAATTCGAATATGCGTTGCACCACATTCAATCGCCACTTCAAAGTCCCCACTCATCCCCATGCTGAGGAATAAAGGAGCTTCTAGCCCTTCTTTGTTCTCGATTTCTTTAGCCATTTGTGCTAAGCGCGAAAAAAAGAAGCGAATTTCTTCATCGCTTGCGTCAAATGGTGCCATCGTCATCAAACCAACAATACGAATCTTTTCATATTGCTCGCTTGCTCTATAAGCATCCAGTGCCTCTTCTGGTGTGAATCCATGCTTAGATTCTTCCCCAGAAACGTTAATTTCTAGAATACAATCTAATGGGTGCTCGAGACGTTTTTCAATCTCATCCATGATCGACAGCCGGTCTATCGCGTGAAACAAATCGATTCGATTGATAACTTGCTTCACTTTTCGTTTTTGGAGTGGCCCGATTAAATGCCAGATGATGTCCTCATGCGGAAATTGTTCTTGTCGTTCTAATAGCTTTTCGACACGATTCTCCGCAAAATGTCGAAATCCTAAATCGTACATTTCTTGAACTTCGCGAGCCGTACGATTTTTCGTGACAACAATTGGACAAACTTCCGTAGATAGTCTATGAACTTGGTTACAAGAAGATGCAACCAAGT
>ERZ772766.598-NODE-598-length-20703-cov-5.082623_pt1 | contig 20703 bp, 34 predicted proteins | sample MGYA00511379_ERZ772766 | MGnify/ENA primary metagenome ERZ772766 (study PRJEB29015, sample SAMEA2737895) | human oral metagenome | biome: human oral; feature: human-associated habitat; material: dental | place: China | collected 2116 ...
CGAGAAGCCCCCGCCTCTAAGTCCGTCAGGACGTAGGCGGCGGGAGTATGTCACTTTTTAGCCATATATAACCATATTTTTTTATCCAACTCATATAGACTTATATTCAACATCTCAGCTACCTTAGAATATATAAGATGAGCCTCATTGTATGAGCAATGAGATATTCCTGCCATTTCTAAGAACGCAAACAGATGCCGATCTATAGCAATCGCTTGATTTCCAGAAAGTATTTTCAAATAATCAACAGTCTTAGGACCAATTCCATTAACTTTTTTCAATAAACTTATATTTTTTTCCACATCAAGCCATTTTGCAAGCTGATCCTCATTTTCAACACCATTATTATATAAGAACCAGCTTAAATCTCTAATACGTTGTAGCTTCTTCGAGTTTTTGAAATTAACGATCTCTACAAGTGGAAATAGTTGCATTAAAATAATGAAATCACACGTCGTTTTGTAATCCGAATATTCCACGAGAATTTTAAGAACACGCGGATAGACAATATGATGATAATTCAAACCTGCTTGGAGTATAGCATCAGTTATTGTTGCCCCCATATGATAGTATGGTTTCCTTTGAGTAACAGGTGCAAATTCTTTCGTTTGAATAAAATTAACAAGTTCTGTCGCATAATTGCACAATTCCTTATCAAGCACACTTAACACCTCCTTTTTATTTAGTCAATCCATCACTCAACTAAGCGACGAGTTCAACCTTGCTAGACAATCAACGCCATCACCGAACATTTCCTTTGGGTAATCAACAAGACTTCATTTATAAAAAGCGTAACACATATTCAAAATGTTTTTCTAAAAAAACGACCTAGAAAAATACTAGGTCGAAAAAACACATTAACATATTTTAATCTCTTTCCATCCTCCCGCCAATATCGTAACCATCGGAATAAAACTCAATCCCTGCGCCGATAACATGATTGCGAACATAGTCAAGACTATGGTAGCTTTCAATAGTTGTTTGTATAGCTTCATTCAACTCAGCGTAGACCCCATAAAACCATCTACGCACACCTTCGGAAACAAAACAAACAAGATTATAACTTGCAATAGAATCGACTTGTATTTTCACAGGGTCATTAAACGAAACAAAAAGAACAACCGACTCAAAAATGTTGTTAGGGAGGGAATGACGATAATCTTTAACAAAAACATCCATTAGCAGAGCCCGTACTTGTTCGGGAGGATCAGCTCGCAACGAGAACTCTTTAACGACAACGCTATTCGCAGGTTCGCCACCTCTCCCGAGAAAATTAAAGTCCCAATCTATCAGATGCCCGCTATTGGGACAAAGCCGCTCTATGAGTTCTTGACAAGCATCATCCACTCCACTCTCAACCATACCCTCATAGTAAGAACTCCCAAACATCCTTTTGAGGGCTTTATCCTGTATCTCAACAGGAAGTTCATCAAACAAATAAACATTCTTTTCCATTCAAATCAACCTTTCTTAACCAACAATCTTTTAAAAAGTGGACAAGGTTTGTCCATAAACGACATTCCTGTCCACTTTCGTCGCATCACACCATCGGCAACGCATCTCCGACCTCATCCATCGTCTTCACCAGCTCACGCGCGAGTAGGACAGATGCTTCATTCCTTGCATCATAATTCTCCATCGCCGCTAACTCTCGTGTCCAAACCAAGAACACCCGAAACGCAGACTGTTGGAGGGTGCGGTGCTGACAGCACATCAACTCAGCAAACTTTTGAGGTTTAAAACCGATTGTGTTGACAGCATCCATGATGTCTGTGGCGAGGCGTGATTCCATTGTCTTTTCCATTTTCAGTCATCCTTTCAAACAACTCTACAACATTCTATTTGATATGTTTATTATATAACTTTCCTGTCTCCTTCTTCTGGATTTTCTGATAAACCAAAGGAAAAGGTTACGATGAGACATTCCTGCTCCAACGCAACCTTGATCTCAGTCATCAATTTTCCCTTTGGCTCATTCACAACCAACTTAACTCAAACCATAGAACTCCCTAAACTGTTCCACGACAAACGCATTAACGGCATCCTTATCCACACGTTCAGGGAGCTTAGAGCGCTCATACGCGGCTTGCATGTCTTTTTCGAGCGACCGCTGGTGCGCAAACACCTGATCAAACGACATCTCACCGTTACGCACAGACATCAACAGATCGTGTTCTTTCTCCCGATATGTATTCACCTCACCGTATTTGAGAAGATCCATCCCCATGTAGTACAGACGCAGGAGGTGCATCGCGTGCTTGTAAAGGTGTGCATCATCCTTCTTATTGTTGCGCTTATTCAAGCGACCGTAATTTTTAACGGTGTTCTCAACATCGTGAACAGCATTCAAGAAATCCCTCAGAGTCACCGAGTCATACTTACACGACACAAGCACTTCTCTCAGAGCATCCTCACGCTCATCTTCCTCGTCGCTGAGAGAAAACTCCATATAGTTTCCAAGATCAGGTGTCGCCATGAATATATCGTCTTTAGCCATAACTTCCATATTTAAGGATTCTACAAGATGCTTCTCAACATCCTCAACCCTACCCGCGCGGAACGAAAGACCGTTTTCGAGGCGGCGAAGCTGGGAGACCGCATAGCCAGAGAAGGAGTAAAATGCTCGCTTGGAGAGGAAAAGGTGCTTGTTTGCAACCACATTCTCAAACACCTTAGAAGTCAGGACATGATGCTCAGGCTTCGTCCCAAGGAGTTCCACAACATTGGGATTGCAGTCGGCAACAAGTTTGACGAACTTACGGAAAGAGTAAACAACCGTATCAGTCGCCTTGTCCTCATACTGCTCCTTTCCACCAGTCATACCGAGCATGTCGTTGAGACCGTCCATGAAGAAACCGCGCACATCCGTGTCGGAGTCAGGGGTGTTTGTACCGTACGCCCGAGAACCTGCGACGGAGAGATATGCGAGGTTGGGGACGCGGTTAAGAAACTCGTAGTCTTTGTTTTTGAGTAAATCTTTCAATGTCATTTTCTTTTCCTTTCTAGTTTTTAACAATGTGTTTTTGCGACACACTCCACCCAAAACACATCCAATACCTCAACAGCCTTATATCCACCAATCGCCATGTCACCAGTGTAGAACGACCACATATTTTCCTTGTCATTCCACACCGCATAATCTCCATTCTTCCCAATCGCGATGGAAATGTCACGAATCTCACCAACGCGCCGCGAAGTCAGGTCGTAGCACATAGTGTCCGCACCAAGCAGAGTGAGTGCAGGAGCAACACCTTTCTCTGTATAGGCATTGATTTCTAGCACAGATTCATCATCGTCATAATATGCCGTAAAAAAGTAATCCTTCGATGAAGCGAGAATGCGACGAACAATCTCCAGATTTGGATCATCTTCTCGCCCAACAGGAATACGGTTGAGAACCGTATTAACCTCTTTATCGGGAAGAACCTGATTGCAATAGATTCGCGACGGATGCCAACGAAGTGCGACCTCCGCGACAGCGGAGTGGATATTCGATTTGATTTCAATTGCAGATTTCAATGTTTTCCTCTTTTCTTTTTCCTTATACAGTTATTATATAACTTTTTAACCAACAAAATGCGGAAACCTTTCAAGTCTCCGCGTTTTTATGCACCAAAATCCACCATCGCCTCCAAAAACGCCGCCACCACATCCAACGGCAACCACCCAATCGAACGCTCTCTCAGTTTTTCAAGGTCAACATCTCCAAGACACATAATGCCACGCACACCATCCACCTCAACAATATCAAACATCTCTCCGAGTTTATCAACAGCCGAACGCATACGGTCTCGGGAGAACCAGACGAACAGCTTCCTTTGGCTTATCGACTCTACCCGCCGTGCATATTCCTCAATCATTGAGAACGGAACAAACGAAATACCTTTCTCCAACGATTGAACAAAAACAGCACCAATAACTGTTTCCAAAGGGATCTCAAAACCAATTACAGAAACCGAACTAGACATCTCTAAGTCTCCTTTCTTTTGGTCTATCCACCCTATCATCCACAACATCATCTACATACAAATCACAAAATTTCCCAAACGCATCCTCGGCATCCATTACACAATCCACACAAGCACCTTGCGGAACATCAGAATTATATTGTCCTGCACCAACAAGATAGAGTTGATTTTCCAAAATATTCCACACATCATCGCAACCGCAAAACAAAGTGAGATTTGCTTGTTTGATGATTCGTCCAGATCTATCGTTTGGATTGGAAAGACCGACTTCCAATTCAATCCGTTCTTTTCCACCATTCGGAACAAATCGACGGATAGAGATCACTCGGTCAATATAGGAAAGGCAGATATTAAACGGCTCAAAAGGAAGAAACCGATCATGGATGTGTTTGCGTTCTCCACGCACATAATCCAAAAGAGAAGAAAGGAACTTTCGGCGCATAATAGAACACCCGTCCTTACCGATTTCAAACGTAGCGTTTGTAAAATCATGAGGCTGTGCTGGAAGATTGCGCCAGACATGGATAGGACAAGATTGCAAAAGAAGACGCACCATTAAATTAAGGAGCATCTTCTCCAAAGAATCAGGAGCAATCATTTCAACCTCTCCCATAGAACTCTCTCAAACATCTTCTCCACACGACTCTCAACCTCAGAGAAGTTGACCGTCTCATTGAAAACTTTTTCGTTTACATTATCAAAGAAACGAACAGAAATCTTTCCATTATCGAGAATCGAGCACCAAAGCTCCGTTTGAAAAACAAAATCTTCATAGGCGAGAACACCAAAGAAGTCAGAAGCGTTGGGTACTTGAGAAACCTCGCGGGAAACAATAACCGTGTTTCGATTTCCACGATCATTAAAACAAAGCTTCAAATCCCAAACGAGGCGGTCGTTCTTAACAACCGAGAGGACTTCTTTGAGGTCGGAAGATGTGGCGAGCACCATCTTCACGCCGCGCACGCCCTCCTCACCAAGCGTTTCGTCATGAACGAAGGTGGGGTAGGTGATGGTGTAAGAGGAGACGCGTGTGAGAGCCTTTTTAATCTGTTTGTAGATGGAGGCGTGGAGAGTGTTCATGTAAATTTTCCTTTCTAGGCTAGACTAAATGGTCAGTCAAGGTTGATGCAAAACGATCCCTGCATAGGGAGAGGAATCAGGTGTGGGCGAACATCCAACGCAAACAGTTCACTCACCGCGTCGAAAACAGAGTCATCACCCTCGTCGAAGACCTCGTACTCATGGTTCACAGAATAAAAACCCGTCTCAACATTCATGGCGATTTCAAAGAACTTTTGAGGAACATTATTAACCACAACAAATACATTGAAGTAGTCACTATTGAGATACGCTTCAGCCTCACGAACAATTTTGATCTCGACCTCGTTTTTCCCAACGAGTGTAACGAGGCGAAGTTCGAACGGAAGCCAATCTGTATTTACAACGGCAAGAATCTTTTCGTAGTCATCTTCGCATAGGAGTTCTGTGCGGAGTGCCGCCATTCCGTCTTTTTCAGTGTCACGTTTGAAAGAAAAGACGGGATAGATGATTTCGCGAGAATCTGCGTTCTGAATCAGACTTAGGAGATTGTCGCTCATTGCCTGTTGGAGATTACTTTTGTATGTGCTCATAATTTTTCCTTTCTTATATGGATAACAACCTTGTCTATGTTTTTATTATATAACTTTTTATAAACCAAAAAGAAGAAAATCAGCGCAAACCAAAACTTTTCTTCTCGACGGAACGCGTCAACCTTCTTCTTTTTCTTTGGTCTATTAAAACTGAACCACCTAGCACAATCTAAACATCAGCAGCCGCAATATATCGGTTTTGTGTTTTTTCGAACGCCGTCTCTCGCTCCTGAACATCCTCGGTAACGCCCCACAAATAACGCATAAACACATTGTAAAGCATACAGCGCACATCCTCGGTTGTCACTAAATCTTCAAAGTATTCGCCATTAACAACTTTTGATTTATTGCATTCATCAAGATTCTCAATATCAAAATCTCGAACCGTTACCTTACCACGTCCATGTACAGAAAGATAGAGAGGTGCATCCTTTACACCATCTTTCTCTCCACGAAGACAAAATTCATCAATAACATCATCTGGATAAGGACGAACAATATGCGTAACTGTGAGAGAACGAATCTTACGCCCTACTTTAATATCAAGCACGACCTCCCAAGGTAGGTATTCACGACCAAGAACTTGCTGAATCACCTTGTGATAGTTGGTGGATTGGATGGAGAGTTTAAGCCCTTGCAACTGACCAACAATACTGACTGGCTCAACATCATAATCTGGGTAGTAGATAGTGGCGTTTTCCACATTCTCTAGAGTGGAGAGGATTTCTGCACGAACGTGTTTATAGGTGAAGTTCAATTTAATTCTTCCTTTCAATTCAAAATAGACATAAACCAAAGAAAAGGGCAAGACGTTGATGTTCGTCTCGCTCGTTTTCTTTCGGGTAGGAGTTAGGCGGCGGAGTCGAAATCTCCACGCATCCCTTTCTCCCCAAATTCAACAAAGATGTCTCTCACTTTCAGCGTCGAACTTGTCGTTCAACCCCTTCGCCACGGTGTTGTTGAGGATACGACCGCTCCCGTCATCTGAACTGACGGAATAAACAATCTTTTTGTAGCCACCATGAGAGATTAACGAGAAAATACGTTTGTGAACAACATTCATTTGAAAAACACCTTTCCTTTAAAAAACCATCATCTCTGATTTAAATTATATAACTTTTCAGCAAAAAGAAAGGAAAAATGGCACAGAAAGGACAAACAACAAATTAAGATGGAAGCTGTTCCTTTGGAACATAATTTTCCACAAATTTCCAAAGAGACTCAATAACCTCTGCATATGACTTCGCGACATAAGGCTCAACTTTCTCGACAATTTGATTGTTTTCACCTCGCCGAATCCACTCAGCCGTTATGCGTGTTGATTTTCCACGTCTCACATTTTTAAGAGAAAGTTTATGACTCAAAACGACATCATCATCCGTTTTGTCGTGGATTTTAAGAATATAATCTTCGGAGAAAGCTGTTTCTCCGTTCTCCCTAACAATCAACATAGTCGGCGTATAAAAAAGCTCAACAGTTTTCTCGCAGTCATCATAAGGTTTTGCTGTGCGGAAATTAAGAACAAACTTGAAGCGGTCTTCAAACCAAGCGGGGAGGGTTAACTCATAAAAGAATCTTTCATCGTCGGGTTCTAGGAGGTCGTTATGCGGCAAACCGACACAGTTGGGTGCTGTCGGGTCAAACCATGTGGTTGTCACAGTTAGACGTTTTGCAGGGAAAGAGCGGATAACATCGACAAAGGCTTTTTGGAGTTTTGTTAGTTTGAATTTATTACTCAAAACAAATCATCTTTCTAAAACAAAGTTGACTTTTGAAAGAAATCTTGTCATGAAATCATCCAAAAGTCAACAATAATCATAACGGCATCATCGTACATAGCTCGGTAGGCACGTTCGTCACTATGAATGATAGAATCGACTCTGCAACATCTTCTTTTGTAGAAGGAATTTCTTCCAAATTTCCATTTATCCTCGTAAAAATAGTCGTTTCGGAGTCACCTTCAGGACAGAAAGAAAAACCTTGTGTGGCGTATTTCTCTTGGCTTATCAGCGACATCGTAACGATTGCCCGCTTCAAATCTTTGAAGTCGCGAACAAGTGAAACACCGAGGTCATATTCCACGGGTTTCTTACCATCTTTCTTATTTGGAAGCTCCATTTGGAAAATGATATTCCATGCACAGTCAGTTGTTAAAAGAATGTCTTCGAGAGTCTGAAAACATCCATCCATCAATTTTGTTTCACCGCACAACTCGCAGTTCATTGAAAATGCACATGTATGAATAGAAAATGATTTGAAAATAATAGAGCGCGCTCCATCGAATAATGCGCGATGGATGGGATCTAGATTGTCATAATCGTCGCGCGTCATCAATATCATCCTTTCTTAAATCCAAGATCTTCAAATAAACCACCAAAGGAAAAGTTTTGTCAGTGAGCATTTTTTCGTACAGCCTCGGAGAAGTTTTCCGAGACAAACTTTCGGATTTCTGCGATAATTTCTTCTTCCGTCGCCTCACGCGCCCCATCCGCGAGAACGATTCCATTCTTTGTGTTAAAAAGGACTGGAGGTTGTGACGGCTTGCGTGGATTAAAATTGAATACAAGGGACTCAACAGCCACATCGTAGAAAATCTGAGAAAATGCTACCTGAAATGTTCTGAGAGAATCGGTACGTGAAAAAGAGATACGAAGTATGTCGAGTTCTACTGGTAGGAGGTCAAGGTCTAGCGTCCAAGCGCGTTTTTTGTTTATAACAATCCTATTGAGAACAGCAAAAAGCTCATCTTCGAGTTCAGAATCCAAGTCTTCCGCAAAAGACACCTTCAATTCCAGTAGTCCTTGCTTCAACTCAAACCCAAACAAAGAAAAACTATTAATTGTTTTAACAATTTCGCTATGTAGCGGAGAGAGTTTGTTAAGTTTTGAGATAGACATAGTTTCAAATCCTTTCTGTTCAGTTAGGGATATTTTTGCGAAAAAATTCATGGATTGCCGAGACGATTTTATTCTCCTCAAAATAGGCGGTCTCTGGAATCGAATCATTACTTGTTTTAATCACAAGTGAATGAGGTGTCGCAGTATTACTTGGGTCAAGAACTAGGAACATCTGATGACAGAATAGCTTTCCAAATTTTTGGAAGCGAACGTCAATGGAAATTCCACCTTCTTCACGACGACGTGAAACGACCGTGAGATGGTCTTTCTCGCCGGGGTAGTTCTCATTCAGGTAGAAGGAGAAGTCGAAGGTGGCTCTGAGATTTGAGAGTGTGGTCTCGATCAGAGAGAGGATGTTTCGGAGTCCAAGATTGGTGGCGGGGTCATACTCATAAGTGAAATCGACGTGGATTCTGTTTTGTCCCGTCCAAAAATAGACCTCGCGATATTTTAGAGAGAGAAGATTTTCGACGAGTGCGCCGTGAATTGGCGAAAAGGTGGTCGGAGTGGAGAGTTCGAACATTGTGTATTTTCCTTTCTAACTTAGACTTTTCTTCAACTTTGTTTTTGTGTTCAAATAGATTTGTTATGTTTATTATATATTTTTTTCTTTCCAAGTTTTACGATTTCTTGTAAATCTAGTTTTTAGATAAACCAAGGGAAAGGTTTGGTGGGAGTGAGGTGATGGATTTAAAGAGAGAGAACATATATCGGCTCACTTTTCGGGATGGAATTTTTAATCAAAGAAGAATGCTTCAATAGAAGTGGAGTCTACCACACCAAAACTCAAAACAAAAGGGGGTAACAAATCGTTACTCCCTTTTTCTTTGGCGTATCTAGTTAAAGACCGAACCGCGAAAGCTCACTCGCAGGGTACATATCCCCGCCATTCATCGACGGCACGATTAGATAACCGTCTTGAAGGCGTCGCTCAATCTCGGCGCGGTCATCCGCCCAACGACGCATCATTTCAACCTCTACCATGTTCGGGTCAACAGCCGTAAAATCCATAAAAATCAAATCCTTTCAAACAAGAAAATTTTTTCAACAATATTTTCGGGAAAACCAAAGAAGTTCTTAAATTAAACTGTCAGTTCTTTGCCAGAGCCAACTTTCTTTTTGTCTCCTCAAGTTCCTTTTCCAACTTCTCTACATAGTCACAGATTGCCTTTACACCATCATCACGCAGGAAGAAAATGTCGCCTTTCCCCACAACAAGCCCAACGCCATCACAAAGCGAATCATGCACACGAGCGCGACGGATGATGTCGTTGTAGTCGGAGTCTTCACCTTTTCGGAGAAGAACCGTGGAGGAATGGAAAAACGAAATAACTTCTTTTGCAGTCTTTTCCACAGACTTACCAAAGATTTTATCGTACTCAGAGATTCCCATTGTGTGCTCGTAGTGGACACAATTCGAAAGGTCGTCAAACATTGTTCCGTCTTCCGCGATATAACCATTTCTCATTATTATCATCTTCCTTTCTATTTCAACAACTTTGTATATTTATTATATAACTTTTTGCTAGACCAAAAGAGAAAAACGGCACAACCGAGAGGTTTTATTTCTCTCGTGAGTATCGTTTTCTGGGTAGTCGCGAGGACACCGTTAACCGTCGAGGGCGTTGACCATATCCAGCTTGGTCACGACCTTGCGATCCGTGTAATCGTCAGAGTACGGATCGGTGTAGGTAAGGATTGTAAAATCCTCGTTATCAAACTCGGTATCAACAGTGCGAGATCCGCACACACCGCCGAATGATCGCGTTGGAACTCGATCCACGCGGTTTTGGACTCGTTGTTTGCGAGTCCGACACGAAGCTTCCCCCCTTTAACAGGGAGACCGATCATCTTCTCGCGAAGGATCGTACCAATGTCCTCGGCGGCATTTTCGATAGCTTGCTGGTGAGAGAAATATCCACCCATAAGAGCAAGGTTGGAAACCATCTCCCCAGTTAGCTCGATTTCTACTTTTGCTGTAAATTTCTTATCCATTTTTAGCCCTCCATTTCAAAACCAAAAATCAACCAACGAACAATTAAATTATATAGCTTTTATATCAGTAAGACAAAGAAAACAGCGAGAATGGAACATTTTCTTATATATCGCAACTAACCCCGTCCCGACATCCACCATTCCTGTGGCCTAGCCCTAAAAATACAATTTAACAATATAGAAAAACGACATACACCAAACAATTTCGTACTGTTGGAATGTGTCGTCTTTCTTTTGGATTAGCGCTCGGTCAACGCCTTCACACGCTCAACCAACTTTGTGAGCGGAGCGTAAAGGTTCTGTCCTCCACATTCCTTTCTTTTTATAAGCCAAAGAGGAAGGTTTTGTGCCTTCCTCTGATAGTTTCAGTTAATCATTCTAGAAACAGCCAGCCATCTTGTCCAAACTTTCCAGCTCATCGAGATAGATGTCCCCAAGTTGGAATGTAGTAAAACGCTTACGTCCAGACGGAGCGTCCTCAATCTCAGCGGTCTCCCACGCCCGCTTCTTCTTCTCTGCAAGAATACAGAGTCGCCAACGCACAGCGTATAGAGCAGTCTGAACGACCTCAACAAACCCCTCCTCGATTGGGAGACAGCCTTTTACAAACGGAGTATAGGGCGGATCGTTGTAGCCATTGTCGATTTTTTCGACACGGAACTCAACATCGAAATCCTTATTCTCCTCACGAAGATGTTCCTTCATTTCGTTGAGCATGACGTTTTCAGCGAGGGCGAGCTGAAGCACGTCCCATAGGCGGATTCCATCAATGTAGGCGTAGACTGTCTTGTTCATAAAAATATTCCTTTCTTTTCTCAATGTTTCCAGCGTTCAACAATCCATTCAGGATGAGTGATTGTGCCGTCGGCGGTGAATTTCGCATGATTACCAGCGAAGAACTCACGAGCCATCTCATCGCTGTAGTGTGGGAGGTCTGGTCCTTCTTCCCAGCGGAGTTCGTATTCCATGCAGTCCCAGAAATCACTGGTTAGAAGATAACGGATAACTCCATCCTGAACCTCGGGACTGAGTTCTTCCAACGAAAAGGTATTTTCTGCCATCTTTGTTTCCTCCTGCAACCAACAACAACCATATCTTTTGATGGTTTTATTATATAACTTTTTAGATGTTACAGGGGAAATTTCTGGTTTTTCAACGAAGAAAAGGCGAGTTTTGACAACCCGCCATCATGTTTTTCTCTTTTGGTCTATTCGATTTCTGATTCCGCACAAACATCGGAAAATGGGACGAGTTCATTCACATAGACGCGTCCATCCCCATAAACCTGAAAATATGGGTGTCCTTTCTTGTCCCAATAGAGTCGCGCCTTAGACCATCTTCTCGGCAAAAACTCATCCTCATAGATTTGGCGAAAACGGACAAATCGTTCTGTGACGTGCGAGACTTGGATAACCTTGTTTTGGAGACGCAAGGCAAGCGGCTTGTTTTGAATAAGTATTGATTCGGTCATGATAAATATTCCTTTGGCATATTAAGAAATTTTATTCGCCCGAAGGAGTTCATTGAGCCGTTTGTGGTAGAGAGGGAGAAGCTCTGCTCCGTAGGTTTTGTCATGCAGGAGAAGGTGTTCGATGTAGGCGGGGTCGCGAAAACCATGTTTTATAAATTGGTCGAAAGAATCCCAAATATCGCCACCAAAGCCCGTATCTTTCTCCCACGCCTCAACAGAGCGAAGGATATGCGACTCACGTTGCTCAGGTTCAGCATAGTCATCTGGAATATAAACCTCAGAGAGAACAGAGACGAGGAGATCGTCAAGAGTATAGCCATTCGTCGTCATCCAATCCGCTCGGTAGAGGTTAAATATGTGGCGTTCGAGTTGGTGAGCGGTCATTGCAAGACTCCTTTATATAAAAAGACGAGTTAGTTTTTCAATTTGTTTTTCTTTGATTATAAATCATAATCGAGAATATTTTTTACAAAAAAAGACCACATAAATCAACGCGGTCTTTTTGTTAAGGAAAAGCAACAAATTAAATTCGTTCCTCCACAAACACCTTGTCCGTGATGTCCTTGTACCCATCTGGAATATAGTCATCCAGACGGATTTTGCAGTCAATCCATGCACCAATCATGTCAGGATCGAACGCCAGCGACGGAACAAACATACCGTCTTCACAGTTAAGTTCGTTCACATCGAAATCTCCTCCACCCTGAGCCGTCTTTGAGGAACGCGTCAGGAGAGCGATAGGAGAAATCGCCCAATTTGCGTTGAGAAATGGCGTAAGGTGAATATACTCCTTCCTCTCGTCGCAAAGAACAACAAATCCATTGTACGACAAGCACTTGTCATGCCAGTCGCTCTCATCCATCTCTTTGATGGAATTGGCCATCGCTCGCTCCACCTTATTGAGCGTGTCGTGCGTAGCATAAGGAACACCATAGACAAAGGTTCCTTTTTTATCGTAATCACATACGGTGTTTACGACCGCTTCGCCGTACTCCTGCAGAAGGTCAAGGAGAAACAAAGTGTTTCCTGTGCGGGCGTAAAAAGTTTCTAAAAACTTCATACCACCCAACGTGGGGAGGCAAATTGTGCGCCCTTTCCACGGTACAGGATTATACGAGATTTGATATTCATAGTATGCGCCCACTTAAAATCATCCTTTCTTAAAAAGAAAACAAACAACTTCTACGATTTTATTATATAAGCAAATTGAAGTTGAAAGCAAAGAAAACCTCTCAACCACAAAGGTCTCGTTTTTATGTTCACTTAGGGTTCGCACGAGCAAAACTCGACGAACTGTTCCTCCGTAATCACACCATTGTAGATGGCGTAGACTACTGCTCGTTCTAAGTCTGAGAGGAGCGTTTCTACGAAAGAATTGTACCTATCATCCTTATTCGCGAGATAGAATCCGTAGAAGTGAGAGCTTCCAGTGTACTGCCAAAGCTCTGGGCAAAGGTACAAATCGCCCAAGAAGAAGTCTGCAAAAACAAACTCTGACTTCGGGTCAATCTTGACAATAATGCGAATACCGCATTTCAACACAAGCTCTCCAACAGAAACAAACTCTCCGCGCCCTTTGTAGGCAGAAAAATTCTTTGTATGGAACGCATTTACAAGGTTAGAAACAACCTCTGGCGTAAGCGTGCTGCGCTCAGAAATTTTCTGCGTGTGGATGATTTCTGCAAGATGTTTAAACACAATACTTTCTCCTTTCCAGCAAAAACAGGGAGCATCCTTACCAATGCTCCCTGCCACTGATGTCTACTGAATAACGCCAGCGACAATGAACGCCTTCTGAATCATCTCCTCAAAAAAGATGAAACAGGTATAGACATCTTTGAAATCGCCCTGATACCACGATTCCGCGTCATCCTCAGCCTTACCGAGGATGTCATCAAAGATGATGCGACCGTTCGGGATATCCGAAAGGAATGAATTGTCGAACAGAAGCTTCTTAAACTCCTTGTCCAATGCCACCTTCCTCGCCTCGACTTCTTTTTCCTTCTCGCCGTGAACAACGCCATCTGCGTTAAGAGCGTTACGCTCCTCGTAGATAGCATCCATTCGCTCGTCAAAGGAATAAATGATTTCGTCGTCAATATTGTTCTTCATAATTTTCCTCCATTCAATAATCAACATCAAAAACTTACTTGATGTAGTTATTATACAACAAATAAGTCACCAACGCATAGAAAAACGTGCGACCGAAGAAAGAAATCTTCCAGTCGCACGCAAGCCTTTTCCTTTGGCTTATTTAGATATTTCCTTTCTTAACGAACTCATTCCAAAACTCGTGGATGCGTTCAACGGCAACTCCCTCGTCATCAATAAGCGTCCAGTCCTCGGCTTCGTCATCATTCAGCGCGACATCACCTTTTTCACTAACAGCGATATAGAACGTGTGGCGCGATCCGACATCTTGGAACATGAGCGTGTAGAGAAGAACGCCTTTTCCAAGACCTGTGATGGAGGGAACTTCTTCTGCGTTATGGCAAAGATGAACGCCGAGAACCGTGTTGTCATCATAATATGCGCGGAAATAGTAGGGGTAGCCACACACGATTGTTTGCCGAGCGAGATCAACGATAACACCATTATCGTCTACTGGAATATCCTTGAGTATGTCCACTGTGCGCTGTTTTGGAAGCGAAATGTTGCAATAAATCTTTTCTGGGTGGCGCTTGAGAGCAACCTTTGCAATGGTAGCATGAATGACTGCTTTGATTGTGTTTACGTGGATCATTAGTTTTTCCTTTCTCGAAATTTTCAACAACATAGTTTCATTTATTATATAACATTTTAGATAAGCCAAAGCGAAAAACGGCGCAACCGAAGAGATTTTCGCCTCAACGATATGTGCCGTTTTCTTTGTGTGAAGGGAGGATTTTTTAACGAGGCGAACTACCATCAATAGGAAGGTTCATCTCGAAAAATTCCTTAACCACCTCAATGCCGCGCCCAGAAGTGAAATCCTCGCGGAAATCATCATTCCACACAGCTTCGCCCGAAGAATCAAGATCTGTTGCGTCGAACTGGATCGACATAGACTGTTTGCCAGCCACATCAATCAGCTCAAGATCAACATCGATCTTGAATTTCTTAGCTATCCCCGCAACGGGAGGTCGGAGAGAAACTACGAGACGGTCAAAGAGGTTTCGCCTCTTATCCGCAACACGCTCACAGTCGAGACGCACAAACGTGTGTGTCTGCGAAAGCAAGCGCTCAATCGAACCAAGAAGCTCTTGAGCGAGAGGGTTAGTCTCTGCCTTATACGGATGGAACGATTTGAACTCAATACATGAGTCCAAAATCCCGTCCGTTGCCGACAAACTCATCCTATCCCATGAGCGAGAAAGAATCTCACTTGCGAGAGCCGCGTGGGCGGGATGGAGAGCGGGAGGGTTTAATGAAACATTAAACATATAAATCATCCTTTCTTCAAAACAAAAAACTGTTAATTTTGTGTGTTTGGAGCGAAAATTCAAACTGCGAATCTCGCTCTAAAGATACAAAATAATTCTTCTCAAATCATACCACCCACCCACCAAAAGAGTAATAAAAAAAGGAGTCGCAAAACGCTGCTCCCTTTTAAATCCCTTTCTGTCTAATTCCAAAGATCCTGCATTTCGCCCTTACGATAATCCTCAAAACGCAATTTACGGATAAAAGAGCGGTCAGGTGTACGTACCACAATACCTTCTGCACGACCATACTTCTTATTCAAATTCTCAACGCCCTCAGAAGAACCAATAAGAGAATGAGACTCAGAGAAATTCTTCAAAAACTCATAAACGTCAGGTGTTTCAATAGGCATTTCGTTAGAGTTGAATATATTAACAATCGGTGTGCGGTCTACATGGTATGTGTTGCAGAATTCTCGCAACTCATCGGTATTATACCAAGGCTGCTTATTGTTGTCGCGCCAATGAGAAATCACGTTCTGTGGCTGATGCAACAAATTCTCAACCTTATCAAGCGAAATCTTGTATACATCAAAGACACGGAACTTAGTTTCATCGCCCAGTGCAACATACACCTTGCTACCGTCTTGAATACCCGCGCCATATGCTTCGCCGTAAATGACATACATATAGCCATCTTCGCCTTCGAACTCGCGCAAAGCATCAATGCAAGGGATTATCTGCTTATCGTTAATAATGCGGTCATGCTTTGCATGAATAAACTGTGTGCGAGAGCCAATCACATAATCATCACTAATAACGACCATGCGAGTATTCGTACCGTCCACTTTCTCGGTTGCTTCGAGAATGGTATTGGAAGGGAAACCTTCACCATCGCAAAGACCCATTGCCATTCCACCTTTACCGCCGAGAGCGTTGTACGTAAGAATAGAAGGGTACTTTGTCATGCTGTTCAACTTTTCAAGCAAATCCTCATCTGCAAAAATTTCATTCAAATTCATTGTTATTTTCTCCTTTTACTCAGATTCAATTTCGCCGATGGAGGCGAGAACATCATTTTTCGTGATGACAGTGCGATCCGTGTAATCCTCACGGTACGGATCGCCGTAGGTCAGGATAGCGATGTCATCGTTCTCGAACTCGGTGTCCACAAGAGCAAGGTCAACGCAGACGCCGCTTTCACGCTGAAACTCAATCCACGCATTCTTCGCTTCGCTTGCAAACACACCTACCTGTAAACGCCCACCGATGACAGGGATTCCAAGCCTTCCTTCGCGGAGTATGTTCCCGATGTCTTTCTCCGCAGACTTGAGCGCGTCATCGTTGCTTGCGTAACCGCCCATAACACGAAGGTTGTAGAGCATGTTTTCGTCAAGATCAATCGTCACCTTTGCCATTTTGAATCTTCCTTTCTTTCGTCAACCAACTATGTTTGATGTATTTATTATATAACTTTTTATATCAAAGGGGGAGGAAAACAGCGCAGGACGGAAGTTTTCTTTCCGTCCGTTATGCGCCGCCATTCTTTCCTTTGGCTTAGATTCAACTTTCAGTCAGAACGCGGACACGCTCTATCAGATTTGGCAAATCCGTAAAGTTGTTACAACCGCCGTGGCCATCGTTCTCGTCTTTTGCCGTTCTGTAGAGAATGTCGTCGAGGGGGCGTTTTCCACAAAGCTCCCACCTCACATCCGAGACACTAATATAGACGTACCGATTCGTAAGTGGGTTGAGAACGAATGCAGAGACGAAAAAATGCCCACACGTGAACTCAACGAGCTTTAGTCCAGCCGTCTCTGCGTCCTTCTTGAGCGCGGCCTTGAACTTGCGAGCGAATGAGGCGAACTCGGGAGTGGTCGAGCAGGAACTCTCAAAATGAAAGTCGATGTAGTCTTTGTAGATTTTGTCGAGTGCGTTTGCCATTTTTGCATTTTCCTTTCTTTATCTTGAACAACTCTATTTGATGTATTTATTATATAACTTTCACTCACACAAAACAGAAAAAGCGTCTGCAAACGGAGCTTTATTTCGCAAGCAAACGCCTTTTCTTTTCCTTTGGCTTAAGTCACCTTCCGCGTACCAATCCAATGAAATCTGGTGCGGATTACCGTAAAATCAGCCGTTCAACTCTTTTCTCAGTCGCTCTATTCGTTTACCGAGCAGTTCCTCCAACCCATAGGCGAGAGAACAGTCCACCTGAACCTGTTCCTTTGTGCTCTCTTGATACAGACTAACATTCCCATCATCCACCTTATAATGGATCTGTTCGCGGAGAGCGCCCTGAAAACTTTCGAGCTGACGCACATATTCGAGTTTATTTTCGTATACTTCGAGAGCCTTTTTGGTGGATTCGTAGTTTTTGTTGTTGATTTCAACGGTATCATTTTTTGTCACTTTTAGAACCTCCATCACATATTGACACCCCCACCGCTAAAGCAGGGGGTCTTCTCGGCGACGTTCTATAAACCATCTTTTTCTACGCCGCCACCGCCCTGCTTCTCCTCATCGTCAACCTCCAAAACCAACCGTTCAGCAATCTCCTCAATCAAGGCATTAACCAAATACGACTGCGACTTTCCCTCATACTTATCAACCAACGCCTCAACCGCATCTGCGCCAAGATTGAACCCTACGTCGGAGAGGAAACGTTCCGCAAGAGTCAACATTTCCTCCTTGGTCAAACGCACAACCTCGTGAGTCAGTGAAAACCGTCGGGTGAACGCAGGGTCAAGAATATCAAGACGATTTGTAGCAGCAAGTACAACAACATCAGGAGGAAGACGATCAAACTCCTGCATCAGAGTGATAACCATACGGTTGACCTCTTTTCCCGCAGAATCCGTTTGATTAGAACGCTTCTCTGCAATGGCGTCCACCTCATCAAGCATTAGCACACAAGGAACACCATTAAGATCCCGAAAAACAGACATGAGGTTCTGCGAGGTTTGTCCAAGCTTAGAATCTACCGTCATCGCAAGGTTAATGTATACGTATGGCAAGCCCATCTTGTATGCTAGATAACGTCCGAACATTGTTTTTCCTACACCACTCTCTCCATACAGGAGTGTTGCATTAATGTAGCGGATGTTTAGGGCATGCAACCTATGAGAGACTTTATTAATCTTACGAATGTGCTCGTAGACGGCTTTTTCACGCGGGGAGAGATAGTAGCGTGCCTCCGAAAAATCTGACACGTCCTCAATAATGATGTTGTTGTTACGCGCCTTGAGTTGGGTGAATTCTGGCTGTGTGCGTGAAAACTCATTGCAAAGCGATTTGACCACACCTGCATTTTTACCAGTTTTGTCTTGTTCGATAACACGTATTGCAAAATTACGAATATCTTGCGGAAGACGTTCTTTCGCAAGGTGGCGAAAAAAAACGATCTGTGTGTTTGTAAGTCCTGCCATTTTTATTTTCCTTTCTTTAGATAAGCCAAAGAGGAGGTTATACCTCCTCGTCAGCGCTTGAAAATATGAGAGGTGTTAGGCGTTATCTGCCTCGTCGCCTCGACGAAGACTATCGAGGTAGATGTCACCGTAATACGCCGTTCGGAAAAACCTGCGATCGCTTTCGTCTGTTTCAATCTTTTCTGTGTGCTGAGGGCGCACACGTCCGACAAAATCTGCATCAAGATCAATCGACCAACAGATTGTTTCCGAATCAACCTGAAACGCTCGCAGATAACCACGCCCATCTAGCGGAAGCCAGCCACACACAAAAGGGTTGTATGCGGGAGGCTCGAAATCTTCGTCGATGCGCTCAACCCTGAAATCAACAGAGAAATTGCTGTTTTCGACAAGAACTCGACTTTTCGCATCGTCCAAAAAAACATTCCATCCTAGTGCGAGTTGTACCACATCCCACATACGAACCCCATTGATGTAGGCATAGACCGTTTTGCATTTGTTCATCTAAGTAATTGAGCGCGGAAACCCCTGCCTTTAGGCATGAGGAGGAGTGCTCGTCTCCTTTCTTAATTTTTGCTTTACATTCAGTATACCGCATGTTATAATTATTGTAAGGAAAGTGAGGTGAAAACATTGCCCGAAATTACAAAAACCATCAAACTCCATCTCAAAGTGACGGAAGAACAGGATCTTGCATTCCAAGAATTAACCAATGCTTATAAAGATGCGTGCAATTTTATCTCGGAATATGTGTTTACCAACGATTTTGAACTTAACTCGTTCAAAATCCACAAGGTATTGTATACAACCATCCGAGAGAAGTTTGGTTTGAAATCCCAAATCACCACGGCAACATTTAAGACTGTGACCGCTCGTTATCAAACGGTGCAAACCCAACTGTTCCAAAATCCTTACAAGTATAAAAACGAAAACGGAGAAGTCGAATACACACAGAAGACCCTGGATTGGTTACAGAAACCGCTCTATTTTTCACGTCCTCAATGTGACTTGAATCATGGGCGGGATTACGCTTTCCTCCAAACGGGAAAACTATCCGTCAACACGATGAAGAATCGTGCGCTCGTTGGTTTCGATCTTCCTCCTTGTTTCCAAGATTACTTTGACGGAACGTGGAAGTTAGGAACCGCGAAATTGGTCGAACTCAACGGGGATTGGTATCTCCACATCCCAGCAACTAAGGAAATTTCCAACGAACTAGACGAAACCCAGCCAAAACATGTTGTCGGGATTGATCGTGGGTTGCGGTTTATCGCCACAGCTTACGACGAAACTGGAAAAACCACATTCTTCTCAGGCAAAGAGATGGCGAAAAAACGGAAGAAGTTCAACAAAGTTCGCGCTCAATTACAAGCCAAGGGAACGAAATCAGCGAAACGTAAGCTCAAAAAGTTGTCAGGACGAGAGAACCGCTGGATGTCGGATGTCAACCATCAGATTTCTAAGACACTCGTCCAGACATTCGGTGAGGGCACGTTGTTCGTGATCGAGGATTTGACGGGCGTGAGCTTCGAAGAACAGAACCTCAGACGAACCAAGGAAGGGCGAAACGAACTTCGCTCGTGGACGTTCTACCAGTTGGAACAGTTCCTAACGTACAAGGCGTTGGAAAACGGTTCAAAAGTTTTAAAAGTCAGTGCGAAGTACACTTCGCAACGTTGTCCGAAGTGCGGGCGAATCCATAAATCGAATCGCAAACACGAAACCCACGAATACATCTGTGACTGCTGTGGCTACCGATCCAACGATGATCGTGTTGGCGCGATGAACATCTACACACTCGGCACCATGTACGTTTCAGGCGACACCCATCCTCGGTTTGGAATCAGAAAGCTTGGCTAACCCATATTTCCTTGGACATGTCTGAGGAATCAAAAAGCGGGCGCATGTC
>ERZ772766.599-NODE-599-length-20692-cov-4.132868_pt1 | contig 20692 bp, 14 predicted proteins | sample MGYA00511379_ERZ772766 | MGnify/ENA primary metagenome ERZ772766 (study PRJEB29015, sample SAMEA2737895) | human oral metagenome | biome: human oral; feature: human-associated habitat; material: dental | place: China | collected 2116 ...
CTGACATTTGACAGTCTCCAGAGATTCCTAAGAGGGAATTAACTGAATTACCCTATGTAGAATAATAAACATTTAAGAGTATGAGTAAAATAAGAGTTAAAGACATTATTGGCGCAGAAGTTCGCTCGCGAATACCTATTGCAGCTTTGAAAGAGGCAATAGCAAGAGACGGATGCTACGACATCGACATGGCGGAAGTTACTTTTATATCTCGCTCATTCGCCGACGAACTCTACAATTTGCAGCTAGACCACACCAACGTGCAGTTTATTAACGCCCAAGGGAATGTAAAGAAGATGATGGAGGTGGTATGGAAAGGCAGGAAAAAGAAACGTGTTAGGGCACAAGCCGATGTTAAAACGGTAGACCTGACTTCGATAGAAGACTTTTCCAATTTCCTTTTGAGCATCTGATAATTCAACAAAAAGACATACTAGGCAAGCGGCAGTTCCTCTAACGGTGCTGCCGCTTTCTTTTGGCGTATTTCACAAAAGCTCTCGTTGCATTTCAAACTCGTCTTACTAGGGGGTGTCCGTTGTGTGCTTGGCTTTTACCAACCATCTTTCACTCACAAACTCATCAACCCATCAATTCATCTACCCACAAAGTTAAATTAATACTTTTTATTTTACAATACCGCTCCGAATTTCACTCCGTTCTAGCGAAAATGTAGGTCATAAAGCAGGTAAATATGCACTATTTATAACCTCCCGTGTCTTTGGTTTTGTCTATTTTTATGAGCAAAACCTGCATTTTGCACCATTTAGCCTTTCTAGTTTGGTTGCCAACTCATGATTTTTCACGGCCAAATACGCACTTTTTGCCCCTAAAAACCCACTTTTTACCGCTCATTTCGCCCTTTTCAGCCACGTGTTTCATGGTTCTAAGGGGTTTTATTTATACCACTGCGATGTATATTTATGCTTATCGCCTTGCATTTAGCAGCATTTTGCCTTACGTTTAGCACCAAAACGCATCGCATTTAGCACCAAAATGCCTTGCGTTTAGCACCAAAATGGCTTGCATTTAGCACCAAAACGGCTTGCGTTTAGCACAAAAATGCACTGAATTTAGCAGAAAACAGCCTAAAGTATGGTGCAAATGGGGGTTCTTTGAAATAAATATTCATTTTGCTGGCAATTACAACTCACCCCTTTTTACATCAAAACCAACCTTCGCGAGAATCGATTATTTGCAGCAAGGTGGGCGATTGGTGGACGAAAGGGGCACTCAGAATGTTAAAATACATACAAAAAAGTTGACGAGTTTGTGAGTTGATGAGCTTGTGAGCTTATAAGTTTGTGAGTTGATGGGGTTGTGAGTTTGTGAGTTGATGGGGTTGCGAGTTTATGAGTTGATGGGGTTGCGAGTTTATGAGTTGATGAGCTTACAAGTTTATGAGTTGATGAGCTTATAAGTTTGTGAGTTGGTTAGCTTTATGTTGCACCACTTTTTGCGACACCACCACCTCGCGCAAGTCGATGGTTTTGGTGCTATCAACCAAAGTTGAGTCGGTCGTCACATTCTACCCATGTAACGAAACACTGCTTAATAACAAGCCAATAGTTAGGAAATGAAATGGCATCATCAATGCCAAAAACGATAACAACCAAGCATTGCTGCATGTTGCAAAGTTAACTCATTCCTTTGAACTAATCAATCTTTCTGCCATTTTTCACTCACTAACACACGATGCCTAAGACACTACCTCACTTTGCAACTTACGTGGAAATGAGTTTAGGGCACATTGGTTTAGGGGGTATTTGTCCTTTTCGGGTCATTATTATTAGTCTAAATCACGGAAACATGCCAACGCAGAAAGCCGAAAGAAAAGGCAGGACAATCGCTACATATCTGAAAGAAAATCGTTATATTTGCAAAACACTAACTATAAACAAATAAAAACGATATGGGAATAAAAAGATTTACACACATCTTCTTTGCACTTGCCGTGGCCACATGCGCCTGGGCACAAGGTCCGAACGGGTCGGGAACATATTACCAGAACGCTAACGGACAAAAGGGAGAGGCATTAAAGACCGCCCTAAGCAAGATAATATCCACTGGTGCAAAGAACTTGGGCTACAAAGCACTATGGGATGCATACAAAACCACCGATCTCCGACCAGACGGAACGATTTGGGACATCTACTCGAACATAACCAAATACGACCCCGAAACAGGCCATCAGGGGAGTTATAAGAAAGAGGGCGACATGTATAACAGAGAACACACCACGCCGCAAAGTTGGTTCGGCAAGGCTGAGCCTATGCGGAGCGACCTCTTCCATGTATATCCCACGGACGGATATGTTAATAACAAGCGTGGCAGCTTTCCACTAGGCGAAACAAATGGCGAGGAATACAAGTCGAAAAACGGGTTTAGCAAGCTGGGGCAAAGCACCACACCAGGCTACAACGGCACTGTTTTCGAACCTGCCGACGAATTTAAGGGCGACTTGGCAAGGGCTTATTTCTATATGGCCACGCGCTACGAAGACAAGGTTAGCACTTGGAGCGGCGGCGTTTACGGCAACAGCAGCTACCCCGGACTGGCAAAATGGGCTTTGGACATGTTCATTCGTTGGTCGGGAAAAGACCCCGTAAGCCAGAAAGAAGTGGACAGAAACAAGGCTGTATATAAGTTGCAAATGAACAGAAACCCCTATGTGGACTATCCCGGACTTGAACAATACGTGTGGGGAACGCTAACGAACACGGCATTCGACTATGCCAACTATGTGGTTCCTAACGGAAACAACAAGCCCAACAATCCTAACGAACCCAACAAACCAGACGAACCCAAACAGCCCGAAAACCCAGGCAACGAGACCACGCCACCAACAGGTGCAATGGTGTTCCACAAGGTGACATCGGCTAGCGACTTGCAAGTAGGCAAATATTACCTCATCGTTAACGAGACGGCTAAGGCGGCTTTGAGCGCAACGAACAAGAATTTCCGCGCGCATGCAGCGGTAGAGATTGCTGGAAATGCCATCACAACAGAAGTGAATGCGAAAGGAAAGCCACACGCGCTGACACTTGGCGGAACGGCAGGAAACTACACTTGGTTCGATTCCACTGAGAAAATGTACTTGGTTTACACGGGTCCGAAGAACTCACTAAACAATGCAAGCGATGCGACGGCAGCCAGCGCACAATGGCAAATAAGCATAGACAGCGAGGGAAATGCTGTTATCACGAACAAGCAAGCCACCGTACGCATGATTAACTACAATGACAACCAACCGCGTTTTGCATGCTATATGGAGTCGAACAAACAAAAACCCGTTCAGCTGTACGTATCAACCGCAACGACAGACATCCGTAACCTGCCGCAAGCAGAAACAAATTTGGTGAACGTTTATTCCATCGACGGCCGTTTGTTACGCGCCAATGTGCAACAAAACGAAGCCTTAACGGGCCTGCCCAAGGGCATGTACATTGTTGGAACAATGAAATACGTGGTGAGATAAGGCAAAAGCGTGTGGCGTAAATGTACCGCTTTACTTGTACACGACCGGCAACGAGAACGCCTTGTTGCGTTTGTTCTGTACAGGACGCTAGCCATCTAGAACCGAACTAAGCGGTCAATTACGCCTAATAAAGCAGCCAGAACAGCCCCAACGATGCGTTGTTGTTAGCCTGCCGACATCCAATGTCGCAACAACAGGCTAACAACAACGCAACAATAAAAGCCAATAAAGATATTTTTTAGAACCGGCCTATACGGAGAAAGGCATCATATCTAGATGCCCCCACACCACACCTTTTATATATAGGCGCACAAGCGCATACCCATCAAAGCGCATTTGATGAGCGTGCGCAATCGTGGCGTGCACGTTATACCACGCCCATTTACTTCCGTCTTACTTGTGGCCTACCCCTTATCACCCGCTTCTTGGTAGGCACACACACCTTGTTCATCTGCCAATTAACCTCTAATAGCAAAGGCGCAGAGATGGAAGTGGCCTCTTCTCCATTCAAGTTCAAAAGCAATTTGAGATGTTTCTCGCGAAAATCCTGCAACAGTTCTTTCCCTTTGGTTGCTGCTGTTTGCGACACAAACAAGGCTGTGTAGGCACTGCGCAACATCTCAACAGACGTTAGTCGCGGTGCTTGTGAGTAGCTCCAACCGTCTATTTCCATTAGCGCATGTTTCCATAATTCAAAAACTTCCTCGCAAAACTTATCCCTCTTGTCCTTCATGTTGATGCCCAACATGCGGCCACGTTCGGCATCAAAGAGCCAATAAGGGACGTGCCAAAGATGCTTTTCCACAAAGCTCAGCGTGCGATGTGCCACGTCTGGCGGCTCGACGACGAAGATAAGCGAATCGGCAGCGGCGAGGCGCAAGCCAATAAAGTGCGCCATTACCTGCCGTAGCATGTCGAAATAATGCTCTACAAGCCCTTCCTGTCGGTTGCGAAAGCTGTAACGCTCCACGCTGTCGCGCCAACCCCAAATGGTTGAGTCGGCACATAGCAGGCGTAAGTTCTCCATTCCTTGTGCATTAACGGCCAAATGGTCGTTCCCCAAGTCTTCTGCTTGCGCCATAACGTCCAGTCCGTCGCGAAAAGCCAGCAAACTATCGGCCAGACATTTCTTCGCCCACTGTTCGCGGTTAGCCGCTCTTTCGGCCGCATCCTTACCAGGAAAAAGGCGGTAAGCCCATTCAATCGCCCAGCGGTCGTACACGCCAAGCCGCGCAATGCGGTTGCGCAAGCTAGCCTTATCCGTTGGCCGAAGGGCGTAATTGCACCGCACGTAGTCCATTATCGAGGTTGTTATGCCGTTACGCGTGAGGAAAGCGTCATTTCTAAGACTGTCAATAGAGAAGTGCGCCGAACCCAAAAAGTTGTGTTCTAGCCCCAAAGTGTGGCCCACTTCGTGCGTAAGAACCAACTCAAGCAACACGTTCATCACCGAATCGGGCAGGTTTGGCTGTCGTCCCACAGGGTCGTTGGCTCCACATTGCACAAAATACCATTGTCTAAGCAGGTCTAACACCCCGCTAAACACCCCTATATGGCAGCCCACCACCTCGCCAGCGCGCGGTTCGCACGGCGTAGGGCCATAGGCATTGCGGAAAGTTGACTCTTTCCAAGAGATAAACGGCACGCCAATATCGTAAGGGCAGAAGTCAGAATAGGCCGAATCGGCTGGTGCAAGCTGTGCGTCGATGGCGTTTTTAAAGCCTGCCTGCTCGAATGCCGGCTGCCAATTGCGCACGGCCTGCATTACGGCAGCACGATATTGCGGCGGCATTTGGCGGTCTACATAAAACACGATGGGGCGTACAGGTTCTACTAGTTCGCCGTTTAGGTAGCGTTGGCGCAACGCAGGCGGCACTTCCAGCCGCCAACGCTTAACGTACGCGCGCCGACGAGGTTTTCCCTTTGCTTCGTAACATGTGCGATTGATGCGAAAAAAGGCTCTAGAATGCGCCTCCACAGGCTCTATTGGCCGTTTAGGCATCAGTGCAATGCACACGCCTGTTCGCCAAAGGTCGGCTTGCGAGGTTGTATCGTCAGACTCCGTATCACGAAACAGCGACTTCCGTTCGTACTTACGCGAAATCTGAAACAAGAAACGGTCGGGCTTTACGTCTATCTGTTCAACCTTATCAAACTGCTTTTGCTTTTCGCCCAGCTGCAAATCGTAGTACGCAATGCCCAAGGAAAATAGCGAAAAGTCTTTAAACCACTGCCCCACCTCTACCAAAAGGCTGTTGGGCGAGCGTTGCACGATGGGCAAGCGGTCGTAAAGTCGGGTGGTAGGACTTTGCAATGCCAGGCGCGAAAACACCGAAGTGCTGTCTGTCAACATGCGCCCATGCTGCGGATGCGTAATCCATAGCTTGTCGGCATGCTCCTCTATACCGAAGAAAACAGGGCCAATCATGTCGCCGGCATACCCCCATTTGGGTCCTTCCTTGGTTGTTTTTGTCTGTTTTGGGGCGGTTAATACGGTGAGCGACACCACAAATTCGCGCCCCAAAAGCGTGTCGGGGATTTCCCAATAAAGCCGCTCGCCCACCTTATATGTGGTGAACAGACCATGAGAAACCAACGCTTGGGGATTGTTTGCGAAGAAACGTGGAGCCGTTTGCGCCTTAGCCGCAAAAGACAACAAGGCAGAAAAAACAACCAAACACAATCTACGATACATGATGAAAGATGTTGACAGCCTGCGCAAGAAACGCTCGCCGATGGCAAAACCCATCGGGCGGGCGTTTCTAAGCATTGCCTTTACTCGTAATTAAAAGTGATGTCGACAATTTTTCCAAAGGGCAGACTGCCGTTGCCATAAACAAAACTAGCGTTAGAAGTACGCGCCAAGTCGCCGGCGGCAGTGAGTTTCAGTTCTACCACCGTACCTTTATCGCCCTGATTATAGGCCACGCCCAACGTCGTACCTAGTGTTTCTGTTGTTTCGCGGTCCTTAAACTTCGCGCAAACCACTTGTGCATCGGCAGGTGCAGCATATATTTCCACCACCTTATTGCGCTTTAAGTCTATGCGATATACCTTATTTGCGGCAGCCATAAAGAGCAAATCGGCCGAATAAGCATAACTTGCAGTGAACTTAGCGGTCTTTACATTCACCTCGCCTGGCATGTCTACGGTGTATTTAGCTGCACAAAATGGCTCCGTGCTACGGCAGCTGAACTTAAACACGGTTAACTGTTTACCTGCATTGTTATAGCCAACACCATACAGCTGATTGCCAAAAGCACCGCCTGCCACAATGTCGGCAATGGTCAATTCGGCAGGTACATTGTCGGGATCAAACACATTTACGTAGGTGCTTCGTTGCCCAACGGGTTTCAGAGGTACGCCACGATCGGTCCACGAGCCGTAACCCTTACGTAACGAAACCGATGATTTGGGTGTACCATAGAAGTCTTGCAAACCCAAAGAACCGCGTTTCAAGAAACGATGGGCATACGAATCGTAGAAGTACAGGGCGTTATTGCCAGCCCCATAAGCCGAGATGGCGGGGTACTTGTCGCCCTCTTTCAGCGAATAAGGCACGCACGCGCCATCCATGTGGGCAAAGTAGGCCTTGCCGTTATTAACAAATAGCTCGCCGTGGGTGTCCATCTTATAGTTTTCTATCTTTATAGGCGTACCCTTGGCAGTGGGCTCGAAGAGTATTTTGTCTGTGGAATACTTTACGGCAAGCGTGCTAGGCGTAACAAAAGCCACGCCTTCTGTTGTGGCGATTACCATACCAGGATTGGCCGTAAAGCCTAAAAAACCGAACAAACTGGTAGCCTCTTTATTTCCATACACCTTACGTGCAGCCACGGCCAATGGCTTACCGCTAAGCGGAAAAGGCTCGTTGCGTTCTGATTGGTAGACGTCGGCAAACACAAAGTTGCCTTCGGGCGTGCCTTCAACGGCTCCCAACTGGGCCTTTCCGCCTTGCTCGTACAGCACAAACCAACAAGGATTGAATGGTTTCACTATTTTCACCTGCGTTGTTTTAAACCATTGCGTGCCGTTAAGCTTATCTGTCACAACAAGCAGCAACCCAATATTGTCCGCGTGCCCCTTCTTCACAATTACCTTGCAAGCTTTTCCCTGAGCGTATGGGATGTAGTCGGTCATCTTATCCGACAAGGCCTTGGCACCTTCTTTGGCTATCAGCCATTGAAAGTCGAGGTTCTCTTCGCCCGTTTCTTTCGTTTGCACAATGGTTGGCGTAAGGGTAACCTCCACATCATCCACCTTCGGCATGCGCACTTGCTGTTCGGCAAGTTCTATGGTAACGCCGTTCACGTCGTGATAATCGTAGTTTCCTTTATCTTCGTAGCATCCAGCCAAGGCAAACGCCAAGACAGATGCAAGAATTGTTTTCGCGAGTTTTGGTTTCATTGTCGTTTTCTTATCGTTTATTATTTTTCTCCCCGAATGGCCGTTCGCATCGGGGCTTACACTTTATGGTAAAAAGACTAGGCATTGCCTGCAACAGCCTGTAAGCAGCAAACAGGGGCACCACTTGCACACTTTTAATCGCTACAAAGGGCCTTGTACTGGCACTACAAGAGGCTTGTACTGCTGCTACAAGGGCCTTGTACTGGGGCTACAAGGTGCTTGTAGCCCCAGTACAAGCGGCTTTGTATTGAGCCATTACTCATTGCCAGACGGATTTATAAATCCAAATACCTGTCCCATAAAAGAACTAACTTATGGCATTTCAAAAGATAAAGGCGGCAAGGAAGTTGCCATCACATCCCCGAAAGCCACACACGTACCTTGCCTAGAACGATATGACATTGCCGTCATCGTCGAGTATGTCGGGCTTTCCGGCCTTCACATATTCCTCGTAGGCTTTGGTAACGGTTTCATAATCGTCGTAAGAAATGTTAGAATAGGCCTTGCCCAGCACGTCCATCATAAAGATGTACTTGCCATTGCTGTACTTTCCCCAATCTCCTTCTTCCCAATCATAGGGCCTCAACCGCCAGCGCACGTTCACCAACATTTGGTGTTTCTCCACCAGTCCCTTGTCGAACTGATGGGCAGCGTTGCCCAAATCGAACGCCACATAACAGCCGAAGGCCTTGTTTCCCCATTTCAGTTCGGGGCGTTTCACGCGTAAACGATAGGTTTGGCAAACGGTATCGAGGGCCGAATAGGTGTACTTGTCGGCCAATTCCAGTTCGGGTGCGGCCTCATATCCTTCTGCAGGCTGCACTTTCAGGCAAAAATCGCGTGGCGCATTGAGGTGTACGCCTTGTATGCGCACCTCAAAGCTGTCGGTTTTAAACGCTGTTTTCTTTATGTAATCGGTGTCTACAAACTCTATAATACGTTGACTCCACTCAAAGTTTAGGCGTGGCGACTGGTCGTAAAGTTCTATTTCGTTTTGCTTGCACCCCACAAAAGCGGCTGATGCAAACAGCACGGAGAGTATATATAAGATGTGTTTCATACCTTTTAACGCTTAATTGTTGTTACCATGTATCGTTTCTCCGTCGGGCAGCGGTATTTGGTATTGCGCCTTGGCCATGCTCTTCACCGCACATCCCAGCCATGTTTCGTAGTTGTGCGCTTTGAGGAAGAAGAAGAGTTTGCCCTCGGCAAAGAACTCCTTACGATACTCTTTCATGATTTCGTTGATGCGCTTGGTTTGCGTTCTGCTAACGCCCGGCATGGGTTCGGGGTCGTCGTAATGCTCGGTTCGTATCTCGTCGGTAAACGATATGCCGCGTGCAAAGCGCACGGCGTTAAGTGCATCGGCGCTTTTCTGTGCATTGGGTTCGCACTCGGCCACGATATAATACATTTCGGGCAAACGAATTATCGGTATGGCATTTGCCCCAACATAGCCGTAAGCCTCCTTCAAAGGCTTTTGATTGTACTTACGGCAGAAGGCCACAACGTCGCTACTGCCCGTAAGTTCGAACATTTCGGGCAGCTTGCGCCAATCGGTTACGCCTGCGCCAGCGGTTTCGTAGAACTCGTTGAAGTTGTCTTCGCTCGTGGTATAGTGCATGTCGCTGCGCTTACTCTCGGCATCCATGTGGTTAGCCGTAAGCAACTTGTCGAGTTCGTGTATCGAAATGCCGAAGATTTGCTCGCTATAACGGATGGAATTATAATTGGCGGCCGACTGCGCATCAATGAGTTTGAAATGCTGGTTGGCGTCAATCACCTCGCGCGCATACTTTACGGCCAAGGCTTTGCTTTCGGCATCGCCCTTATAACAGTACACCCTAGCCAGCATGGCCTTAACGGCAAAGAGGTTCATGCGGAACTCGCGGTTTACCAAAAAGCCATTCTTCTGCTTGTAATCCTCGCTGTCTGTGTCGGTGAAAAAATCGAGTGGGTCGGATGTTTTGAGCAAGCTCTCGGCCTCGTGCAGGTCTTTCAGCACCGCCTCTACCACCGCTTGGGCAGTTAACACGGGCGTTGGCACGCGGTTGTATGTGGTTCTATAAGGTATGGCCTTTGCGTTGGGTTCCTCTTTATATATAGGTCCGAAGAGGCGCAACAGGTCGAAATGCAAAAAGGCACGCAAGCCCAAGGCCTCGCCGCGTATGGTTTCGTAATAGCGGGGCGTTACCAGCACGTTGCGTTTGGTCTCGGTATAGCCGATAATGTTGTTCACATTGGCGATAACATTATAGAGATCGGCGTATATGGCGTTCTTTTTCGACTTGAACTTATTATCGTAATCGTACACGAAACTTTGGTCGAAAACAGCCGAAGTCTCGTATCCGGGATAGCCCGTGTACAGTGCGCCCAACTCGTCTATGTAGCCATAAGAGAGGTCGGCGCCGTAAAGCGTGGCCGAACCAAGCTTGATGTACACGCCCGTAAGGGCATCTTTAAAGCCCGACTCCGAGCTAAACTGTTTATCGGTGGGTATGGAGGTCTTGGGTTCTACGTCTAACCAGTTGTTACAAGCGGTAAGTCCCAACATCGCCACCAGCAATAATATATGTATTTTCTTCATCATTGTGTCCTCCTAAGTTAAAATCCGACGTTAAGCGAGAATATAAATTGGCGTGAGAAAGGATAACTTGTACCCCTTTCGCGCTTAACGGTGGAGAGGTAGAAGAAGTCTTCCATGTTGAAAGCGAGCCTTGCCGAGTTAACGCCCACACGTTTAATGAAGGGTGTATTGTTGCGGTCCATGCGGTAATAGAGCGAAAGCGAACTGCCTTGCAGCACGTTTTCGTCCATGACGAAACGCGAAGTGGCCTTCGTTTCCGACCCGCGGGGGTTTATTTCGCGGAACATGGCCCTGTCGCCAGGCCTTAGCCATCGCAGTTGTGTTACGCGGCGGTCGGCATTATATTTAAGATTGGCGTTCTCAACCTTGTCGATGAGGGTTTGATTGTACACTTGTCCGCCGAAACGATACAGCATACTCACATCAATACCCCAGCCCATGTAGGTGAACGAGGTGTTGATGTGGCCTTGCCAAGTTGGTTCGGTGTTGCCAACAGGCACAGCATCCTTCGCATCCCAGTTCACTGCGCTGGTCATTTCGCCGTTGCGTTTCAGCAATATCTCGTTACCCGATGCGGGGTCGATACCCAACGAGCGCACCACCCAAATGCGATTAACCGACTGTCCCTCTTCGTAGCGCGGCAAGGGAGCGTTTTTCAGGTTGCCGGCATTCACTTCGTTGATGTGGCGCATGGCCTCTGATATTTCCAACAGCTTGTCTGCATTGTGCGATCCGTTAAGGGTGACGGTCCAATACGACTGTCGTGCCACGTTGCGATAAGGTATGGCCGAGAGCGTTAGTTCCCAACCGCGGTTTTCTAGCTTACCGATGTTCTCCGGATATTGGGCAAAGCCTACCGATGGGGCAAGGCTAACCATCGTTATCATGTTGCTGGTAACCTTACGATAGTATTCCACGCGTGCGGTAAGCCGATGGTCTAGCGCGCCTATCTCTAAGCCGAAGTTTAGGTTGCGCGTTGTTTGCCACTTCAGTTTCTCGTTGTGCATGGCCAGTATTTCGCTGCCCGTGGCATCCGAGGAGTAGTAGGGCAAAAGCAAGTTGGCGTAGGTGTAATAGCCGTGAGCTTGGTAAGGGTTGAACCCTTGCGAGCCCGTTGTGCCATAGGTGGCACGCAGCACGAAGTCGGAGAGCCACGACAAGTTGGCCAAGAGCGACTCTTTCTTCACGTCCCAACGCAAACCCGTTGACCAGAATGGTGCCCAACGGTTGTCTTTGCCAAACTCTGACGAACCATCAAGTCGCAAGTTAAAGTCTACCGAGTACTTATACTTGTACGAATAGCCGCCGGCCACTACCCATCCAATACTTCTGCTGGTGGTTTCAATGCCATCTACCTTTTCGTTATACTTCTTTCCGAAGAGCAAGTTGTCCATATTGTCGTTGGGAAAGCCCGTAACATAGTTGCCGTATGTTTCTCGGCTATGTTCTTGAACGCTCATTCGGGCATTGGCCGTTATGTAATGGTCGGCCAATTGCTTGTTCCAGCTACCCGTAAGGTCTACGCCCCACTTTACCAACTCGCTTTGGCTGCGGCGATAATCGCCTCGCAGCGTGGGATCGGTTTGTCCATCAAAGGCCGTATGCTGTGCAGGACGGAACTTATCTCGGTTGCCTACGCTCTTCGATAGCGAGAAGGCAGCCTCAAAGCGCAGGTCTTGCAGGGGCGTATACTCCACTTTGAACAGTTCGCGTACGCTGAAATTCTTACTTCGGTCTTTGCTGTTGAAAGTGGTGTTGTACATCGGATTGAGGTAATCTGCTTCTCCGCCCAATCCCGAAAAGTTGTCAAGGCGTTTCAGCAATTCGCCATTTGCGCCATAAGGTTTAAGGTATGGGTTGAGTTGGGTGTACTGATCGAAACTTCCCCAAGGCGATTCGTCGGCCGTAGAATTATCTATTGCGATGCTATTTTTGAGCAACACCTTCGGCAATCGGTATTGAAAGTCGAGCGCACCCGTTAGCACATCGCGCTTACTACCCTTCATCACGCCAGGCGAATGGTTATACCCCACGTACAAACGATAGCGCAAAGCCTCGTCGCCACCCTCTAACGTAACGGTGTGCCGCTGCTGCAAGGAGGTTTGCAACGGTTTGTCTAGCCAATAAGTGTCCACTCCCGACAGCACTTGGCGCAGCTTAGATTGGTACAATCTCCACTTTTCCACCGTTGGTCCGCCCATCGTGTACAGGCCGCTAATGCGTTCGGCTTCCAGCTTTTCGCGGGCATTCATCAGGTTATAGCCCGTTAGGTCGGGATTTTCAATGCGCAGTTCTCCGCCGTAAGTAACCCATATTCGGCCAGGCTTTGGTGTCTTTGTCTCGATAACGATAACGCCGTTGGCAGCTCGCGAGCCATAGATGGCCGTAGCAGCAGCATCTTTAAGCATGACGATAGACGCAACGCGGTCGGGGTCGAGGTCGGCCAAGGCCTGCACGCTAATTTCAAATCCGTCCATAATAAGCAGCGGTTGGTTGGCGTAAGTTTCGTATTCGCCCTGCACGGCCAACAGCTTACTACCGGCAGAACTTCCCAAATCCATGTTCGCTCCGCCCCGCATACGCATGTCGGGCAAGCCGTTGGGGTTAGAACCGTTGACGATATTCTCGGCGATACGCAAGCCAGGGGCGATGGCCGACAAGGCTTTGGCGATGTTGGTGGTGCTGTAACGCTTGATGTCTTCGCCCTTAATGGTGACGGCCGAGCCTGTAAATCCCTCCTTTTTTCGGTTGAACATACCCGTTACCACAAACTCGTCGAGCATCTTGGCATCTGATTTGAGCCTTATCGTAAGGCTAGCCTTGGCCTTAACGCTTAGGGCGTGCATGCCCACATAGGTAACGCGCAGCTCACTTCCTTGCGGAATGCTGGGCAAAAAGAAGTTTCCATCGCCGTCGGTGACGGCCTTTTGGCCTGTGGCCGTTGCCGTTACGGTAGCTCCCATCACGGGCAATCCGTCTTCATCGGCCACAACGTTGCCCCGCACATCCACCCTTCCGTCGTTGCCCTTTTGCGTAAGGGGCGCACGTTGCGTGTCCTTATCGGCAATGGGAACAACGGCCCATGCGCAGAAAAGGGGAAAAAGCAGAAGTGAACATAAGGCAAAGCCTCTTAGCACTTGGTTCTGTTTCATAATCAGTTGTTTTGAGATTGGTATTCTTGTAGTCCATGTTCACATGGGCAACAGGCTGCGCTAGCGCATCTGGTGAGCCTTGTTCATGGCTGTTGTATAGCTAGTTGTTTGCGTGTCGGCATTTCATGGAGAACAGTCGGCACTGGGTTAGCAATGTGGCTAGTATATAGTATGTGTCAGGGCACAACGCCTCGGCAAACGCTCTTCTTGGTTGAATATGCGTATTTACGTACGCAAATTTAAGATTTATTTTACATATAAACAAGTTTTTAGGTTATATTTGCATCATTTGTTCATATAAACACGGCAAATGGAGCAAAAAAGACAGCTGCTCTTGCACCCGTTCGGGCATAAGAAACTGTCGTTACGCCAAATTCCACAACCAGGTTATTGGCGTTCCTTTCATCCCCCTCTATCGGTTTCCACACCTTTCCTATATATAAACGTCTAAAGATTAAGGTCAACGGCCTTTCAGCGCAACATGGATATGAAGACCAAACAACACGTCACTAGCTCGTAAACTACCCGCGTTGCGATGATGGAAAACGCTGAAACGAGGCGCACTTCCCCACTAGCCAAAGCCCTTATAGGGCAAAAAACAGGAAGGAAAAGCGCGAAAACGATGCACATCCCCCACTAACCCAAACAGGCACAAGGCATGCTCCTTGGCATATCCTTGTGCCTGTTAATGTTTTGTTGGGCATAACACAACCTGAGATGGGAGCGCTTAAAAACGCAGTTTCGCTGGCCTTGGCCATGCCATTAGGCCACGTCCATTATGCGCTATACGATAAAGGCGCAACTTAATTCGCCATCTCCGAAAGGAACTTGATGCGTACCAGCCTTATATCCTCCTCGGTATAGTCGCCGCCCAGTTCCTCAATAGCCACGTCCAAGTCGTCCGTTTCGCTCGTTCTAAAATAGTCGTAGATGTCGTCCACACGGTCTTCGTCCATCACCTCGTCGAGGAAATAGTCGATATTCAGTTTCGTTCCGCTGTTAACGATGGTTTCAATTTCGCTCAATAGGTCGTCAAATCCCAGGTTAAGGGCTATTGCAATGTCGTCCAGCGCAATTTGTCTGTCGATGCTTTGTATGATTTTTACCTTGTTCATAGATTTTTTGGCTACGGTTCTTACTCTTAATTCTTCAGGTCTCTCTATTTGATTGTCTTCGCAATGTTTCTTTATCAGTTGGCAGAAAGCCTCCCCGTAGCGTTTGGCCTTGCCCACGCCCACGCCAGGAATGTTCTGCAATTCTTCGAGCGTAACGGGATATGCCACGGCCATCTGCTCCACAGACACGTCTTGGAAAATGACGTAAGGCGGCACGTTAAGCCGTTCAGCCATGTCTTTACGCAGCTGCTTGAGCATGATATACAGGTCGGGGTCGAGGGTAGAGCCACAGCTGTCGCGCGACTCTTCCACGAAATCGTCTTCAAAATCAGTGTCTTCCACAATCATGAACGACTGCGGATGCTTGATGAAACGGCGTCCTGCAGCAGTAACTTTCAGCAAGCCATAATTCTCCACGTCCTTTTTCAGGTATCCCGCGATAAGCGCTTGGTGTATCACGGGGTTCCAAATCTTGTCGTCTTCGTCTTCGCCTGCGCCGAAATCTTCCAGTTCGTTGTGCTTGTGCGACACAAGGTCGTCGGTTGCCCTACCCTTAACGAAGTCGATAACATAGTCGCTTCTGAAGTTTTCCTTGATGGCCAGAACTGCTTTCAACACGATGAGCAACGCCTCCTTTGCCTCGCGTTTGGTTTTGGGGTGCAAACAATTGTCGCAGTTATGGCAATTGTCTTCCGTGTACTCTTCGCCGAAATAGTGGAGCAACATTTTGCGCCGACACACCGACGACTCTGCATAGGCGGCCGTTTCTAACAGCAGCTGCCTACCGATGTCTTGTTCAGAAACGGGCTTGCTTTCCATAAACTTCTCCAGCTTTTGCAGGTCTTTGTTTGAATAGAAGGTTATGCAAAGCCCCTCGCCGCCGTCGCGACCAGCACGTCCCGTTTCTTGATAGTAGCCTTCCAAGCTTTTGGGGATGTCGTAATGGATAACAAAACGCACGTCGGGCTTGTCTATCCCCATGCCGAAAGCGATGGTAGCCACAATCACATCAATGCGTTCCATCAAAAAGTCGTCTTGCGTTTGCGACCGCGTTGCGCTGTCCAGGCCGGCGTGATAAGGTTCAGCCTTAATGTTATTGGCCTTCAATATGGCCGAAAGTTCTTCCACCTTTTTGCGCGAAAGGCAATAGATGATGCCGCTTTTGCCTGCATGTTGCCTGATGAACTTGATGATGTTGCGTTCCACCTCTTGCGTTTTGGGGCGCACTTCGTAGTAGAGGTTGGGGCGATTGAACGAGCTTTTAAACTCCTTTGCATCGCAAATGCCAAGACTCTTCTTAATGTCCGAGCGCACTTTGTCGGTGGCCGTGGCCGTAAGGGCAATCACGGGGGCGTGTCCGATACGCAAGATGGTGGGCCTGATGTTGCGGTATTCGGGGCGGAAGTCGTGTCCCCACTCCGAAATGCAGTGCGCTTCGTCCACGGCATAGAACGAAACCTTGATGGATTGCAGAAACTCCACGTTCTCATCTTTACCCAACGATTCGGGTGCAACGTACAAAAGTTTCGTTGCGCCGCGCTTAATGTCGTGCATAACCTGCTGAATGGCGGCCTTGTTAAGCGACGAGTTGAGGTAATGGGCCACGCAACCGTCTTCGCTCATGCCGTTCATCACGTCCACTTGGTTCTTCATCAAGGCGATGAGTGGCGAGATAACGATGGCCGTTCCTTCCATCAAGAGCGACGGCAGCTGGTAGCACAGGCTTTTCCCGCCACCTGTCGGCATCAGCACAAAGGTGTCGTCACCCGCAAGAAGGTTGCGGATAATGGCCTCTTGGTCTCCTTTAAACGAATCGAAACCAAAGTATTGTTTTAACGGTTCTGTAAGATTAACGTCCTTAGTCATAAATGGTTTAGGTTTCACAGATGTGAGATTATTGGCTTTCGCGGTGGGTTTTGTGAGCGGACGACATTGTGTGCGTGAGGAATTTTATATTCCAATGCCGTCCGTTCACAGCCCTATCGTTCAGCTGGCCTGCTCTTGCAAGCCCGACTTGTCTAGTTGTTCTCTGGCATATTGCAAAGTAACATCGAATTGTTTCACCTTCTTCGACGGCACTTCGAACATGGCATCCATCATCACGGCCTCTACAATAGAGCGCAATCCGCGTGCGCCAAGCTTGTACTCCACAGCCTTATCCACGATGTAGTCTAGCGTTTCGGGGGCGAAACTCAGTTTGATGCCGTCCATCTTAAACAGCTTTTCGTACTGTTTGATGATGGAGTTCTTCGGTTCTACCAAGATTCGGCGCAAGGCCTCGCGGTCTAATGGGTTGAGATAAGTAAGCACGGGCAGACGACCAATGATTTCGGGTATCAGTCCAAACGACTTCAAGTCTTGCGGCAGAATGTATTTCATCAAGTCGCCCTTGTCTATCTTGCGCACGTTCTGCACCGAGTTGTAGCCCACCACGTGCGTATTAAGCCGCTGTGCAATCTTCCTTTCGATGCCGTCGAATGCTCCCCCGCATATAAACAAGATGTTTCGCGTGTCTACGTGAATGTAATCTTGGTCGGGATGCTTACGTCCACCCTTTGGCGGAACGTTAACCGTGGTTCCTTCCAGCAGTTTCAGCAGTCCTTGCTGCACGCCTTCGCCACTCACGTCGCGCGTAATGCTGGGGTTATCGCTCTTTCGGGCAATCTTGTCAATCTCGTCTACGAAGACGATGCCGCGTTCGGCGGCTGCCACATTATAATCGGCCACCTGCAACAGTCGGCTCAGTATGCTCTCAACATCCTCGCCCACATATCCTGCCTCGGTAAACACCGTTGCATCTACGATAGTGAACGGCACATCGAGCAGTTTGGCAATGGTTCGCGCCATAAGGGTTTTTCCCGTTCCGGTGCTACCCACCATGATGATGTTGCTTTTCTCAATCTCCACGCCATCGTCGCCAATGGGCTGTTCCAAACGCTTATAATGGTTGTAAACCGACACCGAAAGATAACGTTTGGCCTCGTCTTGCCCAATGATGTATTGGTCTAGGTAAGCCTTGATATCCATCGGCTTGGGCACATTTTTCAGTGCATCGACTTTCTTTCCCTTAGCAGACCGGGCTTTCGATGCGTTGGCCGACTGCGTAATTTCGTAGGCCTGCTGAGCGCAGCTGTCGCAGATATACCCGTTTAGTCCTGCAATGAGATAGTTTACGTCTTTTTCGCTTCTTCCACAGAAGCTGCATACATTCTTTGACATCTATTATTTTCGTTAGTTAACGGACCTTCTTCATCCCCTCGCTGCCTTGCCTTCGCCGTCTGTGTAAAGACAAGTCTACCCACCAACGGCCTATGCCGAATGAAGGCGAAAGGGCTGTTGGCGTGGGCGGCATAAGCACACCCACGCGCAAAGAGCCGTTTTTAATGTCACTTCTTCACCAGCACCGAGTCGATCATTCCATACTCCTTAGCCTCTTCGGCATTCATCCAGTAGTTGCGATCAGAGTCGTTCCACACCTTTTCAAAGGGCGTATGCGAATGGTTAGATATGATGGTGTAGAGTTCTTTCTTAAATTTCAGTATTTCTTTTGCCTCGATTTCGATGTCGGAGGCCTGTCCTTGCACGCCGCCCAACGGCTGATGAATCATCACCCGGCTATGCGGCAGCGCCGAACGCTTACCCTCTTGTCCCGAAACAAGCAACACGGCAGCCATCGATGCGGCCATACCCGTACATATAGTAGCTACATCGCTAGAAATAAACTGCATCGTATCGTAGATGCCCAACCCGGCCGTAACACTTCCGCCGGGGCTGTTGATGTAGATAGAAATGTCTTTTCCCGCGTCGGCAGAGTCGAGATACAGCAATTGCGCTTGCAGCGTGTTGGCCGTATAGTCGTTAATTTCGGTGCCGAGGAAGATGATGCGGTCCATCATCAGTCGCGAAAACACATCCATCTGCGTAACGTTCAGTTGGCGTTCTTCCAAGATATAGGGATTGAGGTAAGCCGCTTGGGCCTTCATCACGTCGTCTACCACCATCCCGTTCATGCCGAGATGACCCGTGGCATACTTTCTAAAATCGTTCATATTCGTACTAATGTCCTTTCTTGATGATTGCGGTTTAAGTGACGTTTGGCCACCCGTTCCGCCTGTTTGAACAACAAAGTTAATAAAAAATTATCTACTCCAAAAATATTAAAGGGTATTTTTCAATGCTCATTTTTGGTGGTGCGCGCACGGCCGCGAGTCGGTACATGGCCACACCTATTATATAAGGTGGGTTCTGTCATTAAACAAAAGGCATACGCCAAAGAACACCTTGCTGCCTGTTGGCCAACTAACAGGCACGCAACACGAATGTACACAATTTAATACGCCAGGTGTTGCAAGATTGGAAAGAAATGTCTAACTTTGCTATACTTAATTAAACAAGAAACGTCACCATGCATATCATCAACACAAAAGAATTTCGAGCCAACCAGAAGAAGTACTTCGACTTGGCAATAAAAGAAGACGTGATTATACGAAGGGGGCGGAAACAGGCCTTTATCCTTGTTCCCTTGGATGGTGATGAGTATACAATTACGCCCGAATTGCAAGCGCGGATAGACAAGGCAAGGGAGCAATACGAAAAGGGAAACTTTGTTGGATGCTCTACAAAAGACGAACTTCGCGCACACCTCGCCACCCCATAACCCCCTCTCCCCTAACGCCCCGCGTACAGGGGATAATCAAACGCCGACGACATGAAACACGCTTGCTTATTGGTTTGTGTTTTGTTATGTTGCACAAACGCCCTAGCACAAGAACAAAAGAAGCACCGAAAAACGGTGCAAACCACCGAACGGCCGTTGCCCAAACCCCAACTGGCAGAGCCAAACCCCATGCTAAGTACTGCAACGCCACCCATCACCACGCCCAACGTGCAAGAGAAACCGCTCTCGATAGCCGACTCCATTGCCGCTGCTCACCACTTTTGGAATGCCAACGACAGCCTGAACCTACGCCTGTTGCAGCCCATGCCCACACAAGCAACGAGCCTATCCGCCATGCCTGCCACCAACTACAACCGCGGTGGCCAACTAGGCGAATGGCATGGCCTAAACTTTTACGGGCAAAGCTACCGCGAAACTTTTCCGGCCATGCTTGTAAGGCAAGGTGCCCTGGTGGCCGTCAGCCGCTCTTGGAACAACCTTTCGTTCACAGGCTACGCCTCGGCCGACCGCTATCGCACGTTCAACACGGCCACACAATTTGGTGTTGGCGGCTCGCTAACCTATCGTTTCAGTCCGTATGTCAGCGCAACAGTCTTCGGCAGCTATTATAGCGTGCAGCCTTACCTATCTATGGCCGCATTGCCTTACGTCAACAGTTCGGCCTACGGCGGTTATTTCACCCTCGACAATGGGCGTTGGGGCATAGACCTTGGCGTGCAACGGCGTTACGACCCCTATCGCGGCGAATGGATAGTTTCACCTATTGTCACGCCAAAATATCATTTTTCAAAGAAGTTCACCTTGGAACTTCCAGTGGGCGAATTAGTACGCGACGTTCTTGAACGTGCTGTTTTCGGACGCCGCAGCAACTCGCCAACAATCATGCCGCCACGTAATTTCAGACCCTTTCCCCGTCCGTAACACCCCACTTCCTTGCTGTCCGTTTTCTCCATACGAGGATTGCCCCTTGTATCTGCTCTTCAATACAAGTCGGTTTTTCGCATAGTTTAGCCATATCGCGAACCATATCTACCGCAACCCAGCCCACAATGTAAAGTTTTTAGCACAAACTTTAACATTATGAGTGCCCTTTTTGCTCACCAATCGCCCACCTTGCCGCAAATAATCGATTCTCGCGAAGGTTTGTTTCGATGTAAAATGGGGTTAGTTGTACATGCAGACAAAATGAATATTTATTTCATCAAGCCGCGATTTGCACCATATTTTGGGCTGTTTGCTGCTAAATGTAGTGCAATATGGTACAAAACGCAGTGCATT